>Ga0307428_1000002_pt1 | contig 356556 bp, 274 predicted proteins | sample SalMarWE160240MG_FD_202161 | JGI IMG/M metagenome (GOLD analysis project Ga0307428, IMG submission 202161) | Salt marsh sediment microbial communities from the Plum Island Ecosystem LTER, Massachusetts, United States - WE1603-240 | ecosystem: Environmental > Aquatic > Marine > Intertidal zone...
AGATGCGGTAAGATCGGCTCGCCTGAAAGGTAAAAATTGCTGATGATAGATTTAAATTATATTAATCGATATGATAGAGGATAAACTAGTTCTGAGGGTTTCTTGGAGAGCGATCAAAGCATGTTTTAATTGATATAATTAATCAGCAATTTTTATGAATAATTCAGGTTAACAGGTTAGATGGAAAGCGCCGGCTGTGGTTTTTTTTAAAGAAAATTTATTATAATGCAGGACTGCTTTTTTTGTATTTTCTATGATGAGTAATATTCCTTTTTTTTGAAAGTATTCTTTCACTTCCTGTTCGACTTTCATTAGCCCGAAAAAACCCGTGCCTATGATAAGCACTTCAAACTTATCTGATAAAATAGTTTCAATGTCTTTCAAGTAAAGCTTATGTCCTGATTTTCTCCACCAAGAAGAATTTATCAGGTTATTGGATATAATAATGTCGGAGGTATAAACACTACCGTCAACTATCATGCGGCCAAAAGTATAAGATTCAATCATCGTTTTTTCATGCGAAATGTATCTGAACTCAAGATTCTGATTTTTTTCCCTAAAAGAGTTTTAAGGGCTTTCTGAGCAGCTTTCTGTTCGGCATTTTTTTTGGAGATGCCTTTGGCTTTGGCCAGTGATTTTTTATTGGAAAAAACTTCGATAATAAAGTTTTTCTTATGATTTGGTCCTTTTGTAGTGATGGTCTTATAAAATGGAGCAGGAAGATTTTCTTTTTGGAGATATTCTTGAAGGGCTGATTTGTAATTGTTAATAAAGAATTTTTCTACATTGATTTTTTCAAAAAATGGCCTTATGAAATCAACAAGAAGCTCTCTTGTTTTGTCAATTCCTCCATCTAGATAAATAGCTGCTGTCAGGGCTTCAAAAGCTCCTGCCAGAATAGTCCTTTTCTTTCTGCCGCCACTTTTTTCCTCTCCTTTTCCCAGAAAGATGAATTTATCTAACTTTATTTTCCTGGCAAAATAAAATAGAGCAGAAGTATTTGACGCTGCAGATTTTAGCTTTGAAAGTTCTCCTTCGCTAAGCTCCGGATATTGAGAACAAAGATAATCTGCTACAATCAGCCCGAGAACTGAATCTCCAAGGAATTCAAGCACTTCGTTATCTGATATCTCCTTTTGTTGTCTTTCGTATGCATAGGAACTGTGTGTCAGGGCTTTGAGGAGAAACTCTTTCTTTTTGAACTCATAGTTCAACTGTTTTTCGAATTGAAGGAGATTCTTTTTTATTTGCTTATTGAGCATTATTATAATTTTGTTGTGGGAGAGCTAGAAAGGATAAACTACTTTTCCACCAACTATTGTCATTACTGGGGAGCCTTTTAGTTTCCAGCCATGGAAAGGGTTATTTCGGCTTTTAGACTCGAATTTGTTTACATCTACAACAATTTCTTTATTAATATCTAAAATAGTCAAGTCGGCATCAGCTCCGACACATATTTTACCTTTGTTTTCAAGGCCTAAGATATGGGCAGGCTTTAAAGAAATCATTTCTATAAACTTCTCAAGAGAGAGGATTTTTTTATTAACAAGTTTGTCTAGAATAAGCGAGACAGCGGTTTCCAACCCGTTTATGCCAAATGGGGCTTCGTTGAATTCAACTGCTTTTTCATCAGGCGTATGAGGAGCATGATCGGTTACAAAGACGTCAATAATCCCGTTTTTAACTGCCTCTATCAGCGCTTTGGAGTCCTCATTGCTTCTAATAGGTGGATTTACTTTTAGGTTTGTATCATAAGTTTTAAGGTCAGAATCGTTAAGGAACATATGATGAGGAGTTACTTCTGTTGTAACTTTTATCCCTTTCTTTTTGGCATTCTGGATGAGTTCAGCACTTAATTTTGTACTTAAATGAGCAATGTGAATTCTTGCATCGGCCTTTTCGGCCAAGATAATATTTCGGGCTATAATAACATCTTCTGAGGAGCTCGGTATGCCTTTCAGGCCAAAGAGATATGAATAGTACCCTTCATGCATTACTCCATTTCTGCTTAGATTTTTATCTTCGCAGTGGTCAATAATAAGGAAATTAAGTAGTTTTGAATATTCTAAGGCGTGCCTCATTGTCTGGCTGTCGTAGACTGGTTGACCATCGTCAGAAAAAGCGACAGCCCCAGCATTTTTGAGGTCAGCCATGTCTGTGAGTTCTTCACCTTTTTGACCTTTTGTTATAGCAGCAATAGGAAAGACATTGACAGAAGTATTTTTTTTTGCTGCGGATAAAATAAACTTTGTGACTCCCTGATTGTCATTTACAGGAATGGTATTAGGCATACATGCTATCGAAGTAAAACCCCCTTTAGCTGCAGCAAGTGAACCGGTTCTTATTGTTTCTTTATCTTCTTGCCCGGGTTCTCTGAGATGAACATGCATATCAATAAAGCCTGGGGAGACAACTAAATTTGAAGCATTAATGCTTTCTGCTGATTGTTTTCCGATTTTAGATTTTATGTCAACGATTTTTCCTTTTTCGATCAAAATATCAAAAATTCCATCAATTTTAGAAGCAGGGTCAACGATTCTTCCACTTTTAATCAGTAATTTCACGCTCTTTTCCTCCTAATAAAAGGTAAAGGACTGCCATTCTGACGGCTACCCCGTTTTCAACTTGTTTGAGTATGACTGATTTGACAGAATCAGCCAGATCAGCCGAAATTTCTACACCCCTGTTTATGGGACCCGGATGCATTATAATGGCATTTTTATTAGCTCTGCGAAACCTTTCCCCCGTCAGGCTAAAAAGATTTCTGTATTCTCGAATGGAAGGGAAGAAATTTTTCTCTTGCCTTTCCATCTGAATTCTTAACATCATGATTATATCGGCTCCTTCCAGCGCTCTATCTAAGTTGTAGTCAATATTAACGCCCAATCTTTTTAATTCTTCAGGAACAAAGCCAGGAGGGGCAACAAGGACGATATTTGCTCCGAGTTTTTTTAGAAGGAATATATTTGATCGAGCAACACGGCTGTGAAGGATATCACCTATAATGATAACTCTTAGGCCTTTAATTTTCTTTTTTTCCTGTCTTATGGTAAAAGCATCAAGCAGTGCCTGAGTGGGATGTTCATGGGCTCCATCTCCTGCATTTATGATATGGGAAGAGCAGAATGTGCTGATAAAATAGGGAGCTCCTGCGCATGAGTGACGGACGACTATCGCATCTGCCTTCATGGCTTCAAGGTTGAGAACAGTATCTTTAAGGGTTTCGCCTTTAATGGTGCTGCTGTTCAGGCTGCTGAAATTAGTAATATCTGCGCTTAACCTTTTTGCAGCAAGTTCAAAAGAACTTCTTGTTCGTGTGCTGGGTTCGAAATTGAGATTGATAATAGTTTTTCCTCTCAATATAGGAACCTTTTTTACTTCTCTGGTAGAAATTTCTAAAAAAGATTCTGCTGTATTGAGTACTGTCATGATATCAAAGTCAGATAAATGCTCAATGCCGAGAAGATGTTTATGGTTAAATGCCAATTGTTATCTCCTATTTGATTTCATTGGGTTCTGCTATCAGAACTTCATCATTTCCATCAATTTCTTTAAGCCGTACATGCACGAGTTCTTTCCTGGATGTTGGAAGGAATTTTCCAACATAGTCAGCCCTTATTGGAAGTTCTTTATGACCGCGGTCAATTAACACAAGAAGTTGAATGGTCTTTGGACGCCCTAGGTCTATCAGGCTGTCCATCGCTGCCCTGATTGTTCTTCCAGTGAAAAGCACATCATCTATGAGAAGTACATCTTTATTAGTCAAAGGAAAATTTATTTCAGTCTTTTTTACCATATGTTGTGTTTCTAGTTCTAAGAAATCATCTCGATATAGAGTTATATCCAGGGCTCCAAATGGAATATCTATACCCTCTGATTCTTTGATTAATTTTGCTATCATTTTTCCCAGCTGGACACCTCGTGTTTTTATCCCGACAATGACTAAATTATCCAAATTACGGTTACGTTCAATTATCTCTGTTGCCATCCTGTGGATAGCTCGTTTTATTTTACGTGAGTCCATAACACGTGCTTTAATTTTTTCATCCATAAGCTCACTCCTCTTTCAGCATCTCTTCATGATTCTATAAATCATATTAAACCAAAGAAGTTTTTCTATAAGAAAATGCAATATATTGGAATAAAAGTCAAGGAAGATATGTTTTCTTTATGAATAACCCACGTGTACGTGGATTATTCATAAGAATTGCTTTGATATTGGCTGGGTTGGTATATCCCCGTCCTCACTCCACCCATCCCCCCGTGGGACCCCTTACGCTCCGGGCGGCGACATCCCAACCCAGCCTACCCTAGATCAGAATCTATCAATAGTAAACTGCTCATCTTCATCCTGAATTATTCATAAATTATGCCGACACCAATATTTAACAATGATGAAATCTGCTTGTCAGCGTGATTTTTCGCAAGATTAAGAGAATTGTTTTCTTTATTGAATATAATATTAATTATAATCGACATTCTTTACCTTTCGGGCGAGCCGATCTTACTGCATCTGCTGCGTTACAGCCCATTCGTGGTGAAGGGACCACAACTTCATGTGCTGTGCCTTACATCTGCAGCAAGATTGACTCTTGAATTATTGAGGTTAGTTAACATATTAATCTTAATCAAGAAAGGGTAAAGCAGATGAATTTGAGGGGATGGAGGAAACGACATTAAAAGATTTAGCCTTTCTGAGTCGATCTTCGAGGGAACCAGACGAAGTCGGGCCTGATGGATGTGTGAGCACTATATAATCAAAGTGGCGGTGTTAATGATGGCTCGCGGACATTGGGGCGTTGCTTAGGATAAGCATGCGGAGTTCCAGCAGAGCCGAGAAGATCGGGGAGGAAATGGCGTTAAAAATCTTAGTGGAGCATAGACATGCCCTCAAATTCATCTTACCTAAATAACTTATCGGCATTCTTTATGAATAACCCAGGTGGAAGAAGGTTCTTGCTATCTCAACATCTTTCTTAATCTGCAAGGATAGATCTTCTGGTGTTTCAAACTTTATTTCACTCCTGATTTTTTTTATGAAGTTGGATATTATTTTTCGGCCGTAGAGATTCTCATTGAAACTTAAGAGATAGGATTCAATGTTTGTTTCATTTTTGTTAAATGTTGGACATGTTCCTATATTAGTAAGAGACGGAAATGTTTTATTTCCTATCCTGACAGTAGATATAAAAACTCCTGAAGGAATGATTTCATTTTCTGTGCGGATATTGGCTGTTGGAAAACCAAGATTTTGCCCTCTTGATTTGCCCTTTATAACCATTCCCTCTATTTCGTAAGGTCTTCCAAGCAAAGTATTGGCTTTTTCTATTTCCCCATCTTGAAGAAGGTTTCGAATAAGGCTGCTGCTTACAATTTTTCCTTCTTTAATAAGAGCCGGGATAGAATGGATGCTGAAATTGTATTTGGAGGCAAGATTGAAAAGAGTCAGGATGTCGCCTTCCCGGTTTCTCCCGAATCGAAAATTTTCTCCGACTATTATTTTTTCAGGATTTAGGAAGTTAACGATTATTTTTTCTATAAAATCCTGGCTGGATAGATTCGAAATTCTCTTATTGAATGGTAAAACCAGCGTAGTGTGAATGCCAAAATTTTTGATCTTTCTCAATTTTTGATCGAGGGACTGAATCATTTTTATAGAGATTTTTCCAGTGATTTTTTTTGGATGTGGAGAAAAAGTCAAAATTAGAGGGGGAAGATTAAGAGATTTTGCTTCCTTAACAAGGAAATGCAAAATTTTCTTATGTCCGAGGTGAAGCCCATCAAAATTCCCAATGGCCACAACGGTTTTCTTATGAAAAGAAGGAAGCTTATCTAAACTAATTATAACTTGCATTTTATGAATAATCCAGGCTCGGCTATAGAAGATCAAGTAGAAAGAACATAGTCTTTTGGCCAACTAAATATTTTATTTTAAAATATTTCTCTTGGACCAAAAAAAATATACAATAATGTTAAGAATAGTGCAAGAAAGAAGAAAAATGAAAGACATTAAAGAGTCCGAACAGGACTTTGGAAAGAAAGATAGGAAAGAACTCAGTCAAACAAGTTTAAAGGAGATGGATAAATTCTGGGAACAGGCAAAAAATAAGGTTTTATAAATTTACCAACGGATCAATCTCAATGCATTTTCTTGCGTAACAGCAGGCTGGCTTTGATGAATTCATCGATATCTCCATCGAGGACTTTTTCAACATTTCCTGTTTCTGCTTTTGTCCTTAAATCTTTTATCATACGGTAAGGATGAAGTACATATGAACGGATCTGGTTTCCCCATGCTATATCTGACTTTGTATCTTCGAGTTTTTCAAGCTTCTCAAGTTTCTTTTTCTTTTCCAATTCATAGAGACGGGCCTTGAGCACCTTCATTGCAGTTGCTTTGTTTTTGTGCTGTGATCTTTCGTTCTGGCATTGGACGACGATATTAGTAGGCAAGTGGCTGATTCTAACAGCTGAATCAGTAACGTTTATATGTTGACCTCCATGGCCTGATGCATGATAAGTATCGATCCGCAAATCGTCAGGATTTATTTCAATTTTTATATCCTCTTCAATCTCAGGGTAGACAAAGACTGCTGCAAAAGATGTGTGACGCCTTTTGTTAGCATCGAAAGGAGATATTCTGACCAGGCGGTGTACTCCTGATTCATGGGTCAGATTACCGTAAGCATAATTTCCTTCCACTCGGACGGTTACGCTTTTCAAGCCGGCTTCATCTCCAGAAAGGATATCCAGAATTTTTGTTTTAAAACCTTTTCTTTCTGCATATCTGAGGTACATCCGAAGAAGCATTTGTGCCCAGTCTTGGGATTCAGTACCACCGGCGCCTGGGTGGATAGTCAGGATAGCGTTTAAATGGTCGTCCTTTTCATAGAAAAGTGTTTGGAATTTAGCATCCGATAAGTATTTTTCAAAAGTCGAGATGCTCTGTTTTAATTCTGCTTCGACATTTTCTCCCTCTTTAAGCAGTTCTTCGAAAACTTCAATTTCTTCTTTCAGTTCGATTATTTTTAAGAAAAAAATGATATCTCTTTCCAATATTTTTTTATTTTGTTGGAGTGATTGAAATTTTTCCTGTTTTTTCCAGATATCAGGGGAGGATAGTTCTTGATTTATAGCATCGATTTTAGCTTTCTTATGACTCTGGTCAAAGAAAACCTCGTAATTCTTCAAACTTAGAGAAGAGCTCTTTAATTGTGGCTTGAAGCTCAGAAAATTTTTCTTTATTGATATGATTTTTTTCTTTCATTCTTCCTCTTCACTACAGTCAGGATAAGAAATAAGATTGATAAAGTCAAGCTTGCCAAAGGAAGAACATCACCATGTTTTGTGTAGAGAGTTAGAGATTGAGATGGAATAATGTTCCCTGAAAGAAGTGTTTTTGTATCCAATTTAGATTGGGAGAGAATTCTTCCATAAGGATCGACAATTCCGCTTATTCCGGTTGTTGCCGCTCTTAGTAAGAAACGTCTGTTTTCAACGGCTCTAAATACAGCTATAGAAAAATGCTGGTATGGAGCAGAACTTTTTCCATACCAACCATCGTTTGTGATTGTAACCAGAAAATTCCCTCCTGTTTTAACGAATCTTCGCACAAGATTGGGGAAAATTATTTCATAACAAATTGGCGAGCCGAATTTAATGCCTTCAAATTCGTGAATATAGTATTTTTCCCCTGGGGTTAATTCTCCAATTGCATGCGTAAATTTCGAAATAAAAGAAAAGATTTTTTTATAAGGAGTGTACTCTCCAAAAGGAACAAGATGCATCTTGTAATATTGACTCGTGGAAAGGTTAGGGCTGAGGCATAATGCTGTATTATAATATTGAATGCCTTCCTTGGTCTTTTTTGACTCGTATGTTCCGAGGAGAAAAGTACAACCTGTTTTTTTAACAAATTGAAAGAGCTTGTCCTTGAATTCTTCATAGATGCCGTAGTGACAGCTAAAACACAGAGGAACTGATAATTCGGGCCAGACAATTAGACGGCATCCTTGTAGATAGGCCTGAAAGCTTAGTTCGAGATGCTGGTCGAATAAATCATATATTTTTTGGGGAGATTCTTCATTCCAGTTGGTTTCTGATGGTACATTGCCTTGGATAACGGAAACTTTAAGAGAATTATCGGTTGAATGAATAGGTTTTATAATAGCATACCCCCATAAATGGATTATAAGCACAAGAGTTAATACAGAAAAAAACGGAGCTTTCTTCTTGAAATTTACAGAGAATATGAATGAGCTTTGAAAAAGAAGAAGAAGAAAGGAAATTCCATATACACCTGTTATGGAAGCTGTCTGAATAAAGTATATGTTTTTATACTGGCTGTAGCCGATTAGCCCCCAGGGAAAGCCGGTGAAAATGTAGGTTAAGATGTATTCAAAGGATACCCAGATGAAAGGGGCAAGAAATAAAACAAATTTTGGAAAAGATTGATGGATTTTGGAATAGGTTAAAGAGAAAAAAGCCCAGAAAAGCGCAAGAAAAAGTATAAGAAGAATATAAATCAAAATACTAAAAGCTACGGACAGATTGCCGTAATGAATTGGGACATCAGGGATCCAGTAGAGAAGTACGGCGTAAAAAGAAAAGCCAGAGATAAATCCCAGAAGAAAAGATTGTTTAGGATTCTTTTTCGAAATGATGAGTATTATAGGAATAAGCGAAATCCAGGAGAAAAAAGAAAGATTAAACTTTGGGAATGAGAAGGCAGTTAAAGTGCCACTCAATGTAGAAATTAAAATATCACTTATTCTAATTTTCAAAACTTTACCGCCAAACAGGAATCCACACTACATCACAAATTAGAATTTAAAAATCAGTATTCAGATTTTAGTATCTGACTATAAAGTAGTCACTCTTTTTTTTGCCTTCTGATTTTGCCAGTTTTGCCTTTATTGCCTCAGCTTGTTCTTTAGTTTCGAAACCCCCGATCCGTAGTCGATATATATCTCTTTTATCATTAGGGAATGGATCAAGCACAATGGAAGAGTAGCCATTATCCTTTAATCTTTGTGCGAGAGACAAGGCGCTTTCTTTAATCTGGAAGGCTCCTACCTGTACATAATAGAGATTTTGTTTCTTTTGTGCTGGAGGTGGTGAAGGGACTGCTGGCTTCTCAAGTTCTTTCTTGGATTTTTCATGGGAAGCCAATTCTTTGCTTATAGAATCTTCGGGCTCTTTGACTGGTACAGGTTTTTCCTGCTTGACATTTTCTGTGATATTATGCGTAGCTATCTGGGATGATTTAACAATTTGAGCATGTTTTTTCCCGACAGATACTCCAAGTAGAAAAATAACAATGCCAAGAATTATTATTCCCAGAAAGAGTAAAACAAGCTGAGAGCTTGAAACCTGAAGTTCTCTGTAGTCTTTATTTCTCATTGTTGACTGAGAGTTATTTCTTTTTGTATGTAAATGCTTTTAGCATGTCAAGAGGAAGAGGGAAGACAATAGTTGAATTCTTTTCAGTGGCAATTTCTGTTAGGGTTCCTAAAAACCTGAGCTGGAGGGCTTGAGGGTTTGTTGAGATGATATTTGCAGCTTTGGTTAGTTTGCCTGCTGCTTGAAATTCACCTTCAGCATGGATTATTTTGGCTCTTTTTTCCCTTTCTGCTTCAGCCTGTTTAGCAATGGCCCTGACCATATTATCGGGGAGATCCACATGTTTCATTTCAACCAGTTGAACTTTAATTCCCCAGGGGTCTGTGTGTTTATCTATGATTTCCTGGAGTTGGGAATTTAATTGTTCTCTTTCTGAAAGAAGTCCATCGAGTTCTACTTCACCCAAAACACTCCGCAGTGTTGTTTGGGCAAGCTGTGAAGTTGCAAAAAGATAATCTTGGACTTCAACCACCGCCTTTTGGGGATCCATGACACGAAAATATACAACAGCATTGACCTTGACCGAAACATTATCCTTAGTAATGACATCCTGAGGGGGGATATCCATGACAATGATTCGAAGGCTGATTCTTACCATCCTGTCGATTGGGGAAAATACAAGAATGATACCCGGGCCTTTGGGTTTGCGAAGCACTCGCCCAAGCCGGAAAATAACTCCTCTTTCATATTCTTTTAAGATTTTAATAGAGTTCAATAGATAGAGCACGATTATAGCAATTACTATTACTGGAAAGGTTAACATTTTTACCTCCTTATGCAAAAGTTAGGTTTTAAATTAAACCATAAGAATTATTCTCTGGTTTTCCCCTAACTATTGTTCTTTATCTCGTGAATAATCCAAGTTTAACAATTTTTTAATAAAAATGCTATTTTCAATGATATAAATTCTATTGGATTTTTATGACCTTTATTTTTAAGTTCTTCAAAACTTCGACAACTTTAACTTTTGCGCCCTTAAGGATTTCTTCAGATGCTTCAGCATTCCATATTTCACCATGGACAAAAACTGTTCCTTCAGGATTCAAGTTTTTCTGGACGGTACCAATTTCCCCGATAAGGCCTTCTTTTCCTGTAGATGCTTTTTTTGAATGTGCTCGAACGGTTATAAAAATCAGGAAAATAATGATGAAAGAAATACCAATAGCAACTGGAATTATAAAATTAAGACTAGGCCGCAATTCTGGTATTGGGCTATTTATGAGCATAGTCGAGCCGATAATCATAGAAATGATTCCTCCTATTGATAGAACTCCATAGCTCTGAATTTTAATTTCCAAAATGAATAAGCCGATAGCCAATAATATCAACATTAAACCTACATAATTTATTGGCAGTATTTGAAAGGCAAATATTGCAAGAAGAAGTGAAATTACTCCCACTACTCCCGGTATAATAGCCCCTGGATTTGAAAATTCGAAATATAATCCCAGTAACCCTATCATGAAGAGGATATAAGCCAGGTTTGGGTTTGAAATAGTAAGCAGAAATTTCTGTCTACCTGACATTGAGATTTCAATAATCTCATCGCCTTCAAGTTCGAGAAGTAGTTCTTCTCCATTAAATCTTTTGATGGATCTGCTGTTGAAATAATCAACGATTTCCTGTTCATTATTAGCTATTAAGTCAATTAGATTTCCTTTCAGGGCCTCTTTTTCTGTGTAAGACAAACTTTTCCTGACAGCATCCTCAGCCATTTTTATGTTTCTGCCTCTTTTTTCAGCTATGCTCTTGATATAGGAGGCTGCATCGTGTGTGACTTTTTCTTCCATGGTTTTATCCATCTGCTGTCCTGTGATAGATACTCCAACAGGATGAGCTGCACCTGTATTAGTTCCGGGAGCCATGACAAAAATGTCACATGCAATAGCGATGAAAAAACCTGCAGAAGCAGAACGACCCCCACTTGGAGTAACATAAGCAGCAACAGGAACTTTAGAACTCAAGATTCTTTCTATGATTTCTCTCATGGAGGAGTCTAAACCTCCAGGTGTGTTGAGGCATATGATGATTAAATGGGCGTTTTCTTTTTCTGCTCTGTCAATAGAATTCCGAATGTATTCTGAGGTAACTGGGTGGATTGCAGCATTAACTGTGATCTTCAAAATTGAAGCATTGCTAAGCAATGGAAAAATAAAGATAAAAAGGGAAATAAGAATATTTTTTTTCACTGTGACTTAATTATAGAAATGAGACTACAACAAGTCAATAATTTATCTTGACTTTTTATTTTTAATAAATTAATTATAATTAATTATAAGGAGATTTTAATGATCAAGAATGATATTGCCCTAGCTATCGAAGAAGGATCTGAGTTTACTAAGGCAAAATCATTGTTAATTGTTGAAATTATCCTTAGTTCTTTAAAGGAAGCTCTTACGAGTAATGAGAAAATAGAAATTAGGGGTTTTTCAAGCTTAAAGGTTGTTCCAAAAAAAACTGGATATGGAAGGGATATTCGTCGTAAGAAGCAGATAAAGATCAAAAAAGGAAAAAGGATAAAATTCAGACCCGGCCAGGAATTAAAAAATATTTAAAACAGTTTTTGCCTTTTACCCAAATTTTTTTATGTTATTTTTATGTATTGTAATAGATTCTAAATAGCAACTTCCGGGTGACTACTGAAAAGAAGTCATGAGCAAATATAAAGTAAAACCTCTTCTGCCTGAAGATCTTAACACTTATTCTTTACAGTCAAGAAAAAGTAAGGTGGACATTGATGGATTTGCTCGGCCTTTTGATCAGGATAAAGGTTTTAAAAATTTTATCGAGAGTTTTCCTGATATTCTAGCGGGGAGAGAGTATAAAGAATTTATTGCTTTAGTCAAACTGGCAAAGAAAAATGGCAGGGCTATTATTTTAGCTATGGGGGCCCATGTCATAAAAGTGGGCTTGGTTCCAATTATTATAGATTTAATGAAAGAGGGCTGGATAACAGCATTATCCATGAATGGAGCTGGCATTATTCACGATTTTGAGATTGCTTTTGCAGGAAAGACTTCTGAGGAAGTTGATATTCAAATCAGGAATGGCCAGTTTGGGATGGCTCAAGAAACAGGTGAAATGTTGAATGTTGCTATAAATGCCGGAGGGAAAGAGGACCTTGGATTGGGAGAGGCTGTAGGAAAAATGATAGCAGCTTCTGATTTTCCATATAAGAGTTATAGTTTATTAGCAACTGCATATGATCTAAATATTCCCGTCACTGTACATGTAGCTATTGGCGCAGATATAATTCATTTCCATCCAGATATAAAAGGGGAGGAGTTGGGCAAGGCAACTTTGAGAGATTTTTTCCTATTCTGTTCAATTGTTAAGGAACTTAATGGAGGCGGAATTTTTCTCAATGTTGGTTCTGCGGTTATTCTTCCTGAAGTTTTTCTTAAGGCTGTATCTTTTGTTAGGAATAAAGGAAATATTCTTGATAATTTTTCTACAGCGGTTTTCGATTTTATACATCATTACCGGGCCTACCAGAATGTGGTTAAGAGGCCTTTAGGAAATAAAGGGAAAGGGTTTTATTTTATCGGCCATCATGAGATTATGATTCCTCTTTTTGCAGCTTCGTTAAAAGCAGAATGAATTCAGGCCTCTAAAACACGATTTAGAATTGACTTGAAATCAAATTTGGAAATTTGACCTTTGAGATTTGATTTTGTAATCCAATATTAAATTTCTATAGATCCTTTCTGTCTGTTCAACAGTGCTCTCGATTATATCGGAAGTATCTACGATATAATCGGCATTTTTTAACTTTTTCTCAGGAGTCAACTGGCTTTTCATTTTCTTTATTGCTTCGGTTTTACTGATTTCGTCTCGTTTTATCAGTCGTTTGAGCTGTATCTCTTGCTTGCAATATACAACAATGATTTTGTCAAAAAAATCAGCAAGGTTTGCCTCTATAATCAATGCAGCTTCAGAAATAAATATCTTATATTGGCCTTTTTCTTGGAGATCTTGGATGATATTTTTTTGTCTTTTGAAAACGAGAGGATGAATAATTCGGTTAAGAAAAAGCCTTTCTTTTTCCTCAGAAAAAACAACAGTTCCTAACTTAGAGCGGTTAATTGTATTATTTTTATTGAGTATATTTTTGCCAAAGTGAGATACGATTTTTTCCCATGCGAATTGTCCGGGTTCCATAAGCTGATGTGCTATTTTGTCGGCATGATTAATATAACAGCCAAGTTCTTTTAAAACCTCTGCTACAACAGATTTTCCAGAAGCAATTCCTCCTGTTAAAGCAACAATCAGCATTAGCTCTTTAGGGTTTAGATGTTTTTTTAGTCTTTAGAAATGAATTGAAACTCTTCATCAAAACAAAGAGCAACTCCCTGTTTTTTATCCTTTTTATCAGATTTTTTAAGGCGAACTGTTAGTCCTCCAAGAGAAAGTTTTGTCTTTTTGCCTTCCGTTAATTTAGGAGGTAAATCGATAACGAGATTGATCTTAGATCCGACTGTAATTCCTGAATCGAGACAGAAATAAGCTCCTGTTGAACTTATGTTTTCAAGAGTTGTTTTCTCTTTAAATTTTATTCCCTTTGGGAGCTTCCCTTTGGCAATAGCCTCTAAAGGGATTTCAAATCTCCATTCTTTTCTGCGATTTTTTACGATATTGGAGAAACTCTTTTCTATGATGGGAGTTTTCTTTGTGGGATTTTTTGAAGTCGACTTTTTTGTCATTGTTACCTCATGAAAATCATAAGTGAATTAAAATAGGGCAGAATTAATAGCGTACAAAGCAAGTTGGAGCCTGCTGTGAGTATCAAGCTTTGCATAGATACTTTTTATATGTGATCTGACAGTGTTTTTACTAATGAACATGACATCAGCAATTTCATCATTGCTCTTTCCCTGGCCGATGATTCTTAGAACTTGAAATTCCGTAGGGGTGAGTTGATCAAGTGTTTTTTCTTTTAGATCCCGTCCTACAACGGAAATGATACGATCCATTATACTGCTCATCTTGTCTCGAGGCAGCCAGATTTCTTTATTGTTAATAACACGAATAGCTTCTGCGAGTTGATTGGAAGGATCGTTTAGATCAAAGTAACCTCTTACACCTGAATTCATAAGGCCGACGATTTCTTCATGGGAAGGGATGTTTCCTAAAAGCATAAGTTGTAACTTTTTCTGGTCCTCGGAGATATCTTTAATTGCTTTACAAATTTCTCGGATATTAGGCATAGGTTCTGAATTAGTAAAAAGAATAACATTGGGTTTGATGCTTTTTATTGATTCTAAGAAAGTATCTATTGTGTTTTTTTCTGTTTTAACTATTTCTATATCTGATGCTGATTCTACTGCTTTTAGGATGCCAGAGAGGATTAAATCCGATGTGCAGTAAATGAGAACATTTATCTTTTTTTCTTTTAAAACTGGTGGGTTTTTTTCAGTCATCGTTATTTCTCTTCACCATAACCCTTAATCTATTTGAATTTCTCAAGTAATGTTATACATTTATCGTATGTTATAAAAACAAAAAATTGTTGTCAAGCTAAATAAGTCATGTAAATCCCCTGGAAATTTATTCTTATATTTTTCAATTCATGTATTCTGGGTAAGTAAAACATCATTTTGCATTAATGAAATATGGGAATTAGGAGAAACTAAAGTTATAAAAATGGCTGGAAGTATGCACTTTCAATGAGAAAATCTTGCACAGAAATAAGGAATTTAGTATAGTCATCTGAACATGTACATAATTTATTCATTTTTTCTTTTTTTTGTGATTCTTGGCTATCTTCTTATATATTTCGTTAAACTGAAATTACTCAAAAGGGAAAACCTCTATCTATGCGAAAGACTTGGATTTCGGCTTCCTATTGGGAAAAAGCAGAGAAAATCTCTCTGGATTCACGCGGTTTCGGTTGGAGAAGTTCTCTCACTTCAGAATTTAACCATAGAGATTAAGAAAAAACACCCGGATTGGGTCATTTATTTTTCTTCTCTTACAAATACGGGTATGCGTATGGCAAAAGAAAAATTGTCTGAAGCAGATAATATCTTCTTTATACCAATAGATTTCCCATGTGTTACAAGGAAATTTTTTAAAGCCCTTAAACCCAGACTCTTTATATTGGCAGAATCAGAGTTCTGGCCAAATCTCTTAAAGACAGCAAAGGAATATACGGATGGAGTTCTGCTTATCAATGGCAGAATTTCTACAGACTCATTTAAACGATTCAAAAGGTTCAAGTTTTTAATGAAAAAAGTTCTGAGTAATATAGACTTTTTTCTAGTCCAGACAGAAAGAGAGAAAGAAGGCCTTGAGAAGATTGGAATATCTCCAGAATATATTGAAGTTTCAGGAAACCTTAAATCAGAAATTAGTCTCCCTGTACTCGATGAAAAAAGCATACAGAAATTGAAAAAAGACTTGAGCATCCCAGAAACAAAAAGAGTGATTCTGGCTGGAAGCACTCGGAAGGGGGAAGAAGAAAAGCTTCTCGAAGCATATGCAAAGGCAAAGGAAATTAGAAAGGATATTCTTCTTATCCTTGCTCCACGCCATCCTGAGAGAGCTTATGAAGTAGAGAGAATTTGTAAAAAATTTTCATTCAATGTAATGAAAAGGACTTCAGTTTCTCAAGGGCTGCAGTGGGATATATTGATATTAGATAGTCTTGGGGAACTTGCACAGTTTTATGCTTTATCAGATATTTCCTTTATAGGAGGAAGTATGGTCCCATGGGGAGGGCAGAATCTACTTGAGCCAGCGTTTTACAGTAAACCAATTTTTTTCGGACCCAATATGGATAATTTTGCATATCTTGCTGAGAAGTTTGTCAATTCTGGAGCTGCACAAATAATTTATAAAGATGAGGAATTGGTTAGCCTGTTTCTATTTAAGGACGAGAACTGGTTAAGAGAAATGGGAAATAAGGCAAAAGAAATCCTGAATTTATTACAGGGAGCTACAAAAAGAACACTTGAAGTCATTGAAGACTGGATGGCTGATTCCTAGAGGATATTTCATATGCTGAATATTTTTCAGAAATTGAAATCTTTATATTTTGTTTTAATATTGATAATTGTATTGTTTTTTTCTTTTGTTCAATATCCAGTTTATGCAAAGGATTCTGTTTCTGAAAACAGATTTAATAAAGAATTTCTGAGTAATTTTAAGGATGATTTTGTTAATGTCATCGAATCACCAGGGCATTGGGGCTCTAAGGATATCTTAAGTTTATCGATTATTATCGGAACTGGAACCTTACTGTATGCAGTTGACCAGAACTTTCAAGACTGGTTTCAGAATAATCGCAGTCCTACTTCAGATAATATTTCTGGTTTTGTTTCTCCTCTTGGAAAAGGACTTTTTTTGGGTATGCTCACAGGTTCATTGTATGCTTCTGGAGAAATTTTTGACCGTGATGATCTGAGAAAAACGGCTCTGTTAAGTCTTGAGAGTTGGTTGATATCAGGGGTTATTGTCTTGGGACTAAAGTTTGTTACAGGAAGAGCAAGGCCAGGGGTAGGTAAGGGGTGTTATGCTTTCCATCCGTTCTCTTTCAAATCCAGTTACAATTCATTCCCGTCAGGGGATGCGGCTTCCGCATTTGCTGTGGCGGCAACAATAGCAGATCAGTCCGATAGTTTTTCAATTGATTTTTTAGCTTACAGTCTAGCCACTCTAGTGGGTATATACAGGATCCATGACAACAAACATTGGGCGTCTGATGTTTTTATTGGGTCTTCTATTGGTTATTTTGTAGGAAAAAAGATTTCGGCTTTAAGGCGGAAGCAGAATTCAAAAGATTTCAGAATTGGCTTCCAGTTTTCTCCGAATGAGCAGTCTCTTTCTATTTCTTTCTGTTTTTGATTGACTCGGCAGTTGTGAATGCTTTCTCCTTTTTTCTTCATTCAATTTCCTGACGTGGATTATTCACGAGTAAACCCAACAATCATGTGGAGAAGTTTTCATGAATAATCCAGGCTGGACTTTGAGTGGGCTATTTTATATATTTATTCGTAGGTGTTTTTTAAGAGGAGCAGAAAATGGAGAAAGTAATTACTCGAAGAGATTTTATAAAAAAATCATCAAAGATTGCTGCTGTTGCCGGTTGCGGAATACTGCTAAAAGGATGCAGCACAAAACAGGAATTCGATATAATCATTAAGGATGGACGTATCTTTGATGGTCTTGGAAATGAAGCATTTGTTTCGGATATTGGAATAAGCGAAAATTTTATTAAGTATATAGGGAAAATATCCAGTTCTAGGGGAAAGTCTATTATTGAGGCGAAAAATCTTACTGTGTGTCCTGGTTTTATTGATGCCCATGACCACACGGATGTAGGGCTTTTGGTTAATCCAAAAGCAGAAAGCTCTATCCGTCAAGGCATCACTACTGTTATCAGTGGGAATTGTGGAGCTTCTCCTTTTCCTATTGCTGAAGAAATATTTGAGGATACAAAAGAGAATATGAAGGAAGAATATCAGATAGATCTAACATGGAGGGATATCAAAGGATTTTTCTCAGCGTTGGAGGAAAAGGGAATTGCTATCAATTATTCTACTCTAGTTGGACAGGGGGCTATCAGAGGAGCAGCCATGGGATTCAATGACAGGCCTCCAAAAGACGAGGATCTGGAAATGATGAAGAGTCTGGTAGAAGAGAACATCAAAAATGGTGCAGTCGGTCTTTCAAGTGGTCTTGAGTATGCACCTGGGAGCTATGCTCAGGCTGATGAAATAGCTGAGTTATGCAGAGTAGTTGCCCAGTATGATGGAGTGTATGCTACTCATATGCGTGATGAGGGGGATTATTTGCTTGAGTCTTTAGATGAGAGCATTGATGTTGCGCGTAAGACAGGAATTAGCCTCCAAATTTCACATTTTAAGGTTGCTTATCCCCGTAATTGGCATAAAGTTGATAAGGCTCTGTCTAAGGTTGAGAGTGCAAATAGGGAGGGAATTCCAATCTTTTGCGACAGGTATCCCTATATTGCCGGGTCTACGGGCCTCAGTTTTAATTTTCCTCTTTGGGCAAGACAGGGAACAACGGATGAATTTTTAGCGCGATTGAAAGATATTTCGCTTGAAAGCAAGTTGCGTGCTTATATTGATGAAAGAAAAGAGAAACTTGGTTCATGGAATAAAGTTATTATTTCGTCTGTTATCACAGATAAGAATAGAGTTTTTGAAGGTATGAACATCCTGCAGGGAGCAAAAGAAACAGGGAAAGATCCGTTCGTGTTTATGAGAGATCTTCTGATAGAAGAGAGAAACAGAGTGGGAATGGTTATATTCATGATGAAAGAGGAGAATTTAAAGAAAATTCTGGCGCATCCTCTTGTTGGAGTGGGTTGTGATGGTTCAGCTATTGCTCCTTATGGTTTATTGGGGAAAGGGAAGCCTCATCTACGCAGTTATGGGACTTTTCCAAGGGTCCTGGGAAAATATATCCGTGATGAAAAAATTGTTTCAATGCCTGAAATGGTGAAAAAGATGACATCTATTCCTGCTAAAAAATTTGGATTTATTAATAGAGGTGTGCTTAAAAGCGGATATTTTGCAGATATTGTTTTATTTGATAAAAATAAGGTTATTGATAAAGCTATATGGAGAGATCCTCATCAATATCCTGAAGGGATTGAATATGTACTTGTTAATGGTAGAGTCGTAATTAAGCGAGGTGAACATACAGGAGAGCTGCCAGGAAAAATCTTGCGCAAGCATGTATAACAAATTTCCTTTGATCAGAAGAAACTCATGAAAAAGGCTGTTATTGTTTATACGTTTATTTTTTGTTTAGGAGTTTTATGTGTCTTAGCCTGTGAAAATCAAGATTGGCAGAGACCTCCTGGATTAAACTGTAATCTTAGTTATAGAGCTTTGCAGCCAGGAGAAATAGTCAAAGTTATTTTAAAAGCAAACCCCAATGTTCAAAAAGCCCGAATTCAGTTTTCAGATGTGAAATATCCAATGGGACAGGATGAAAACTCCTTTGAATTTATGTCTTTAGTCGGGCTTGATCTTGGTATGAAACCCGGAGTCAGGGAGATAGAGATCACTGCATTTTATAAGGATGGGACTACAGAGAGAATCAAAAAAGAGATTTATATTATCAATAAGCAATTTCCATTGAAAAAATTGTGGGTTGATGAAAAATTTGTCACTCCGCCTCAGAAAGTTCGAGAGAGAATAAGAGTGGAATCAGAACTTCTTGGAGTTATCTACGATATTTTTACACCTCAATGGCTGGGAGATGGTCCGTTCATTATCCCTACTATAGGGAAAGCATGGCCTAATTTTGGAGAACGGAGAATTTTTAATGGAAAACCACGTTCTTCTCATAGCGGTGTGGATATATCGTCGCCATTCGGTTCGCCCGTCAAGGCTTCGAATTCTGGGAGGGTTGTTCTTGCTAATAATCTGTATTTTGCAGGCAATACAGTGATCATTGACCATGGTCTGGGTGTCTTTACGCTATATTGCCATTTTTCTAAAATAAGAACATCAAGAAGTGCTTTTGTAAAAAAGGGTGATATTATTGGAGAAATTGGTGCTACTGGAAGAGTAACCGGGCCGCACCTCCACTGGGGCGTCAAGATTTTGGGGAATCGGGTAGATCCTTTTTCTCTTCTTGATTTAGATTTAAAATAAGATGGTAATCAAATAAAATTCTAAATTATGTAACATCCAGTTATAGCTGCATTTCTTCAGTATATGCTTGATATAAGGAGACAGGATGAAAAAAGATAGTAGAGATTTTGATTTAAGCTCGCCTATAGTGAAAGCCATAAAAAGGGCTTATAAAGAGGGAGAGGAAGATGAAGCCTTGGAGCCAATCATTGCTATAGACTCTTCAGACCAGCCTGTTGGAAGGCTGGAGAATGGAGATTATATTATTTTCTACGATATTAGAGGGGAAAGAGAGGTTGAACTGACGAAGAGCCTTATTGAAGAGGAATTTCCACATTTTGTTCGGAAGAAAAATCTAAAACTGAATTTTGTAACCATGATTGAGTATAATTCTGTATTGGATGTAAAAGTGGCATTTCCTCCCGATAGAAAGATTAAAAATACTTTAACTGAAATTGTTTCGAAAGCAGGTTTGAGGTTTTGCAAGATTGCAGAATCTGAAAAGGCTATTCATATCACTTACTTTATAAACGGAAAGAATGAACAACCATTCCCAGGAGAAGAAAGAATAATTATCCCCTCTATGGAAACTGTTTCTTCCTATGCGCTTTTACCGGAGATGAAAGCTGAAGAAATAGCCATGGAAGTTTCATCAAAGCTCAAAGATACTTCCTTGCAGGTCATTGTAGTAAACCTTGCAAACGTGGATGTAGTTGGCCATATTGAAGATAAGGCTGCTGTTATGAAAGCAGTTGAAGTAGTTGACTGTGAGTTAGGGAAAATTTCCGGTCACTGCTGTTCCCAAGGAGTGACACTTGTGATTACTGCAGATCACGGGAGCGCAGAAGAATGGCTATATCCTGATGGGACTATTAATACAGGGCATACGAGGAATCCTGTTCCATTTATTCTTGCAGATTTTTCCTTAAAAAACCCGAACCAGTGGAAACTAAAGCAAGAAGGGGAACTTGGAGATATTGCTCCAACACTCCTTGAATTATTGAAGTTAAAAAAGCCTGCGGAAATGACAGGAGAAAGTTTGCTAATAAATTCCTGTATCAACAAAAAATTTAAGAAGCGAGTTCTTCTTCTTATCCTGGACGGATGGGGAATCAGGAAGGAAAAAAATGGGAACCTGATAGCTGAGGCTGAAACGCCGAACTTTGACAGTATGTGGTCCAAATTTCCTCATGCCTTATTAAAAGCATCAGGAGAAGCTGTCGGAATGCCTTCCCATACTGTAGGCAATTCTGAAGCTGGTCACCTTCACATAGGAGCTGGACGAAGAGTACTATTAGATAGAGTTAAAATAGATAGAGCCATCGAAGATGGGAGTTTTTTCTCAAATGAATCTTTCTGCTGGGCAATGAAGAGGGCAAGAAGTGAGAATAAAGCGCTTCATCTTTTAGGAATTGTGTCCCACTACAGTTCTCATGGATCGATCAAACACCTTTTTGCCTTGCTCAGTATGGCTAAAGAACTGGATTTGAAAGATGTTTTTATACATGCCTTGATTGGCAGGAGAGGCGAAAGGCCTGAAAGTGGAGCTGTTTATATCAGTAAGATCGAAGAGATGTGCAGGTCTCTCTCTGTTGGGAAAGTCACTACGGTTATAGGAAGATTCTGGGCATTAGATCGGGAAGAATATTGGGACCGTATTGAAAAAACTTATAGAGCTTTGGTTTATGGTAATGGAACCAGGGTATTGATTTAAAATAGGAAGAAGTCTTAAGGTAAAAAAGATGATATTGAATTTTAAGAAAATACAGGGAACTTTTTTTAGATATCTACGTATTTATTATTTAAAGAGTTAGGCAGAAAATGAGTGTTGAAATAAGAGACATATGTTTTAGTTATGGAAAAATTAAGGCTTTGGATGGGATCGATCTGAGTTTGCCTAAAGGAGCAGTCGGACTTCTAGGTCCCAATGGGGCAGGAAAGAGCACGCTGCTTCGTATACTCCTTGGGTTCCTTACTCCAGATAGGGGGGAAGGTCAAGTTCTTGGATATGATATCAAGACACAGCAGGCTATGATTCGTAAATTTGTTGGTTATATGCCAGAAGATGACTGTTTAATCCCAAGCATGGATGCGGTTTCCTTTACGTCATACCTCGGTGAGTTGTCAGGAATGCCTCGCCAGGAAGCTATGAAGCGTGCGCATGAAGTACTTTTTTATGTGGGTTTGGAGGAAAGCCGGTACCGTAATCTTGAAACTTATTCAGGAGGAATGAAACAGAGACTGAAGTTTGCACAGGCTATTGTCCATGATCCAAAGCTTATTTTTCTCGATGAGCCAACAAGCGGTCTGGACCCACAGGGAAGAAAGGAAATATTAGAACTTATCATGGATGTATCTTCCAAGAAAGATATCCAGGTTTTTGTTTCTTCCCACATTCTTTCAGATATTGAATCTGTTTGTTCTTATGTTGTGATTTTGAACAAAGGAAAACTAGCTTCTCAGGGAAAGATCAGCGATCTAAAGCAGATCAATTACAGCCTTTATGAAATAAAAACCAAAGGAGACTCAGAAGATTTTGTTAAGAGACTGAGAGATCTCCAGTGTAAAGTAGAGGAGACCCAAGACGGAATAATGAAAGTATATCTGCCTCCAGATAAAGGACCCCAGGAAATATTCAAGCTTGCTGCAGAAGGAAAAAATCAGATAAGACATTTCGTAAAAAGCCAGACTTCTCTTGAAGACGTTTTTGCCAGTTTAGTGGGAGTTGATTGATGCCGATCAGAGAGAAAGGCTATACTCACTGGGATGGAGAGTTTCAGCCTAAAAAATTTTTTTGGTGGCCGATTACACGTTATGGAATTAAGTTAACCTTTAAGAAAAAGTTTTTTAAATTTGTTTTTTTCATGACGCTTGTGCCTGCTGTTGTTTATCTCGCAGGAATTTATGTTTCAGAGAGATTGGATGATTTCAGTTTCATGATTAGGGAATCAGCTCCTTTATTACAGGTTAATCCAGTATTTTTTAAATCTTATTTTACCAGCGAATTTCTGCTTTTTATGATAGTCATAATCATGTTGTTCTGTGGTGCCGGCCTTATTTCTGACGATCTGAAATATAATTCGCTTCAGTTGTACTTTTCCCGGCCCATCACTAAAAAAGATTATTTTATTGGGAAATCTGCTGTTATTGTTTTTTTCTTGTCCATTTTGACTCTCATCCCAGGCCTTATCTTTATTGTCATGAAGCTCATTTTTTCAGGAAGTTTTAAATTTCTTGCTTCCTATCCCTGGCTGCCTTTTTCGGTAATAGGTTATTCAGCCTTTTTAACTTGTTTTTTCGCTTTTTATACACTTTTCCTTTCATCCGTCAATAAGAACAGGAGGTATGTGTCGATTCTTATTTTTGGCCTCTATGTTTTTTCTGATATTCTTTTTGGAATTTTTTTCGGTATCTTTGGCAAACAATATTTTGCACTTCTTTCTATTAAGGTTAATCTGCAGCAGGTTGGAGCCTGCCTTTTTGGACAGAAGACTCCGTATCATGTGCCTTGGTTTTATTCGGTATTAATAATTACTGGAATATGTGTATTAGCTGTTAGTGTTTTGAAAAAGAAAATCAAGGGAGTTGAGATCATAAAATGAAGCCTGTCATTAAGACTCAAAACCTTTGCAAGTGGTATGGAAATGTTCTGGGCTTGAGTGATGTAACTCTTCAGATTGAACCCGGGATAACAGGTATTTTAGGCCCAAATGGTGCAGGAAAATCCACTTTTTTGAAGCTAATCAGCGGTCAGATAAAACCGAATATTGGGACTGTTAGTATTAAAGAGGAAAAAATAAGAAATAATTATCTACTCTTTTCCATAATCGGGTTCTGCCCGGAGCAGGATTCATTCTATGGAGAAATGACAGGCTGGCAGTTTATAAGCAGTCTTTTACGACTTCATCATTTATCTCCCTTAGAAATAGAGAGTAAAGCAAAAAAAACTCTCGAGATCGTAGAGTTGATAGAAGATAAAGACAGAGTGATAAAATCTTACAGCCGCGGAATGCGTCAAAGATTAAAGTTTGCTCAGGCTATTGCACATGAGCCCGAAATCATGATTCTTGATGAACCTCTTAACGGCTTGGACCCTCTCGGCAGGCGTAAAATAATTCGTCTTATAAAATCATATAAGGAAGAGGGAAAAACAATAATTGTGTCCAGCCATGTTTTGCCCGAGATTGAAGCTATGACTAAGAAAATTATTCTTATCCATCAAGGGAAGATTTTTGCCCAGGGTGATATTCATTATATTAGAGATTTGATAGAAACACATCCTCACATGATCTATATTAAGTGCAGTAATCCTCGTGTGCTTGCTTCGAAATTTATAAATGAAGATTTTATCTTGAATGTTGACTTCACTTCCGAAGAAGACTCGGTCATTGTAAAAACCAAGGACAGGGACAAGTTTTTTAGCTTATTGCCTGCCCTTTTTATTGAGAATAATATAGAAGTTAAGGAAATCACTTCGCCTGATGATAATCTTCAGTCTGTTTTTGATTATTTAATAGGAAAATAATAAAATGAATCCGGATGAGAGAGGGAAACTTAGGTATTTTCTGAATTCGACAAGATATGTATTTGCTTTCTTTTTTTCTCTAGGCAAAAGGGCCCGAAAGACAAAAGTTCTTTATTTAGTTAGTTTTTTACCGGTTTTAATGTCTATGGTCATCAAATTTACTCAAATTTTTTATGATAGACAGTTTATAGAAGGAATATATATTTTTTCCAATATGATAATGACGTTTTATCTACAATTTTTAATCCTAATTTTGGCTCTTTTCTTTGGAACTTCTGTCTGTTCGGAGGAATTAGAAGGGAAAACACTTACTTATTTAACAACCCGACCGGTTCCGAAATCGTCTATTATACTTGGCAAATATGCAGCCTACACATCTCTGACCATATTAATGACAGTTACAGGAGTAGTATTCTCTTTTTTAATCCTGAATGTGAACGACCTACTTAATCTATCAATATATAAAATTCTTTTTCGGGATGCAGCTGTTTTATGTTTGGGGATTATCTGTTACACATCATTTTTTACTTTTATAGGAACTTTCCTGAAGAAATCGATTATGTTTGGGCTGATTTTCTGCTTCGGTTGGGAAAATGTTATCCAATACTTTCCTGGATCTACCCAGCGATTTGCCATTGCACATTATCTTAAGTCACTACTCCCTGCGGCATCCCCGGGAGGAAGGTTCTCATTTCTTTTATTCAGACTGGAACCTACTACTCCTGCTGTAGCAATAGCAATGTTGTTACTAATCACAACAGTTTTTATTACTTTAGCCTGTATTGTCTTTAGCTTAAAAGAATATATTTTTGAAGATTAAATTTGACCTTTTATTTAATTGGGGATGCTGGCAAATCTTCTTTGAGTTTGACCATGAGTTCTTCAGGGATGCTGGCAGAAATTTTCACGTAGTCTTCGGTTGATGTAATCTGTATCTTGTTTACAAGTTCACCTATCTCCGGTTTTTCATTTGCTGCCATTGCCCCAAAAGCTTTAAGCCCGTTAAGCATGTCGGCAATTTGCTGGTTCTTGGTGGTATCACTGCTTATTCCCTTTATTTCAGCAATGATATTCTGATTTTTGTAATCAAAATTGAGAAACACGGCATTTACTGCTTCTAAAGCACTGAGCATAGGCTTGTCAGATGTTGCCTTGCTTACAACATCTGGGGGAATAGAAACAGTACCCCAGAAGATTGTATCTTTATTGCTTTTTGCAAGGAGAGCTGAAAGTTCTTCGTTTTTGTAAATGTTTTCACCATTATTCTGAACAATATCCAGCACAGATTTAACTTCTGGTTCGTTGCCGGCAACTATGTTTGATTCATCGATAAAAGCAAAACACCCCTCATTTTTTTCTGATTCCTTATAAATTGTCATTCCATTGTAATCTTCTTCTGTGAATTCAGCTTCTGATTCTTCTTTAATTATGGAGAGCAATGTATCTTTGTTGTACTTTAGATTAATGATTGCAACTCCTTTCCCAGCATCAGGGCTGGCTGTGATTCCTACTGCGATTAAATAAATATCTTTTTGTGGATCGATTCCTGATTTTTCGACAAATTCTTGATATTTTTCGTAATCTTTGTTCTCTGTAATGGCATTTGTTACAGATTCTATTCCCATTGCCTTGTGGAAATCGATAAAGAGAATGCCTTTTACGTCTTTAGGAATCAGCTTTAGCATGTCTTCTGCCGAAGCAGAGCCTGCCTTGGGAGCTACTGCCATTTTCCCGCAGGAAGTTAGGAAAAATGCAGCAAGGAATAAAATCATAAATATTTTCAGGCTTTTTTTCATTTGATTTCCTCCTTTTATTGTGAATAAATTTCTTTAAACATAGAGTTTTTGAAACTATACCAAAAAAACATAGTTTGGGCAAGCGGTGCTCATACATTCATCAGACCCGACTTCGTCGGCTTGCCCAAAGGGTAAAAAATGACGATAATAGATTTGATGGTATAAAGATGTCACATAAGAACATTGAAAGCAATAGCCCATTCCAGCAGCTTGTGCAGGGGCGTAAAAGTATACGCAGGTATTTGGATAAATCGGTCGAAAAGGAAAAAATTCTATTATGTCTTGAGGCTGCACGGCTGTCGCCATCTGCAGAAAATGCCCAGCCGTGGAGATTCCTGGTCATCAATGACCCTGATATTAGAGTTAATTTTGCAGAAGAAGTTTTTTCTGGGATTTATTCTGTCTCAAAATTTGCGGCTAAGGCTCCGGTTCTTATTCTGATACTGGCTAAACTTGATTTCGTTGTCCATCGGCTTGGAAAACAAATCCAGAATATCAACTTTCATCTTCTTGATACTGGAATTGCAGGAGAGCACATGGTGCTCCAGGCTGAAGAACTCGGTCTCGGGACTTGCTGGATAGGCTGGTTTAATACCAGGAAGGCCAGAAAATTTTTCAAGATTCCGAATAAATACAAAGTTATATCCCTCCTTGCTATGGGATATTATGAAAAAAAACCCTCAAGAGAAAGAAAAAGAAAGATGCTAGAAGAAATTGTCTGGTTTAACAGAATTGAATAGTAAGTTTAATTGCTGATAATAGATTAGGATACGATTAATTTGAGGGCATGTCTACGCTCCACTAAGATTTTTAACGCCATTTACTATTGATAGTTTCTTATCAAGGGTAGGCTGGGTTGGGATATCGCCGCCCGAAGCGTAAGGGGTCCCACTGGGGGATGGGTTGAGTGAGGACGGGGATATACCAACCCGGCCATACAGTGGGAATGAAACTAATCAGTAATTTTTATGAATAATTCGGGGAAACGTGGGTTATTCACGATTCAAGCTTGCTGTAGATGCGAGGCACAGGGTATGTAGCTGTGGTATTTCACCGCAAATGCCCTGTAACGAAGCAGGTGCAGCAAGATCGGATCGCCTGTAAGGTAAAGAATGCCGATAATAAGAATAAAATTTAATTTAACAAAGAAAGCAAATCTCTTAATCTTGCAAAAAATTATGCTGAAAAGCAGATTTCAAAAATATTAACTAAAGGTGTCGGCATTCTTTATGAATAATGCACGTTTAGGTATTCTTCAATAAGACTCAAAGCTTTTTTGAAATATTCTTTATCTTCTCCAAGGCCGAAGCGAATGTGGAAGTCAACTTCAAACTGATCCCCAGGTTGGATGAGGACGCTTTTATCCTCACGTATTTTGTGTCCTAATTCAGTTGAGTTGATGTTAAGGTCATATCTTGGAAAGGCTATGGCTCCTGCTTTAGGAGGAACACAATAAAAGAGTCCGTGCTGTTTATTCATCCATGAGTCAAGAATTGAGAAGTTTGTTCTTATGATATTACGTGTTCTTTCAAGTATTTTTGCTTTGTTTGTAGGTGTAAGTGCGATTCGAGCAAGCCGGTCGCTTAATGCGCTTATTGTTATTGTGGTATAATCTTTATATGGCCATGTTTTATTGATTATGTTTTCTGGTGCCACAATCCATCCTACTCTCAGGCCTGGAAGTCCATAAGCCTTGGAAAAACCGGAGGTTACTATGGCTTTTTTGTAAGTCCCCCAGAATGTTGGTGTTATTTGACCGTCATGTTCTGCTCCCTGATAAACTTCGTCTGAGACGATCCATGCATCTGCCCATTCAGCGAGTTCTATGATTGTTTTTCTAGCCTCTTCATTTAGTTGCCCTCCAGTTGGATTGTTGGGATTTGTGATAGAGATTATTTTTGTCTTTTTTGTTACGAGTTTCTTTAACTCATTCAAATCCGGATTCCAGTCAAGGTCTTCTTTGAGAAAAAATGTATTAACATTGGCTCCGAATGCTTCCATTAGGCCTTGCATTTGCATGAAGTTTGGGAGCATAAAAATTGTCTCGTCACCCGGCTCGATATTAGCCCACATCAAAAGAAAATTAGCTTCGGATGAGCCTGATGTAACCAGAATATTTTCTTCATTGGCACCAGGATAATTTGAGCATATTGCTTTTTTTAATTCTGGAGTTCCATTGGTCTGAATGTAGCCGAGTTTAGTATTTAATATATCTTCAAATTCATCTGGGCTAAGGAGTTGTTTAAAGGTATAAGAATGTACGCCGCTTTCCGAAATGTTATAATCGACAAAATGCTCCCATTCCGACTGCCAGCGTTCCATTTTAAATGTTTCAATATTCATAATGCACTCCATAAAGATTTATATCTCGATTTTAAAAACTCCCTTGAATGCGAATCCAAAGATGATAGAGAGAGCAAAATAAGCGATTAGCCAGTGAATATGCCACCCGAAAAGATCCATGCTTTTTGTTGTATAAGTGATTTCGATAGATTTTATGGGAGAATCTTTTTTAAAGGGGGCCTCTGTTGGGTAGAGGATCTCATCAATAAAGTTGCGCCGTATTTTCAATGGGGAAATTTTGTTAATTGATTTCTGGCTGGCAGTAACTTGTTTTGTGAATTTTTCTCCTCTCAGGGTAAGAGTTAAATTATATGTGCCTTTTTCATTTGCTCTGAAGCGCCAATTTATTTCATTGTCTTCTATAATCCTGAGAGGAGGAGTTTCGATAGTCAAATAAGGTGAGGGCTGTATCTTGATATCTGTTTTAACTGGGTTATAGCCTTCTTCGAGTTTTACCTTTAAAATGGCTTCCTGTCCAACCGACAATGCGCTATAACCGAACCAGAAATTTAGCTGTATCAAGATCAGAATAAGGGGGATGATCATTACCAACATAGGCTTTGCCGTATAGCTGATATATTTCAGGTTTGTACGGAGAATGTTTCCTTGTGTTTTTAGAGAAATTCTTAGATTGTCCTTAAATAATCTGAGTTCGAGCAAGTAAGCTTTAATTTTATTTTTTACGAATCGGATTCCTTCCTGGTTTGAAGTATACCGAAAGATAAAAAGCATAAATAGCGCTGTAAGGAATGAAATAACTGTCATTCCGATCCATGGATTCATGTTATGGAAAGGCAGTAATATAAGATCAAAAATTTTTCCGAATATTAAATTGAATATATGCATTGAAACGATTCTAGCAACTACTTTATTTCATTTCTTTTGTTCTTAGGATATATAGCCAAGGCCTTTTAGTTTTTTCTTTATCTCTTCTTCGGAATCAGATTCTTCCAGTTTAGAAATCTCCTTTTCCAGACAGTGAGTAATAAATTCTTCATGGGAAGAGTAACCGGATATCTCTGCATATTTTTTTACTTTATCCAGTAAATCTTTTTCAATTTTGACTTTGGCTTTACCCATTTTAATCTCCTTATTTAAATTACCGGATTTCCTATCATTTCAGGGGGCTTTTTTATTCCAAAAATCTTCAGAATTGTAGGTGCTAGATCATAAAGAGCGGGAAAATCTGATTTTATCTTGCGGTTCATCAGTAAAATTCCCGGGATAACTTCCGGTGCCATACAGTGGTCGCCGCTCCACTTTTCTGTGTTGTCTTCCATAATGTTTTTTGGCATTCTTCCTAAGGGAGATGACCAGGAGATGCGGTAACCGTAGTTGAATCCCAAGATAATATCCGGAGCATCCTTCACATAAGGTCCCTTGTAGACATCCTTAGAAACAAAGGCTCTTAATACAGGCTTATTCCCAGTTTTTGGGTCTTTGAAGTTTTCAAGCTTACGGGCGATTTCCCGCACGAGCATCTCTTTTTCTGCTCCGTCAGAGACAATGCCTTGTGCTTCTCTTCCTTTCTGGTTGATATAGAGGCTGTTAAGGCCAAGTGCATATGCTTTTGTTTTTGACCAATCTGTATTTAAAAATAAGGAGGATTCTCCCTGTCTCCATTCGTTTATAAGGGAATGATAAGCATATTCTTTCAGCCATGTGTTCAGGTTGAATGAGCGTCGGAATGGGGAAAATCCGTGGTCAGAAAGGACCATGATAATAGTATTTTTATCGGCTTTTTGTATGGCTTTGTCTAAAATCTTATCAGATTCAATATAGATGTTTTCGATTGTTTTTCCATATTTTGAAGCGAGGAGAGGATCAAAGTTAGGATGCTCTTTATCGATAAGACGCCAGAACATGTGCTGCCGTTGATCAGAACTTGAAAGATAATAAAAGAGAAGGCCAGAATCAAAACGTGCAAGTTCATACTCAAACATTTGAAGCCTTTCTTTTAGGACAATGTCGTCCTGCTTGAGAAATTCTCCATCATCCAAAACCCCATTATCAAGAGCCGAAGTGTCTGCTGGAAGACCCTGTGTGTAAAAAGGGCCGAATATTTTTTCCAGTTCTTCTGAATAGCTTGTCGGCGTAGAAATTGGCAGTATTGTGTTTCCGGGATCTATGTTTATGGGAGATACATAAAGTTTGAATTCAGGCCTGATTTGTTTAAGGTAAAACATACAAATTCCATTTGCGCTCTGAGTTGGAATCATTTTGAAATTGAGTTTTTTCCAACTGCTCCATTCTCCTTCTTTTAGGATAAACTCATGATCCTGAATTACTATTTTAGCAATGGGTTTTACAGGATCGATATAGACTCTAAAATCAATCGATGAGTCAGGCCTGTCCTTTTTAAATGAATTTATTGGTCCGGGAAGCTTTGACTCAACCATGTTGCCGATGACGTATACTTCATGGATTTTTCCCCCGCCAATATCTTCATTGATTTTAGCTGGCTCGGTCGTATAGTAGTTGAATATTCCATAAGTTCCGCGGATATCCGGTGTTCCCATCCCTGAAATGGTTCTTTGTTTCGTGGGAGAAGGAGGATAATTGGATGGGATTTTAAACACGGTAGCGGGGATATTATGATCTTCAAGGATTTGCCAGAAAGCTTTACCCTTGCGTAGATTTTCAACATTCCCGCCTGAGATCGGAAGAACAACATTCCCGATAGAAAGAGTTTTTGTAGTTTCACTTGTTTTGGAAGCTGAAAATATTGCCATATAATTTTCAGGGTCTCTGTGGATGAAATCAAAAATTCCGTGTCCTCCAGGATTCGTACCTGTAATGAAGTTTGACCAGGCAACAGGGCTCTGGGGAGGAATGCTTGTTCGAAGATGCGAAAAGCTGCCTTCGCTTCTGAGGCGACTGAATGCGGGAAGTTTGCCTGCATCCATCCAGAGTTTAAGAAGATTAGGATCCAGTCCGTCAAGTCCAAGTATGATTATTTTTTTTGGTGTATCAGTTTGTCCGAAGACTCTTGTCACAAGATCTTTGCCATTTCCCAATGCTGAGATTGAGCCTGCTGTAATGCCAACAAGCTTTAAAAAATCTCTTCTATTTATTTTAGACATTATTTTTACCTCTTGCCTCGTTTTTCTTAGGGGAAGTGAAATTTTCCTGATTTATCATTGAAGAACCATCCATATGAGTAGGTGTTTTCACTCCGAATAGTTCGAGTACAGTGGGTGCAACATCTATAATTGCAGGATTTTTTTTGTTAATTTTATGGTTGCTTAGGAATATTCCTGGAACTATTTGTGGGTCGATGCAATGGTCACCACTCCATGCTTTTGTGTTATCTTCAAAAATTATGGAATTTACTTTTCCGGTTACTGAATCCCATGAAACCCTGTATCCTTCATTGTATCCGACTATGAAATCCGGGCAGTTTTCTTTATAAGGACCAGGTGGAATTTTATCCCGGTCATAAATTTTATTGATAGCAATTTCTCCTCTTTCTTCATCTTTTAAGCCATCGAGTTTTTGGACAAGTTCTTCCTTTAAAGCCTTTATCTCTGCACCTGGGTTAACAGTACCTTGGGCTTCTCTCCCTTTCTGATTTATGTAAAGTCCCCCGAGACCCAGTCCGTAAGCCTTTGTTTTTTCCCAGTCGACATCTTTAAACCACTCATCGCTTTCTTTTTTGCCGTCTTTAAGGCTTAGATAGCCGTTTGTATACAACCAAGAATTGAGATTGACTCCCCGGCGGAAAATTTTAAACCCGTGATCGGACATAACAATCAGGAAGCTTTTTTCACTCACTTTTTTTAAGACCTTTCCTACCAATTCGTCCATTTTAATATAAAGGTCTTCGATGACTTTGGCACTCAATTTTGCCTGCCCACTTTTTAGTGCAGGATGTTTTTTGTCAAGATATCGAAAAAACATATGCTGAATACTGTCTGTACTTTGGAACCAGCAGGCTACAACTCCTTTTTTTGTTTTATCAATAGCGTTAAAAAGCATATCTTCCGATTCCCTGTGGTTGTCATATGTTAATTCTAAGAACGTTTCTTCAGGGAGAATTCTTTCATTTAAAGCCCATGTATCATCTGCTTCACCGAGGGTGTTGAAACTTCCAAGGAGTTTTGCCAGATAAACAGAATATATAAAAGGATGAGATATAGGAAGAGCCGGTTTTTCGGGGTCAATATTTAGAGGAGATATATACATCTCGAAGTGAGGGTGAATTTCAGACACGTAAAAGCGGCAGATAGCTTTTACTTTCATCCCGAGCCCTGGACGGAAAGTTATTTTTATCCATTTTGATAGCTTTCTCTTTTTAATATTGATTTTCTGGCCGGATACTTCGATAAGGATTTCCCCTTTATTTTTATCCAGATTTATTGTCATTGGAAGCCGAATCTCTTCTGCTTTTTTAAGAAGCGAATTTTCCGGGCCGGATATGTAAGTTTCGATCTTAGTGGAATTAATGATAACAGGAATATTCATTCCGCCTTCACGTTTTGTGATTTTTTCTTTATCTGAAGTATAGAATGAAAATGTACCTTGGCTTCCTCTTAAGTCTGGAGCACACATACCAGAAAGTAGGTGTCCTCGAAATTTTTCTGGAGGGAACGTTATTGGGATTCTGAGAATTGTGCTGAAAATGCCATTATCTCCTAAGATCTTCCAGAAAGGTATGCTTTTTCGCAGCCCTCTGATCACTGGTTTCGAAATGGGGAAATTATATTTTCCAATTGGAAGAAATTTTTTTGGAGTTCCAATATAGGCAGAAGAAAGATCAGGTAGATAATTATTTGGATTTCTGCTGAGGAAATCAAAAATATTATGCTTACATGGATGAGAACCAGTCATAAAAGAAGACCATGCAACAGGAGATATAGCAGGAATTGTTGTTGCCAGCTTTTCATATGTTCCTTCTTTCTTAAGGCTTGAGAAATTAGGCAGCTTTCCTTCTGACATAAATTTTTCCAACAGAGTTGGTTCCATTCCATCAAGGCCAACAATGACAACCTGATCAACAAGGCTATTTTTATATGCTTTTTGTCCTTTTATGATACGGAGTAGAAACCTGAATGGCCATGAAAGAAAAGAAAAAATTGCCAAGAAAAAAGTAATAAACAGGATAAGGAATGAAGATAGAAAAGCAAATCCTGCTCCTGGTCCTACATAAGCTTTAAGCTGGATAGATAATGCCAGGATTAAGAAGATAAATATTTTTAATTTTAGAAAGTGGCTTTTGTTCATTTTATTCATGTGAAATTTTTCATAATGATAGCAGCCAAATCTGATATGCAGAGATCTGAACCATGGTTTCCATTTGCCCAGAAAAAAGCATCATCCCACGTGTGCATTCCCTGGAGAATCGAGCGGCCAAAAATGTCTTTTTTCTTGATTGAACCTTTCATGTCAAAACCATGCTCGGAAAGTGCAATTAAATCCGGCCCAAGTTTTACGTAAGGGCCTGAATAAATCTCTTCAGTATCAAATACTTTTCTGACAACTTTTTTCCCTTCATATTCGAGTTTTTCAAGTTTATGTGTAAGTTCTTGCTTTAGTGTGTTCTTTTCCGATTCTTTAACAGTGCCATTTAGGAATTTTTCTTTAAGGTTTAGATAAATGCGGTTTGGATCCAGGGCAAAAGCACTGGTTGAAGGAGACATTTCGCTTAAATTTTTGGGGGAGGATGTATTGAAATGCAAGTAATTTTCTTTTTCTAACCATGCATTCAAATATACTTCCTGTTCGATACCAGTGAATCCGTGGTCTGAAAGCATATAAAATCCTTCATCGCTTCCTGTGAGTTTTTGAAAAGCTGTATTGATTTCATTGATAAATTTGTCGATTTCCCTGTAATAGTTTAAAAAGTCCTGATGGTATATATGGTTTTCATCTTCATAGGCGTTCCATAAGAAATGCTGAAGCCTGTCAGTACCTGTGATGACTAGCTCGAAGTAATCCCAATCTTCTTTCCAGAAGGAATGGAAAGCTTCTTTGCGGCCTTTTAATGTAGTACTCAGTTCATTCCAAAGAAGTTCATGATCTTCCCTGGATTTAAATGTATCAATATCTATCTGATAGCCTATTTGTTCAAGAGTATATTTGACAGAAAAAGGATAGACAGCTTTGGCCAGGTCGATTGCTACAAAACCTGAAATCAGAACACCATTGATTTTTCGTGCAGGGTAAGTCGAAGGTTGATTAATAACGATGCATCTTTTCTTTTGATTTCCGATGATGTCCCAAAATCTTTCTTTTTTTACATCGAGATAGTTTGGAAACCGGAGATCATAGGAGTTTTTTTTGAAGTCAGTAAATCCAAAGATGCTATGAGTTCCTGAGTTGGAACCAGTCATGAAGTCTGTCCAACTTACAGAGGATATCTCAGGAAGGCTGGCCTTCATCTTGTGGAGATGTCCTGAATCAATAAGCCTCCCTACATAAGGCATGACTCCTTTTTTAGCAAGATTGAGAAGGAGATAATGGGGAACTCCATCCAGACCTATAACACATACCCTATTTTTCGTTTTTTTCTTAAATAGTCTCATGATAGTAACCTGTTCCTAAAAATATACTAATTGATATCATAATGTCTACAGGATTTAAATTATACGCTAGAAAAGCCAGAATAGGTAGTATGAATTTTGAGAACCACAGCCTCATACGCAGGATCGGGTGAATTATCCAGGCTATCTGGTCTGTGCTACGAAATAATCAGAAGCCTTTATATCATATTTATCATGGTCAAGAGATTTGACAATAGTCCTCGTGTACTTGTTTGTTTTTGGATCCATTTCCGTAAGGTCAACAATTTCTCCATCAAGTTTGTTACCCATTTCATCTGTGATCAGCTTCACTTTTGGCCTGAGCATATAGACAGTCTCCTGGTTTATTTCTACGACAATAGCGATTTCGCCCGAATTAAGTAGAACCATGGTGCCAATTGGACAGGTTCCCATCATATCAACAAATACTTTAAGAATAAGAGGGTCAAACTCAGTACCGCTTTTTTCTAACATCATGTTTATGGCTTCTTCCCTGGTGAAGTCTTTCTTTCGGTAGGGTCTTTTTGTTGTTATAGCATCGAAAAAATCTATGATTTTAACAATTTTACTGAAAAGGTTTATTGTTTTTTTCTCTGTGTATATTGGATATCCGGAATGGCCATCGGAAGTATGATGTTCCATGGCAACATGGATAGCTCTCACTGGAAGGCGGCTTAACTCTCTAAGTTCAATTAATTTTTCTGCACCGTAGTAAGGATGTTTTTCGATAATATTTCTCTCATCTTTATCAAGTTTACCGGGTTTTAAGAGAATTTCTTTTGGGATTTCCAATTTTCCTATATCGTGGAAAAATGCACTCATGCCCAAGTCAATCAGCTCATTTCTGTCAAGCCCAATTCTTTTTCCAAGTGAGATTGACAATACACAGACGTTGACTGAGTGATTTAAAGTATATTCGTCAAAGTTTTTTATTGTTGTTAGACCGTAGAGGAAAGATTCGTTCTGTGTGATATTGTTGAATATTGACTGCATCAGCCTTCGGGTTGTCAGTAGAGGGAGTCTTTCCTTCGCTTCTTGCTTGTTGAATGTTTCCTTCAGGTGAGTGATACTTAAGAAAAATATTTTTGCACTGTCTTTTTTCTCGTTGCTCAGCTCGTCAAATGGAGATATTTTTTCTATAGAAATATGTTTAATTCCGTACTGCTTGACTCCTTTTAGAAAATCTTCAAGTGTAATTTTTGATTTAGATCCTTTTTTCGTAAAAAGAATAATGAAATTTTTCAATTCTTCTTCGTTGAGTCCTGTTTTAAAACTTAGTATGCCAATTTCTCTTTTTGGAAATTCGTTAATGATGAATTTAAGCAGGAAGTAACTGGAAAACCCAAATTTGAGTCTTATCCCGTTAAAAAATAATGTGTTTTGGCGTAGCATAAAAGTAGCTTCTCCATCCACTTCTACAGCTTTTTGAATTAAATACAAAAGAGATTTTATTTGCCTTAGGAAGATGAGATTGTTGGACTCGTAGATTTTTGCTATTTTGATTGTCCAATTGAATCGATAAAGGATATCTATGGCATCTTTAATAGTTGTTTTTTCTTTCATTGGAGTCTCGTGCTGGAACTTTTTTCTTCGCCTTTGGAATTCTGCCTTTCAGTTTCATTTCTGTTTGACGAATTCTTGAGAGCAAGCTTACAAGCCCGTTTTACTTTCCTGTTGTGGCTCTTGGCCCCTTCTTCAAGAATTTTCATGGCTTCAGGATTTCCTGCGGTTTTCAGTGCTGAGATAGAACACAGACTTGTTTCAATATTTTTACGGTGGGAGAAAATAGTCGGTTTTTTCAAAATCTTCTTGAGAGCAGTCTTTGCTTCTGCAGCTTGACTTCTTGCCAAGAATTCCAGTAAAGTCGTTTTCTCCTTTTTTCCCTTTTTTACGAATGATTTGTTTTGGACTACCTTAAGGATATGTTCTACTATGGATTTATCTCCTGTATATTGGAGATTTTGAGCAGCAATAATTCTCAGTTCTTCTTCCTCATCTGAAAGAAATGCCAATAGAATTTTATTTGCAGTATTGTTCTGAAATTTCCCCAAAGCTTTTATTGCATTAACCTTTATAGATTTGTTTTCATAGCTTATAAAGTTAGAGAGATACTGAACTGCGTTTTTGTCCTGACTTTTCTCTAAAATTGAAATGATTTCATTCGTGATGGCTGGGTGCTTATTTTGAGCAATATTCATGAGAGTTTTTAAATCGTGCTTGCCTATCTTTTTTAAAAGGGATAAAGCCTTTATGCGGAAATCAGGAGATTTGCTTTCTTTGTAGAGGTTGCTTAAAAGTGGAATGGCCTCAGGGCCCAGTATTTGTAGATATTCTAAGAGAGCATCAGGTTCCAGGATTTTACCTTTCTGGAAAGCATCTTCAATGAGTGAAAGAAAATTTTCGTCTTTTATGTCTTTAAGGAATTTGTTAATAGAAACGGCGCTTCTGTCGGATTGAGAGGATAGAGACTTTTTAAGTTCGAGAATGAATTTGATGTTTTGTACAGCTCCGGGAAGATCTCCTTTTTTCAAAATATCCATATGGCATTGGTTTAATATATCCATAGTTTTTGAGAATTCTTCTGGCCTATTTTCAATATAGAGTATTTCAACAAGTAAAGAGAGAAGTTCTTTCTTAGGCGAAAGTTTTCGATTTGAAAGAATCATATATTCTAGTTTTCTTTCTTCTTCATCAGTAAGGGATGACTTTTCGGCCTCACCGCTTGACTCAGGTTTGGATCCAGGTTTTTCTATTGAATCATTCAGAATCTTTTGCGCTAAAGTACTTTCTTTAAGAGCCTTTTGGTCTTCTGGATCAAGTTCTATTTTTCCGGTAAATAATTTATTTTTATCAAGTTTATACTCCATCTGTTGGATTCCGGCTCCTATTTTTGATTCAAGAAAATCGTCCGGAGCGAAATATCTGATATTTGCAAAATCTTTTTCCCAGAGTGAAATAACAATGTCGCTTTCTTCTGCAGGAAGATTAGATGCAATTTTAATAACATCTAAAAAATCAAGGAATTCTTCCTTTTTCAGGCCTTTATAGAAGAATAAAATTTGAACACCGTCTTTATGAAATAGAAAAGGAATACTTTTCCGGATTTGTATGTCAGTGAATACGGTTTCTCCACTGAAAGTAAAGGAAAATTCCTCAACACCGAGTTCCAATTTCCAGTATTTCTCCAGAAATATGCAAATTTTTTCATAGAGCTGATCTGTAAATTTAATTACATTTGCATGATCTTCAGAAAAAATTTTCATCTGTGCGAAGCTTTTTTCGAATAACTTTAGAATTTCTTTGACTATCTCTAGCTTTTCTCTATTGACTTTGAGGTTTTGATTTTTTTCTTGATTGTTTCGATGAGAATGGTTGTTTGAATTTTTGTTCAACTTATTTAGCACCATTACTTTGTTTTTACACTTTTTTCCAGTATATAGTCAAGCAGCAGAAATTTGTATGTTATAAATTCGTGTGATAATATTGCCAAAGAGGATTTGAAGTGACAGGCAAAAAAATTTATTCTGTTAAAAAAGTTACTCTATCCCAGGTAATAGTAGAAGAAAAGCCGTGAAAAATATTGGATTAAAAGTAAGTGAAGTCAAGATCGGAATAAAAACAAATTCGCCGCATCTTTTAGAAAAAGACAGATTTTTCTGGTTTGATACTAATTTCTTGTCTGTGGATAAAGTGCCTTTCGAGGAAGCGAAAGATTCCCTTGTTGAAGTATGGGATAATATTGGCGGAACTCCTTTAGAGATAAAAAGGAACACATTGTGTTTAAGAGGAAATTTTTCTGAACTGGAAAAAAAAGCTAACGATCCCAGATACTCAATTTTCGGCAATTTGGGAATTTTTTCTTCATGGGTACTCAGGGTGCTTGAAGAAACTCAGAATATTTATACTATACATGCATGTGGCCTTGTAAAAAGGAATAAGCTTATCATAATTCCTGGAGGTGCAGGAGCAGGGAAGTCTGTGCTTATTCTTTCCGCCTTAAGGAAAGGTTGGAAGATATTTTCCACTGAGTTTGTGCATTTCCGTGTAAAAGGTGGGATTGAGTTTTTTAAGGGTTCTTTAAAGGATGCAGTTAGGGTGGATACTTTGAGATTCTATTTTCAGGATATGGCAGAAGAGTTGGGAATAAGTTTAAAGGCAGAGATTGGAGGGAAAATGGTTGTTGATTTATCATTATTCCAGACAGATGAGTATCAAATTCGACCATCTGATGTTATCTTGATTTTTCCTCATGTAGAGGAAAAAAGGGACAGAATTATATGTGAGGAGCTGAAAGATAGGGAAATACTGTTGAGAAAACTTTTCCATAATGCATCTGACAAGATAGGTAAAAGCATCCTTCTTTACAGCAAACTGGCTGTACCTGGAGTAGATTCGGTGCGACTCGGACAAAGAAGGAAAGAAAACCTGGAAAAATTTTTGCAGTCCGGAAAGGTTAAGAAATCTCTTTTGTGGATTTCTGGTGTTAAAGAAGCAAGGGAAATCTTTGACAGAATAAATATAAATGAGTTTAATTAAGGAGAAAACAGAATGAAGGCATGGGAAGAATGTATTGAGTCTCCTGTTAAAGACAGGAGTGAGAAGCCTCGGAAAGATGGGATAACTATGATTCTTGATAAAGGTTTGGGTATACGGGCTACAAAGGACCTTGTAGAAACAGCAGCAGCCTATATAGATGTCGTAAAATTCAGTTTTGGGACTTCTGCTTTCTATTCAAAAAAAGTATGTCAGGAAAAGACAAGAATCTTGAAAGATGCAGATATTTATGTCATGCCAGGGGGAACATTTCTGGAGGTTGCCATATGGAAGGGGAAATATGATGCTTACCTTAAGCGGGCAGGTGAACTAGGTTTTGATATGATAGAAGTTTCTGACGGGACTGTAGAAATAGACTTTAAAACCAGGAAAGCTGCCATTAGGAAAGCAGTAGATGCTGGCTTTTTTGTCCTTTCTGAAGTCGGAAAAAAAGATCCTGCAGAAGAAGTTCCTTTGTCTGTTATACAGAAATTGATCTCTACGGACCTGGAGTGCGGTTCTTTCAAGGTCATTGTTGAAGCGAGAGAGGCAGGAAAAGGAGTAGGGATCTTTGATAAGGAAGGAAAAGTCAAAGAAGATGAAGTAACAAAGATCCTTTCTGGTGTCAAGGATCCAGATGCTCTTTTATGGGAGGCCCCGATCAAAAGCCAGCAGCAGTTTCTTATCATGAAGCTGGGTACAAATGTAAGCCTGGGAAATATTCCTCCAGGAGACATCCTGGCTTTAGAGGCTCTTCGACAGGGGCTGCGTGGAGACACACTGAAAAAGGCTTACAGAGGTTGAATTTTTAAATAGGGGAAAATGCCGATAACGGATTTAGAATTTATTATAGATATGATATAGAACAAATTGGTTCTGAGAGTTTCATGAAGAATGATTCTGGCTGGTTGATATGGTTTAGTGGAATAGGCAGTTTTTATGAATAATCCAGTTTTAATATGAAAGGAGGAATTATGAAAACTAAAGTTTTGGCAGGATTAACTCTGTTTTTAGCATTAATTTGTGGAACAGCTTATGCTGGCAATGAGACTCGTGTTCTGCGCTTTCCTGCTGTGTTTGGTGACCAGGTTGTTTTTAGCTATGCTGGAGATCTATATGCTGTCAGTTCAGCAGGCGGTATTGCCAGGAGGCTGACAAGCCATGAAGGATTTGAAGTATTTGCCCGATTTTCACCTGATGGAAAGTATATTGCTTTTACAGGAGAGTATGACGGAAATCGTGAAGTTTATTTGATACCGAAGGAAGGCGGGATTCCTAAAAGATTGACATATACTCCAACTCTGGGCAGGGATGATGTATCTGACAGGATGGGTCCGAATAATATAGTCATAGGATGGAAGCATGATAGTAAGCATATAGTTTTCCGTTCGCGTATGAGGGAATGGAACGATTTTAATGGCCAGTTGTATCTGGCCTCAATAGAAGGCACAATTCCTGAACAGATTCCTTTGCCTAGAGGGGGATTCTGCTCGTTTTCTCCAGATGATAAGAAATTGGCGTATAACCGGGTTTTTCGCGAGTTCCGGACATGGAAGCGATACAGAGGTGGTATGACCGATGATATCTGGGTTTATGATTTTGAGACGAAACAAGTTGAAAATATTACTGATAATCCGGCTCAGGATATAATTCCAATGTGGAGTGGAAACAAGATCTATTTTCTTTCTGATAGAGATGAAAATAAGAAAATGAATCTTTATGTCTATGATTGTAATAATAAAGAAATTGAAAAGCTTACAAGTTTTACTGAATTTGATATTAAATTTCCCGCCCTGGGTCCTGAGGCTATTGTCTTCGAAAATGGAGGATATATTTATAGGTTTGAATTTGCAAAAGGAGAGGCAGTTAAAGTTCCTGTGATTATTGCTAATGATACGAATTCAAACCGGAACAAGATCTTAAAAGTTTCTGATAGTATAACAAATTATGAAATTTCTCCTGATGGAAAGCGAGCTTTATTTGGGGCACATGGCGAGGTCTTTACTGTTCCTGTAAAGCATGGAAATACTCGCAACTTGACTAATACTTCGGGTGTTCATGAGAGGAATTCAAAATGGTCACCTGATGGGAAGTGGATTGCTTATATCTCTGATTCAAGTGGGGAAGATGAAATCTATATTTTAGCCCAGGACGGCTCAGGAAAACAGCAGCAGGTCACAAAAGATGCAGATACATATAAATATCAGATTTACTGGTCTCCGGATTCTAAGAAGATTCTCTGGAGTGATAAGCTTCTGCGCCTTAATTATGTCGGTATCCAGACAAAAAAAGTTACAGAAGTCGCCAGGGCGAAAGCCTGGGAAATAAATCAATACTGCTGGTCTCCTGACAGCAATTGGATTGCTTATGTAAAACCAGAACTCGAATCCATGATGGAGATTTATCTCTATAATATTGAAACAAAAAAGACAATTGAAGTTACAGATGGATGGTACTCTTCTTATTCGCCTTGTTTTCATTCCGGAGGAAAGTATCTTTTCTTTGTTTCGGACAGGGATTTTAATCCTATCTTCAGCAGAACAGAGTATAATCATTCATATCTATCTATGGGAAGAATCTATCTTGCTGCTTTGACTAAGGATATGAAGTCTCCTTTTGAACCTAAAAGTGACGAGGTATCTATAAAAAAGGAAGAAACTGCGAAAACTGACAAATCCGGGAAAAAAGTAGAAACTAAGATAGATACGTCAGTAAAAAAAGTAGATGTTAAAATCGATCCTGAAGGCCTAAAAGAGAGGATTATTGCCCTGCCGATTCAAGTTGCAAATTACAGGAATATCACTTCTGTAAGTGATACAATCTATTACCTGAAAAGAGGGGATAGAGACAGAAAAGTTTCTCTGAAAATGTTTGACTTGAAGGAACAGAAAGAAACAGATCTAGGAAACATCAATGGTTATGAAATTTCATACGATAAAAAGAAAATACTTGTCTCTCAGAATAAGGATTATGCCGTAATTAACCTTCCTAAATCAGTAATAAAAATAAAGGATAAGCTTGATCTATCCAAGATGGAAACAAAAATCAATATCAGGGAAGAATGGAATCAAATTTTTACTGAAAGCTGGCGGCAGATGAAGTATTTCTTCTATGCTCCTAATATGCACGGACTAGACTGGGAAAAAATGAAGCAACGTTATGAACCTTTGGCTAAGGCTGTTGCTCATAGGGCGGACCTGACATATGTTATAGGGGAATTGGTTGGAGAATTGAGTGTTGGCCATACTTATGTTGGAGGAGGCGATTTTATCCATCCGAAGAGAATAAATGTTGGAATGCTCGGAGCAAAATTTATGCGGGATGAGAAATCTGGTTACTATAAAATTACTAAAATAATGAAAGGTCAGAATTGGAATAAGTTCTTACGTTCTCCTCTAACTGAGATAGGGATAAATGTGAAGGAAGGAGATTATCTAATAGCCATAAACAACAAGCCTACAAACAGGATGAATAATATATATGAAACAATGCTGAACACTGTAGGAAAGCAGGTGACACTTCGAGTAAACACAAAACCTGATGAAAAGGGAAGTAAGGAAGTTGTTGTCATCCCAGTTAAGGATGAGCTTTCACTGGTCTATTACAATTGGGTGCAGAACAATATTGATAAAGTTAGCAAAGCGACAAACGGAAAAGTAGGCTATATCCATATCCCTGACATGGGTGTGAGGGGTTTAAATGAATTTGTCAAACATTTTTATCCACAGCTTCGCAAAAAGGCTATTATTATCGATGTTCGCGGGAATGGCGGAGGAAGCGTTTCTCCTATGGTAGCCGAGCGTTTAAGACGGGAAATAGTAATGGTGGGTGTGGCGCGAAATACGGCTCCTGGAACTGACCCCGGAGCAGTCATGATAGGACCTAAAGTATGCCTGATGGATGAATTTTCAGCATCTGATGGTGACATATTCCCTTACCGCTTTAGAAAATATAATATGGGAAAGTTGATTGGAAAGCGGACATGGGGTGGAGTTGTAGGCATCAGAGGTTCTTTGCCATTTGTTGATGGAGGCTCATTGACGAAGCCGGAATTTGCAGTATACAGTACAGAGGGAGATAAGTGGATTATTGAAGGGAAAGGAGTTGAGCCAGATGTATATGTAGATAATAATCCGGCCTTAGAATACGCCGGGATTGACGAACAATTGAATAAGGCTATTGAAATAATCATGCAAGAATTGAGGACAAAAGGAAAAGAACTGCCTGAGATTCCTCCTTATCCGATTAAGAAATAGAGAGTGAGAAATAAATGAGCTTTTATGATTTGATTGTTTCGAGAAGGTCAATACGTCAGTTTAGACAGAAACGTGTGTCCAGGAATATTCTTGAAAGATTGGTCGACACAGCGCGCCTTGCTCCTTCAGCAGCAAACCGCCAACCCTTGGAATTTGTGGTTATTGATGAACAAAAAACTGTTAAACAAATCTTCCCTTGTTTGAAATGGGCTGCTTATATTGCTCCTGAAGGAAATCCTAAACCAGGCCATGAACCCGCAGCTTATATCGTCATTCTTGTAAATACAAATGTAAGTGAGAAAGAATATGAGTGGGATGTTGGAGCATCCATAGAAAATATGATCCTTACTGCATTAGAAGAGGGGATTGGAAGCTGCTGGCTTATATCAGTTGATAGAGACAAGGTGAAGGGAATACTCAATATTCCAGATAAATATAAGATAGATTCAGTACTGGCCTTGGGGTATCCGGCAGAAATACCTGTTATCGAAGACATGAATGGTTCTGTGAAATATTGGAAAGACAATAAAGCTAAGCTTCACGTTCCTAAAAGGACATTAGAAGATGTGATTCATCTTAATAGATTCTGATTTTACTTTCCTGCGACTGTGAGCTCTTTGATTTTAATTGTAGGTCCTGAGAAAGAACTTCGAAATTCAAGGTCGTTTCCAACTAATTCTATTTCGTTTAGAATCACTCCGAGATTTCCTGAAATCGTTATTTCTGATACAGGGTAGGCAATTTTTCCATCTTCGATCCAGAGGCCAAATGCTCCGCGGGATATGTCACCTGTGACAGGATTTAGACCATGACCAATGGTTCTTGTCAGAAGAAGGCCCCTTTTTGTTGAGGCAATTATTTCTTCTGGGGATGTTTTACCTGGCTGGAGATAAAAGTTATTTGGTCCAACACTATTTGCATCCGCATTACCTGTGGATTTAAGCTTAAGTTTTCTTGCGGCATAAGTATTACATAGGTAATTTTTCAATATCCCTCTTTCGATAACCGTGTTTTTTGAGACGGGAACTCCTTCTGAATCAAAAGGTCTTGAACCAATCTTTCTAGGAATTAAGCCGTCATCATATACAGTAACATTTTTATTGCCGATTTTTTCTCCAAGCTTATCAACTAGAAAGGATGTTTTTTGATAAATAGAAATTCCGGAAATGCAGGAAAAAAGAAATGCCAGAAGCCACGAAGTCATCATAGGTTCAAAAATGACTGGGACGTTCTGGGTTTTTATCTTTCTTGGATTTAGCTGCCGGAGTGTTCTTTCAACAGCTTTTCTTGCAATTATTTCGGGTGATTCTAATTCTTTTAAAAATCTTTTTGAGCATGACCAAAAACCTTCCGCTTTGTTGTCGGTATCTCCCGCCTGAAGTCCGATGCCAAGGGTGCAGTATGTTTCATCATATTCCTTCAAGAACCCATTCGAATTGGCCAATGCTATTTTGATTTTTATTGTCTCGAAACTGGCACCGTGAGAATTTGTAATTTTTTTCTCATCAAGTGCTATTTTTTCTGTTTCTTTTGCAAGTAAAATTTTTTTTTCTGACTCAAGTTTTGAAATCTCCGGATCAAAAAGCTTTAAGGAAGCGATATCTATTTTAGTTTTATATAATGCTGGAAGCCCGGCGCATTCGTCGGGATTGCCCAGAGTTGAGCGTTTTACTGCATTTTTTACGAGGGTTTGAAGGGTTTCCATTGTTAAATCAGATGAAGTAGCAATGGCTGTCTTTTTATCCTTAATGACCCTAAAACTTAATGCTCTGGAACCAGCCTCGACTAGGTTTTCGATTTCCCCGAAGCGGACATCAACATTGAATTCGCTGCTTTCAATAATAGCGACTTCGATTTCATCTGCTCCCTGCATTCTTCCGAAAGCAACAAGGTTGTTTGCAATCTCTGACAGAACTGAGGACTCTTTTTTCTCGTTCACTTCAGCCCTCCTACTGTCATTTTGGTGATTTTTATAGTCGGACATCCATCAGTAACTGCTGCTGCCTGTCCTTCTTTACCGCATGTTCCTGTTTGAAGGCCGAATTTAAGGTCAGAACCCACCATTTCAATTTTGTTCAAAATATCTATATTTGTTCCTATAAGGGTGGCCTGTTTTACAGGAGTACTTAGTTTCCCGTCTTCTATAAGGAAACCTGAACTTACTGAAAAAGTAAACTTGCCGGAATCTTCAACCTGGCCTCCCTGGTATTTATGCGCATAGAATCCTCGTTTGACGGATTTAATGATTTCTTCTGGGGCATATTCGCCTTTATCTATATAAGTGTTACTCATCCGCGGTATAGGCAGACAGGTGAAATCTTCTCTGCGGCCGTTTCCTGTTAAAGGCATATTCAGAGATTTGGCTGACAATCTGTCCTGGAGTAATCCGGTTTGTTTTCCTTTCTGGATAAGAAGCGTTTTATTTGGAATTGTACCTTCATCGTCAATGTTGTATGAGCCGCGAAAGTAAGGGATTGTTGGGTCATCATAAATATTTACTTGTTCATTGCCCACTTTTTTCCCCATCTTGTTCCAGAATATTGATGTTTTTTTGCGTATGAAATCTGCTTCGAGGAGATGGCCGACAGCTTCATGAATCAGGACACCACTATGTCCAGGTGCAAGTACAACAGGCATCTCTCCCGCTGGAGGATTGGCTGCATCTAGAAGGGTTAAAGCTTCTTTTGATGCTTCTTTTCCAATTTCTTCGGGAGTAAAATTATTCTTGAAATACTCAAGACCTACTCTTCCACCTCCGCCCGAGAATCCCATTTCCTTTCGTTTTGATTTTTCTGCAATTGACAAACATGTAAGTTTGATAAGCGGCCGCACGTCAGATATCATCAACCCCTCTGAATTGACTATAGTGATATGCTGTATTTGATCCATAAAGGAAACTTTCACTTTTTTTATTTTTGAGCCGTATTTTTTGGCAGAAAGATAAGTTTTTTTGACGATAGATATTTTCTTTTCTAGAGATTCTTTATTAGATGGTTTTAAAACAGGGTAATAATTATTCTTTAACTTGAGTGGGATCAATGAATTTGAGTTTCTGACTGAATGTTTTGATGCAATAGAGGCTGCTGCAATTGCAGCTTTCTTTATTTTGTTAAAAGATAGGTTGCTTGTATATCCGTATCCTGTTTTTTCCCCTGATATAACCCTGATTCCGAGGCCGAGGTAGATACTTTCAGCTGTTTCTTTAATGATATCTTCTTCCATGTTAATAAAATTGTAGATTTTGTATTCTAGAAATATTTCTGAAAAATCGCCTCCATAGGAAAGGGCAATATTTAGGATTTTCAGAATGTCATTGTTGGAGAGATGGAAATGGTCTTCATAAACCAGTGCTGAGTTGTCTTTTTGCATTTGTTACCTTTTTGCAATTATTTGAGAAACTCTTTCTTTTTCGCTGAGGGATTTTCCAGATTCGGGATTAATAGCGATACAGGCGCCATTTTTTATTTGTGTAAAAACTTTCCCTGTAGCATGAGGATTGCCACTGAGGTGTGGAGCATCCAATAACCCTATCTTAACGGCCTTAGTAAGGTTAACGGGATCTGTCCATGGGTCTCCTTTTCCATAACCAATGTCTTGAATTGCCTTCAAGAGGTATTTGGTATCTTCGACAAGCTCCTTTTTTCTCTCATGTATACTTGTATCGTTTTTCATTGGGAGAGACCCCAAGAAAAAATTTTTAATTACACCCTCAACAATTTTAGCGCTTTCAATTATATCCTGAGATGTGGCAGCATGATCTCCTTCACAGAATCCAACGACGTGTACTATTTTAGGTTCTAAAGCCAGTTGGTAATAAGAGGAAGCGGCAAGCTGGCCCTTGGCTACATCTGGGTCAGGGGATAGGCTTGCCAGGCCTGTTCTCATCTGGCGGATGGATGTGAAATTCTTATCGTGTAAAGATTCTATCAATTCTATCTTTGCCATCATTTTAGCCAGGTCCATGGGCGGGGAAGTATTAATAGGGGTGTTAAACATGTACTGGGAAATATAATGCCTTGTTCCGACTTTTTTTGCATTATATGCAGCGAGAAATGCGGCAGCAACTGCGACTGTGTCAGGAGCATCTCTAAGGCTCCAATGATGTGACTCATTGACTTCAAGAGGTATGTTATGATCAGCATACCATCTCATGGTTTCCTGGTTTTCTTTAATAGATTCAACAGGCAGGCGCTGTGAGCGTCCATCTAGCTGGTTGTACCAGAAGAGAGGGATGGCTCCCCAGGCTATGTTTATTGTATTAAGAGACATCTCTGCCCATTTAATCAGGTCTCGAGTGCCAGAGTAACACCGTATAAGTGGGAAATTTCCGCAGCGTGAAGCCTTATAGATGAGTTCAAGGTCTTCAGGTTTTCTTAAAGGCACGCCGCCAGCTCCGTCCTGTTCTTTTTTAATTTCATCAGGACAGAAGAATTTTTCTTGGGCATTCTGGTCAGGCCCAATAGAAATAATATCAATAATCTCGGATAGGGCAATTTCTCGGGCTCCATTAATGGTTTCTTTTACAGTTGGCTGCCCGAAATGGTGACGAATAAGAGGATATGGAGACTTAAATGCGATTCGATCGATAAGATTCTGAGGAGGAATTTCTTTTACTCTTATATCTTCGATTTTTCCCTTAAGAAAGGATGTAATGTTTTCTAAAGGTTCATTTCCGCTGAAAACAGCATCAAAAAGGGGGAATTTGCTTGCGATCCTGGCTGCTGGAGGTGTTCCCCCAAACACAAAAGTCTTATCTTCCCAGCCATTTTCTTTGGCCTTTTTTTGCAGAGAAAAAAGGAGTTTTTCCAGGACTTCAGGAGTCAGGCGGTAGCTAATGGCAATAACGTCAGGTTTAAAACTTTTTATACCCGCTGTTAATTTTTCGAGAGATACGGCCGGCCCTAAAAAGGAAGTCTCATAACCGAAGTTTTTAGCAAGTTTTAAAAAGCTGAGTATTCCGGCTACGTGCACACAATTCCCAAGTGAAGCGCCTAATATTTTCTTGCTGCTAAATGAAGTCAAATTATATTTCCCCTGATACTGCCAGCAGCCTGATATCTTTGATAGACATTCCTTTGAGTCCTAGTTTTTCGACCGTTCTTCCTTCTTTTAAAAAATCTTTTCCTCTCATGAATGAAGCGATGCTGATAATGAATTTTATACAAGGTGTTTTAACTTTTAGCATGTCTCCGATCGATGCAAGTGGAACAAGGCTCATAGGAACATCCTCGTCGATATAGCGGTGGTTAAGTCGGTCAGGTGCTTTGATGCCGAGATAGCCTGGATTTGCATGAATGGCTTCATAAAGGTCTTTTCCTGAAGCGCTGTAAGCCGTATAGAGCCAATTTTTGGCACTTAGTGCTTTTATACCTAAAGCAGCTGCAACTTCTAGCCTTTCTTTGTCCAATTTTTCCAATACTTTTGAAACGGATTTGCTGGTTCCCTGTATGTAGTATTCAAAGTCGCCGTGTGTTTCTTCGATCCAGGCGGCGTTAAGGACCGTGAGGGCAGGATGAAAGATTGCTCCGATATTGTCAAAACTCGTTTTGAATATATTATCTCCAGGTACGAATTGTGGAAAAGCTCGGTTGATGATCTTTATAACTCCCGGGATCCAATAGGCTGGAAGTGTGGCTAATGGCACAGAATTTTTTATTGAAAATATTTTTGCTTGGGCTGGTCCAAGGGCTCTCGAAGCATATATGAATGTCTGGGTTTCAGCTATGAAAGGGAATTTTTTAACTCCTTCTTTTTTGAGAGTATAGAAAAATTCCAATGCTCCTCCAGTGCGGCCTGGATTGAGTATTACTATCTGATTTTCTTTTAGATGAGGGGCACAAATCTTCGCCATGAATCGATGCGCGTTAGCAGGAACAACCACCATTAGAATATCTACATTATCAATGCATTCTTTTATGTTAGACGAAGCAAGTTCAATTTCCCCGACTCCCTGAATCTCTCCTTCAACTTTGATCCCTTTTCTGTGCGAAATAAGCCGGATTCTCTTTCTGCCTCGATTAAAAATGTTGACTTTAAAACCCATGATTGCCAAATGGCCTGCCATAGCCATCCCTCCATGTCCAGCTCCAAGGACGCAAAACCTAAATTCTTTAGAGGGTTTTTTAAGAAGGTTTTTAATATATTGCTTCCTTCTTGCATCAGTTTCATTTGTTATTTTTTTTATCATTTTGTTTTCCATTAAATGAATAACGTTTTTTTCTGTTTTAAACCTTAGGCTTTTTATCAGCCGCTTTTTTTTGGCTGGTAGGTTCATTTCATTGAAATATAGATGTATTTTAATAGAGATTGCTGGAAAAGGCAAATAAATTAAAAACGTATGTGCTTTGCTTTTTTTATATATGGAAAAGCAAGAATTATGATGCTAATTATACCAAGAAAATATTCAAAAAGATTGGTGATTAAATGAATGCCAATACCTGACATAATGGCCAAACTTGGTTCAAAATTCATAAGTTTGAAAGTTAGAGCCCAGGCAGATTCCCATGTACCAAAACCTGCGATTCCTTTAATGGGAAGTGCTCCGGTCATTTCAGCCCCTGTAGTTCCTAGAATGGTTTTGCAAAAGCTCAATGTTTTAATGGAAAAGCCATTGCTTTTTAACAGGGAAAAAAGAAGTAGATAGAGCGAACCGTATTTTGCCAAGCGAATGCCTAAAGAGAGGAAGAATATATGCCAGTAGATTTTTCTTTTTTTAATTTGCTTTATATCTTCTATGGTCAGACGGATTTTTTCAGTGCTGATCTTTGCCCATTTTTTTTCTTTTAGCCGGATAGCTTTTAAGAATAATCTGTATATTTTAAGCATGGAAACAGAGAGTTGTGTTATTTTCCATAGAATTATAAAAACAAGGAAGAAAAAAATTGTAGATATAACAAGTAGTGAAATACTTGATAAAGCCGTATTCCCGAGGCCAATGAAAAATATTGAGAAAATCAGAAATGGACTGAGTGTGAGAAAATCGAAGACAAAACTCACTACAAATGTTGATGTAGCAGCTTCAAAAGAAAAATTAAGTCTCCTGTTTAATATATAAATATATGAGAGTGAACCTATGCGAGCAGGAAAAAGATCAACAAAGAGGTTCCTTACGAATGTAACCAGAAAAATATTTCCCCAGCTTATACTACTGGGTTGAAGAAGCCATTTATAACGCCATGATCGGAGCAGAGCTGAGGTCAGAGCAATGACTACAAAAGCAAGGAAAGCAGGATAATAAATCTTCGAGAATATTTCAAAGAGGTCTTTAATTTCAATTTGAGACAGTAAAAACCAGATAAGGATTACTGATACAATAAAAGAAAGAAAAATATAAAAGATATTCCTTTTTGGCATTAATTATATTTAAGGGACTTTTCCATACAATGTCAAACGTGGGCTATTCATAAAGAATGCCGATACCTTTATTTAAGCTTGATGATATCTGCTTGTCAGCATGATTTTTTGCAATATTAAGAGTGTTGCTTTCTTTGTTAAATTAAATTTTATTATTATTATCGGCATTCTTTATGAATAATTTAGGCAAGGTGGCCGAATAGATTAATTTGACTGATAGTTGTAATAAATTTATAATCTTTCTCATGGACATAGAAAAAATTGACTCAATTATTAAGGCAGCCATAAAGGAAGATATGCCTCAAGGTGATATTACATCAGAAAATATTATTCCCCTGGATTCTGATTCTGAAGCAGTACTAATAGCCCAGGAAAAAGGAGTCCTGGCAGGAATAGATGTTGCTGAAAGAGTTTTTAAAATAATAGACCCTTTTGTTTCATTTGAGAACTTTTTTAAAGACGGACAGGTTGTAGAGAGAGGAGATAAATTAGCTGAGCTCCTGGGGAATTCAATTTCCCTTCTTAAAGGTGAACGGATAGCTTTGAATTTTCTCCAAAGGATGTCAGGCATTGCAAGCCTCACAAGAAAATTTGTTAAAGCTTTGGAAGGAAGCAAGACAAAAGTTTTAGATACCCGAAAGACAACGCCAGGACTGAGAATTTTGGAGAAGTATGCAGTAAAGGTGGGTGGAGGAGAGAATCACCGCTTCAGTCTTTCAGACATGGCGTTAATCAAGGATAATCATCTTAGGCTTGTTGGAAGTATTCCCAAAGCAATAAAACTAGCAAAGGAAAAAGTAAAACCAGGAACAAAAATTGAGGTTGAGACAAATAATTTTGATGAGGTTAAAGAAGCTGTTCAAAGTGGTGCGGATATGATCATGCTGGATAATATGTCATTAGAAGGGATGGGAGAAGTCGTAAGATGGATCAAGGGCAGGGTCCCCTTAGAAGCGTCAGGGAATATTGATTTAATCAAGGCAAAGAAGATTGCTTCTATAGGTATTGATTATGTTTCTGTTGGGGTTTTGACTCATTCTTTCAAATCTTTGAATATTAACATGGAATTTTTATGAGTTTTAACAGCATTTTATCGCATTAGAACTGAATAATATGCTAAACGAAAGAACCATAAAAGCAGATATTTTAGTAATAGGTTGTGGTATTGCAGGAGCCAGTGCTGCCCTGGAGGCAGCGAAAAACGGTTTAAAAGTTATTGTGGTCACAAAGAATTCCAAGATTGAGGAATCAAATACTTATTATGCCCAAGGCGGAATCGTATCTTTAGGCAAGGATGATTATCCTGAACTTTTGAAAGAAGATATTATAAAGAACGGTAATGGAATAAATGATCTAGAAGCTGTGGAAATATTAGCCAAAGAAGGAAAAGTTTTAGTTGATAAAATATTAATAAAAGAATTAAAGATTCCTTTTACCAAAAATTCTCCCGATTCATTAGATTATGCTCAAGAAGCTGCACATTCTCGAAGGCGCATACTTCATGTAAAAGACACTACAGGAAGGGCTATAGAAGAGAAGTTTATTGCTGAATTAAAAACATACTCTAATGTGACTATTTTGCAGAACCATACGGCTGTGGATTTGCTGACGATCCCTCACCATTCGAAGAACCCTAGTGCATTTTATAAAGAACCGCAATGTATAGGGGGATATATTTTAGATAATGTATCCAAGAGAGTGAAAATTATTTTTGCTTCTTACACTATTCTGGCAACCGGTGGTTGTGGAGCTGTTTTTTTGAATACTACTAATCCAAAGGGTTCCATTGGAGATGGATTTGCTATGGCTTATCGTGCAGGTGCCAGAATTGTAAATATGGAATATATCCAGTTCCATCCGACTTCTCTTTATCAAAAGGATGGGGAAATGTTTTTGATTTCCGAGACTGTAAGAGGAGAAGGAGCTAGGCTGAAAACTAAAGGTGGACAGACCTTTATGGAAAAATACAATTCGAAAAAAGACCTTGCTCCGCGTGATGAGGTAAGCAGAGCTATATACGCTGAGATGGTTAACAGCAATTTCAGCTTTGTTACATTGGATTTGGCATCTTATGCCAAGATAAATATCCGAAAAAGGTTTCCAAATATTTATAATACATGTCTGAAGTATGGAATAAATATCACAAAAGATCCTATTCCTGTTGTTCCTGCTGCTCACTACTGCTGCGGGGGGATTCTTGTTGATGAATGGGGAAGGAGTTCCCTTAAACGGCTTATTGCTGTCGGTGAGGTGAGCTGTACGGGTCTCCATGGAGCGAATCGTTTAGCTTCGACTTCACTTTTAGAAGGATTAGTCTGGGGAACAAGGGCCGTCAGGCATATAATTTCCCATTTTGATAAGAAAACGTCTTATAAAACCTCTGATATTCATGAATGGTATTATTCAGATAAACAGGAGGAAATTGACCCTGCCTTAATCAATCAGGATTGGTTGTTTATAAGGTCTACGATGTGGAATTATGCTGGAATTATCCGGACAAAAAAGCGTTTAGAAAGGGCAAGGGCAGACCTAGACTATCTGAGGCATAGGATTGAGAAGTTTTACAAAGAAGCCAGAATGGATCCAAAAATTGTGGATTTAAAACACGGCATCCAGGTAGCACTATTGATTACTTATGCTGCTTTAAGCAACCCGATAAGCCGTGGGTCACATTATATAAATACATAAAAAAATAGTTTTCTCTTTTTCCTCAAATTCATCTATTATCAGCATTGTTTATAAATAATTCAGTAAGTCCTGGATGATTCACGAGTCAAGTTTGCTGCAGATGCAAGGCACAGCACATGAAGTTGTGGTCCTTCACCACGAATGTGCTGTAACGAAGCAGATGCAGTAAGATCGGCTCGCCTGTAAGGTAAAAATTGCTGATAATAAATTTAGATTATATTATCGATATAATAGAGAATAAACTAGTTCTGAGCGTTTCATGGAGAACGATTAAAACTAGTTGATATTATATTAGTTCTGTCAGCAATTTTTATGAATCTTGACTTTTTGTGGTGGAGAAATAAAATAGCTTATTCTATAATAAAAATACGCTGGAGAGTACCATGGCAGATATTGCTAATGTTAAAGAAACATTAAATCTTCCTAAGACTTCTTTTTCTATGAAGGCAAGGCTTGCACAAAAAGAGCCTGAGATCCTAAAAAAATGGGAACAAATTAGACTTTATGAAAAGATACAAAAGAAAAGGGAAAATTGTACTTTCTTTGTGCTTCATGATGGGCCTCCTTATGCAAATGGGAATATTCATTTGGGAACAGCCCTGAACAAGATCTTAAAAGATTTTATTGTGAAAACAAATAATATGCAGGGATATAAGGCCCCTTATATCCCCGGTTGGGATTGCCACGGGCTTCCAATTGAGATTAAGGTTGATCAACTCCTTGGAAACAAAAAAGAAAGCATGTCTGTAATAGATATAAGAGAAGAATGCAAGAAATATGCCTTGAAATTTGTAGATATTCAAAGAGAGCAGTTCAGGAGGCTTGGAATTTTTGGACAGTGGGATAAACCTTATTTAACAATGGATCCAGAATATGAAGGTGAAGTCTTACGATATCTTGCAGCCTTTTTTGCTAGTGGTAATGTTTATAAAGGAAAAAAACCTGTCTATTGGTGTTGCCATTGCCATACTGCACTTGCTGAAGCAGAAATCGAATACAAAGATCGCAAATCCCCTTCTATCTATGTGAAATTTCCAGTGGTTTCTAGGCTTTCTGAGAGATTTCCGGAACTGAAAGGGAAAAAAGTTTCTGTTCTTATCTGGACCACGACACCCTGGACGCTTCCTGCTAACTTGGCTATCGCTTTCCATCCGGATTATGAATATGCTGCTTTTGAAAATGGTGAGGAAGTCTATATCGCTGCCAGGCGCTTGATCCCTGTTATCAGTGAAGCATTAGGATTTAGAGAGACCAAGATTTTAACATCTTTTGTTGGAAGAGAGGTAGAAGGTTTAAAAGCCAGGCATCCGTTTATTGACAGAGAGTCGCTTTTTGTTTTAGCTAATTATGTTACGCTTGATCAGGGAACAGGGTGTGTTCATACAGCTCCTGGTCACGGTCAGGAAGACTATTTGACGGGTCTGAAATATAACCTTGATATTTATACCCCTGTAGATAACGAAGGGAAATTCATTTCTCAAGTTGGAAAATATGCTGGAATGAATGTTTTCGATGCTAATGAAGTAATAGTCCAGGATATGAAAAAAAATGGTACTCTTTTGGGATCCAGTGAGATTATTCATTCATATCCCCACTGCTGGCGTTGTAAAAATCCTGTGATTTTCCGGGCTACTGCTCAGTGGTTTATTTCCATGGATAAGAATGATTTTCGGAAAAAGGCACTCGAGGAAGTAAAAAAAATTAAATGGATTCCGGGTTGGGGTGAAGAAAGAATTAGTAACATGATAGATGCTCGGCCCGATTGGTGTATTTCGAGGCAGCGTTCATGGGGAGTGCCGATTCCAGCGTTTTATTGTCAAAAATGCGGTTATATTCTTGCCAATGAAGAGATTACACAAAGAGTTGCAGATATCTTTTCCAGGGAGGGTTCTAATTCCTGGTTTACTAAGGAAGCAGAAGAGCTTTTACCTCTCAATACAAGTTGCCCTGAGTGCGGTTCAACAGAATTCAGCAAGGAGAACAATATTCTGGATGTGTGGTTTGAGTCAGGAGCCAGTCATAATATCCTTGGAAAGAAAAAGGATCTTCCTTGGCCTGCAGATATATATATCGAAGGGCATGATCAATACAGGGGATGGTTTAATAGTTCTCTTCTTATCGGACTTGCAGTAAAAAAGGCTTCTCCTTATAAAACCTGTATAACTCATGGTTTTGTTCTTGATGAACAGGGGAGAGGAATGTCGAAATCCTTGGGAAATTTTATCGAGCCGGAAGAAATCATATCTAGAAATGGAGCAGAAATTTTGAGGTTATGGGTGGCCATGCTCAATTACAAAGAAGATGCTCGCTTTGGAAAGGAAACTCTACAACGTCTTGTGGAAGCTTACCGTAAGATAAGGAATACATGGAGATTTATCTTGGGGAATATTTATGATTTTTCGCCTGATGAAGATTCAATTCCCATTGATAAAATGGAACTTTTTGATAGATGGATACTAGAAAAATGCTCTCGGATAGGGAAGAGGATTCTGAATGCTTATAAGAATTATGAATATCATATTGTGTTCCATGCAGTTTATAATTTTTTTACTGTCGAGTTGAGTTCATTTTATCTTGATGTTATTAAGGATAGACTTTATTGCTCGGAAAAGGATTCTGCTCTGCGAAAATCTGCTCAAACAGCTCTTTTTAATCTTTTGAAAACAACGCTTGTGTTAATGGCTCCAATTTTACCTTTCACGACTGAAGAAGCATGGGAACTAATTCCGGATTTTAAAGATAAAGATGAGTCCATTCATCTTGGACTTTTTCCTTCATTTACCCAGACTTGGCTTGTATCCGATGCTTTTCAAGACTGGGAAAACTTGGGGATTATAAGAGAAGATGTTTTAAAAGAGCTTGAATTTGCAAGGGAGAAAAAGCTCATCGGAAATTCTTTGGAAGCAGGAATCAAATTAAAGGTTCCAATTATCCAGAAAAATCTTATAGGAAAATATGAAAATGAGCTTCCTTCGCTTTTTATTGTTTCCACTGTTGAGATTGAAGCCCATGATGGTGATATAATGGAAGTAGAAGTTTTCAAGGCCAGAGGACAAAAATGTCAGAGATGTTGGAATTTTTCTACTTATGTAGGCAAAAGCTCTGAATATCCCTACTTCTGCAGGCGGTGTGAAGAAGTAGTAAAGAAGTTAGATTTATGAAGAATAAAAGTTTCTATTTTATATTTATCTTTTTTTTAGTAGCTGTAGACCAACTGACTAAAACAATTGTAAACAGAAGTATGGGTCTTTATAGTAGTATAAAAGTAATCCCGGGCTTTTTAAATTTGACTTACATTAGAAATAAAGGAGCAATCTTCGGTTTTTTCTCCTGGCCTGGTAATTCACTTGTTTATATCTTCCTGACATTAACTTCCTTTCTTGCTTTAAGCTTGGTTATATACTATTTTTTTAAGACGCCTTCTTCTGAGAAGCTTATGAAAATTTCTCTTTCTCTTATTTTGGCTGGAGCACTTGGTAATCTAATTGATAGAGTGTTCAGAGGCTATGTAATTGATTTTGTAGATTGTTATATTATAAAATGGCACTGGCCTTTTTTTAATGTAGCTGACTCGTGCATAACTATCGGAGCTTTGTTTCTCATTTATATCTTTCTTTTTAAGAGAGGTGCGAAATGTTCCCAATATTAGTAAAAATAGGCCCTTTTACTATTCATACCTATGGTTTCATGATGGCTATCGCTGTAGCTTTTGCATTATGGTTTATTTTTGTTCAGGGGAAGAAATATGGTCTTGAAGGTTCGAAGCTCATGGATATGGGTTTTTATACGATTATTATTGCATTAATTGGTGCTAAATTAGTACTGCTGGTTGGGAATTTTTCCTATTATAAGAGATATCCTGGCGAGCTTTTGAGCCTGGCCCGCAGTGGGGGAGTTTTTCAAGGTGGTCTTGCCTTCGGTTTTATTTTTGCCCTGTGGTATTTGCATAAACATAGGATTCCTACATGGAAAACGGCTGATATTGTTGGTGTTGCTTTAGCATTGGGGCATGGCTTCGGCCGTATTGGGTGTTTTTGCGCTGGCTGCTGCTTCGGCCGTGAATCTACAATGCCTTGGGGTGTGATTTTTCATAGTGAATACAGCCATAATCTAACAGGAATTCCAATTGGGACTGCGCTTCATCCTACACAGCTTTATGAGTCTGTCCTAAATTTTTTAAATTCCCTGATTCTCTTTATTATGCTGAAAAAAAAGAAATTTGATGGACAGGTTTTTTCATTCTATATTATAAATTATTCCATAATAAGGTTTTTTGTTGAATTTTACCGTGGAGATCATCCTGATAATACTTACCTCATAAAAAATCCTTCTCCTTACATGAGCCTATCTCTTCCTCAGCTTTTCTGTATTGTAGGTTTAATTACTGGGTTGGTGATGATATTCATTTTAAAAAAAAAGAAGCGTGCCTAAAAAAGAATTCGTAGTTACTACCTGTTCAGGTAAAGATCGAAGGCTTGATATTTTTCTCACAGAGAAGATTAGCACTCTGAGTCGCTCCCAGATAAAAAAGTTGATTGAAAGGAAAAAGGTTAGAGTTGATGGTGTTTTAAGAAAATCGAGTTACAAATTGCAAGAAAAAGAAAGGGTGGAGATTGATTATGAACTTCCAGAGTATAAAGAGAACATTCCTGAGAATATTCCGCTAGAATTAATTTATACTGATGAACATATTGTTGTTATCAATAAGCCTTCAGGCTTGGTGGTTCATCCGGGAGCAGGCTATAAAGAGCATACACTAGTCAATGCGTTACTCTACTATTTTCCTGAAATTAAAGAGATTGGTCCTGATGACAGGCCTGGCATTGTACATCGTCTTGATAAAGAAACATCAGGAGTGATGGTTGTTGCCAGAACTTCAGAAGCTTACAAGAGGCTTCAACGACAGTTTAAGCAAAGAGAGGTGCAAAAACTTTATCTTTGTCTGGTGTGGGGGAAAATAATCGCTGATGAGGGTAGGATTAGCTGGCCTATTGGGCGTCATACGACTCATGGAGAAAGAATGTCTATAAAGAGTAGGAAACCACGTAAGGCAGAGACACTCTATTCTGTTCAGAAAAGATTTGCAAAGTTTACCCTCCTGGAGGTAAAACCACTTACTGGAAGAACTCACCAGATAAGAGTTCATCTTTCCGCTTCTGGCCATCCTCTTGTAGGTGATACTCGGTACGGCCGCCGTAAATCCAGGAATATTGAGTGCTTACGTCTTTTTCTTCATGCTTTTAAGCTGTTGTTTAACCATCCACAGACTCAACAGAGGGTCGAATTTTCATCTCCTTTGCCGCAAGACCTGAAGTCTTTTTTAGAAAATCTGGATTGATTATTTTGTTATATAAGTTTGAGCGAACATTTATGATTTTGTCTTGAGTAATAGGGAATTTTTATAGTATTATAATCCTTACTAATTTTGTTAAAAATTAAATTTTTAATTTAACCTGGATTATTCGTGGATTAAGATTGCAACAAATGCAAGGCACAATGCATAAACAGGCTAATTTAGTATGGATATTCATATGTCTTTGGAGGCTTCAAGATGAAAGATTATACTGCAGATAAAATCAGGAATGTTGCTATTATAGGTCATGGTTCCTCTGGAAAAACCTCTCTGACTTCCGCGTTTTTATTCGATACGGGAGTAACTTCAAGATTCACCAGAGTAGATAGCGGCAATACTGTAACAGATTATGACCCGGATGAGATTGAGAGAAAGATATCAATCAATTCAGCAGTTTGTCATTTGGAATGGAAAGACCATAAAATTAACATTATTGATTGTCCTGGCTATACTAATTTTTTATGGGATACAAGAGCTAGTTTGAGAGCTGTAGATGCAGGAGCAGTTGTCATATGTGCTGTGGCCGGTGTGGAGGTTGGAACAGAGAAAGTCTGGGAGATGCTAGAGGAATTTGAGATCCCGAGAATAATTGTCATAAACAAGCTGGATAGGGAGAATTCCAACTACAAAAGGACTCTAGAATCCATTCATCAGTTTTTTGGACGCAAGGCTGTTATGATCCAGCTCCCTGTTGGAGAGGAAGATAAATTCTCAGGAGTCGTCGATTTAATCCGTAAAAAAGCATATATGTTTGAAAAAGATGGGAATGGGAAATTTAAAGAAACTGATATCCCTGCTGATTTGAAGGGTGAAGTAGAAAAGAGAATTGAAGAGTTAACTGAGATGATTGCTGAAAACGACGAAGAATTGATGGAAAGATACTTTGAAAATGGAACACTTTCCCCGGAAGAATTGATAAAAGGACTAAAAACAAGCATTTCCAACAGGCAGCTGTTTCCCGTCTTTGTATCCTCTGCATTACTAAATATTGGCGCACAGCCAGTCCTTGATGGAATAGTCAATTTTTTACCTTCGCCTCTTGAGAAGGATGAGATAAAATTAGAAAAAGGAACGTTAAAGCTTTCTCTTGAAGAACCTTTTTCTGCTTTTGTTTTTAAGACAATTTCCGATCCTTACACCGGAAGGATCTCCATTATAAGGATATATTCAGGAAAAGTGAATCCTGATTCAACTGTAACGAATACAACGAGGCGGCGGGATGAAAAGCTGGGTGGTCTGTTTTTCCTTCAAGGAAAAGAGCAGATTCCAGCCGGTCAGGCAAAGGCAGGTGATTTGGTGGCTACAGCAAAATTAAAAGGGACTGTTACAGGAGATACTCTAGCAGCTAAGGGTACCGTTAATGAGTTCCCCTGTCTTAAGTTCCCTGAACCTTCTGTTTCATTTGCAATAGAACCGAAAACGCGTGTGGATGAAGATCGAATTTCACAGGCCATTCATCGGATTACAGAGGAAGATCCCACAGCGAGGATTGAGAGGGATCCCGAGACCAATGAATTGATCATTTCTGGAAACGGCCAGCTCCATGTTGAGATTATTACCAATCGTTTAAAAAATAGGTTTAACGTGAACGTTAACTTGAAACCTCCAAAAATTCCTTACAAAGAGACAGTTAAAGGGAAATCAGATATTCAGAGTAAATACAAAAAACAGACCGGAGGTCATGGCCAGTATGGAGATGTAAAAATCAAGATCGAGCCATTGTCCAGAGGAAAAGATTTTGAGTTCGAAGATAAGATTTTCGGAGGGTCAATTCCTAAAAATTATATTCCTTCAGTAGAAAAAGGAATTCAGGAAGCACGGAAAAAAGGAGTACTTGCCGGTTATCCAACGATTGATTTCAAAGCCATTCTATATGATGGGTCTTACCATGAAGTTGACTCTTCGGATATTGCATTTAAGATTGCAGCATCTATGGCTTTCAAAAAAGGGGTAAAGGAGGCCAAACCAACAATCCTTGAACCTATTATGGAAATAGAAGTCTATACACCAGAAGCTTACATGGGAGATATCATGGGCAACCTCAATGGCAGACGGGGAAAAGTACAGGGAATGGAGCAAAAAGGGAATATGCGTATCATCAAAGCCCTGGTACCAATGGCTGAAATGCTGGATTTTGAGCCAACGCTTACTTCCATTACAGGAGGAAGAGGCTCTTTCCTAATGGAATTTTTACACTATGAAGAAGTGCCAGCCCATCTTCAACAGAAAGTCATCGATGGTGCAGTGAAAGAAGGAAGGATTAAACCTGAAGAAGACGAAAAGTAGTCTGGCTTAGTAGGCTGGGTCAGCAGTGTTCATAAAAAATTCACTTCAGGTGTTAAATAATATTTTTTAGGAAGAGGAACATATGGAAAAGAAAAAATTTAAATTCAGAGCATTTACAGCACTGATTATGTTATGGTCTTTGGTAATTGAAACTGTTTCCGGTGTTGTTTTGTATATTGTTCCTCCTGGGAGAATAGCCCATTGGACCAATTGGGAACTCTTGTGTTTTAATAAGGAGGGATGGGAAGCCATCCATACGATTTTTGGCTATTTGTTTATTATTTTTGCATGTATACACATTTATTACAACTGGAAGGTAATACTGCATTATATAAGGAAAAAGATTAAGGCTGGTCTTAGAATGAAGATCGAGCTTGTAACGTCTCTTCTTTTAATTGTAATCTTTTTCATTGGAACAGCCATAAGTATTCCCCCATTTAGCAGCATCATGAATTTAAGTGAAAAATTAAAGAATTCCTGGGAAGAAAGCCAAAAGAAGCCTTTTATGCCTCATGCTGAACTTTTTAGCTTTGATGTGTTCCTGAGAGAAATTGGAGTCTCGAAAGACGCTGCGTTTGAAATCTTAAAAGAAAAAGGGATAAAGATAAAAGATCAGAATCTTACAATTAAAGAAATTGCTAGAGATAATAAAATTGCACCTGTTGAGATTTATAATATATTGATAAAAGGCCTTCCACCTGAAGAAAAGGAAAAGGCTGAAAGAATTCAGGGTTTAAAGAGAACTTCCTCGGGACAGGGCTATGGATGGAAAACTATAGAGGATATTGCAAAGGATGTTGGGATTCCTGTTGAGAGAGCGGTTGAGATTTTACGCTCTAAGGGGATTTCTGTTAGAAAAGGGGATATGCTGAAAACCGTTGCCGGAAAATATAATAAGAGGCCAGTTGAGATTGCGGAATTGATTAAAGAAGGCAGATAAAATTTTATGAAGATTTGTTAGCCTGAATCAAAATTTATCGATGTTTTTTTAACAAAGAAAAGCATTAATCCTGAAACAATTGTAAGAAATATGGAAAAATAGAAAGGTGAGGACATTCCTAAAGTTTCCCACAATAGTCCAGCAATGAATGAGGCTGGAAGGGCACATAAACCGATTGCCATCTGATATCCTCCCAGACAGCTTGCCTTGAATTCTTCGGGTGCAAGCTCTGAGACAAATGTTTTTTGGACAGGTTCTAAAGCACCTTTATGGGCTCCATATAAGATAAAAGTAAAAATAATCATCATTTGGCTGAGGCTTAAGATCAGGATCAAACAGACTAGTGCCCACAATAGGAACGAGAGCATTAATACAGATTTTCTTCCGATTTTATCCGAAAGTTTTCCAAAAGGAAGAGAGAAAAGAGAAGCAGATGCAGTATATATCAAATAGAGAACAGGTACAAAACCTACCTTGAAGCCAAAGTTCTTGGCATAGATTAGTAAAAAGGAATAACTAAAGGCCCCCAGAGCGAATATAGAACTAAGGATAAGAAAAAACTTGAAATTTCTATCCAGGTCTTTTAGGGTGATTCCTCTGTATATTTTAATCTTTTCTGATTTTTTTTCCTTGATAAATAAGAAGACAAGAAGAGCACTAACAAAAGACGGAATAGCTGCAATGGCAAAGAGGATTTTATATCCTAATATTTTAAAAAAAATGATGCAGACAATTATCCCAAATACTGCCCCGAGGTGGTCCATGGTTCTCAGGAAGCCAAAATTTTTCCCCCTGTTTTCATCTGTTGATACATCAGCCACTATTGCATCTCTGGGAGCACTCCTTATTTTTCCTGTCCGGTCTATGATTTTAAAAGGGACTAGATGAGGCCAGATTGTTGAGAGCGAATATCCTATTCTTGAGAGAGCTCCAAGAAAATATCCGGTCCAGACAAAGATTTTCCGTTTTTTGAGCCTGTCTGATAAATACCCTGAAACAGCGGTAGAGATAGAAACCAAAGCGTCTCCAAGGCCGTCTAAAAACCCCAGAGCTGCCATGTTGGCTTTCAAGATTGAAGTGACAAAAATAGGCCAGATAGGATGGATAATATCCGAACCTAAGTCATTCAGGAATGAAGCCCATGCAAATATCCGGACTGTTTTTCTATTTTCTATATCCTGCTTTTGCATTAGGTGTTAATATAATTTGAAAGGATAGAATTGTCTAGTTAGTGTTCAAATGTTATCATAACTTTTCCACTAAAAGGAGGAAGAGATGAACATTAAGAAAATATCAGCAGTTTTTATTTTGATTTTTGTTTTTTGCATTCTTCATGGAGAAGGAAAAACTGTCAACACTCCAGCAGAAAAAATAAATTTCACTAAGTACAGTCAGTATGAAGAGATTACTCAATTTCTGAGCCTTGTTGATAATATGAGTGAGGAAATGTCAGTTGTGATTGTAGGCCGTACACTGGAAACAAAGGATTATGGATCAAAAGATCTATATTTGTGTATTCTTACTGAAGAAGGAATTGATTGTCCGGAAAAACTTAACAGGAATAAACCTACTTTTTATCTTGTTGCCGCAAAACATGGGAATGAACAATCGGCAAAGGAAGCTGCCCTTTGTTTGATTAGAGACCTCGCTGTTGGAGAGCTTAAGCCCCTGCTTAAGAAAGTGAATTTCCTTATCATCCCCCAGGCTAATCCTTATGGGAACTGGTTTAACCAGCGCCGCAACGAACAGGACCTTGATTTGAACCGCGACCAGATCAAACTGGAGGCCCCTGAAGCAGAAGTCATTAATCGTGTTTTTAGGACCTGGATGCCAGAAGTGACGATGGATGTCCATGAGAAAGGTGATGATTTCTACAAAGTCAATATTGGCTGTGTTTCTAATGTAAATATCCACCCGGATATTCAAAAATTTTCCCGGAATCCCATCCTGCAGGAAGTGGAGAAAAGCCTGAAAAAGAAAGGTATTACTTTCCATGAATATTTGGTCACTCAGGAGATGGGAATTGACTCATCTGCTGGAGTTAATTACAGTCGTGAAGACACAGGGAAAAGGGAGATAATGAAACGCTTTAGCACAACAGATCTCAATGATGGCAGAAATAGTCCTGGTATCTATGAAACTCTTTCTTTTATTCAAGAAGGTGCTTCTCGCCACGACCTCAAAACTTTGAAGGAAAGAACCCGCTGTCAGTATTTTGGAATCAGGTTTTTTACAGAAAGTATTGCTAGGCATGGCATAGAGATAAACTCTATGGTCCGAGGCCTACGTAAGAATCTAATTGATAAGGCAAGAATTTATTCCGAGAGTGATTTAGTCCATTTAAGGATGAAATATGCCAGGGATGAAAAAGAACCTATAATAACCATCAAGAAATTTGAACGCATTCAGACTAACGTTCGAGGAGTGCTAAAAGTTGATAAAAAAGCAGGAGACGAACTCTTTTTATCTGATATAATTCCTTATCGGTACCCTTCAAGTTATAAAGTTGTTGAGGAAACCATTGAAAATTGGTTCCCCAATGTAGAACCATTAATCAGTGTGTCTCGTCCTTTAGGCTATATCATCCCTTCTGGGCATTTGGATGTTGTCGAAACATTACTTAGGCATGGTTTAAGAATAGAGACTTTTATAAACGATATTTCCGTTGAAGTGGAAGCTTATAAAGTCCTAGATGTTATTCCGGCAAAATATGATTATCTCCCACCTGAGAAGATCGAGGTGGAGAAGAAGGCACTAAAAACGATAATTAAAAGAGGCGATTATTATGTGACATGTGCTCAGGATGGGGCTAGTCTGATTCCATCCCTTCTTGAGCCTCAATCTCAATATGGGTTTATTCGCTATTGGAAGTTTAAGTTAGTGCCTGAAAAGGGAGATCTTTTCGCTATATTAAGATTTGTAAAAAAAGTAGATTTGCCTATTATTTACTATAAGAGATGGAAAAGGTAGCTGTCCTTGGTGTTCAGGCTGTTTTCTAGGGGATATTTTACTTTTTCTCTGTGATCTCAAGATAGATAACTTCAACCAGACTAAGCCATCGGCGTCTGCCTGCTTGTGCAGGTCTATCCTCAATATTAAATATTTTCTTTATTTCATCGAGGGATTTTCCTTCTTGGATAAGGCTCTTTATTTTTGTCTGTTTTTCTTCGAGTGCTTTTATCACTCCTTCGATATCGCTCCGGCTAGCGATATCACCATGGCCGTGAATAAAAGTGTCTGCATTAAGTTTAAGAATTCCTTTTAATGTTTTTACAAGCCCGAAAGAACTTCCATTCTTATGGCGGTGAATTAATAGGTCTCTTCCAAGGAAGATAAGGTCTCCTAAAAAAGCAACTTTTTCTTCAGGGAAGAAAATAACGATGTCTCCGCTTGTATGGGCTGGGAAGAAGTAGAATAATTTTATTTGCTTATTTCCCATGTAGAGATCGAGCTTTTTTGAAAATGTTATGGTTGGAAGATAGAGTCGTTGTTCAGGCTTTTTGAAGGCTTCGTCCATGTCTTTTCTCGTTTGATAATGGGAAATGATGTTCAAACCTACTGGAAAACCTACAAGGCCGTTGACATGGTCACCGTCACTATGGCTTAAGACAATATATTTAATAGGATTAGGGGTTAGTTTTTTAATTTCAGCAATCATCTGTCTGGCTGATTCGGCACTCATTTTTGCATCCATCACAAGGACCTCTTTTTCTCCAATAAAAAAAGCTGTATTTGCGCCGCTTCCGCCTTTTACTTCATAAATATTCCCTTTGACTTGATGTGCTTTACATGGAGAGGGCTGGTTTTTCTCTTGAGCAATTCCAGCAGAAATAGAAATAATAAATATAAGGCAAGTAATGGAATAAAGTTTAAAAGCGTTTTTCATGAGAGGGCTCCTTTTGAAAATTGATATTTTTAATATATTATCTTTATTATAAAGATGTCAATTGTTGAAATAATCTCTGGGGCTTTTATTTGAGATCAACTGAGGTTAGACCCCATTTGAGTTTGAACCCCATCTGAGAACATTTTTTATAATCATTTGAGCAAGAAGGGATGTAGATGCTTTCTGGTGGACGCAGATGCTCCGGTCTTTATTGTAATTATTTATAAGAATTTGGTTTTTGAGCTTGCTGTGGTTTACTCTCATTTTTATTCAATTTCCGCCTTCTGATCTGCTTTGTAGATAATAATAGATAGACGAAACATCTCTGTCAATGAAGAATTCGCGATTAGTAGAAGGAATCAGCTGTTTTAGGACGAAGTTGACTTGACACTATAGGATGACAGGTGGTTAAATTATCTCTAAGAGATTTAAAGATCATAAAAAAGGAGGGAAAAGAAAATGTTAAAAAAATCAAATCTTCTGAAAAGTCTACTCTTCCTTATGTTCTTTTTTATGCTATTTCCAACATATGCGCAAAAAAGGTCTTTCAGTATGGAAGAGATTATGTCCTATCCATTTCCATCTCAACTTGCGGCATCTTCGAATACTGATAGGGTGGTATGGGCGTTTAATGAAAAAGGGCATCGTAATTTGTTTGTGGCTGAAGGGCCTGATTACCAAGTCCGCCAACTAACCTCCTATAATGATGATGAAGGGCAGGAATTAACCAATGTGAAAATTTCATCCGATGGCAATTGGGTGATCTACATAAGAGGCGGAGATTTCGGCTCCAATTGGGGAGACGAAGAACCGGTTAATCCGCAGTCATTGCTTGATCCGCCCAAAGTTCAGTTATGGAGCATCCCGTTTGAGGGCGGAGAATCTATTCTTCTCGGTGAAGGGCTTAGTCCCGTCATATCCTTCAACAACGATTATATTGCTTTTTCCCGCTTAGGGCAGATCTGGAAAATAAAAATCGATGGCAGTGAAAAAGCGGAAAAGCTATTCATTTTAAGAGGGAGAAACGGTTCACCGGTCTGGTCGCCAGATGGCAAACAGCTCGCTTTCATTTCTTCAAGGGGTGATCATTCCTATATTGGGGTTTATACCCATAAAGCCAGCCCGGTCATCTGGCTTGATCCTTCCTACGACAGGGACAGTTCACCGCAATGGTCTCCGGATGGCAAAAAGATTGTGTTTATTCGTCAGAATGGTCGTGGGGGCACGTCTAGGCGGATCCTGGGAGCTTTTCATCGTCCCTGGGAAATTAGGGTCGCTACCGTAGGCCGGGCCGGCTCAAAGCTGATCTGGAAGGCTCAGGAAACTTTGCGCGGGAATATGCCTACCACCCAAGGAAGGGCCAATTTGCATTGGGCGGCTGCAGATCGAGTTGTTTTTTTATCCTACCAGGATGGCTGGCCCCATTTGTACAGCATTTCTAAAAATGGGGGGAAGGCTCTCCTATTGACGCCCGGCAATTTCATGGCAGAATATATTCAATTGAGTCCTGACGGCGAATTTCTCGTTTTTGCGGGAAATACCGGCAGCGACGCGCAGGATATTGACCGCCGGCGTATTATACAAGTGCCGGTGGATAAACCAAAAGTTGAAGTAATGACTCCCGGAACCGGATTGGAATGGACCCCTGTGGTAACCGGAAAAAGTAGGGATCTGGTCTTTATCAGCGCCACTCCAAAACGCCCGCCATTGCCTGCCGTTATGAATTTGAAATCCCGGAAGATAAAGTTGTTGGCCGAAGATCATATTCCTGCCGAATTTCCTTTACAGCAATTGGTTACACCGAAACAGGTTATTTACGAATCAGAAGACGGGTGGAAAATTCATGCCACATTGTTTAAACCGGAAAAGTTGAAGGGGAAAAATCCTGCCATTATTTACGTTCACGGGGGGCCGCCACGACAAATGCTCCTGGGGTGGCATTACTCGTCGTATTATTCAAATGCCTATGCCGTCAATCAATATCTGGTAAGCCAGGGATTTGTCGTCTTGTCTGTGAATTACCGCCTGGGGATCGGTTACGGTTATGATTTTCATCGTCCGGTGGACGGTGGGGCCAGAGGAGCTTCTGAATACAAAGATGTAAAAGCCGGTGCACTGTGGCTGGCTCGCCAGGGATTTGTGGATCCCCGAAGAATTGGCATTTATGGCGGCTCCTATGGAGGATATTTGACCGCTCTGGCTTTGGGAAGAAATTCCGACCTTTTCGCAGCCGGAGTGGATATATCGGGAGTTCATGACCGTACGAACAGGCGCTCTCGATCCTCGGAATCATCGAGCAGGTTTGAGCAGCCGCCCGATCTAGAAAAGGCGCGCAAAATTGCCTGGGAATCATCGCCGGTTTCTTCGGTTTCGACCTGGAAGTCGCCGGTACTCATTATTCATGCCGATGATGACCGGAATGTAGCTTTTGAGCAGAGCACTGATTTGGTCCAGCGATTGCGGGAACAGGGTGTCTATTGTGAAACGCTCGCCATCCCTGATGATACTCATCACTTTTTGCTGTTCAAGAATCAACTGGGGGTCAACGAGGCCGCGGCCGATTTCTTTATCCGCTTTTTCAAGTCCCAAAAATGAAGTTGGAACCTACTAAACAAAAATAAGGAGCCGCACAATGAGGTTTATGAAGAGGCAAAAAGATCTTAATTTTGTCCCGGGTTCCGAGTATATGTACTACAATACTGGCTACCTCCTCATGGCTGAGATCATTGATAAAACAAAAATAGAAATTTTCTTTGGAGCAGAAAAAAATTCCATTCCAACAATGGAATATACCGATCAGAAAAAATGGGTGGGGAAAAGAGTCAAGGAATTCAAAACAAATCAAGAAATACTCGAAGAAATCTGCGGCACCTATTGGTCGCCGGAACTCGAAACTCAGTATATTTTGTACATGAAGGATGAAAAATTAATGGGCCATCATCCGCGCCATGGCAATTTTGCTATCCGCTATATTCGTGAGGATAAGCTCAATGGGGAGCCCTCTTTTTTTAGATTCTTCAAAGTAAAAAGAAATAATAAAGGGAAAATAATTGGAATTTATGTGAGCAACAGCAGGGTGAGAGATCAAAAAGAGATTGCTGGAAAGAGTAGAATCACAAAGAAATTCAGGAAAAGAGCTAGAAATGATATATACTCCCCCTTCTCAATTATGGAATAAACAATTTCCGGCCTGTGATACATATTCGGGCCCCTTCCCTGGCAAAAAGTTTGTCTGTCGCTTTTCCGATCCCAGAGTTACCTCCGGTTATAATCGCCACTTTATCGGCCAGTTTCATTTTTTCCTCCCTACTTTGTCTCATGCTTCAATTATGCATGAACGGAGTCAAGAATATTATCCGTTTTTTTTCGATATTTGCAATGGATCCCGGATTGTATTACAACAAGGATCAAACCAGGGTAAATCTTCTTCTAGATTGAAATCTTATAATCACTTAGCAGGCCTAAGCTCGATATTACTCATATAGCACTCCTGCCAATTGTCTTTGTTCCCTTTTACCGTGAGAGTGAAAGTCCCGCCAGAAATACTGATGGTTCCAAGCTTGACCTCCTGAAAAGAATCAAGGCCTTTTGTGTCAGGCAGTAAAAACTCCTTTTTTATTTCTCCAACCTCGATTATTATTTTATTGTCAGCGGATGTGGTTGCTATTGTCACATAAATATCAAAAACTTCATCAGCACTAATCTCAATAGGCCATTCCATCCATGTTCTTGTCTCTTTCCATGTTATATACGATAGCTCTGCATCACGGATCAATTTGGCATGATTTGATGATACATATCCACGATTCTCCAGATCGCTCTGTTCAGGGCTTAAAATGAGAGCTCCTGTTTCGCTCGGCGTAATATTCTGATTCGGGACATCAGGTGGTCCTTTAATATCTAGGACAACAACAGATGATATCTCATCAGCTGCTTCACCTGTTAAGCGGACCACAAGCCCTTCTTCAACCTTTTCTACATCAAACTTTTCCTTATTATCAGAAAGCGCATAACATTGAACAGCTTCATTATTTACCGGGACATACAGCAACTTATCTTCCGGCCAATCGAACACCTGAAGATACAGGCGGGTGTCTCCATTTTCCAGTTCCTTTCGAGTACATCTTCCCCACCAGGGGCGACGGAAGGGGCTGGCTTCAGTTCCATATATCGATTCACTGTTAATATCCATCCAGCTGCTAATTTCAGCTAATCTGTCAATGGATGCCTGGGGGATAGTCCCATCTGGCTTAGGTCCTACATTGAGAAGAAAATTTCCTCCTTTGGATGCGATATCAATAAGCTTATGCAGCAGGTCTTCGGTTGATTTCCAATCATCATCATAACTCTTGTACCCCCAGGTATGATTCATTGTCATACAGACTTCCCAATCACGGCCTTCGATGCCTGTGGCGGGAACATGTTGTTCCGGAGTATCTGAATCTCCCTTATAACCTCCACCCAGGCGGTTATTTGTAATAAGGCCAGGTCTTAGAGAAATAAGGGGCCGTAAAAGTTCTGCTCTTTCCTTAGTCATCCAGTAGGGAGTATCCCACCACAATATATCGATGTCATAATTAGTAAGGATCTCTTTGACCTGCGGATAAGCAATCTCTTTCAAATAACTATCAAAGCTTCCAGCATGTGCTTCATCCCAGTATTCACCCTCTTCATATCCGCTTTTCGCTCCACCTGGATGTGTCCAATCCTGAGCTTGTGAATAGTAGAATCCAATCTTTATCCCTTTCTTTTTTGCTTCCTCGACTAGAGGTCTCAGAAGATCTTTACCGTAAGGTGATGCATCAACGATATCCCAATCTGTGACTTTTGAATCAAACAGGGCAAACCCATCATGATGTTTGGATGTGATGACGATGTATCTCATTCCGGCATCTTTCGCCATCTTAACCCAGGCTTTGGGATCATAGTGGACTGGATTGAAATCCTGTGCATAGGTTTTATATTCAGCGACAGGAATCTTCGCATTCCGCATTATCCATTCGCCAATTCCACCAATTCTTTCTCCACGATACGTTCCGGCAGGCACCGCATATACGCCCCAGTGAATAAAGAGTCCAAAACGTGCTTCACGCCACCATGCCATTCTCGCATCCCTTTGCTCTGCGGTCTCAGTCAAGGGATCGACCCATTCCTTTTGCGCTGTGCTTGTTCTGTCAGTGCATGAATGAAGGAAAAAGACAAGAGTCAATAATCCCAATAATGGAATTCCTATATATCTATTCATGATTTTACCTCCTTGTTTGACATTTCGGATTTACGTCAAATCCCTCCAATTTCCCGTAATTTAGAGATAGGGCTTCTGACTACGAATCAGAAGGCCGTAGGTTCGAATCCTGCCGGGCATACCAGGCGTTTCCCATGAAAATCAGTTTTTTTCTTGGTACTCATGCATTTCTCTTTGCATGATTTTATTATACGCAAACCATCGCTTAAGAAACATCATGAGTGGTCCGAATTTAGCTGAAACGAAACATTCGGCAATTTTCTCCTTATCCAATGTAAAAATTATTTATCATCTGTCCCCTGTTTCCTCGCTTCACATATTGCCATGTTTATCCCTAATCTCGGTAACTAGTTGTTGAATCCGCTTTAGAGCCTCTGTCAGATAATTCTGAGGCAGCCCGTAGCTAATTCTAATAAACTTGTCCATACCGAAATGATCACCAGGTACAATTAAAACACTCTTTTCTTGGATTAATTTATTGACAAATTCGGTAGAGTTTACATCCAATTGATAGCGCACGAAGGCAATGGCTGCAGCCTGAGGTGGCACCAGCCGGAAGATCTCCTTCTGCTGGTCAACCCATTGTTGCAATAGGGGAAATCCTTTGCGTATGTAATTGCGAGCACGCTGAATGATGCGAGGTCGTACATTGACGGAGAGGGCCAATGCTGCCAGTTTATTTGAAAAAATTGAAGTACTGAGGGTGGTGTATTCGTGTCTTCTCCAGATTTTTTCGATGGTTACTGTGGGTCCGACAGCCCAGCCAACGCGAAGTCCCGGTAAACCGTAAGCTTTGCTCATACTACCTACAGCCATGACCTTATCATATCGGCCATAAAAGGAAGGAGTCTCTTCATCATTAATTCGCTCAGCACCAGTGTAAACTTCATCGGCCAGGATCCAGGCGCCCACACTTTCTGCTGCATTAATGATAGCATTCATCTCTTCATGGGTAAGAATATAGCCGGTGGGATTATTGGGATTGCAGACGGCTATCAGTTTCGTTTTGGGTGTGACCGCCTGCTTTAGTTCATCCAAATTAACCTGCCAGCCATTATCTTCGCAAAGATGAAAGATGTTCATTTTCAGGCCATGGTTTTTAGCAATTCCCCAGATTTGCATGTAGTTTGGTAGCATGATTGCTATTTCATCTCCAGGTTGAAGTAAGGTAATGATCGAGTTATAATTGGCCTCAATAGCGCCAACGGTAACTAGGACATTACTTGATGTGCAACCGGAGTAAAGAGCAGCGATATTTTCTCTGAGTTCCGGATTACCGTTAGCGTGGGCGTAGTCTATTTCCGTTGCCAGCAATGTTTCAATATACTCAGGACTTTCAGTCAGAAGTTCTCTAAGTAGAAGAGGATGCACACCACTCTCAGATAGATTATAATCCACCTCCTTTTCATTCTGTGATGCCATCACTTCATGTTCAAAGGGTTGAAATTCATTCATTTTATAAAGTCTCCTTAAGCTAATTATTTATTTATAAGAATTTGGTTTTTGAGCTTGCTGTGGTTTACTCTCATTTTTATCCGATTTTCACCTGCTGACATTCATAGTCGTATAGATTATAGCGAAAATTTGTGAGAAATCAAAAAGAAATTCAGGAAAAGAGCTAGAAATGATATAGACTCATACTCAGGACAGCGGATTCTCGCAAATCCACAGAGCGGATTGCTACAGTCCAGATACTTGTTCACGACCTCCTGGATAACCGGACGAAGATAGCCGTACTATCGCTCAAAACGCTTCTTAAAACCGAATGGGTTGGCTATGCGAAACCTCCTTTCGGAGGAGAGGAGAAAGTCTTGGATTATTTTAGCCGCTACACTCACCTTATTGCAATTTCCAACAACCGTTTATTGAGAGTTGAAGTAAGTCAAAAAACTAACATGGGAATCGGGCCTAGTATAACCTATTGATAATAAATAAGATATAATGCCGAAGAGGGGACTCGAACCCCTACGAGCGAATTATGCTCACTAGCCCCTCAAGCTAGCGTGTCTACCAATTCCACCACTTCGGCATCAGAGCCGTGAAACAGGCCTCAAAAAATGCCTTTAGACAAAGACTGCTTTCTCAAAATAATTGTTACTTTTCCTCTTGTTCTGTGCTTTTCTTTTCTTCTTCCTGTTTTTTTTGCTTATCTGGAGCTTTTTGTTCCTCTCCTTTCTTCTTCTCGCTTTCTGTGACTGATGCAGGTTGTTTACTTTCGGTTTCTGTAACTGCTGGAGGTTCTTCCCCTTTTACTACGGATTTGGCTCCTCTAGCAGAAAGAATCCAAAGCCCTATAGAGGTAAACATAAAAAGAACAGCACAAACCGTTGTGACTTTTGACAGAATATTCGTTGTGCCGCGGGGTCCAAAAACCGATTGACTTCCACCTCCACCAAATGCACCTGCCAGATCGGCTGATTTACCTGATTGGAGCAGAACAACAACGATGAGGATAAAACAAACAACAATATGGATTAAAGTAATTAATGTAGTCATTTTTCCTTATATGCTTTTAATGCTTCCTTTATAATTTCAATAAACGATTCAGCTTTAAGTGATGCTCCTCCGACCAAAGCTCCATCTATATCTTTTTCTTTTAATAATGAAAGAGTATTGGCTGGTTTAACAGAACCGCCGTAGAGGATTATAGCACAGGAACCGGTCTCATTTCCATATTTTTCTGACAGTTTATTTCTTATGAAGCTGTGAACTTCCTGGGCTTGAGATGGAGCAGCGGTTAGGCCTGTTCCTATTGCCCATAGGGGCTCATAGGCTATTACTATCCGGCTGACCTCTTCTCTATTGAAGTTTCTTAATCCCACTGTTATTTGAGTCTCGACTTTACTTATTGTTTCTCCTTTTTTCCTCTCTTCTAATGACTCACCGATACACATGATTGGCACAAGTTTATTTAATAAGGCCGATTTGATCTTTTTGTTTACTGTTTCGTTTGTTTCGCCAAAGTATTGGCGTCTTTCTGAATGGCCTATAACTACATAAGTACAACCTGCGTCTTTTAACATGGTAGGGGAAATTTCTCCTGTAAAAGCACCGCTGTCTTCCCAGAAGAGATTTTGTGCGCCAATATGAAGGGAGCTTCCCTGAAATACTTTTTTTGTTGCATATAATGCTGTAAAAGGAGGGATGATTACTATTTCAGCTTCAGTCAGGTCCCTACTTTTTTCTAGAACTGTTTTGACCAGTTCAGATGCTTTGGAAATAGTCATATTCATCTTCCAATTCCCAGCGATGAATGGTTTTCTGATATTGACTGCCATTTTATTTCTCCCTTAAAACTTCAATGCCTGGAAGACTCTCATTAGCTATGAATTCTAAAGATGCCCCTCCTCCAGTTGAAATGTGAGAAATGTTTTTATCCAATCCTGCTTTATACACAGCCGCCGATGACTCGCCGCCGCCGATTATAGAAATAGCATTAGAATTTGCGATTGCCCTGGCGATTTTATTGGTTCCTTTTGAGAATTTGTCTATTTCGAATACACCTAAAGGGCCGTTCCAGAGAATGGTTTTTGCCTCAGAGATTATTTTTGAGTATTTATCAACTGTTTTTGGTCCTATGTCGACTGCCATGAAGTCCTTAGGGATTGGAAAATCTTCTATTGTTAGGCTTCTTGAGCTGGGTTCTAATTTAGCTGCTATGATATGGTCTAAAGGAAAATGAATTTGAACACTTTTTTCCCTAGCTTTTTTTAAAAGTAAGAGGGCCAATTCTTCTTTGTCTTCTTCGATGAGAGATCGGCCGACATCGAATCCCTGGGCAGCTAGAAAAGTGTATGCCATTGCTCCGCCTATGAGGATATTATCCGCTTTATTCAGTAGGTTTTGAATGACAGGTATTTTGTCCGATACTTTAGCCCCTCCAAGAATTATTGTATAAGGTTTTTCGGGAGAATAAATCAGTTTACTCAGATACTTAATTTCCCTTTGTAGTTGGAATCCCACTGCTGATTTTTTTACATATTGAGTGATGGCGATAATAGAAGCATGGATCCTGTGGCAGGTGCTGAATGCATCATTGACATAGAAATCTACATGTTTGGCCAATTCCTGTGCAAAGTATATGTCATTACGGCTCTCTTCTGGATAAAACCTAAGGTTTTCAAGAAGAAGAGCCTGACCATTCTTAAGTAACATTTTTAATTTATCGACTCTCTCTCCGATAACATCATCGGCAAAGGTAATTTCTTTAGAGGTCAACTCTGACAGCCTTTTTAACACAGGTTTCAGGCTTAATTCTGGTATTAATTTCCCTTTGGGGCGTCCTAAATGCGAGCCAATTATGATTTTAGCGTCTTTATCAAGCAGATAATTCAGAGTTGGCAAAACAGTCCTTATACGGTTGTCATCTGTAATTTTGCCTTCCTGTGTAATAGGGACATTAAAATCTACTCGAAGAAAAACAGTCTTTCCTCTGAGCTTCAAATCTTTTAGAGAAAGCATTATTCTCACCGTGAGATAAATCTGGCGAGGTCAATGAGACGGCATGAATAACCCCATTCATTGTCGTACCATGCAAGCACTTTTACTAGGTTATTATCTATCACTCTGGTGAAAGGACCATCAACAATAGAAGAATAGGGGCTTGCCATATAATCTACCGAAACAAGAGGCTCTTCTGTATAGTAAAGTATTCCCTTTAGTTTTCCCTCAGAGGCTTCCTTAAAGGCAGCATTAATCTCATCTGAAGTGCTGTTTTTCTTTAAAACGGCTACAAGGTCAACGAGAGAGACATTCGGAGTAGGTACTCTAATAGCTATTCCATCAATTTTTCCATTGAGTTCAGGGATAACAATTCCTGCAGCTTTCGCTGCTCCGGTTGTTGTAGGAATTTGGGATATGGCTGCTGAACGTGCTCTCCGAAGATCTTTGTGTGGGGAATCGAGAATCCTCTGGTCACTTGTGTAAGAATGAATCGTTGTCATGAAGGCCTTTTCGATGCCGAACTTCTGATGAAGGACTTTTGTTGGAGGGGCCAAACAGTTGGTAGTGCATGAGGCATTGGAAATGATGTGATGTTTATCCGGGTCATAGGACTCCTCATTTACGCCAAGAACAATAGTTATATCTGGTTCTGTAGCTGGAGCAGATATGATAACTTTATCAGCACCTCCTCTTTCAATATGCTTGATAGCATCTTGCCTTTTCCTGAATAGGCCGGTTGATTCGATTACAATGGAAACACCCAACTCTTTCCACGGGAGATTGCCAGGATCTTTCTCAGAGAGCACTTTTATTTTTTTATTATTGACTATTATTGCATCTTCCGAGAATGTAATGTTTGCATCTAGCACTCCGAGTACTGAATCATATTTCAACAGATGGGCTAAAGTTTTTGCATCTGTGATGTCATTGACAGCAACTATTTCAATATTAGGATCTTGATATGAAGAGCGAAATATGTTTCTGCCAATCCGGCCAAAGCCGTTAATTCCGATTTTAAGATTCATATAAAACCTCCACTTTTGTTTATTTTTCTTTAGTAACATAAATACCTGTTTAAATCAATTTATATTAAGATAAAAAGGAGGGTTTTTTATATTTTACTTCCATAACATTAAATTCTTATTTACAATATACACATTTAACAAGGAGACATTGATTGATGGATGTTTTTGCCACCAATTTCAGGACAGTCGACTGGATAATAGTGTCAATCTACATCTGCATTCCTGTTGTAATAGGTGTTATTGTCAGAAAATATGTTCGTCAGTTGAGTGATTTTATAGTTGCCGGTCGTTCGTTAAAATTGTTTATTGCTATTGCCACTCTGACCGGAACGGAGCTGGGTCTTGTCACAGTCATGTACAATTCGGAGTTAGGATTCAAACACGGTTTTTCCGCATTTCATGTGGGGATAATCGAGACTGCCTGCATTCTGGCTATAGGTTTGACAGGATTCATAGTCTATAAACTGCGCCAATTGAAGGTCATGACGATTCCAGAGTTCTATGAAATGCGTTTTGGAAGAAATGTGCGTATTGTCGGAGGAATCATATTGGCTCTGGGAGGAATCCTTAACATGGGACTCTTTCTTCAGGCAGGTGCACGTTTTATGATGGGTGTAACCGGTTACAGCAACCCTGCTGGTTTGAAACTTTTCATGTCAGCCATGTTGATCATGGTGCTAGTCTATACAGTTCTGGGAGGCATGGTTTCTGTAGTACTGAATGATTTCATGCAGTTTATTGTTTTGTCAATAGGAATGATCATTGGTTCTTATTTTGCGATAGCAAAGATTGGCTGGGGGACCCTGTTCAAGACACCAAATACAGTGGATAGTGCATCATGGTTTAATCCTGTTGCCGAGGGCTCTGATTTCGGAATGATTTATGTCATTTTCATGGTAGTACTAACTTTTTCCGCAGGTGCATTATGGCAGTCTGGAACGCTCCGTGCGCTGTCGGCAAAAACGCCAAAAATCGCTAAACAGCTCTATACGTGGAGTTCGATCTCTTATTTAGCCCGCCGTGTAATTCCTATGCTGTGGGGAATATGCGCCTTCATCTTTGTCTCGCAAAGTCCAAAACTCCTGGAGGCATTTCAGGGGCCTAATGCATTAAATAGTCAATTTGGCATGCCTATCTTTATTGCCAAAGTGTTGCCGAGCGGCTTTCTGGGCATTATAGCTGCTGGGATGTTTGCTGCATTCATGTCAACACACGATAGTTACCTGCTTAGTTGGAGTTCTGTAATCACACAGGATATTGTGGCTCCTCTAAAAAAGGATCGACTCTCTGATAAAGCACGTCTTCTAATTACAAGGATTTGTATCGTAAGTATTGGTTTATTCCTGCTTATTTGGGGGCTTTGGTTTGAAGCTCCAGTATCCCTTTGGAATTATATGGCTGTGACAGGTACGATTTATCTGGCAGGAGCATTCACTGTAGTAACAGCCGGATTATACTGGAAAAAAGCTAGTAAAACCGGTGCAACCATTGCCCTGTACGCTGGATTATTAGCCATCTTGGGAATTGGTCCCTGGACACGTGGAGATAATGTTCCTTTTTACTTTACAGATAAATTCATCGGACTCATGACTTTTATCATCGCTATCTCAGGTATGGTTATCGGGTCTCTTCTCTTTCCGGATAATCAAAAACAAAAGGAGATAGAAACATGAATTGGCAGCAGTTATGGAAGTTTGTTTTGATTTTTACCCTTTCTGCATATTCAGTCCTTGTAATTATTGTCATTTTCGGAGGCCTGAAAAACGTTGTGGATATGCTTAAAGACCTTAAAAAACCCGTCGATTCCAAATAGGATGTAAGTGAACTAGAGATAGTAATGACCGATAAATATCAAAAGAAGATCGAGGAATATAAGACTACTTCTGAGAAAGAAACATTCCTTTTAGCTGAAAAATTGGCAGGAAATTTTAAAGGCAAAGAGGTTGTTTTTTTATTCGGGGAACTCGGGTCAGGAAAAACGGTATTTGCCAAAGGAATTGCTTCTGGCCTTGCGCTTGAAAATGTGGATCAAGTCTGCAGCCCTTCCTATACTCTAATTAACATTTATAAAGCAAAATATATTATTTTTCATATTGATCTTTACCGGCTTGGAAAAAATTCGGAGATTTTGGATTTGGGCTGGGAAGATTATTTAGATCAAGGTGTTATCATCGTGGAATGGGCAGAAAAGCTGAAGTTTGATTTGGATGCGATTCATGTAAAGATAGATATTATAGATAATAATCTACGAACTATCAGAATTTGTAAATAGCTTTTTGGCTCTATGTAATTTTAGCTGATAGTTTATGTTTTAAGGTTTATAGAATAAAGTAATTCCTTTGTTGCCATTTTGATGTCTTTTGCGCCGAGAATAGCTGAGATAACAGCGATACCGTCTGCTCCTGAATCAATCACTTTGGCAGCATTACTTCTATTTATCCCACCGATTGCCAGGATTGGAATGTTTACTTTATTTCTTATGGTTTGTAGACCATCTAACCCGAGGAGAAGTCTTAGATTATCTTTAGATGATGTTGGAAAAATTGGCCCAACTCCCAGATAATCAGCTCCTTCATATTCAGCTTTTACTGCCTCCTTTTCAGTGTTTACACTGATTCCGATCAACTTGTTTTCGCCAAGGATTTTTCTGGCAAAAGGGAGGGGTATATCTTCTTGGCCCAGATGAACGCCGTCAGCATCACATGATAAAACAATATCGATTCTATCATTAATTATGAAAGGAAGATTTCTGGATTTCACGATATCTGATGTTTTGAGAGCTAATTTGAGAAATTCCCTCGTTTTTAATTTTTTCGCTCTCAACTGGACAATTGTTACTCCTGCCTTTAGAGCTTCATTCATCTTGGGAATAAGGTATGTTTTTCCCACTGCTTCTTGATCTGCTATCAGACAGAGTTTCCAGTTTATTGATTTCATGAAATTTGTTTTGGTTGTCAATGATCTTCTCTCTGCTGGCAGTGTACAGTTCTTAATTATCAAGCATTAATAAACAATTATCAATGAAAATAATTGTTCATGAGTTTCCTCAATTTTTTCTAATATTTTGCTTAAGGGAAAGGTGTGATTACTGCAGACTGCAAACTGCAAACTGGTTTTTTGATCGGCAGAATTGAAATTGTGAGGGGGATTATGTATATATATAGTCAAAGCAAATTAGAATAGGAGATATTTGTATGAATACTATATCTAAGATTTTTCAGTTTATTTTAAATAATGTCTATCTGCGTTTTCTGTTTATTCTACTTGTAAGTTTTATAATTGCTTTTTTATCAAGGTTAATTGTGAAAAAAGTGTTGAAGCCTCTTGCGCGGAAGACCAAGACAAAAATTGACGATTTAATTATTAAGAACCTTTCTTCAATAATCTTTTATATTGTCATTGTTCTCGGGTTTAAATTTGGTTTTCAGCATTTTGAATTCAAGACCACTATTTTTAACAGTTTGATAGACAGCATCCTAATTTTCATAATATGTATCCTGATGATAAGGATTATAAATGATTTTTCTCAATATTGGCTTATGGAATGGGCATATAAAACAAAGTCGACCGCCGATGACAGGTTGATTCCAATTGTGGTAAAAATAATAAAGGTTGTGGTCATTGTGTTAGCTGTTATTTTTACTTGTGATGCGTGGAAAATTGACATAAGTCCTCTACTTGCTACTGCCGGGATTGCAGGAATTGCAATTAGTTTGGCTGTTAAAGATTCTTTAAACAATATTATTGGGGGAATTCAGCTTGTTTTGGATAAGACTTTTAAAGTGGGAGATAAAGTACAGCTTGAATCGGGAGAAATGGGAGTTATCCTGGATATTGGATTGAGAAGTACTAAATTAAAGACTTATGACAATGAGATGATCTATATTCCTAATGGGTATTTGGCAAACGCTAAGATTAAAAATTACACAATGCCAGATCTATCAATCCGAGTGAATGTTAATTTTGGCGTTGAATATGGCTCAGATACCGAGAAAGTCAGAAAAGTTGTTTTCAACGCAGTAAAAAGCATTGATAGTGTTCTTGAAGAACCTGTTCCTAAAGTTCAATTCTTGAAAATGTCAGATTTTTCTTTGGATTTTATTGCAAGGGCTTGGGTAAAAAACTATGGTGAGGCTTATTCCACGAAGCTCAGAATGACCGATGAGATTTATAGTGCTTTAAGTAAAGCAAATATTGGAATTCCTTTTCCTACTCAAACAATCCTAACAAAACCAACTGATTGAAGGAGACACTATGATTGACCTAGTTAAAGAAAAGATATGTGAAGTTAAAGATTTCCCAAAACCAGGAATTGGGTTTAAAGATATTACTCCTTTATTGCAGGATGCGAATTGTTTCAATTTTGTGATTGACAGTCTTGCCTCCCGTGTAAAAGAGAAGAAAAGTGAAGTGATTGCAGGAATTGAATCCAGGGGATTTATATTTGCTGCTCCAGTTGCCTATCAATTAGGCTTAGGGTTTGTGGTTATCAGGAAAAAAGGCAAACTGCCTCGGGAGACTGTTTGTGTAAAAGCACCGAACGAATATGGAGTTGAATATTTTGAAATGCACACCGATAGTATTCTTCCCGGCCAGAAAGTCTTCATTATAGATGACCTGATTGCAACGGGTTCGTCCTCTGTAAGCGCCATCGAGCTGGTAAAAAAAATAGGAGGACACACAGTCGGTTTTGCTTCTGTGATTGAGCTGTCATTTTTAAACGGGGTAGAATTCATAAGAAGCGCTCACCCGGATGTCGATATTTTCTCTTTAATTCAGTTTAAAAAATAGAACGAAGTATGAAAGACTGGATAAACCGTTTCTTTGCTCTTGAAGAGAATAATACCTCGCTTCGTATGGAGATGGTGGGAGGACTTACTACTTTTATGACCATGTCTTATATTATATTTGTCCAGCCTGCGATTCTTTCTGCAGCCGGAATGGACGGAGGTGCTGTAATGTTTGCCACCTGCGTTTCAAGTGCGCTGGCAACGCTTTTGATGGGATTATTGGCTAAATATCCCATAGCTCTGGCACCGGCTATGGGCCATAATGTCTTTTTTGCGTTTATTGTATGCGGTACCCTTGGTTATTCCTGGCAGACAGCCCTTGGAGCGGTTTTTATATCAGGCATGATTTTTATTGTCCTATCTGTTATTGGAGTTTGGGAAGGTTTTGTGGCTTCTGTTCCAGACTCTTTAAAACATGCTATTCCAGTGGGGATAGGACTTTTAATTGCCTTGGTCGGGCTTGAATATGGAGGAATAGTTGTAGATGCTTCGGGTTCGCTTGTGGGGATTGGAAAACTTGCCAGCAAGCCAGTTGTTCTTGTTTTATTTGGAGTTGTTTTTATATCTGTTTTGATGGCTTTGAAGATTCGAGGAGCTATTTTTTGGGGAGTTTTGGCCACAGGTGTTTTAGGTATTCCTTTAGGTGTGGTTAAATACCAGGGAATTGTTGCTGCGCCTCCCAGTATTATGCCGACTCTTTTTAAGCTTGATATTTTAGGCGCGTTCAAAACAGGCCTCATCACGGTAGTTTTTGTATTCTTCTTTATGGATCTTTTTGACACTGTTGGCACTCTGATAGGGATTGGAAGTAAAGCAGGTTTTCTTAAGAAAGGAAAACTTCCAAGAGCTAACAAGGCAATGTTTTCCGATGCAGTAGGTACTGTAGGAGGTGCTCTTTTGGGGACATCCACGGTCACCAGTTATATCGAAAGTGCCGCAGGAATAGAGCAAGGTGCAAGAACAGGATTAGCCAATATTTTTACATCCTTGCTCTTTTTACTGGCACTTTTTTTCAATCCACTGGCCAGAATGATCGGGGGAGAATGTATTCATAATGGTATGACACTTCGACCAGTAGTCGCTCCTCCTTTGATTATTGTCGGTTTTTTAATGATGAAAAGCGTGACATTCATAGACTGGGATGATTTAACAGAAGCAATTCCTGCCTTTTTGACCATAATTATCATGCCTCTTACGATTAGTATCACCGAAGGAATAGCTTTTGGGTTTATTTCCTACACCATTTTGAAACTTGTTACCGGACAAGGAAAGAAGGTTCACTGGGTTATTTATCTTTTTTCGGTTCTGTTTATTATCCGCTACATCATTTCCTGAATGATTCATAAAGAATGCCGATACTATTATTTAACCTTAATGGAATCTGCTAATCAAAGCATATGAATTTGAGGGGATGGAGGAAGCGACATTGAAAGATTTAGCCTTTCTGAGTCGGTCTTTGAGGGAACCCGACAAAGTCGGGCCTAATGGATGTGTGAGCACTGTATAATCAAATGGGCGGTGTTAATGATGGCTCGCGGACATCAAAGCGGTGCTTAAGATAATCATGCGGAGTTCCAGCAGAGCCGAGAAGATAGGGGAGGAAATGGCGTTAAAAATCTTAGTGGAGCGCAAACATGCCCTCAAATTCATCTATTATCAGCAATTTTTACCTTACAGGCGAGCCGATCTTACTGCATCTGCTTCGTTACAGCGCATTCGTGGTGAAGGACCACAACTTCATGTGCTGTGCCTTGCATCTGCAGCAAGCTTGGACTCGTGAATAATCCATGACTTCCTTAATTATTCATAAATATTGCTGATAGAATTAATATAATATCAAAAAGCAGATGAATTTGGGGGGATGGAAGAAGCGACATTGAAAAATTTTGATTTTTTATTCGTCATTTGTAATATAATAAGTATAAACAGCAGTAAAATAATAATGATAAAGACTAAATAGAGGCTTAAGATGATTTTTTCAAAAAAAGTATTAACAATTTCGCTGATTGTCATTGTTATTGTTGTGCTGGCTATTTTCTTGTTTAATAGAAGGGGTGGAGATTCTTCTGATATTGACTCTTCACAGGATTCTTCTCAGAAGAATCCGAAACCAGAGGAGACGCCTCTTTCTGTAAAAGTTGCAAAAGCCAGTCTGGGAGACCTAATCATTAAACTGAAATCTCCGGGAGAGGCTGTTACTGACAGGAAGATTATTATTAAAGCCGAAGTAGAAGGTGTTGTTAATAAAATCAATGTGAGAGAGAGCAAGCACGTCAAAAAAGGCGATCTTCTTATTGAACTGGATGATAAGAAATATATGCTGGAAGTGGATAGCGCAGAAGCATCACGCTTGAGTAAACTTTCGGAATTGTTGTTGGAGAAGAAATTTTCTGGCTCTGAGAATGCATCTGTAGATTATGACAGAAAGAAAATCTCGAAAATAATTGAGCAGTTTGAAAACACAAAGAAACTATATCAAAAAGGACTGATATCCGAAGAAAAATTTGAGGACGCACAAAAAGAATATGAAATGCTTCTGATTGAATCAGGCGAAAAAAAAGATGAAATCATGGCTGCTGCAAAGGGATTGACTCAGGCAGAGGTAAATGTCAAAAAAGCTAAAATGAACCTTCAAAAAACAAAGATTCTGGCTCCTTTTCATGGTATTATCTGTGATATCCAGGTTTCTCCTGGAGAACATGTGATAAGTGGAAGGGAACTATTTACCCTTGTAAATATTAGCAGGATTAATGTTCATGCGAGAGTACTGGAGAGTGAAATAGGGAAGATGAGAGTTGGCAGGGAAGTGGATTTAAAATTCAGTGCTTATCCGGAGAAGGTTTTTAAAGGAAGAGTAAAAGCCATAAGCCCTATAGTCAATGCCGAGGATAAGACATGTAAAGTTATCATTGATGTTGCAAATCCGGAGGAAGAAATAAAACCAGGGATGCACGCCGAGGTCGAGATAGCTGCTGAGATATATGAGAATAAATTGCTTGTACCACAGGAAGCTGTACTTGTCAGGTCAGCAAGAAAGTTAGTATTTGTTTATGATGATGGCTTGGCTAAATGGAGATATATAGAAACAGGCCTTGAAAATGAAGATTATGCAGAAGTATTAGATAATGTTAAAGAAGGAGAACTCGTTCTTGTGGATGGACATTTTACTCTTTCGCATGATGCTCGAGTAAAAATCGAAAAATAGATTTCTGAAAGAAACTTATTTTAATTGGAATGTTACGGTAACTACGAAGATAACACCTCTTGGGCGGCCGTTGATAACCAAAGGTTCTTCACGTTTCATTCTTTTTAAATAATTTAGGGTGTTGTTTACGGTTATTTTCCGGATCCAGATGAATAATCCAAATTTTCATGAGTAATGAAAATTTTTGTGGATTTTTTCAGTCTATTGAGATAGTAGATATAAATGGAGAAACCATTTAATTAGCAGCAAGATTTAAAGGGTAAAATTAAATTGTGGATAAAATTTAAATGAAAATAGCAAAAATTTCAATCAAAAGGCCCATAACAACGTTTATGTTCTTTATTGCCATCATTCTCCTTGGTTTCGTTTCCTTAAAGGAACTGAGTGTCGACCTTTTACCTGACATCAGTTACCCAAAGCTTTCGGTCGTAACTCAATATACCGGTGTTGCACCTGAAGAGATTGAAACTATAGTAACAGAACCTTTGGAGGCTGCTGTTTCACGTATCCCTGGATTGCGCAGAGTTGAATCTGTATCCAAAGAAGAAGTTTCGTACATGACACTTGAGTTTGCATGGGGAACGGATATGGATTTTGCAATGCTGCACACCAGGGAAAAGCTAGATAGTGTTCAACTCCCGGAGGAAATAGAAGCCCCTACGATCATCCCATTGGATCCCCAGAGTAAGCCCGTAATGGTTCTTTCTGTATCCGGAGAAAGGTCTCTCCTGGAGCTTAAAGAGTTTTCTGAAGAATTGATAAAACCACGCCTGGAACAGATCGAAGGAATTGGATCGGCAGAGATAGCTGGAGGAGTCGAGAGGGAAATTCAGGTGGAAATCGATCCAAAGCTTTTAGCCCTGTATGATCTTAGTGTAGACCAAATATCCCAGAGGATCGATGCTTTTAACCGCAATCTTCAGGGGGGAAGAATAAGAAAAGGCCGGTTCAAATATGCTATGAGAGTTGTAGGTGAATTTGAGTTTGTTAGCGAGATTGGAGAGATAAGCATAAAAACAACAGATGAAAGGGGCGTTATCAGGTTAAAAGATGTGGCTCAAATCAAAGATTCACTCAAAGAGCGCCAGGGAATTACCAGACTGAATGGAGAAGAAAGCATAGGCCTTCTGGTAAGGAAGGAATCCGGAGCAAATACTGTAAAAGTCACGCAAATAGCACGTGAGGTTCTTGAAGAGATAAAAATAGAAAATCCTGAAATAGATATTCTTGTTGTTTCGGAACAGGCCAAATACATAGAAAATGCTATCTCCTCTGTTGTTTCTTCCATAATCTTAGGAGGAATTTTAGCTTTCCTGATTCTGTTTATATTCCTTCAAGATATTAAGACACCGAGTATTATCGCAGTGGTTATTCCTATTTCAATAATTGCAACATTTAATCTTCTTTTTTTCCGGAATATCACTCTAAACATCATGTCACTGGGAGGTCTGGCTTTGGGTGTCGGAATGCTTGTAGATAATTCTATCGTGGTTTCTGAAAGTATTTTTCGACACAAAAGTCTGGGCAAATCTCTTTCTGAGGCTGCCTATACTGGCACAAAAGAGGTAGGGATGGCTGTCACAGCTTCAACACTTACAACAATCTCTGTTTTTCTCCCTGTGATTTATGTTCATGGAGTAGCAGGACAGTTGTTTAAAGATCAGGCATTAACAGTGACTTTTGCTCTTCTTTCTTCACTTGTTGTTTCTTTGACACTGCTCCCTGTGCTGGCATCAAGAAAATTCGAATTTGGAATGAAAAATGAAAAGCTGAAAAAAACCAGCCGAATAAGGAAGGAACCGGATAAAAAATCAAAATGGAGGATTTTACTCCTTCCTTACAGATTGATTCGATGGGTATTGTATTTTATTCCTAAAGGTATTTATTCGGTTTTCAACTTCCTTTTCAGTTTTATTTCTCAGATTTTCATACTGATTTTTCACTATCTTTCTGTTCCAATAAAGCCTGTAATTCGCCTTGTTTTTAAAAGATATAATATCATCTATCAAAAATTTGCTTCCTGGCATCATAAATTTCTCATTTGGTGCCTGGATAACAAAGGCAAGGTCATAGTCGGAGCCGCAGGTTTTTTGATAATAACATTTCTCCTTTTTACTTTGATTCCACGTGAGCTTATGCCAAAACCAGAAGCTGTTTCATTCGAATTAAATCTGAAAACACCAATAGACTATTCTTTGGAACAGACATCTGAGGTGGTGCGCTTGATTGAGAAATGGCTGAAAAAAGATAGGTCTGTCAAGGCCTGTTTCTCTCAAATAGGGATTGTAAGCGGGATGGAAAGCCAGAACCCCGATGTTTCTCTGAATTCGGCTAAGGTGTATGTCAGGGTCGGGCATTCGTCAGAGATTGAGGATACAATTGAAAGTTTAAGGGAAAAACTAAAAACACTCCCTGGTATGAATTACTCTTTTGTCAAGGAACAGTCCACGCTCAGCGAATTTCTGACTTTTTCAGGTGCAGAAGTAGGCCTTAAGATCAAAGGTGAAGACCTTAACATATTAAAGGGGCTTGCGGAACAACTTACCCTAAAGTTAAGAAGTGTCAATGGAATTACAGACGTAAATTCTAATATTGGAGAAGGGAAGCCCGAATTTTTAATAGAAATAAAAAAAGGAGCCCTCGAAAAATATGATATTTCTCCTTCTGAAATAGGGAGGTTTCTTGTCGATGCTGTTAGAGGAGTAATAGCTACACAGTTTAAAGAAATGGATAAAAAATACGATATACTGGTTCGTTTTAAGGAGGGAACAAGAGATAATATCGAGTCCCTCCTTGATGAGCAGATTCCTGTGCGTGGCGTCACTATTCCATTAAGAGAGCTAGTTTCTTATAAGATTGCCAAAGGGCCAAAAGAGATCCGGAGGGAAAACCAGCAAAGAGAGGTTTTAGTCTTTGGCAATCTAAGCGGGGTAAAAATCAGTCAGGTTATGCCTGATATTAAAGAAAAAATCAGTGAACTTCCACTGCCTCCGAGCTACAGAATCCTCTTTAGCGGAGAACAGGAAGAGATGACAAAATCCTTCAGAAGTCTTATATTGGCTTTTTGCCTGGCAGCGCTTCTGGTTTATATGATTATGGCAGCTCAATTTGAATCGCTGCTGCATCCGTTTTTAATCTTGTTTACCCTCCCCATGGGTTTTACCGGAGCTGTTTGGGCTTTGTTTATCACAGGACAGACTATTAATGTGGTATCAGTGATAGGAGTAGTTGTTCTAGCCGGGATTGTCGTCAATGATGCTATCGTAAAGATCGACTATACGAACAAGATGAGAAAAGAAGGATTAAAACTCAGAGAAGCGATTATGGAAGCAAGTAGGGTAAGGCTGAGGCCTATTCTTATGACGACGGTTACTACTATTTTTGGCCTTCTGCCCATGTCTCTTGGATTGGGAAAAGGCTCTGAGCTTCAACAACCTCTAGCGATTTCTGTAATAGGGGGTCTTATTTTATCAACTTTTTTAACATTGATCTTAATCCCATTGGCATATGAATTGGTTGAAAAGCGGAAATCAAGACTTAAGTCATGAAAATTTTCATTGAACGGCCAATCGCAACAGCTATGTTTTTTATGGCTCTTCTTGTGTTGGGTGTGTATTCTTTCCTGAATATTCCGATCGAACTGGCACCTAAGGAAGAATATCCTCAACTGGATATAGCAACATCATGGTCGGGAGTGCCTCCGGAGATTATCCAGACTCAAATTTCATCTCCACTTGAAGAGATTGCTTCAACAACAAAAGGGGTGCGTAAGATTACTTCTGAATCCAGAATCGGATATTCGAAGATTACTCTGGAATTCGACCCGAAAATAAATATGGAATTTGCGCACCTCGAGCTTAAGGAAAAGATTTCAGAATTAAAAGATACACTTCCCTATAATGTAAGGCCGGAAATTCAGCCCTATATTCCGGAAGATTTTAGAGTAAGCCCTTTTCTCAGCTATACAATTTCCGGAAATTATTCGCTTCAGAAATTGAGGGAGCTTGTCAAAGATAAAATCGAAGTGGGAATAGGTTCTGTAAAAGGCGTGGCAAGTGTGGATGTTACCGGAGGGTCGGATCCTGAAGTAAGAGTCATTCTCGATAAAAAAAAGCTGAAAGGCTTAAATATCCACCCTTATCTCGTTAGATTGCGAATACAGGAAAGAGCCCAAATATTTCCTGCAGGAAAAGCAAAGAAAGGCAGCCAGGAGTATATCTTCAAAGTTTCCAATGATATTAGTAGAATTAGGGACTTGGGCGAGACAGTCATTATTTACTCTGGGAAAAACCCGGTCAAGTTGAAAGATATAGCAAAAATAGTCCCGTCTTTCGGAGAAATTTACTACATAAACCGCATTAACGGGCAGCCTACAATCAGGCTGACTATTCAAAAAGAAAAAGGCACAAGCACTCTGAAAGTATCACGGAATGTAAAGGCAAGATTAGAGAATGTAAAGCAAGCTCTGCCCCATGATTTGATTTTCAGGTCAGTAGATGATGAAAGCGAAGAGATTCAGAAAAGCCTGAAAGAGTTATATTTGCTCATTGGGATAATCATTTCCGTTATTTTCGTACTTGTTTTTATAGTTTTAAAAAGCGTTAAGCCTTCTCTTTTAGTCCTTTCATCCATATTTTTTTCGGTATTGATAACTTTTAACCTTATTTATTTTTTCAAGATTTCTTTAAATATGTTTACTCTTGGAGGTCTGGCACTTGGATTTGGCCTGTTTGTGGATAATTCTATTGTGGTCTTTGAGAATGTACTGAGGCTGAAAGAAAAAGGGATGCCATCTGTAAAGGCAGCAATCGAGGGTTCGAAAGAAGTATTCCTTCCTGTTTTGGCTGCCACTTTAACAACAATGAGTGTATTCTTTTCTTTTGCTTATTTTCAGGGAAGAATGAAGCTTTATTATCTTCCTCTGGCTATAGTCATTTCTTCTGCTCTTGCTTCTTCACTCCTTGTGTCTTTTTCATTGATTCCGGCTTTGAGTCCAATGTTGATAAAGAAAGGAAAAAAGAAAGTCGAAAAATTTCGAGAAATATATGAGAGAATTGTTAGATTTTTTCTTCGTCATCCCGTAGAAGTTATCCTTATAATAGCAGCAATATTTTTTGGAACGTACAAATGGTTCAGGGCAGAAGTAAGCCTTGGTGAGTTTTTCAGGTGGAGTTATAAAGAAAGACTTATCGTATCACTCGGTATGCCTGCTGGGTCAACCATAGAAAGAATGGATGAGGTGGTTAAAAAGTTTGAGGGAAAAGTTCTAGAGGCGGAATATGAGAAAGAAATGAATTCGTCAATTGGTGAAGAACACAGTACGATTGTTATCACTTTCCCTCCTCAAATAGAAAACTCCTACCGTCCTTTTCTCTTAAAGGAAGAATTGATACAGCTTGCTACGAATTTTGCTGGAATAAGCGTTGGCATTTATGGGTTTGATCCCCAGGGATATTATTCTAGCCTTAGCACAGGGACATTTTATGATTCGAGGATAAAATTTTATGGCTACAATTTGAAGAAATTAAAAGAAATAACTTCAAGTCTCGAAAGAACGCTGAAAAGAAATCCCAGGATTAAAGATATAAAAATTGTATCTAGCAGATACGGCTGGTGGAGGCTTGATTCCTTTGAGTATGTATTAAAAATCAACCGGGATACTATAAGGAATTATAATGTTGATCCCTCATATCTGTATTTTGCTCTTCAATCTTATCTTCAGGGAAGGGTTACTGTTCCACTTAAGGCAAAAATCGGCGGCAAGGAGATGGATATTTCAGTTAAATTTCCAGAGGCCGACGCCATGGACTTAAAGAGTCTTCAAGATTCCCTTATTCGGACAAGGGAAGGGGAGTATTTAAGATTAAAGGAAATTTCAACTCTGGAAGAAAGGCCTATTGCAGGCTCTATAGACAGAGAGGACCAGCAGTATCAGCAGACAGTTATGTGGGAGTTCAGGGGGCCTTACAAAGCTGGCGACAGATATAAGAAGGCTCTTTATTCGAGATTAACGCTTCCTCCAGGTTTTTCTGCCACTCTGGAGGAAGAAAGATTTATGACGGCAGAGGAAAAGGGGCAGATAATATTTGCCATTATTTTTTCCCTCATAATTATATTCATGATTCTTGCTTCTCTGTATGAATCGATTATACAGCCTTTTTTCATTCTCCTGGCTGTTCCACTGGCTTTAATAGGCGTTTTTGTGGCATTTGTGGTGGCTGATTTTCCGTTCGATTCCTCCGCTTATATCGGTGTCATTCTTCTTGGCGGGATTGTTGTCAACAATTCTATACTTCTTGTTGACCACATTAACTTAAAGAAAAAGCAGGGGCTTCCACTCGATGAGGCTGTTTGTAAGGGAGCCAGGGAGAGGATCAGGCCAATTTTTCTGACAACAAGCACTACTGTCCTCGGAATGCTGCCGTTGATTCTAATCCATCTCGAGGAAGGGAAAAGGCAGATATGGTCTTCTCTGGCTCTTTCGGCAGTTGGAGGGCTAATCAGTTCGACAATTTTTATTCTTGTTGTTATTCCCATTTTTTATTATTACGGAAATGGTATACGTTCTTGGATTTTTAAGAAGACAGGAGAATTGAAAGAATCAAGGAATAGGTTCTAATCACAGTTAAAATCCTTTTGATTTGAGACTGTTTTTTGTTATAAAATTTCTTACAGTTAGAGAGGTAATATGAATAGATCCGATATGAAAAAAAAGATTCAAGAGTTTCCAAAGAAAAAATTAATTAATTCACCCACGCCTTTTTATAAGCTGGGAAGGCTGTCCAATTCTTTTGGTTGGCCAGAAATTTATATCAAACGAGGGGACCTTACTGGACTGGCCTTTGGAGGGAATAAGTCCAGGAAGCTGGAGTTTATTATCCACGATGCCCTGGATAAAAATGCCGACACAATCATCACATGGGGAAGTTTGCAGTCCAACTGGTGCCTTCAGACGGCGGCTGCCGCCAGAAAATTCGGCATGATGCCGGTTCTTATTCTATTTAAATCATATGATATTCCCGGCGGATATGATGGAAACATGCTTCTTGATCTTATCCTGGATGCGGATGTTAGGATTAAAGATGCGGAAAAAGGGGGAGTGGTAAAAGAAGAGGATGTGAAGGAGATAATCGAAGAAATTGTAGTAGAACTTGAAGAGAAAAAACATTCTCCATACGTTGCTCCTATCGGAGGGTCTATGCTGGGAGGATCAATGGAGAGGCCTTATGGGGCTATTGCTTATGTTGATGCTTTCATTGAAATGATAGAACAGTCTGAAGTACTAGGATTTGAACCGGATTATGTTGTTCATGCTTCTGGTTCGGGAAGCACCCAGGCAGGATTGATTGTAGGAGCAAAGTTATTGAGTGAAAACATAAGGATTTTGGGCGTAAGCGTTTCTGATAAAAAAGAGATTTTAGAGGAGGACATATTCACTATTGTACAGGATACAGAAAATGCATTAGGTCTAGATTTTTCAGTTGCGAAGGAAGATATTATTGTTTTTGATGAGTACATAGACGAAGGTTATGGAATAGTGTCAAAAAGAGTCGCAGAAGCGATCCGTTTTGTGGCAGTTAAAGAAGGCATTTTTCTTGACCCGATTTATACTGGTAAAGCCATGAGCGGACTTATTGACCTTGTAGATAAAGGCTATTTTAATAAAGATGATAAGGTTGTTTTTTTCCATACTGGAGGGACACCAGCTCTTTTTCCCAACAAAGAAATTCTCTACAAGTTTTTAAAATCATAATCTGATTTTCAGAAGTCAGTTAGCATAGTATCCTTTTCTGTAGGACACTTTGTAATTCTTGTTTTTGACAATGATTGTTATATTTTTAAATTTTCCGTCCTTCTGGTAATTTTTTGGGTTGTAAACCAGGAGGTAGTATTCCTGGCAGGAATTTGTAGCCAGCTTGAATCCATCGCTCGGGTTTTGCGAGTTGTCGATAATTCCTCCGGAAGAATCTGCCACCTGGACAAATGTATCGAACACATCTTCGGACTGTTCATGCATTTTGATTCCCCGTATATCTTGGGGTTCCTTGTTCATGAAGATGAAGTTGAACATCACAGAGGCGTCTGAAAATGCCTGGCTGATTTGCTTTACATCCATCCTAGTGGCCCGGTTGTACATCGTGAACAAATCCTGGACTTGACCAATGATGTTGGGTTGGTCTTGATACAAGGACATTAGTTGGTTTAGTATTCGTAGGTCGATTTCCGGACGGAATTCCCGTTGATAAAAGAAAAACACGATCTTTTGCCCTACCATGCGTTTCATCTGACTGGCAAATATGAGGAATTTCCTCTGATCCACTATCCGGATCTCATCAAGTCTCTGCAGTGTATCTTTGTACCGTGGCAGTTGAAATTCCAAGCCGAACCCGCTTCCGGAATCGGATTCCATACCAGTCATAGGTGCACTAGACGTTTGACTGCTGATACTCCGGACGATCTTCTTTAAATCGTTCAACAGACTGTTGTAGTCTCCGGCTCCTATCTTAGTATCCTTACGAACAAGATTCTGTAACTCTTTGGAAATCTGCTCCTTGGTTTTCGTCTTGAGAGCTTCTCTGGGCAAGGTATAACGCTTCAAGGGTGTAATGACCGTTAGAGTGTCATCAGGAAGCAGGACATTTTTGAAGAAATAATCAATAGCGTCATTTAGCTGAGGATTATAGTCCAGGAATTGAAACAGCATGAAGAACCGACGAGCAGTGTTAGGTGTCGACCAGGAAACCCCTTCCTGTTTTAACAGGTTAGTATTTTTGACCAGATAGAAAGACTTCAAGTCCTGGAGTTGTCCGTCTTCATATATCTCAAAGTCCTGAGGGGTCAGAGTGTCAACAAACAAATTCCCATCCATAACTCTGACTGGAACTTCAATGTATACAACTAGGACTTCATGCTTCTCTTGAGCGAAGAGATGAACTGATAAGATTATAAGGATTGAAATAAATATTAATTTTTTCATAGTTATTTTCTCCCCAGGTTAATTATATTTTATGCCAATTTAATAATCAAAATAGCTTTTTCGATCTTCTGACTTACACCATTCTCTTTTTTTTCATTATACGACTATTTCATATTCGGGTACAGTAAAAAAACAACAGATCATACTCACTACATCCACTGAAGACGTAAGATTTCAGGTGAGTGGCAAACCGTAAGAGAATCGAGATTTAATCACTGTGTTAGTAAGTAGATGTAGTTCAGGATCAATAATTTTATGATTTACTGAGTTTCAATTGGGTCATTGAAATCAGAATGCATAGGAACATTTCACGAAAAGTGTCTGAGGCTTATCATCCAGGACGCTATAGCGAGGGTCACCGTACTGATAGCCGAACTGCAACATTCCAGCGGGATGTTTAAAGCGGTAAAATAAAAGTATCTGCAGATTTCTCTTTTTGTTCAATTCGTTATACTGAAAAAAGCCCTTGAGGAAAATATTCCGGTTGATATTGTACGTGGATCTCATCACGAAGATCATCCATTGTTTGTCGGTCCGGTTACCACCGGCAGCGGGATGATTAAGAGACTGAAATGCAAATTCCGAAGACAGCTTTTGGGTGATCTTGAGTCGTTTGTTGATCTCAGCAAGACGAAAAGTCCGGCCGAAGTTGTATCCAAAAGTAAGCAAAATGTTAAAAAGCTGCCACTCGCGGGTGTCCAACCCGATAAATAACCTGGTCTCCCGGTTACGGAACTCCTCTTCAAAAAGTTTATATTCTTCCCTGTGCATAAGATTGAATTCAAAACGGTTTTGTTTCATGAGAGAGAGCCCCTGGTCGATCTGCCAGCTTCGCAGTGTTCTATCTGTGCCCCAGAAGATGTCGTAGTTGGAGATGTACTTGATGTATTCTATTCCCCACTTCTGCATCACGAAAGTTTTAATAAGACTGGAATTCACTTCTCTCCGGTTGTCATCCCAGATATATCCCACAGTGTTGGCATTGTCCCCGAAATTGGCCCCTACCTGAGAGTAACCAATATGAAAATGGAATGTCTGTGTTTCGTAGCTGGGGAACAGCGAGAAGGCCAGATTCTCAGAACCGTAGTCCCCATAACTTAATGCAAGCTGGCCCTTAAAACTCAGGTTTTGGGATATTGACAAGTGGGTATCAAGCCCTGCCGTTCCGAAATTCTGCCCGTTTATCAGTTTGTTGGCAGCCAAAAGACCGACGGTTGATGTTCCTAAAACGCGTCTGTTCAAACGGACAGCACTAAAATTGGCAGTATCCTCCTCATTCTTTATAGATTGATTGCTCGTGGCGCTAACATCTAAGGCACCGAATTCTCCAGAAAACGCAAACCCACCATAGATATCTCCAATACGTTTGCTGTAAAATAACTGCTCATAAGGAAGCTGGTACTTGTCCGATCCCTTGCGAAAATACTCCCGTTTTTCAGGGAGACAAAGCTCATACCTAGTGAGATTAAAAACTTCTTGATCTGGTTCGACGGTAAAAAAATCCGGATTTATAGTGAGCTGACTGCTTATAGTGTTTGTGAATTTCAAGGGAACATCGATACCGGCACGAATATTCGTTCCTTCTCTGCCAGACATTACCATAACATATGGAATAGCCTCTACCCATTTTTCTACAAGTGCGAGAGTCAATTTTCCCAACCCTTCCATTTCTGATAAACGAAAAGCTGGATCCAGGGGCTCGGTCCAGAAACTGCTGTCAAGGCGTGGTACGACACGTGAAAAACTTACACCAAGACTTGATCCATCTTCGGGGACAAACATCAAGGTGGTCAAATTGATCGCGATTTCTGCCGTCCATCCATCAGATGACTGCTGTATCCCGACCTCCCAATCGCCATTCCACTCGGAGTTCAGCATAAGTCCATCCTTACGGATGATGCCGTCGGCCTGTGTCCCTAGGGTGTTTACACCAAAAAAGAAGTAATTGTCGATGTTTTCGAACAGGTCAAGCAGGATAAATACAGAATCATCTGTTTTGATGTTTCCATCTCTCTGTTTGACCAAAGCTCTTATCTTATCCTTTTCTTTATCCTTGCATATGAATCCGACATAGAGACTCTTTTTATCAAATGTAGCTTTTACAGAGGTCTGTACAAGAGACTGATCGAGGCGATCCGTTTGGAAGACGATGAGCTCGTTGATCTCCTCACTTTTCCGCCATATGGAGTCATTCAGAACTCCATCAATTATGACTGGTGTGGATGTCTTCCGCGCAAAGTGCTTTTGCGTGTCGTTCTGGGCAAGTAAATCCGGCAGGAAAAAAACAAGGACCAGGAGGCAAAAAACAGTCTTTTTCATTATGGTATTGAACAGACTTATATATCATTTTTAAAACAGAAATTCAAAATTGGGGAAAACTGTTCTTCTTTATGAGACTTTAGGCAGAGATGAATTGCTTATTTTATTTTCTTGTGCTTTTCAGATATTTCAGGAATTCGGCGTCTGTCGAAAGCAGCAGCCAGGTTTCTTTATCCATTATCGTGCGGTATATTTCCAGAGTCTTCATGAACTGGTAAAATTCCGGATCCAGATTATAAGCGCTGGCATAGATTTTTGTGGATTCAGCATCTGCTTTTCCCTTGAGTTCCTGTGCTTTCTTATAGGCTTCGGATTGGATCCTTTTCAATTCCCGCTCTTTCTGTCCACGAATCTCAGCGCTTTTTCCGTCTCCTTCCGAGCGGTATCTTGCAGCGATTCGCTGCCGTTCGGCGATCATACGATCAAAAACTTTCCTCTGAACATCATCCACATAATTAATCCTTTTAATCTTGACATCTGTAATTTCCACTCCTATTTCCGGGGTAATTTTTGCAGATGCTTCCAAAATAATATTGGCGATTTTTTCTCTTCCTGTTTCAATTTCTTGGACGGCCTCTCGGGTTTCCAGAACAGAAGTTTCTTCAGTCATTTCAAATTCGCGGTTTGAAACACGTACAATCTCGATAAGGTCAAAGTTGGCAATAGCATTTCTTGTCTCTCCATCTACAATGTCATCCATTCTTGAGTAAGCTCCTCTCTCATCTCTGACTCTCTGAAAGAAAACGAGAGGATCGCTGATTCTCCAGCGTGCATAGGTATCGACCCAGATGTACTTTTTGTCTTTTGTTGGGATCTGGTTGGGATCTCCATCCCATTCGAGCCAGCGTTTCTCGAAAAAGTTGGCTTTCTGGATGAAAGGAGCTTTTATGTGGAGACCGGGTGAAGTGACAGCATTTCCTATTGGATCACCGAATTGAGTAATGATCACCTGGTTTGTCTCGGAAACTTTATATAATGCATCTGTAAGAATAATTAGAACAGCTAACGCAACAACTATAACTAAAATATTTTTTGTCTGCTTGGTCATTTTTTCACCTCCTCACCCAGATTCAACAGGGGAAGTATGTTTTTCTGCTTCTCATCGAAGATTATTTTTTTGCTTATTTTTGGAAGGATCTCATTTATTGCTTCAAGGTATAACCGTTTTCGTGTCACTAATGGGGCACGGATATATTCTCTGTAGATAGCCTTGAACCTGGTTGCATCACCCTGTGCATTGTTTATTCTGGCCATGGCATAACCTTCGGCACCCCTTATTGTTTGTTCTGCCACTCCTGAGGCTTTGGGAATTTCCTTGTTGTATTCTGACCATGCTTCATTAATTTTACGTTCCCTTTCCTGTTGTGATTCATTGACTTCGTTAAATGAAGCCTTGACAGGGTCCGGGGGATTCACATCCTGAAAGATAAGCTGATTGACTTCTATCCCTATTTCGTAGAGATCACAAAGTTTCTGGAGTTCCTCTTTTGCTTGTAAGGCAATTCGGGCACGTCCGACAGTGATGACTTCGTCTACGGAATTATCACCGATAACTTTTCTTATTATCGCCTCGTTCATATAACGAAAAGTTAGCTCTGCATCCCTGACTTTGAAAAGGTATTTATAGGCGTCTTCAATTTTGTACTGAACAATCCATTCCGCAACAACAACGTTTAAATCTCCGGTCAGCATTACAGCTTCTTTCAATGATTCACCTGTGACTCTGTATTCGGACTTGATCCCAGCCCTGGAAGTCCGGAATCCAAACTCCATTTTCAACTGCCTCTGTACAGGAACTTTGGTCAGTTTTTCTATGCCTAGAGGGAGCTTTAGGTGTAGTCCTGGATTAGTGGTCCTGACGAATTTGCCGAAGCGAAGAATGACTCCCATTTCTTCTGGACTGATCTGGTATAAGGAACCTACGAGAATGATGAGAACGATGACAGCAACTGCTATTAATTTTATGACTCCTGGCTTGATTTTAGGTAATTTTAAATCTATTGTTGAAAAGTCATTTGCCATAGAAACCTCCTTTGCTTAAGTTGAATTACTTAAATTTAATTATTCTTAGTATATAATAACACAGGAAAAAATTAATATAAAGCAACCTAACAGCAGTGGATGAATACTTTAAGTAAGAATTGAAGAAATTGTTTCATCCAGTTTCAAAAGTGTAGAGTTTTGAATGTTCATCTTAGAGCAGTCAAAATTTTTTATTCCTTTTAAACCGCTTCCTGTAATGATGAGGATGATTCTGTCTTTTGAGTCGAACTTGATTCTCTTTGAAAGTTTGAAAAAGCCGGCTAATGTAGTGGCAGACGCGGGGAGGCAGAAAATTCCCTCGAGTTCTGCTAATATTTTTTGAGCTAACAAAATCTCTTTGTCTGAAACATCAATTATCATGCCGCCGTTGTTGCAGATCATTTTGAGCGCGATGTTCCCCCCGGGAGGGTTAGGATTGCTTATGGCCTGTGCTACTGTCTCTTTTTGTTTTATTCTTTGTACTTTCCGCTTTTTCAAAGCAAATGCGTTTGCGATAGGTGCACAGCCTTCGGCTTGGACTCCTATGAAGGTTGGAAGTTGTTGAATAAATCCCTGGTGTTTTAAATCCAGGAATGCTTTCATGAGACCGATAATATTTCCGCCTGAACTAACTGGTGTAAATATATACTGGGGGATTTGTTTTTTTAGCTGGAAAAATATTTCGAAACCTATAGTTTTATAGCCTTCGACACGGAAAGGATCTATGGAGTTCATGAAATAAATACTGTATTTTTTCCCTAACGATAGGCTTTTATAGAAAAGATCTCCATAGTCTCCCTGTACTTTGATTAGCACAGGATTGTAAACTGCTGCGGAAACAAGCTTTTCGTAAGATACATCTTCTTTGACGAGAATAAACGTCCGAAGCCCTGCTTTTGCGCCATAAGCAGCAGTGGAAGAGGCCATGTTTCCCGTTGAGACAGTCCCGATTTTATCGATGCCTGAGGAGACAGCTTTTTGTACAGCTACAGAAGTCCCCCTGTCCTTGAAACTGCTTGTAGGGTTAGAAGATTCATTTTTGGCAAAAATTGAAGGCAGTTCATATTTTTTAATCAGCCTGTTGAGCCTCATAAGAGGAGTATTTCCCTCTCCCAGGAGCAGGCTTTGTTGCACTTTTGAGAGAGGAAGAAAATCTAAAAATTTTTCTAAAGGATTAGGTTTATTTAAAGATAAATTCTTTTTTTTCTCGTGCAAATGGAAAAGAAGCGGTTCCCTGCAATCTGGGCACAAAGTATTGAAAAGGTCAAGGGGATATGTTTTTTTACAGAAGATACATTCAAGATATTCCATGTTGGCTACAATATAATAAAGAATAATTTTATTATGTGCAAAAACTTTTTATTGTCTCCATATGGAAACCATCTCCTTCAGTTTTAGAATGAATTGCTTTGTGATTGTGTTATAATTATATCTGATAATATCGGCAAAAATGTATAACAAGGCTACAAGAAAGAGGAATAAAACTCTTTTTTTTAAATGGAAGTATAGAAGAAGCATTGATCGAAGTCAAAAAAACCTCAATTTCTTGAAACCTATGAAAAATGAGGATAAAATATGTCTGATTTATTAATTTACATTTTAATCGGGTCTATTGCGGGCCTGGTTATGGGTACGATCGGTATTGGCGGCGGTGCTATAATTATTGTTTCATTGCTTTATGTGGCGCATTTCCATCAAAAATTGGCGCAAGGCACGACTCTATTAATCATAGCTGCCCCAGTGAGTTTATTGGCTGCTTATAATTACTACAGGAAAGGGTTTGTTGATGTTAAAGCTGCTGTTATCATCATGATAGGTTTTTTGATTTTTAGTTTTATGGGATCACAGCTTGCTGCAATATTACCAAAGGAAGCACTGAAAATGATATTGGGAATCGGATTGATTCTGATGGGGTTTAAAATGATATTTTTTTAGGTAAAAGATGAAATTCTTAACTGATGCGAAGTGGAAAACAGAGCGCAGAATAGGTTTAAGGAATCCAATTTATTATATCTATAAACCTCTGTTTATTTGGTGTTAAAGAAAAAACTCAGGGTAAAAGTATCTTTTGAAGGAGGGTTAAATTATTAAAGTTAAAAAGAAAAATGAGCAGGAATTCCTGGTAATGATAGAAGAGGAAGGTAGCAGTTCAGAGCACACAGTTAGTTTGGAGGATGACTATTATCAGAATTTAACTGACGGCCAAATATCCAAAGAAGAGTTGATAAGAAAGTCTTTTGAATTTCTGCTTGAAAGGGAATCTAAAGAATCAATACTTTCAGAATTTAATTTAAGGATCATTAAAAATTATTTTCCGGAATACGAAGAAAAAATAAAGGTGTAGAAAAAAGGGATAAATGAAAATCAAGGAAAAGGGTTTAAAGAAAAGAGCAAGAAAAATTTTAGGATTGGCGTCAAAAACAGAAATAGATATTGAAGAGATAAAAAGGCGATTTCGCCAGAAGACGAAAGAATACCATCCCGATACAGATATAGAGAATAAAAGTTTGAATAAGAAATTTAAATTGATTGTTCAAGCCAAAAATTACTTAGCGGGGAAGGAAAAGAATCCAGCACTACTGGAAGATGATAATTTTGTTTTACCTAACGCATTTAGGAGGGAATGATGAAAGAACGCATTATTTTTGCATTAGCATTCGTACTTGTATTCTGTGCAATTTATGTCCAGGCCCAGGCACCGACACCTAACCCACAGCACAAAAAGCTCGGCTTTTGGATCGGCACATGGAAAATCGAGGGAGAGGGAAAGGAAACACCAATGTGGCTGGCAGGAAAATATTATGCAACCATGACTGCCGAATGGTTTGAAGGCAGATTTCACGTGATTTTGCACACCAAATGGTCTGGGGCAATGGGAGATTATAGTGAACTGGGCATTTTAGGCTACGATCCAGGATTCGGTAAATATTACCAATATGCCATTGACGAATTTGGTACCGGGTTGGCCTTCTACAGAACTGTAAAAGAAAACGTTTGGACGTACATAACCGACACGAAAGTTGAGGGTAAACCGGTGAAATTCCGCCATACCGTTGTGGACGAATTGTAAATTTCTATAAACATCGGTAAAATCTTGACTTAATGAAGACAAATAAATATTTTATGCGTGTAGCTATGGAAGAGGCCAGAAAATCATCTGCAAACGGGGAAGTTCCAGTAGGGGCAGTTGTTGTATTTGAAAATATGGTGTTGAGTAAGGCTCATAATGAAACAGTTCAGAGAGATGATCCTACTGCTCACGCCGAGATAATGGCAATAAGGAAAGCCTGTGAAACCAAGAAAAATTACAGGATTCCTGGGTGCGATTTATATGTGACGTTAGAGCCCTGTGCAATGTGCCTGGGGACAGTTATTCAAGCCAGGATCCGGAAGCTTGTATTTGGTGCTTACGACCCGAAAAGCGGGGCAGTTGAATCAATAATGAAGTTTCCTTTTGATAAAATGAATCATCGAGTTGAAATAAAAGGCGGAGTTTTGGCTGAAGAATGCGGTAATATCTTAAAAGATTTTTTCAAGGGAAAACGATAATTTGAATTATTTATATAATTTCCTAATCGATTAAAAGTGGAGAGGTGGCCGAGTGGTTGAAGGCGGCGGTCTCGAAAATCGCTATCTTGAGCAATCAGGATCGTGGGTTCGAATCCCACCCTCTCCGCCGTTACTATAATTTTATGCTAAAAATCTGACTAAAAGTTATAAAAATTATAAGTTTTTGTGTTTTTTATAACCTGCAGTTATAAAACTGGGAAAGTTTATATTGTAGGATATAATAAAAATTAAGATAAAAGGAGTAGATCCACGTTATGAACAAGACGATAAATGACATCGAGGATGTTTTACTGATGGGCCCCGGCCCGTCTTGTATTCATGATTCTGTTTATGCTGCATTGAGCAGTAAAACGCTGGGGCACATGGACCCTTACTTTATCCGGATCATGGACGAAACAAAAGAATTCCTCCAGAAAGTCATGCAGACGCAAAACCGTCTGACTCTTCCAATATCAGGGACAGGCTCTGCTGGTATGGAAGCATGCTTTGTGAATTTAATCGAGAAAGATGATCCTGTCCTAATATTAATAAACGGTGTATTCGGGATGCGCATGCAGGACCTGGCTGGCCGGCTAGGAGCGAGAGTCGATACTCTCGAATTCGAGTGGGGAAAACCTATAGACGTGGGTGAAATCGAAAATAAATTGAAAACAAGTTCTTATAAAATCCTGGCTTTGGTGCATGCTGAAACTTCAACTGGAGTAAGAAACCCTGCAGCAGAAGTCGGAGAGATGCTTAGAAGAAAGGAAACTCTCTACATTCTTGATGCAGTAACGAGCCTTGGTGGCATAGAAGTAGCAGCAGATGACTGGGGAGTTGATGCCTTGTACAGCGGATCCCAAAAATGCCTATCCTGCCCACCCGGACTGGCCCCTGCTACTTTTTCTGAAAGAGCTGTTGATGTTATTCAAAACCGGAAAAGCAAAGTTCCAAATTGGTACCTGGATATGAGTTTGTTGACTAAATACTGGGAGGGAAAAAAACGCGTCTACCATCATACAGCCCCTATTAATATGCTATATGCTATTAACCAGGCACTTTATCTTATTATTGAAGAAGGATTGGAAAATGCCTTTCGCCGCCATATGGAAAACCATAAAAAACTAGTCAGCGGTCTTAAGAATATCGGAATTGAAATGTTGGTTGAGCCTGAATTCCGTCTTCCAATGCTCAATTCAGTATATATTCCTGAAGGCGTCGATGATGCTGAGGTGCGCAGTAAACTCAGAACAAAATATAAGATTGAAATAGGTGCTGGATTGGGACCTCTGGCTGGAAAGATATGGAGGATTGGTTTGATGGGTCATACTGCTAGAGAGGAGAATGTGGAACGGCTGCTTGCAGCATTGAAAGAAATATTAGGTTTGTGACATATGGATTCTGATTTTTCAGCCTCTATTCCGGATTAGTTGCTGTTTTGACTGATTGACCTTATGGGTGTTTTCTGATAATTTAAAGTTTCCATTTTTTTCGCTATTTTAAATGAGACCGGAGAGGTGTCCGAGTGGCTTAAGGAGCACGCTTGGAAAGCGTGTGTGCGGTTAGATGCTGTACCGTGGGTTCGAATCCCACCCTCTCCGCCACTGAAATAATATGATTGGAGGTAAGTAAAATGGATAGCAAGTTTTTTATTGATGTAGAGGACTTATATGGAGCTCATAATTATGATCCCCTGGATGTAGTTCTTGAAAGAGGGAAAGGCATCTGGCTTTGGGATGTAGAAGGCAATAAATATATGGATTTTTTAAGCTCATATTCTGCAGTGAATCATGGGCACTGCCATCCACGAATGGTGAAGGCTTTGATAAATCAAGCTAGAAAATTGACGCTGACGTCAAGGGCATTCCGTAATGACCAGTGGCCTATGCTTGCCAAGGAATTATGTGATATGACTGGATTTGAACTGGCTCTTCCAATGAACTCGGGAGCAGAAGCAGTTGAGAGTGCAATCAAAGCTGTTCGTATGTGGGGATACCAGAAGAAAGGCATCCCTCAGGATAAGGCCGAGATTATTACCTGTGCTAATAATTTTCACGGTCGTACGATTACCGTTGTCGGATTCTCTACTGAGCCTTTATACAGGAAAGATTTTGGTCCTTTTACTCCTGGATTTGTGAGTGTACCGTATGGAGACCTTGAAGCTCTAGAAAAGGTCATTAATCCGAATACTGCGGGTTTTCTTGTTGAGCCTATGCAGGCAGAAGCCGGGATTATAATGCCCCCGGAAGGATATTTGAAAGAAGCCAGAGAAATCTGCACTAAGAATAACGTATTGTTCATGGCTGATGAAATTCAAACAGGCCTGGGTCGTACAGGCAAACTTTTCGCATGCGACTATGAAAACGTTAAACCTGATGTGCTTATAATAGGAAAATCTCTGGGCGGAGGATGCTATGCTGTTTCTGCAGTACTCTCTCAGAGAGAAGTTCTTGGACTACTTACACCCGGAACGCATGGCTCAACATTTGGGGCAAATCCATTAGCCTGTGCTGTTGCACGGGAGTCTCTCCGTGTTATCAAAGAAGAGAATATGGCAGAGAATTCTGCTGAGCAGGGAAATTATTTCATGGGAAAATTGAAAAAAATCAAGAGCAGCCACATTAAAGAAGTTAGAGGGAAAGGTTTACTTATTGGCGTTGAGCTTAATGAGAAGTCTGGTGGAGCACGACGTTTCTGTGAAGTATTAGAGAAAGAAGGATTACTTTGTAAAGAGACACATGAAACTGTTATCCGCTTTGCTCCTCCGTTAATTATTAAAAGGAAAGAACTAGATTGGGCATTAAAGAAGATTAAAAAAGTTTTTAAGGAATTAAAATAAAAGTATTACATGATATCGGCAGTCAACATGAAGGAGGGTTAGGATGAGAAAGAATATTTTTTTAATTTTTCTCTTTTTCTGTCTTGTTTTTACTGCAAGCTGTCTGATTTACGTCCCCTATCATGAAGAAGGGGCACTACCTCCTGAAGAAGCTGGATATAGGGACTATTCTTCAGGATTGGATGTTTCTTATTTTTATGATTATCTTTCTCCCTATGGATTGTGGGTAAATCTTCCTGAATACGGATATGTATGGATTCCTCAAAAAACCAGATATGGATGGCGTCCTTATACATATGGACAGTGGGTTTGGACTGACTATGGATGGACATGGGTTTCACATTTTGAATGGGGTTGGGCTCCGTTCCATTATGGCCGCTGGGGGTGGGACATGCTTCTTGGGTGGTTCTGGAAGCCAGATTCTGCCTGGGGCCCTTCATGGGTGACCTGGAGGAGAGGAAGGACATATATAGGTTGGGCCCCTCTGTCTCCAGAAGTGGGTTTCCGTGCTGGCTATGGAATTCGATCTCTTCCTCATAACCTGCTTGATTATTATTGGGTTTTTGTCGATGGCCCTTATTTTTTGAACAAAAGACTTTATCGATATGTGCTTCCAATTGAGAGGAATATGACGATAATTAGATATACAATTATAAAAACGGATATCGGTGTATACAATAACAGAGTCGTAAATAGAGGTATTGATAGAGATGAGATAAAAAAAATAAGCAGACACAGTATTACAAAATATGAGCTTCAAGATCGGGATGGTCCGGGGCAATCCAGAATCAGAGCCGGTGAAATTGAAACCTTTAAGCCAAGCCTGCAGAAAAACAGGCTGGCAAAACCTGAGACAGCTTTCAATCGTGAAGAGGCAAAGGTGAAAATATCCGGAACTAGACTTAGGAATATTGATACTGATGAGCAAAAAATCCAGTTGAAGCAAATTCAAGACCATGAGGTTGAGCTGATTGAGGAAAGTCAGGAAAAAGAGATAGTTGAGATTAAAAAAATGAGAGATGAAGAAAAGAAGAAAGTAAAAAATGCTTCTAAGAGAATAAAAGTCGAGAAAGAATACAGCCAAAAAATGGGAAAATTAAAAGAAAGCCATAAAGCAGAAATATCCAGGATCAAGAAGAGACATAAAAAAGAAGAAGAAAGTGTTAAGAAGAAGAAAATAAAGAAATAAGATCTTTTAGTCTTCTCCTTTCAGTTTGGAAACTTTAAAGATCATAAGAGCTTGCCCGAAAAGGATGATGATGCCCCCAAGGATTGTTCTCGGGGAAGGCATTTCCTGAAGAAAGAGAAAAGCAAAAACAATCCCATAAACTGGTTCAAGAGAATGAATAATGCTTGCTGTCTGTGCCTTTATTTGTTTCATTCCTTCTATAAATAAGGTGTGAGCGCCTGCCGTACACAGCACCCCGAGGATTGCAAGAAGAAGCATATCATTGGTGTTGACAAGAGGGTGCATAATAAGAATGAAAGGGAGGAGAAAAAGCATAGCAAAAGAATCCTGGTAAAAGACGATGATTAAACTCGAGTAATTCCTTGTGAGTTTTCTATTTAGAATAGTAAGCACTGCAAAAGTGAAACTGGAAAGCAATCCCCATAAGACCCCGATATAAGTCGAATTGTTGAGATCAAATCTTGGCATGATGAGGAAGACACCGGAAATACACAAGACTGAGAAAAAAATATTAATTTTAATTATCTTTTCTTTGAAAAAAAGAGGTTCAAAAAAGGTTGTGAAGACTGGATAAGTTGAGAAAGAGAGAAGGCCAACCGCAACCGTGGATACCTGGATTGATTTAAAAAAACAAATCCAATGGACAGAGAGAATAAATCCAAGCATGGCGAGCAGAATATAGTTTCTGGCTGGTAAGATTTTGAAATTTTGTTTTGAGAACCAGAGAAAAAGAGCAAGTGCAACACTTGCAAAGAAAACCCGCCAAAAAACGATGGTTAAAGGAGAAATAGAAAGCCATTTCCCGAAAAGTCCAGCCAGTCCAAAAAACAGAACAGCAGAATGTATTTCAAGGAGACTTTTATGTTTATTCACGGATAAAACCTCATGGTACTCTTAAAGTTTATCAAACAATCATAGCTTCCTGCAAAGAATGAGATAATTTCCTCTTTTTGTTCAGTTTATTTTGCAGTAAAATATAAAAAAAGGCTGAAATATTTATTGAATTCTTAATTGAGTGTGATAATATATTGTTTAAACTTTATTTATTTCCTACAGTTCAATAACCTACTAAGATGAGTTATTTAATTTATGCCAGAAAGTACAGGCCTATGATATTTGAGCAGGTGATTGGCCAGAAGCCTGTTGTCCAGACTCTAAAGAATGCAATAGAGAATGATCGGATCGCTCATGCATACATTTTCTCCGGCATGAGGGGTGTGGGGAAAACGACCGCTGCCCGCATACTGGCTAAAGCTTTGAATTGCCTAAACGGCCCTACGTCTACACCCTGTAATAAATGTGAATTATGCAAAGCTGTCAATGACGACCGCTCTCTGGATGTTCTCGAGATTGATGGGGCGGCAAACAGAAGGGTTGAGGAGGCAAGAACACTGCTTGAAAGAATACAGTATAAACCTATACACAGCCGTTATAAGATTATAATAATCGATGAAGTTCATATGCTTACAAAAGAAGCTTTTAATACCCTCTTGAAGACGCTGGAGGAGCCTCCTGCTAACACTGTATTTATTTTTGCTACAACTGAATTTCATAAGGTTCCTGCCACTATTGTTTCCCGCTGCCAGCATTTCGAATTCAAGAAAATTTCGCATAAAGATATTATCGACCATCTCGTTATGATAGCAAAAAAAGAAAATATCACCATTTCTACTTATGGATTAAACCTTATTGCCGAAGCTGCAGATGGGAGTTTACGTGATGCACAGAGCCTGCTTGATCAGGCAGTATCTTTTTCAGGAGAGAATATAACCGATGAAGATTTAAAAGAGATTCTTGGGACAATAGATAGGGAAATACTTTTCCAATTCTCGAGTGCGATCATGGAAGAAAAGCCGGAAAGGATTTTTCCTCTGGTTGAAGAAATTACAGAAAAAGGCTATGACCTGAGGTTTTTCTATTCAGAGTTGATTCAGCATTTTAGGGATATGCTTTTAATTAAGTCGGTTGGACATCCTAAAGATTTGCTTCCTCTGGATGATAAGGATATGAAAAGTTTAAAAGAGGAAGCCGGAAAAGCTTCTTCTGAAGAGATCCTGCGTTATCTGATAGGCCTCCAAAATGGTGAACAGGGATTAAAATTTTCTTCACATCCTAAAATTTATTTAGAGGCGTCATTGGTTAAATTGTGTCACTTTAAAAAAATTACGCCTCTAAAAGAGATTATCGGAAAATTAGAAGGTGTTAAGAGAGAAATAAATGAACCGTCTGAAAAAATGAATAATATTCTTACTTCGGTGCCCGGACAGAGAAATGGTATTAAAGGGAATGCATCCTTTGCAGGAAATTACTCGAGCGAAAAAAAAATAAAAGAGGAATCTGAAGCAAGTTTGTCTGACGATATGACTTATCAAAAAGAATCAGTAAAAGTGCCCAAAGAAAATGTGAAAAAAGAACGGGAAATAGATATTGCTTTAAAAGATCCTGCTGTCCAGAATTTCATGAAAACCTTTAAGGCTCAGATACTTTCAGTCGAACAAATAAAAAAAGCAAAGGATGAAAAATAAATTAGCATGGATTATTTTAACTGGATTATCAGAGGAGAGTTAAAATGAAAGGTGTTGCAAATTTGCAAAAAATGCTAAAACAAGCCAGGGAAATGCAGGAAAAGTTTCAGAAAGAAACTGCAGGAATGAGGATAGAAGGTTCTAGCGGAGGCGGGATGGTGAATGTTACGCTTGACGGAGCAAAGAATTTGATTTCAATCAAGATAGATCCGGAAGTTGTAAATAAAGATGATATTGAAATGCTTCAGGATTTAATAATTGCCGCCTTTAATGATGCGAATAAAAAAGTAGATGAAAGTGTGTCCCAGAAATTGGGTGCAATGGGAAGCGGTTTCAAGATACCGGGGTTTTGATAATGTTAGGACAGGACCATCCTTTAAACCGTCTCATTGACGAGGTAAAAAAGATTCCGAGTATTGGGGCTAAAACCGCCCAGAGAATCGCATTCTATATTATAGGTTTGCCCCAGGAAGATTCTGACCGCTTGGCAGATGCCATAAAAGATGCTAAAAGAAAAACTTTTTATTGTTCCATCTGTAACAGCCTTACTCATGTAGATCCCTGTTATTACTGTTCTGATAGCAACAGGGATGATAATCTTTTGTGTGTTGTCGAAGAGCCGTTTAACATTAATTCGATTGAAAAAAGCGGAATTTATAACGGAAGGTATCATGTTCTTCTAGGTGCTCTTTCTCCATTGAAGGGAATTGGTCCTGATGAGTTAAAAATAGAGAAGTTAACCAGGAGGATTAAAGAGGGGCATTTCAAGGAAGTGATAATTGCTACAAATCCTACTGTAGACGGAGAGGCAACTGCCTTATACCTTGCAAAAGTCTTGAAAGGTTTTAATATCAGGTTGACAAGGTTAGCCATGGGGCTGCCTGTTGGTTCTGATATTGATTTTGCTGACCAGGTTACAATAAAAAAGGCATTGGAAGGAAGGACTGAATTAAAAGATTAATAATTCAGGAGTCATAATTCTGAATTTATAATAAAAATAAGCCGTTTTTTAGCAATAATAGGAGATAGATCATGAAAAAAACATTTAAAGCTATTGATGGAAATACTGCTGCGACGCATGTGGCTTATGCATTTAGTGAAGTTGCCGCAATATATCCTATTACTCCATCATCATTAATGGGGGAGCTGGCAGATAGTTGGGCAGCTCAGGGCCGAAAAAATGTATTTGGCCAGACTCTGGAAGTAATTGAAATGCAGTCAGAAGGAGGAGCATCCGGAGCTGTCCATGGATGCCTTTCTGCAGGAGCATTAACTACGACATTTACAGCTTCACAGGGTTTAATGCTTATGCTTCCTAACATGCATAAAATTGCAGGTGAGATGCTTCCTACGGTATTTCATGTTTCTGCTCGTTCTCTTGCCTGCCAGGCGTTATCCATTTTTGGGGACCATTCTGATGTTATGTCTGCAAGAAATACCGGATTTGCCCTTATTGCAGGTGGTTCAGTCCAGGAAGTGATGGACCTTGCCATTGTCGCGCATCTGTCCTCATTGAAATCCAAGGTGCCGTTTATAAATTTCTTCGATGGTTTCCGGACTTCCAACGAGATTCAAAAGACAGAAATTATTCCTTATGAAACGATGGCTGAACTTCTAGAGATGAAATATGTCAGAGAATTCCGTGAGCGGGCTATGAATCCTGAAAAGCCTATGATGAAGGTTGGGGCTCAAAATCCTGACGTATATTTCCAGGGTAGGGAAACAGTAAACAAATACTACATCGTGACACCAGAAATTGTACAGGATTATATGGATAAGCTTGCTGGAAAAATTGGACGACATTATCACTTGTTTGATTATATCGGATCCGATGACGCTGAAAAAATTGTCATCGCCATGGGTTCCGGAACAGAAACAATTGAAGAAACGGTTAATTATCTCTGTAAACGTGGGGAGAAAGTTGGTGCTGTAAAAGTCAGACTCTACCGCCCATTCTCGGCTGAGGCTCTTATTTCAGCAATCCCTCCTAGTGTTAAAAAGATAGCAGTTCTTGACCGGACAAAAGAGCCGGGGTCATTAGGTGAACCTCTATATATGGATGTTGCTGTAGCCTTGAGTGGAAAGGATATAAAAGTTATTGGGGGCAGATATGGGCTCTCTTCAAAGGAATTTACAGCTACTATGGTAAAGGCAGTCTATGATCATCTTGACGGGAAATGCACTCATGGATTTACTGTCGGCATAGAAGATGATGTAACAAATACATCTGTCCAGATTAATGAGGAAATTGATGCTGAGCCTGAAGGAGTCATTCGCTGTAAATTCTGGGGATATGGTTCTGACGGAACAGTTGGAGCGAATAAAAATTCCATAAAGATTATTGGTGATAACACTAATATGTATGCGCAGGGGTATTTCCAGTATGACTCCAAGAAATCTGGAGGAGTTACAATTTCTCACCTCAGGTTTGGAAAAGAAAAGATTCAATCTCAATATCTTCTTACGGTTGTGGATTTTGTGGCGCTGCATAAGTCATCCTATATCGGCCGTTATGACATATTAGGAGGAATAAAAGAAGGGGGGACCTTTCTGTTAAATTCGACATGGAAAGCCAGTGAAGTTTTTGAAAACCTGACCGAAGATATGCAGAAAACTATCATTGAGAAGAACATCAAAGTTTATAACATTGATGCGTTGAAAATTTCTCAGAAAGTTGGACTCGGTGCACGTATTAACACTGTTATGCAGGCTGCATTCTTTAAGATCTCAGGAGTGCTTCCTGAAGATGAGGCTTTAAAACTCATAAAAGATGCGATCAAGAAGACATTCCTGAAGAAGGGTGAGAATGTTGTAAAGATGAACTGGGAAGCTGTGGACCAGGCAGCAGCTGCGCTGGAGGAAGTCCCTGTTCCCGATACAATTACTAAGTCAGCACAGGAGGAAAAGCTCATTCCGGATGATGCTAGTGAGTTTGCCAGGGATGTAATTGATCCTGTGATGCATTTCAAGGGAGATTCGATTCCCGTTTCCAAGATGCCATTTGATGGTTATGTGCCGACTGGAACTACAAGGTTGGAAAAACGCGGCGTTGCACCAGAAGTTCCTGTATGGATACCCGATAACTGTATCCAGTGTAATCAGTGCTCATTAGTTTGTCCCCATGCAGCAATTCGTCCCAAGCAGATTGATCCAAATGATTTAAAAGATGCCCCTGAAAATTTTATTACGATGAAATCTAAAACAAGGAATGAAAGAGGTCTTGAATACAGTCTGCAGGTCTATATTGATGACTGTGTCGGTTGCTATAATTGTATGGAGGTTTGTCCCACAAAAGAAAAGGCACTCAAGATGGTTCCTATGGGTGATGTGAATGTTGCGGAAGAGAGAGAAAATGTAGAATTTTTCGAATCTCTCCCTGATAATGTTCTTGAGGGAGTAAAACGCGAGTCAATAAAGGGAAGTCAATTTCTTCTGCCGTATCTTGAGTTCAGCGGTGCATGTCAAGGTTGTGGAGAGACTCCCTATGTTAAACTGGCCACGCAGCTATTTGGCGACAGAATGATTATTGCCAATGCGACAGGATGTTCTTCTATATGGGGTGGTACATTTCCAACTATGCCGTACTGCAAAAATAAAGAGGGTACGGGTCCGACATGGGCAAACTCCTTATTTGAAGACAATGCGGAATATGGTTTTGGAATGCGCCTTGCTGTTGATGCCAATAGAAAACAGCTTTTTAATAATATCAATAGACTTCTTGAAATGGGAACGACTACGGAATTAGCTCAGGCTCTCGGACGGAGTAAAGAACTCTGGAATTCGGTAGATGATGAAGCAAAAGAAACAGCAAAGGCTGTGAAAGCTGTTTTGCCGGCTGCATTATCCAGGGCTACGGATGTAACAAAGCCCATCCTTGAGAAGATAATAGAATTGAAGGATTACATTGTTGATAGAAGCGTCTGGAGCATAGGTGGAGATGGATGGGCATATGACATCGGATACGGAGGATTGGACCATGTGCTTGCTTCGAACAGAAATGTGAATGTTCTGGTTTTGGATACTGAGGTTTATTCGAATACAGGCGGGCAGGCTTCTAAATCAACTCCTACCGGTTCTGTTGCTAAGTTTGCAGCAGCAGGCAAACGGACAAAGAAGAAAGACCTTGGAAGGATGGCTATGAGTTATGGTTATGTCTATGTTGCTGCCATAGCTATGGGTGCTAATCAGAATCAGTGTTTGAAAGCCTTTTTAGAGGCAGAAGCTTATAATGGGCCGTCAATGATTATTGCTTATTCGCCCTGCATTAGCCACGGCATTGATATGACCAAGACCCAGGCAGAAGAGAAGCTGGCTGTTGATTCCGGATACTGGATTTTATACAGATACAACCCGATGCTTGCTAGAGAAGGGAAAAACCCCTTAATTCTTGATTCAAGAGAACCCAAACTGGAATACCAGACATTCCTTGATAATGAAATCCGTTATCGAACTCTGACCCAGCAGTTTCCTGAAATTGCAAAAGTGCTCTTCAAACAGGCAGCCGAAGAAGCAAAACAAAGATACGAAGACTACAAGAAAATGGCTGAAAAATAGTACAAATCCATTTTCTGTAACCAAGATGTCATCTTCAATTCTAACTCCTATATTTGTATATTTTTCGGCAGTTAGTTTAACTCTATGGAGTAGATAAATTTTGGATAGATTAAGAATTCTGTTAAAATGGATTTACAAGAAATCGTGGAAGCAAAAATTTTAGAGGAGATATGTATATGAAAAAAAAGTTATTTTTATTATTTTTAACTGGAGCTTTTTTTATAAATATAAATTTCCTGTTTTGTAGTCTGGAGGCAACTAATCCTGTTTCAAGACTGAAATCCTTTGAGTATCACCAGAAATTAAAAAACGAGTCGATTTTCAAAAATCTGAAATGGAGAACTGTAGGACCTTCATTCCAGGGAGGAAGGATCTCGACTATTGATGTGCCTCCTGGAAATACTTTCACTATATATGTTGGCGTTGGTGCCGGAAATATTTGGAAGACAACAAATCTTGGAACAACATGGAAGCCAATATTTGAGAATGAGTCGACTTTTACAATAGGTGATATTGCAATAGCCCCATCGGATCCAGATGTTATCTATGTTGGCACTGGAGAAAACTTGATGGCAAGAAGTTCATTTGCAGGCACCGGAATTTTTAAATCAATTGATGGAGGTAAGACCTGGGAAAATGTTGGGCTGCATGACAGCCATCATATTGGCAGAGTGGTGGTTGACCCTAAAAATCCTGATATTGTCTATGTTGCTGTTTTAGGCCACCAGTATACATTTAATGAGGAGAGAGGATTGTTCAAGACCGATGACGGAGGTAAAACATGGAATAAATCCCTGTATATCTCAGATAAAGTTGGAGTTACAGATATAGTAATGGACCCTTCTGACAGCCAAATATTGTATGCTGCAGCATGGGAAAGAGATCGAAAAGCCTGGAATAATGTTGAAAGCGGCGAAGGAAGCGGAATCTATAAAACTACGGATGCAGGTCTTTCGTGGCAGAAACTTACAAACGGATTCCCTGAGGGAAAACATGTTGGCCGTATCGGCCTTGCTGTCTCTGCTTTAAACCCGGATGTTGTGTATGCTCTTCTGGATAATCAGGCTCCAATGCCTGAAAGGAAGCAGGAAAGAAAGAAAGAGATAATTACGGGGCTGACAATTCTTAAGCTGCAAAAAATGTCAAAGGAAGTCTTTTTAAAGATTAAAGCTGAAATGCTCAATCAATTTTTAAGAGAAAATGGAGTTCCCAGGGAATATACAGGCAAAATTGTACTTGAAATGGTAGCAAAAGGAGAGCTAACCCCAGAGGTTCTGGCCAAATACTTGCTTGACCTTTGGGCTGACCGAAAGCTGCATGTTACAGATGTTATCGGAGGCGAAGTTTACCGATCTGACGATAAGGGAGAAACCTGGAAAAAGACAAATGAATCTCACCTTGACAGTTTTTTCAGCACATACGGATATTCTTTCTGTGACATAAGAGTTTCCCCTGATGATGAAAACAAAATTTATATCCTTGGAATACGAATCATGACTTCGGATGATGGGGGGAAAACATTTAAACATATAGGCGGGAAGGGTGTACATGTGGATCATCATGAGCTCTGGATTGACCCTGCAAATCCGGACAGGATAATTCTTGGCAATGACGGAGGCCTTAATTTCTCTTATGACAGAGGAAAAACATGGCAGGACATCAGGAATATGCCCATTGGAGAATTTTATACTATTTCTGTAGATAGAGACAAGCCTTACAAAATTTATGGAGGGCTTCAGGATAATGGATCAGTATTTGGGCCGAGCACACATACTGTTGAATATGGTGTCGAAGATCCCTGGAAACATATCGGAGGAGGAGATGGTTTTTTTGTCGAAGTTGATCCCACAGATTTGAACACGGTTTATTTTGAATACCAGTTCGGGAGTATCGTGCGGAAAAATTTAAAAGACAACACATCAAAAAGTATAATGCCAAAATCAAGGATAGGAGAGCCGGCTTTGCGCTTCAACTGGATGACTCCTTTCCTTGTTTCACACCATAATCCTTATATTCTTTACTGCGGGGCAAACAATATATTCAGGTCTTTAAATAGAGGTGACAACTGGATGTGTATAAGCCCTGATTTAACAACTAATCCCGGGCCGGAAAAACAAGGGGACGTTCCTTACGGAACAATCACAACGATCTCAGAATCGTCGTTTAGGCCAGGGTTGATATATGCTGGAACAGATGATGGAAATGTACAGGTTACAAAAAATGATGGAGTTAACTGGAATAATGTTTCACAAGGCCTTCCGGATAAGTGGGTCAGCCGGGTCCTGGCATCCCGCTATGAAGAGGGAAAAGTATTTGTGTCATTAACCGGATATAGGGAAGATGATTTTGAAAAGTACCTTTACATGTCGAAAGACTATGGAGAATCATGGACGTCTATATCTTCGAATCTTCCATCTGAGTCAATAAATGTAATAAGAGAGGACCCTGCGAATAAAAATATTCTTTATGTAGGCACGGATCTGGGTGTTTATGTGTCTTTGGATGATGGTAATAAGTGGTATTCTCTTTGTAATGAACTGCCGACATGTGCTGTTCATGACCTGGTTGTTCATCCGCGGGAAAACGAGTTGGTTATTGGCACTCACGGACGAAGCGCATTTATTCTGGATGTAGGATGTCTGCAAAATTTCAATGAGAATATCGCTAAAAAGACAGCTCATTTGTTTGATGTGAAACCGGCAAGACTTCCTCGAAGCCGAGGAGATATGGGTGAGTGGAGTCAAGAAAAGGAGAAGAAAACGTTTATTTATTATTATTTGAATGAATCTAGAGAAGTAAAAATTTCCGTATTTGATAAATCCGGAGAACTGATAAAGAATTTGAAAGGAACAAGTGATGTTGGTATGAACAGCGCAGTGTGGGATTTAACATTTGAAGGCGGAAAAAAGATTGGTAAGGAGTTCGCTGCAGCTGGAAATCTGGTTGAACAGGGTGAATACACTGTCGAGATTTTATCAGGAGATATAAAATTGGAAAGTAAGATAAAGGTTCAAGGAGCATACTAACAGGAAACTGATAGCTTTTGAGCAGCCCGAATGATTATTCAGGGTTATGTGATTTGAACTATTTCATTCACTGCTATATTATTTTAATTATTACCTAAGGAAGATTGAGTGATTAAAGGAATAATTTTTGACATAAAGCGATATGCTATTCATGACGGGCAGGGGATTCGGACAACGGTTTTTTTTAAGGGATGTCCTCTTTCCTGTCCTTGGTGCCATAATCCTGAGGGCATTGACTCAAATCCGGAATTTTTTTTCTATTCAAAGAGATGTGATAAAGAGTGCAGTGAATGTGTTACTGCATGTCCCAATAATGCAGTTTATAAAAATGAAGCATCGATCAAAATCGATCAAGAAAAATGTGATTTATGCGGTATTTGCGAGGATGTTTGTGTTTATGACGCTCTTAAAATAGTTGGAAAGGAAGTCAGTGTTCAGGATGTCATGACTGAGATTGAAAAAGACAGGATTTTTTTTGATGAATCGGGTGGGGGGGTTACGCTGTCAGGAGGAGAACCGCTAGCCCAGCCTGATTTTTTAGAGTCTCTTCTTTTGGAAATTAAAGAGAAAAAAATTAATGTGGCTTTGGATACCTCAGGATATGCTTCTTTTGATGATTTGGACAGCATAACAGATAAAGTGGATTTATTTTTATATGATTTGAAGATCATGGATGATGAAAAGCATAAAAAGTATACAGGGGTGTCAAATAATGTTATCCTGAAAAATCTCCGGAGGCTTACGGAAAAAGAGACGCCTATTGCCGTACGGATTCCTCTTGTATCAGGAGTCAATAGTGATAGTCATAATATTGAAATGATTGCTGAGTATCTTTATTCTTTAAAAAATATTAAACAGATTAACCTTTTGCCTTATCATAAAGGAGGTTATGAAAAATCTAAAAGATTGAGAAAAACAGAGAAATTCATGAGTTTCAAACCTCCTGCTGATGAGAGAATAAAGGAAATAAGAAAATTACTATCAGATTCAGGGTATATTGTAAATATCGGAGGATAGAAGGTGAATAAAAGAATAAAAAAGCTGAGGGAACAGAGCCTGCATGCAAAGCCCTGTATTTCAAAAGAAAGAGCCGAACTTATAACAGAATTTTACAAGAGTAATATATGTGATAAAGTCTCTGCCCCTGTAAGAAGAGCCCTGGCGTTTAAGTATCTACTTGAGAAAAAAAAGATTTGTTTCAATGAAGGAGAACTTATCGTTGGCGAGAGAGGTCCGGCTCCAAAAGAAACTCCAACTTATCCTGAAGTTTGTGCCCACAGTATGAAAGATCTTCAAATATTAAATGATAGAAAAAAGGTATCGTTTGCTGTAGATGAGAAAACAAGAAAACTGTATAAAGAAGAAATCATTCCCTTCTGGAGAGGTAGGTCAATCAGAGATAGAATCTTTAGTGAAATGTCACAGGAATGGATAGATTCATATGAAGCAGGAGTCTTTACGGAATTTCAGGAGCAGAGGGCCCCAGGTCACACTGTTCTGGATGACAAAATATACAAGAAGGGATTTCTTGATTTCAAAAAGGATATTGAAAAGAGTTTAGACAATTTAGATTTCTTGAATGACCCGCAGGCTTATAAAAAAAGGGAAGAACTTAAAGCAATGTCAATATGTATAGATGCCTTGATCTTGTATGCAAAGCGCCATGGCGAAAAAGCAGAAAAACTCTCAAAGAAGGAGAAGGATCCAAAAAGAAAGAAAGAGCTGAAGAAGATTGCTGAAATCTGCAGGCATGTTCCGGCTCACCGGCCCAGGGATTTCTGGGAGGCTCTGCAGTATTACTGGTTTGTTCATGTCGGAGTGATTACAGAATTCAATACATGGGATTCTTTTAACCCTGGAAGGGTGGACCAGCATCTTTATCCCTTTTATAAAGATAGTATTGAGAATGGCACTCTATCACATGAGAAGGCCAAAGAGCTTTTAGAGGCATTTTGGGTAAAGTTTAACAACCAGCCGGCCCCTCCAAAAGTCGGAGTCACAGCGGAAGAGAGTAATACATATACGGATTTTGCATTGATTAATATGGGTGGTGTAAAACAAGATGGGTCTGATGCAGTAAATGAACTTTCTTATCTCATTCTTGATGTAGTAGAGGAGATGCGTATTTTACAGCCGAGTTCTATGGTTCAGATAAGCAAGAAAACTCCCGAAGATTTCTTGCTGAGAGCGATAAAAATAATAAAGACAGGATTCGGTCAGCCTTCCGTTTTTAACACGGATGCTATAGTAGAGGAATTGCTTAGACAGGGGAAATCGCTCGAAGATGCCAGGAGTGGTGGAGCCAGCGGTTGTGTGGAAACTGGAGCATTTGGTAAAGAAAATTATAATCTTACCGGCTATTTTAATATGACAAAAGTTCTTGAAATAACATTGAACAATGGAATGGATCCGGCATCAGGAAAGAAAATCGGGTTAAGCACCGGAGATCCATGTGAATTTAAATTATTTGAAGAGTTATTCGATGCTTTTCAAAAACAGATGGAATATTTTGTGGATACCAAGGTTAAAGGAAGCAATGTTATCGAACGTCTGTATGCTGAATATTTACCCACTCCATATCTTTCACTGCTCATCAGTGATTGTATAGCTAGAGGGAAAGATTACCATGACGGTGGTGCAAGGTATAATACTTCGTATATTCAAGGAGTCGGAACAGGCACAATGACCGATGTCCTGGCTTCTATTAAATATAATGTTTTTGATAAAAAATACATAAGCATGAAGGAACTTCTTGTGGCACTGGAAAACAATTTCGAGGGAAATGAGATGCTTCGCCAGCGTTTTCTGAACAAAACTCCCAAATATGGGAATGATAATGATTATGCGGACAGCATCATGAAAAGAATTTTTGAGGCTTATTATGATACTGTAAACGGAAGGCCAAATACAAAAGGCGGATATTATAGGATAAATTTACTCCCGACAACCGTGCATGTATATTTCGGGAAAGTAGTCGGTGCAACAGCAGATGGGAGGAAAGCCGAGGAGCCTCTTTCTGAAGGCATTTCACCTGTCCAGGGTGCGGATAGGCACGGCCCTACTGCTGTCATTAAATCTGTCGGGAAGATGGATCATGTACGCACAGGTGGGACACTTCTTAACCAGAAGTTTACCCCTCAGTTGTTGAGCGACGAAGAGGGAATGAGAAAAATGGCTAATCTTATACGAGCATATTTCAGGCTGAACGGTCATCATGTTCAGTTCAATGTTATTAATGCCAGTACTCTCAGAAGAGCCCAGAAGAATCCGGAAAAATACAGAGATCTTATCGTGCGTGTGGCTGGATACAGCGACTATTTTGTGGATATAGGAGTTAATCTTCAGAATGAAATAATTGCCCGTACAGAACAACAGGCATTCTAGCACGGATTATAAATAATTAAAGTTACCTAAAAACTGGATTATTAATAAAAAGTGCCGATAATAGATTTTGAATTTATTATAAAGGAGAATAAAAATGTTTGATTCTAAGATTTATCATGATAGAAGAGAGCGCCTCAAGAAACAAATCGGGTCAGGACTCATTCTCTTTTTGGGACACGACGAGAGTCCCATGAATTATCCTGGAAATGATTATCACTTCAGGCAGGACAGCTCATTTCTTTATTTCTTTGGCCTTGATTCTCCAGGCTTGGCAGGAGTCATAGATGTTGAAGAAAATAGAGACATTATTTTTGGGAATGATGTAGATGTGGAAGATATAATATGGATGGGTTCTCAGCCTTTGATTAAAAATAGAGCTGTGGAGGCAGGAGTCGAGGAGACTTTTCCTGTAAGCAAGCTCGGAGCGATCTTAAATAGTGCCATAAAGAAGGGGAGGAGAGTTCATTACCTCCCGCCGCACAGGCCTGAACTGACTCTTAAGATTGAACAATTACTAGGAATAGACCAAAGCCTTTCAAAAGACTATTCCTCGCTTGAGCTTATAAAGGCTGTTGTTAAGCAGAGGTCAGTTAAGATACAGGAAGAAATTGAAGAAATGGAAATAGCGCATGCTATTACTTTTGAAATATACGATGCTGCAATGAAGATGGCAAAGCCTGGAGCATATGAAAGAGAACTTGTTGGGAAGATGGAAGGTATTGCTCTTTCATACGATGCTCATATGGCTTTTCCTACAATCCTGTCTATGGACGGGCAAATACTTCACAACCACTGTCATAAGAACAGGCTTGAAGAAGGCCGTATGATTGTATGTGATTCGGGAGTGGAGTCTCCCATGCATTATGCTTCAGATATTACAAGAACTTTTCCTGTTGGAGGCAGGTTCTCACAGAAGCAGAAAGAAATTTACAAAATTGTATTGAATGCTCAGGAATCAGCAATTAAGGCGATTAGACCAGGTGTTAAATACAAAGATATCCACTTTATAGCAGCGAGAATTACTGCCTCCGGACTGAAAGAGTTGGGGTTGATGAAAGGAGATGTTGATGAAGCTGTTAAAGTCGGTGCCCATGCGATGTTCTTTCCTCATGGATTAGGACATGAGATTGGACTCGATGTCCATGATATGGAGGGATTAGGCGAAAATTTTGTGGGTTATGATAAAAGCATAAAAAGAAGTGATCAATTTGGGCTTGCTTATTTGAGACTTGCAAAAGAACTTCAAAAAGGTTTTGTTTTAACAGTAGAGCCGGGAATTTATTTTATCCCTGCACTGATTGATAAATGGTTGGAAGAGAAGAAGTTTTTCGAGTTTATTAATTATGAAAAAATCAATGAGTACAGAGATTTCGGCGGAATCAGAATCGAGGATGATGTTCTGGTTACAGAGAACGGATACAGAGTTTTAGGAAAATCAATTCCAAAAAGTATAGAAGATGTAGAAACTGTTACAGCAAAAGTATAGTGACCCCGTCCACTATTTCCTGCGCATATGCTTTGGTGTTTAAGATATCATGTTAGATCGTGTTCTTGGGGCCTATTATGATTTGTACTCCCTTTTCAGGATTAATGACCTCCTTTATATAGTCATTCATTTCTTCAAGGGAAACCTCATCTATTTCAAGGAACAATCTGTTTAGATAATTGAATCCTAGCCCTAATGCTTCAAATGAGATAAGGCTGTGACTTCGATTTTCTTTTCTCTCATTGTTCCTCAGGAAGGAGGCTTGGGAGAAATTTTTTGTTGAGTTCAGTTCCTCTTCTGAGATTCCATTTTCGCAGAGGTTTCTTAGTACTTTTTTCAATGCATCAACAGCGATATCTTTTTTTGCATTATCTGTCTCCAGATAGACCTCAAGGATTCCCGCTTCTTTTAATTGGGTTGCCTTTGAATTGACATTGTAAGCAAGTTTCTCTTTTTTCCTGAGTGGCCACAGTCTTGAATTCACTCCTTTTCCGAGGAGGCTTTCCATCATAAAAGCCAGGCAGAAGTTTCTGGTTGAGATTTTTGGCAGAGGATAAGCGATTGCAACTAAAGATTGTTTTGTATTTTTTTCGAAAGAATGATTTTTCTCTTCAGGTGGTGTTATTGAAAAGGTCTTTATTTCAGGCGGGCTGCCTGAGAGGAATTTTGTGAGATATTTTTCAAAGAGCCTATTAATAATTACTTCATCCAAATCTGAAGAAACAGAAACGACGATATTTCCTGCTATAAAATGATCTTTATAGAAATTTTTGATATCTTTCCCTTTCAATGACTTCAGAGATTCTTGACTTCCATAAACAGAATCTGCGTATGTAGTGTTTGCAAAAAATATCTTGAGGTAGTAATTATGCACAGTTTGAACAGCATTATCTTCTTCTATTTCCCTTCTTTGATTCATCTGTTTTTTTATGTTTTCAATCCTTGTGCCGGAAAAGAGTGGTTTGAGCATGATATCTATCATAAGTTTTAGGGAGTCTTCAAGGTTTTCAGACAGACATTCCAGATTGATAATTGAATAGTCATTTTTGCAGTCCATACTGATATATGTAGCCTGGTTCATTATTTCTTGAAGTTTGGTTTGATCCGGTATTTCCAGAACCAATCGAGTTGTCAGATAAGCCAAACCCTGTTTTCCTTTCGGCTCGGCCCTCTTTCCTCCTTTAATGAGGATCTGGACCACAGTGATAGCAGATGAACTGTCTTTTTCACATATGATTGTAAGGCCATTATCCAGATGTTTTTTATTCGGAAAAGTTTTCCACAGTGTCTCTTGCTGTGAGCAGAGAACCGGAATCGAGCAAAGCAGAATATAAGCCATCAGAACAATTTGTTTTGGCAGGCTGTTCATTGTATTAACTCTTCTTTTTTGGCACGATTGAGACGATAATGTAAGCATTTTTGCTGAGATATTTTCCTGCAGCTTTTCTCAGGTCGGAGGAAGTAATTTTATTAATATTTTCAAGAAAATTTCCCCGCTTTGAGTTCTCGTTCATAAGCATGAATTTTGCCAGGGATTCTGCGATAACAAGACCAATTTCTTGGGATTTATGAGTATTGAATTTGATTTTATTTTTAGCGCTTTCTAGGTAATCAATGGCATATAATTGAAACTCTCCATGGTAGTCTTTCTTTGAATAGTTCAAATTCCTTGATTTTTTCAAGAATTGAATGATTTGCCTTTTCGCCGCATTGATTCTTCTTGGGTTTAAGGTAAGATTTATGAGAACAATGCCTCCGTATTTATGTGCTCCATAGTGCATAGTGATAGAATTTACAAAGATTCTTCTTTCTATAAGGGGATGGTTCAACATTGGATTTATCCCGCGGCCAAGGATCTCTGTCAATAAGTCGATGGCATATTGTTCCTCATGATTGAAATCTGGTGCAAGCATCCCGATAGCCAGGTATCCTGTGCTGACATCCATTTCTTTCTTGATTTCAATAATCTTTTTAGGTGGAGAAGCCTTTTCAAATTTTCTTGGAGGAATTTCCTCTTTTTTTAGGTTTCCAAAGACTTTCTTTATGTTTTCTTCCATCTTTTCCATTTGGAAATCACCTACAACTGCAAGAGCACAGTTTGATGTGGTAAAGTAACTTTTGTAAAATTTTTCCACCTGTTCAACTGTTGCGGATTTTATGACCTCTCTCTTTCCATAAACCGGTTTTTGATAGGCATGATTTTTGAATAGATTTTGGTAGACCAATGATGTTTCGTATTTTAATGGGTCATCTTCGATTTGGCTTATTTCTTCAAGGATTACTTCCTTTTCTTCATCGAGCTCTTTTTGTGTAAGCTTGAGATTGAACAGTATCTCTTTTTGATTGTTTAAGGCAAAATCTGCATATTCAGAAGGAAGATTCAGTTCGAAAATTGAAAGGTCATGTCCTGTGTATGCATTGAAATATGCACCATGCTTTCTTATGTTTTCGCTAATTTCATCTCCGCTGTGGAATTCAGTTCCTCTGAACAAAATGCAGTGTTCTAAAATATGAACAAGGCCGTTTGTTTCTTCTGATTCGTCTTTTGTTCCCAGATTGAAAGCAAATACAAGATTGATTAAGGGTAGAGTCTTTTTGTTATAAAGAAAAACTTTAAGGCCGTTTTCAAGTTCAAAATATTTTGTATTCTCTTTTTCTTGAGAGTAGATTGGAGTAAAAGAGAGAATGAATCCAAGGAGGACAGTTGCAAATAAAATGTACGGCTTTTTGGGTTTCATGGTTAAATATCTTAAATTCATTTTACAATATTGATTGATTTGGCACAAGAAAGAGTGTCAGTCTCCCTTTCCTGATGATTTGAACTTTTTGTGCTTCTATTGTATTATCTTTTTACCTGAACTATTCATAAAAAATGTCGATACTTAAGATAACAATATTTATATCAAGTTGAAAATAAGGTAGAAAAATGAGCAAACACCGGAAAGAAAAGATATTAGTAATTGATGACGAAGAGAATATCCGCAAATCTCTCAAGATGATCTTGGAATATGAGGGTTACAGTTTCCTGGAAGCTTCAGGCGGTGAAGAAGGCCTGGATATCATTGAAGATACAATCGGGTTAGATTTAGTCCTTCTAGATATCAAACTTCCCGGAATAGATGGTTTGGAGGTTCTTGCAGAGTTGAAGAAAATGCCGTATTCACCTGAAGTCATCATGATATCCGGACACGGTACAGTCCAGACTGCTGTGGAAGCGACAAAATTGGGAGCTTATGATTTTATTGAGAAGCCTCTTCACCGGGAAAGGGTTTTACTGAGTATTCGTAATGCTTTGAGTCAGAACAAACTGCTCCGTGAGTGCCAAGATCTACGAAAGAAGGCAGAGAAGAAGTACACGCTCATCGGGAATCATCCGTTTATGAAAAAGCTTTGGCAGGAAATCCTGAAAATTGCTCCCACTAATGCGACAATTTTGATCTTTGGTGAGAGCGGCACAGGAAAAGAACTAATTGCACGTGCCATCCATGAACACAGTCTCCGTGCCCAAGAAGGATTTGTTCAGGTGAATTGTGCGGCGATTCCTGAAGAGCTGATAGAAAGTGAGCTTTTTGGTCATGTAAGAGGAGCATTTACAGGGGCAACCGAGAAGAAATTGGGAAAGTTTGAGTTAGCAAACGGTGGAACGATTTTCCTGGATGAAGTCGGTGACATGAGTTTAAAAACCCAGGCAAAAGTTCTGCGTGTTCTTGAGGAAGGGGAGGTTCAAAAGGTAGGCTCCAGTAAAATAAATAAGGTTGATGTCAGAGTTATTGCTGCAACAAATAAGGATTTGAAAAAGGAGATAAAGAAAGGAAATTTCCGGGAAGATTTATTTTTTCGTCTGAATGTTGTTCCCCTTTATTCACCTACACTGCGTGAGAAAAAAGAGGATATCCCCATTCTTGTTGATTATTTCTGCAGTTTATTTGTGAGCGAGAATAATTTCAAAGTAAAAAAGTTTTCCCAAGATGCTTTAGAAAATATGATGAAATATCCATGGAAAGGAAATGTACGGGAACTTAAGAATATTATCGAAAGATTGCTTATTATAACAGATGCCGATGTAATAAAAAGAAAGGATTTGCCTGATCAGTTAAAAGAGGATGTAAATATTTATCTCCCTGATGTAAAAAAGATAAAAGGCTTAAAAGAATTCAAAGATGTTGCAGAAAGGGAGTTTATACTTTCTAAACTCAAAGAAAACGACTGGAATATTTCTCAGACTGCGAGGGAGATTGATACTCCACGCAGTAATCTCTACAAAAAAATTGAGCAATATGGTATAAAGATAAAGGCTGGAGCAGGCGAGGTGGTTGCCGCTTCTTCTCTTTATGGGGATGAAGGGGAGGAAAGTCCGAACTCCAGAGGGCAGGATGGTCGTTAATGACGACTCCGGGCGATCGGAGGAAAGTGCCACAGAAAACATACCGCTCTGAGAGATTGGAAATTTACCGTCTTTCGGAGTAAGGGTGAAAAGGCGAGGTAAGAGCTCACCGTTCTGATGGTGACATCAGATGCATGGTAAACCCCATCCGGAGCAAGACCAAATTGGCCCTGTTTGAAGCGGCCCGTTTCATGGGGCGGGTAGGTCGCTTATCCCCTTGGGTAATCAAGAGGTTAGATAAATAACCACCACCGGCTGATTATACGGCAGGAACAGAATTCGGCTTACGTCCTGCTCCAACCAAAAAAATGATACTAGGCACCTCTTTCAGATATGTCATTTTTGAGTATAAAATTATATTTTTAGCCTTGACTTGGTGTCAAGAAATATATAGGGCAATGTGATTTTATCTTTTGACAAGCAGCATAAGAGTGATATAATAAAAAATAGTGCTGCGGGGTAGAGCAGTCTGGTAGCTCGTCGGGCTCATAACCCGGAGGTCGTTGGTTCAAATCCAACCCCCGCTACCATTTTATTTATCAACTGATTACATAAAATCCCTCATCAAAATTCCTGCAACAAAGAAACCATGAAGGAAGTAAGGTGACATTTCAAGAAGCAGGCTTCATGCAGAATTAGCAATACAAACTATCAGTGCAATCATGGGCTTTTAATCTCCTAAAAGCAAAGAAATTTTATCCATATTTTATTTTTTTAAGAAATACAGATTATAAGTCAGATTGACTCTTTTGAAAGCAGCAGCAAAACAATTCACAGCTCTTACATTTATTTCTAATCCTACCAGTGCAGTTTTCTATAATTCCGATTCTAGAAAATGCAAAATCATTTTTCAGGGAAGCGATTTGTCTTTTCATCAAATCAAGTTTACTATATCAAATATGAAACCGAAGTTATGATTCTTGGAAATTTCAATAAAATAATAATACTTCCTTTTTACTTCATTATAAAGCAAGTATGTAAGAATTTCCGTTTCAGTTATCACAGAAGAATGCAGTGGAGGAGAAAAAGAGAAAATGGAAACACTTACAGCAATTATTTAGCGAAGCAATCCAGTTCTACATGCAGCTTACAGAATCAACTGATAACAAACTAGCTATTGAAGTGCTTAAAGATATAGCGGATGAAGAACGCGTTCACGCTGGCGAGTTTCTCAGGCTTTTAAAAAGCCTTGCACCAGATGAAGAAAAATTCTACACCGAAGGAGCAGAAGAAGTAGAAGATGAAATGAGAAAATTAAAATATAAATAAAGGAGATTTTTCCAATGAAAAAAATTTTTAACTGGACGCTTAATGTGAGTCTTCTGTTTATTGCTGCCTCTGCACTGACATATGCAATACATTATTTAATTTTTCGTGACGCTCATCATATTTTTATTTACATGATCGGAGACTTTGGTTTTCTTTTCATAGATGTACTCCTTGTTGTTTTATTTATAGAGCGCGTTCTTTCTCGCAGAGAAAAAAGGGCTATTATGAAAAAGTTAAATATGGTAATCGGAACGTTCTTTAGTGAAGTCGGGCTTGATTTACTCAAAAAGTTTTCGACTTTTGTTAGTAATGCTGAAAATCTGGAGAAAAAACTGAAAATCACACCCAAGTGGGGAAAGAAGAACTTTAAAGACGCTATTGTCTCGGCTCAAGAGTTTTCTTATGAAATAAAAATTGATAAAGACACACTATGCGAACTCCGTGATTTCCTTCTAGATAAGCGCTCATTCATGATGCGATTGCTGGAAAATCCAAATCTACTCGAGCATGAACATTTTACAGACCTCCTGTGGGCAATTTTTCATCTTACCGAAGAACTGACCTTTAGAGAGGATAAACTAAAAGAACTTCCCCAGGAAGATTACAATCATATAGTCAATGATTTGAGGCGGGCATATTCACAGATCACAAGCGTGTGGATTGCTTACACAGGGCACCTTAAAGAGAGCTATCCTTTCCTGTTTTCATTGGCAGCACGGATAAATCCTTTAGACCCGAGTGCCACCCCGATAGTATCCTGCTAATACCCTCTACTGGCAAAGGATATGGAAAAATGTATCATTTGGGCAGTCAGGCTGTGTATGGTATTACAAAGGTAAAGGGAAAAAAGAGCTTCGCAAAATAACAAAAAGATTTTCTTATACGAGATTCAGAATATGGACAGAAAAGGATGCTTACTCTTACGAATTTTGCATTGACGATATATAATTTTTCTATATATTATTAGTATCAGGGTAAGTCTGAATGAAAAGGACAGTTGGTATATTACTCATATTATATCTTTTCATATTTTCCGGGGGGAAAGTCTATTCCCATGAGATCTTAACAAGGAAGAATTTCAATGTACTGATTATAACCATAGATACTTTGAGATTAGACCGGGTAGGAATTTATTCGGATAAGTACGTAAAGACTCCAACAATAGACAGCCTTGCCACCAAGTCATTTGTTTTCCGGTGGGCTTTTGCTCATAATCCCGTAACCCTTCCGTCCCATGTTAATATTATGACCGGTACTACACCACTTTTTCACGGCATAAGTGATAATCCTGGGTTTTTTCTGGAAAAAAAATTTCTTACTATTGCTGATTACTTAAAAGCTAAGGGCTATAATACCGGTGCCTTTATAGCTGCTTATCCTCTGGATTCCCGTTTTGGCCTGAATCAGGGATTTGAAATATATGATGATCATTATGGTACCCAGAAGGTAGATTCAATCTTCTTTGTTGAACGACCGGCGGAAAGGGTTATAAAACCAGCAATAGAATGGATAAAGAACCGGGAAAAGAAATGGTTTGCTTGGATACATCTTTTTGAACCCCATGAACCGTATGAGCCACCGCCTCCCTATGATACTCAATTCCCGAAGGATCCATATTCCGGAGAAGTAGCATGCTTGGATGCAAAACTGAAGGTACTTTTTGACTTTTTGGAAAAAAGAAACTTGTATAAGAATACTATTATTATTCTTACTGCAGACCATGGTGAGGCCTTTGGTGAAAAGGGAGAAACCTCTCATTCATATTTTGCTTATAACAATACAATACATATCCCACTTATTCTAAATATTCCAGGGACACATGGTGGCTGGATTGAAGAAAATGTAGCACATATAGATATATTTCCTACCCTCTGCATTTTATTGGGAGACAAAATCCCAGGCCATCTGCAGGGAAAATCCCTTGTGCCGCTTCTACGGGGAAAGAAACTTGAAGAGAGAGCGATATACTTTGAGTCTTTGACTCCATACCTAACCCGGGGGTGGGCCCCGCTTCGTGGTTATATTGAAGGAAGCAGAAAATTTATAGATCTCCCAATCAGGGAGCTATATGATTTCAAGAAGGACATTGGGGAAAATAATAACATGGCAACACCTGACAATATTGGTAAATACAGGGCTCGTTTATCTATGCTTCAAAAAGAACTTGAGGGTAAGGACAGGGTGGAGCGTTTCGGAAAAATCGATTCGAGAGAGATGAAAAAACTCGAGAGTCTTGGGTATATAACATCCAGCTTTTCAGGAGAGAAGAAAATATTTACAGAGAAGGATGATCTGAAAGTTTTAAAACCTCTCCAGAATAAAATGGTGGAAGCAGTAAAGTGGTTTTCTAATGGAAAACGATATGAAGCCATAGAGCAAATAGAGATGCTTGTGAAACAAAGAGCAGATTTTATTATTGCCTTTGACTACCTGGCTGGTTTTTACAGAGACAGTGGTAATCTTAAAAAGGCAATAGAGGTGCTCCAAAAAGGACTCGAACATAACAAAAACAATCTCAATCTGAAAATGAAGTTAGGAATATATTTGATTGATGATGGAAACTCAGAACAGGGGATTCCATTACTGCTTGAGTATGAGAATAGAAATCCATACAACCCGGATACTGTTAACTATCTGGGGATTGCTTATCAGAAGATGGGTGATTATGATAAGGCACTGGAGTTTTATAACAGGGCTATTAAACTGGATGAGAATTTATCCGCTGCTTATTACAACAGGGGAGCACTTTATTTAGCGGAGTGTATCAAAAATTACAAAAAAGAAACCTGTCTAAAAGCTTTAGAAGATTTTTCAAAGACACTTGAGATAGAACCTGAACATATTAGTGCCCTTAATAGTAGAGCTGTGGCATTCAGATTGATGAAAAATTTGAGGATGGCAGTTGAGGATTGGGAAAAAATAATTAAAATAGATCCATCCTATGCTAGGGCATATATATATATTGGCGAGTGTTTTTTCCAGATGAAAAAGCCGGCAGAGGCAAAAAAGTTCCTGAAACTATGCCGGGAAAAATATTATCTTGAACTTGATGCAAAGAATCGCCAGAAACTGGATCAACTTCTTAAGACAATTAATAATTAGGTAAATTGCAAAATGTTCCATTCACACCAAGGCTCAGTCTCAACTGTCTATGGCGGCTGAGGAGAAAATTGTGACTTTTGCATTGACGAGATATAATTTTTCTATATATTATTAGCATCAGAGAAGCTTTCAAGGAGAAAAGCATGGCAGATTTAACTACATCTTATATGGGATTAAAACTCAGAAATCCGATAATCGTGGGCAGCAGCGATTTAACAAAGACTGTATCAGGTATAAAAAAATGTGAAGAGGCTGGAGTGGGCGCAGTAATAATGAAGTCGATATTCGAAGAACAGTTTTTAGCAGAAGAGAATATTCATGTCCATCCGGAGGCGCTTGATTATATGAGGGGAGGGGGATTGTTGGAATATGCTCCTCACTCGATTACTCGAATGATTGAAGAGGCAAAAAAAGATGTAAGCATTCCCATTATTGCCAGCATTAACTGTCAAACACCCAAACTATGGCCGAGTTTTGCCAGACAGATTCAACAGGCCGGGGCGGATGGGTTGGAGCTGAATATTTATTTTCTTCCGATTGATGTTGATTCACCTTGTAAAGTTTACGAAGAACAACACCTTCGAATTCTTGAAGAAGTAAAAAAGGAAGTTTCCATTCCAGTATCTTTGAAGCTCATGTTACAGATTACTTCTGTTCCTTATTTAGCAAACAGGCTAGCTCAAGCTGGTAGTGACGCCCTTGTTCTCTTTAACTGGTTTCTTGAGCCAGATATTGATGTCAAGAGTCTTAAGACACGAAGTCTCATCGGAAAAGGAAATTTCTATCAGTCCTTAAGATGGATAGCTCTTTTGGCTCATAGGATTGACTGTGATCTTGCCTCATCTGGAGGAGTTCAAGAGGCTGAAGACATTGTGAAGCAGATTCTTGCTGGCGCTTCTGCTGTTCAAGTTTGTACTCTTTTATACGAAAAGGGACTTGATGAGATAAAAAACCTGTTGAACGGAATGGAAACCTGGATGGATGAACATCGGTATTCGGAAATTGAGGATTTTAAAGGAGAGCTTTCCTTTAAAAGACAAGAATTGAGTTTTAAAAATTTAGGAGAGGCAGGAGCTTATTTTCGGGCTCAATACTTGGAAGCTTATTCAAAATGAATATATGATAATCTCTCTCTTGAGTATACTTCTGATATTCAGAGGGATAACGATAGATAATAAGGAATTTATTGAGGAGTGAAAACATGAAAAATCATAAATTATGGATGCTAATTGTTTGTGTTGCATTATTTATAGGTATTGCGAACAAGGCAATTGCTGAAAAAAGAACGTTTTCTCTTGAACAAATATTGAGCAGTGCCTATCCTAAGCAACTGGTAGCGGCAAAACATGCCGACCGGATTGCGTGGGTCTTTTATGTTGAAGGTGAGCACAATGTCTGGACAGCCGCAGCCCCGGATTTTAAGCCGGTGAATCTTACCGGTTTTGTAAAAGATGAGGTATTTGAAATCCCTGATGTTCAGATAACCGATAACGGTTCCATTGTTGTGTATGTGCGTGGGGGATACCCGAACAGCAAGGGATGGGTCACAAATCCGAAAAGTGATCCGGACGGAATGGAACAGGCTATCTGGGCAGTTAAGACGATTGGAGGAGAACCCTGGAAAGTTGCTCTGGGGAACAATCCTGTACTATCGCCGGATGGGAAATGGGTTCTTTTGGAAAAAGAAGGACAGATTTATAGAGTTACTCTGCAGCCACCATGTGAAACCGGAAATGAGGCATTGCCGGAACAACTGTTTAAAGCTGCTGGTAGAAATGGAAATCCCTGCTGGTCGCCAGATGGGAAACGATTGGCTTTTATCAGCAGTCGGGATGACCACAGTTTTATAGGAGTTTTCGATTTTAAGACACGTAAAATCACCTGGCTGACTCCCAGTGTAGACCGAGACAGCGATCCGCATTGGTCGCCGGATGGGAAGCAGATAGCTTTCTTGCGAAGGCCGGGGTTGCAATATAATGAGGTATTTAACTACTGGAGGCGGGGGGAGCCTTCTAGATTGGTAATCTGGATCGCTGATATGGATACAGGAAAAGGCCGAGAGCTGTGGAGTTCGATAGATAAAGAACCTAAGTTTTATTCCATTCACAACTTCCAGTGGATAGCGAATAATCGGATTTTGTTTACGGCCGAGCACGACAATTGGAATCATGTTTTTTCGATGTCATTATCTGGGGGAGAGCCTGTAGATCTTACTCCTGGGGAGGCTTTTGTTGAGCATCTGGGTTTATCGAGTGATGGAGAAACGCTTTTTTTCAGCAGTAACCTGGCTGATATTCACGGGCGGCATATCTGGAAAGTTGCTACATCTGGAGGTAAAGCGGAACAGCTAACCCAAGGGCCAACCATCGGGACTTATCCGGTTGCATTTTCATCGGGAAAGAATGTCGCTTTTTTGCATTCCACGGCAAAATATCCTATGTCGATAGCGCTTGTTCCTGCAGATGGGGGTAAAACAAAAATCATCGCACCGCTGAAGCTGTCTACAAAATTTCCTCTAGATGAACTTGTTGTTCCAAAGCTTGTGATTGTAAAGGCTGAAGATGGGCTGGAGATTCCATGCCAGCTTTTTCTCCCTAAGGATGCAAAAGCTGGGGATAGCAGACCGGGAATTGTGTATACACATGGTGGCCCTATACGCCAGATGCTACTGGGCTGGCACTATATGGAATTCTATTCGGAGGCCTATGGGATAAACCAATATTTTGCCAATCGAGGCTATGTAGTGATTTCGATCAATTACAGGAGCGGGATAGGGTATGGACGTTCCTTCCGGGACGCACCTAACACCGGGAGGAAAGGTGCATCGGAGTACCAGGATGTTGTTGCCGGAGCTAGATATTTGCAAGAAAGGCCTGAGGTTGATCCTGAAAGAGTGGGGCTCTGGGGATTGTCTTACGGTGGTCTGTTGACAGCCATGGGACTGGCACGCAATTCCGATATATTTAAGGTGGGTGTAGATATGGCCGGGGTTCATGACTGGTCGCAGTTTGTTAGGAGCCGCTCTGATGAAGAAAACGATAAGAAACTAGCTTTTGAATCTTCTCCGGTAGCCAGTGTCAAAAAGTGGACATCTCCGGTTTTATTCGTACATGGTGATGATGACCGTAATGTTCCCTTTTCGCAAACTGTAGATTTAGTCCAAAAGCTCAGGCTAAAAGGGGATGTACATATCGAATTGGTAATATGCCCGGATGAGCCGCATGAGTTTTTATTATATAAAAACCGGATGAGCGCCTATAATGCTAGCGTTGAATTTTTGGACAGGTTTTTGAGATGATTTAATTTTCAATCAATTGAGTCGATCTGACCCAAAATTACAAGATTAATTCAAACTATTTCTGTGCTAGTTGGAGATCAACCCAGAAAGAATATTTCTTTGGGATTCTCTTCCTCATCGATGCCAAAGATGACGAACTGGCTCTGCCCCCGCTTCTTTCATCTGTAAGCCCGCCAGCTTTTGTTGCTGTGGTTCTTGTGCTTTGCTCACCGAGCTGCTTCATCCTTGCCTCTCTCATCTCTTTCGTCATGCCTCCCCATTCAAAACCAATTTTGATGCTCTTACCAGCTTCTGTCCCTATCCCTGGATCAAGATCTGACTGTTTCTCCAGAGGAATGGCAAATTCATAAACGAACGTTTTTTCTTGGCTTGAGATCCTGAATACAGCCTTTTTAATTTCACTGCTTTCTGTGTCTGGGGAAGATGACTTGCTCTTTTTGTTTATAATTTTATAGTTCTGTATGTTGTAATAAGGAGTTTTTAGAATTTGAGTTTTTCTTTCCTCAGAGATTGGCCCCTGGTCCTGTTCTATAAGAGCAATAAACTGATCAGCAGGAATACGCTTACTTAAAAATGTAAGGCCATGATCTTTTTTATTTTTTCCTTCGGTGTTGAAATAGATTGTCATACCGCTAGCTCTGATTGAGCTTAAGTACTTAGGATCCTTGAAGATGAACAGAATATAAACGTAATCAGAATCATTCCTGAATGCATAATCAATTTGTGCTTTTTTCTCAAAAGTAAAAGAATTTCCTGCCCAGTCATCGGTAGAACCATCGATTTTAATGGGAACATTCGTCCATTTACTAGTAACTGCTGTATTTTTAGCTGTAGCTGTAAAAGAAATGTTTAATATTAATAGTGAAATTAAGAATATTTTTAGGAAGGATATTTTTTTCATTACTTTTCCTCCTATTTTTTGTGATCAATTATTATAATATAAATTATTGTCTATTTAATGCAATTGTCCTGTCTTGATAGTTGCTATTTCTTTTCGATTTCATCGATTAAATTTTTCACATCTGGTTGTTTTGAATTCAGACTGAGAGATGCTTTGAGGGCATTCAATGCATTTTCCCTTTTTCCAGTTTTGAAGTAACAAAAACCAAGAGAGTTGAGAAGACTGATATCGCTGTTATAAATCTCATTTCCTTTTTGTAAGTTTTCGATAGCCTTTGAGTAGTCTCCCATTCCCATGTAAGCTTTTCCTTTTATTAGATAATAATCGAATCTGAACTTTTTGTCGTTCTCTATGCTTTCACTCAATTTCAGGCTTTTTCCATATTTCTTAAATTTGAACAAGAAATGAGCATATTCAATCAGTCCCTTTTTATAATCAGGATTGGCTTCATAAGCTTTTTCATAACTAGCTTCGGCTTTTTCATACTCTCCAACGTTTTCATATTGATGAGCCATCATGTTGAAATAAAGATAATTGTTGAGCAGAGAAAAAGCCTTTGAGTGTGCTATAGGATGTGCAATGACTTCCTGAGTCGAGATGATGAAGTTTACAGTTTTCTCATCGATTGTCACTCCGTTTTTATCTTTCAGGCTCAACGTCATCTTATAATAATCTGGAGACAATTCTCCTCCTGAAATAGTATTCGTAACAGGGATAGACTTCCTTAAGGGATAGTTATTTAATCTTAAATTAAAAGATTTCAGTATTGGATTCTCTGGCTTGAGGCCCTTTATCACAACTCCAACTTCGCCCTCATCCCAGAGGCTTTGATTTATATTCGAGAGAATAAAAAAGAAAGAAATGTCTTCTGACGCAGCAAAATTGTTTTTGGGATCAATGACTAGTTTCTTGTCCAAAATCTTAAAGGGAATGTGCATATTATTGTTGTAAGATTGGAATTTATAGCCGATTAAAGGGCTTGTAATCTGGGGAGATTCTGAATCCTCGGGAATTGTAATATTTTTCTCAAATATACTGAATTCTTTGGCTACAGAATTCTGGAGGAGAATGACCAATTTGTATTTACCCTCTATGGCTGGGAAGCAGTCCTCGATAGAAATTCCATTTCCTCTTATCTTGTCAAGGTCTTCAGGAGAAAAATAAAATGGAAAATTTCTTCTATACTGAAAAATAATTTGCTCTTTAATCCTTAGACTAACTGTAAGATTAAAGTTAGAGAAATATTGATCTTTTGGCTCATAATAATCGAGGGGAATACTTTTGGGTGCAATGGAAAAGTGCAAAAAAGTTATCCCCATGATAGGATCTTTTATTAATGACAGTTGGGTATCATTTTCGATAAAATTTTCCATGTATTCTGTGCTGACCATTCCTTTATAATCAAGAAAATGAGTTGCATAGGTTGGATTGACATTCTTTTTTGGCGATTCGATAATCTCAGCAAGCATGATAGTGTTTTGAGGGGAAGGTGTATAATTGTAAGGGATGTCGCCAGGAATAATGGATAGAGCAACAAGTGATAAAGTTGGAGCAAGTTCTCTGATCTTCTCATACATACTTTGATAATCTTCCATGGCAAAACCCTTGGAATGGATCATTAAACGTCCAGGCCCATCGGAAACTGGGTCATACAGCTTGAATTCTCCGATACCACCTCTTTGATAAAAGACTAGTCCAAAGTGAGCTGGCAGCCCTTTTGTCTTGTCTCCGTAATAATACCAGATTTCACAGGGATAAAGTCCAAGTGTTCCGTAAAACCTCTCTTTGCTTACAGGTTCTCCAAGGATGATGTAAAACATACCCTGGTCCGTCTTCCATCCAGGCCGTACGGTTTGGCGTCTGAAAATCTTGTTAGCATGATTAAACCGCTCAATATGCTCCTCTCTGAATTCGTTTTGAGGAGTGCCAGGAGTAGGATCACGCTGTTTCCAGAATGTTTTTATAAAAGTGTCCCTTTCTATGTTCGAGGCAAGTTGCATGAAAACATCTTTTTCTTCAGGAAGTATGATGTAATGAGTAAGATCCAGAAAGTTTCTGTATTTTGAGGGAAGGTCTTTCTCTTTGATTTTCACTCCGGAGTAAAGAAGCGAAAACACTGAAAGAAATAATAGGATATACAATGATGCATTTTTTTTCATTAATCTCTAACCTTTCAAACTATTAGTTTTTAATCTCAAATATCTTTCTTGTCTTGCCGTTATCTAGTTTTCCAGTGATTATCACATCGATATAATATTTTCCTGACTGTAAGTCATAAGGAAAGGAAAATTCGACTTTTTTTAGCTTCACAATCTCCTCTTCAGACCTTGCAAAAGTCCTGGGCTCATCTAGTTTATCCTTCTTATTATCATTTTGCTTGTAGATAAAAATCTCAAATTCAAAATCGGCCTTGAGAAGCCCATTTTCCTCTGTAAACGTTAGATAATCCGTAGGAATCGATACAACAAACTCTTTCTTTGCCTTATTGTACACTAAATCAAAATCAATAAATTTCCTTGCTTCCAACTCATCTTGAAAAATAAACCCAAACTTGGCACTTTCAATAGCATCAAAAAGATCCCCGTATATACCAGAATATGGATCCAGAGTATAATGACCGGTATAATTCTTGTCGAGAAACATCACTGCAAACGCGTATCTGTAATAAACCCACCAGAGAATAGGGCCTCTAACTCCGGGCATATTATGCGTGTGAATTTCATCAATCTTATCAGGAAAACCAAGGTAGATATAAATCCTTCCACGATCTGTCTTCCACCCCGGCGGCCCTTCTTTGAAGCGTTGGTTGGCATATTCTATTCTGCGGTAAAATTCATCCTTGAATTCATTTTCTTTTGTCTTTGGAGTGGGATCTCTCTTTTCCCAAAATTCTCTGATGAATTCTTGTCTTGACTCTATGTCAGGAAGATGGTAGAAAATATTTTTCTCTTGATTTGTTATAATGAGATAAGCATATTCAAAAAAATCCTTGCTTTCCGGGTCGAGTTCTATGTTTCTTGAAGAGGAACAGTTCATCGTTCCTAAAAAAACAACACTAAGCATGAATAGATAACAGTATGCTAGGAATTTTCGTTGCATTTTTTTATCAAGGCCTCCAATTTTTGCCTATCTTTTAGTGGAAGAACCCGGTAGTATTTTTTCCTGTATTTATTAAAACACACAAGTGCCTTAGCCTTATCGCCTTTATCCAAATATGTCATGCCCAAATTGTAGAGTGCATTGCCAAAATCAGGATTAAGTGCCAATGCCTTTTCAAAGATGAGAATTGCATCGGCTAAACGGCCATAATATCTGTAAGCTGAACCCAGGCCGTTATAAGGGGAAGCATAATCCGGATCGAGTTCTATAGCCTTCTTATATGCCTGGATGGATTTCTGCAAGAATTTTTCATCTTTTGACTTAAGGCTTAGAGAGAAATAGGATGTTCCCAAATTACAATAGGCCACAGGATAATCCTTATCTAATGATAGAGCCTGTTTATAGGCTAGAATAGCATTATCAAAATCTCCTTTTTTATAGTATGCCACTCCTAAGTAGTTCCATATCTCAGGGTCATGGCCCATCTGACGCAAACTCTTTTCCTTAAAAAGCTTAATGCCTTCATCAAATTGGCCGGCATTGATGAGATAGTTGATATAAGTAGAAAAAACCTCATAACTCGAAGGTAGGTTCTCGAGTCCTAACTTTAATACTTCAAGAGCTTCCCCGAGCCTCCCTGTTTCTTTATAAATAGTTGCCAGATTCGAGTAGGCAATATCGATATCCATCCTCTCTGTAATCACCTCTTTCAGCAGTCTGGCTGCCTCTGCCACGTTTCCTTCCTTGTAGAGCTTCATGGCTCCTATGGATTTGTTATGGAATGGAAGTAAGGTTTTTATATCCATCTCAGGCCCGAATTTCTTCTTTTTGGGAACCCGGGGGCTTGAGATATACCCCAGGCTTTTTAATTTCTCGAGGGACTCTCTATCTATCTTCTGCTCGGCTTTCATGCTTTCAGGAAGAAACTGTTCTTTGATTATTTTTACAAGTTGTTTTCTGTATTTATCTAGTTTTTTCCCTTCAGCGAGATTTTTAAGTTCGTCGAAATCCTGCTCTATATTATAAAGTTCTGGAATAGGAGATTCAATAAATTTAACTCCATTAGCTATATAGCCGTTCAAGGGTGCCCATCCACGGCTGTAATAGGGATACATTGCTTCAAAATAAATGGGTTTCTTTACAATCTTCTTTCCTTTAAGTGCAGGCAGAAGCGAAATTCCCTGGAGAAAGAATGGCGCTTTTATCTTAAGGGCATCGCAGACCGTTGGAAATATATCTATGTGGCTGACATACTGTTCGATTCGGCCAGGCTGCGCTCCAGGTACAGAGATTATGAGAGGAACCTGAAGGGTTGTGTTGTATGCAAAATAGGCGTGGGTCATTTCTCCATGCTGTCCCAAAGATTCGCCGTGGTCGCCAGTGAAGATTATAATGCTATCATCATAAAGACCCTTTTCTTCAATATAGCTTAAAAACTTTTCCAGCGCATGATCAACGTAAGCGATTTCTCCTTCATAGAGATTGTTTTTATATTTGCTTTTGAAAGGCTCCGGTGGTTCATAAGGGTCATGGGGATCAAAACAATGGAGAAATAGGAACCAGGGATGGTTCTGTGCTTTTAACCATTCTAGGGCACTGTCTACAACAAGCTTGGCTTTTCTTTCCACATAAGCCAGTCCATAAGAGCTTGGGCTGCTGTAATCATCGTCATAGACGTCAAAACCTTGAGCGAGCCCAAACCTTGAATCCAGTGGATAGGCTCCGACAAAAGCTCCGGTAGAATACCCAAAACTCTTTAAATGTTCGGCCAACGTTAAAAATTCATCTTGCAGTACAAACGTACCGTTTTCATGGACTCCATGATAGAGAGGAGTTGTGCCTGTGAGCATATCTGTATGGGAAGGTAAAGTAGCAGGTGTGTTGGCAAAGGCTTTTGAAAACAGCACACCTCTTTTGGCAAGGCTGTCGATATTAGGAGTCTCGAGATGTTTGCTGCTGTAGCAGCTCAGTCTGTCTGCTCTCAAAGTATCAATACTGATAAGAATAACATTCCACTCTGGTTTTTCTTTTTTAAATGCAGGAGAGGCAGACAAAAATGTGTTTAAAAAAAGGCAGAAGAACAAAAGGAAATATATGGAGCGATTGTTTCCCATTTCAATTTGGGTTTTTACCCTCGATTTGCTTTTTTAGAAATTCGATGAAATTGATGACCTGGTTGGCACGCTCGGATTCGGAATCATGCTTTAAATACTTTTCAAAAACGGCCATGGAATCCTTGTAGTTTCCAAGGCTGAGATGAACAAGCCCGAGTTGATAAAGTCCGTCTAGGAAATCATCCTTGATTTCGACGGATCTATTATAAAACTTCATGGCTTCCTGGTATTTTGCAAGATTGTAATATTTTGTTCCAATATTGTAGAGAACAGTCGGATCATTGATTTTCTCAAATTCGATCTTACTGTACCATTCCAAGGCTTCATCTCCTTGATCACGGTTTGAATAGCAATTTCCGATGAGCATCATGGCGTCGTTATTCTTAGGATCCTTCTCAAGAACTTTCAAGTAATATTTTTCAGCTTCGTCATAGTTTTCCAACTTAAAATAAGCATTCCCGATATTTTTATTAACTATATAAACATCAGGGAACTCTTCAAGAATCTTAATATAGACCGGGATGGATTCTTCATACTTGCCCTCTTCAAAGAGCTGGTTTCCCTGCTTGAGTTCTTCCTTCAACTCTTCTGTAATTACTAATCCCTCGACTTTCTTCAATGTCATCTCAATCGGGGGAGGCTTTTTGCCGTATTCAGTCACCTGGACAGTTATTCCTTTAGGTATATACCCGGATTTTTCAAAATCGATAGTCCACGTCCCTCCTCTTATCCACGAGGCAATCCAATTGCCCTTGGCATCTGTCTTAACCTCAAAACCTGATTTTCCTCTTAAGGAAAACAGCTTGACCTTCACTCCTTCAATGGGATTGCCTTCCTCGTTAGAAATCAGGCCTGTGATTCTTCCTTTTCCTTTATAGGTCTGTGCAGAAATAAAAAGACTAATCAAGAGAATAAAGACAACCATGAGTGCTGCTTTTCTCATCTGAAAACCTCCGCTGTATGGAGTAATTTTTTTGTGCTAAATTATTTTATCATCAAAAAGGAGGACAGGCAACTTTTTTCGAGGACACAGCCTTTTCTTTTTATAAAAAAAAAGCCCCTCCCGCCAAAAGGAGGGAGGGGCTTTGAACTTGTGCTTTTAACTATACTATTAGAAGCTGAACCGGATTCCTGCTCTCAAAACTCTCGGGTTTAAGATTTCATTAAGTGTATATGCAGAGGCACTTTCTTTGAAGTAATTTCTTGAGTCTCCAGGGCCATACCAGTAGAAGTTGCCCCAGTCTTTCTGGTAGCGTCTGTTCTCGATTTTGGAATTCAGGCAGTTGAAAATGTCTACCATCAGGTAAATCTTGCCGAAATCTCCGCTCTTCAGCACTTTCTCAAGTCTAATATCGAGTTTATAAAAAGTGTCCAACCTGTCGCTTCCGAATTCATTTAGATATAGCCATCTGCTTCTGCTTCTTGCGTTCGGGATTGTGTAGTCAGTAAAGTACAATCTCTCTCTAATTAGCCAGCCTTCTCTGGCCTGGAAAGTGAAAGAGAAGTTGATGTCATAAGGAAGCTGATAGAGTCCTCCGATTTTCACTAACCATCTGGAGAAGATGTACGAGTCGATTTTTCCGCTTGCACCACCTATATAAGCTGCATAGGATTTGCTTTCGAGAGCCCATTGATTTGTATCACTCCAGTAACCTTTGTCGCCATAGTGAATTGATTGAGTCTGTAAAGTAATACTTCCAGTTAGCATCCACTTATTGGAGAGTCTTTTGTTGAAGATGAAGTCAATTCCGTAATATTGATGGTAATAATCAGGTCTTCTCTGATATTGGACCCAAGGAGAGTAAGAGGAGGGGTCATAGCCGTTGTAGTCATTGGTCATGTATTGGTAAGTATGGTTGGGCGCGTCTCCAAGGTCACCGTCCCATTTCGTGTAACCATCCGGGAGGTACTGTGAGATATTACTGATAGGAAGACTCCAGTCTACATACCAATCCTGTGTCTGCCAGCCGTAGGCGTTTCCATCCGCATCTTTAAAATATTTGACCTCCCAGTTGTTATTATCATATCTTCTCCAAGAGATGTTTGCAGCAACCGAAAAATCGGTTAAGACTTCCCTTTCCAGAGTAAGCATTGCTTCCAATGTCCTTGAAGAACCGGCATCTGCAGCTCTAGAATAGTAAGGATCCACTAACTGAAGGGGATTCGTGTAATCATAGCTTCCCCAGAATTCGCCGCCTGCATCAGCCCAGTTTCCTACAAAAGCACCACCGCCAGGAAAGAGTTGGACAGGTGTGTATTTTCCGTCTCCTACTGTGTTCCAGTAGAGCTCATCGAGTTGAACAGTTCCGTCTGCAGCGCGGCCTGTGGCAGGACTGTTATCCCACCACCAGAAATCTATCCATCCGCTGGCTCCACCGGGCATCTGGCTCCAACTGCCGACTCCCATGAAGTCGCCGTAAGTAGCAAGGGACAGTTTGGCAATGGTTTTACCGTCGCCAGTGACATCCCAGGTCAATCCCAGCCTTGGAGACCAGACTCTCCATGCGTAGGTGTTTCCATCGGCATCCACTGCACTTTTTTCTGCAATATCGATGGCAGGAAGCATCGCATCGAGTGTTGACTGCACAGTTGCATCAGCGACATCCCAGCCAGGATCACCATTCATAGCTTCGATAGAAACAGGATTGATTCTTGGATGCTGGTAGTCATACCTCAGTCCTAAGAGCAGGTTGAACCGTCCAAATGTCACTGTATCGCTGAAGTATGCAGCCATGGCCTTTATACCATAATCCCTGTAATATCCTCTCCAGTACATGAAGCGATAAAAATTTGCATCGGCAGGGACATCCGGGGCGCCATCGCCAGTAAAATCCATTGTGGATTCATTGTAGTTCCAGTTGATCTGCATATTCCCGGTATAAACGGATTCGGTGTAAGCATTTCTGTCTGCATACTCGACGCCTAGCTTGATATCATGGCTTGCACCGAAGAGTGAATCATTGAAGTAATTAACGAGGAGATTATACTGGTTGACCGGTCTTTCAACATAATAGCGCCATTCTCCAGTAAGTCCGTTAGGGCCTTCAAATATTGAATTTTTGATATCATAGAATACGGTATGCTCAAAATTAAGGTCATCCATCGGGGTCAAATTGAATCCTGCATCAGAGAATCCGAATTTAGCAGATACAAAGAGATTATCCCCGAACATGTGCTCATCCTGGAGTTTTACGATTGGGCTTCCGAAGTGATACCTTCCGCCCTGGGAGTAACCGCCAGGAAGTGCAGCAGAGGAGGACCTCCCGGATTTGGCCTTTGCTCCTACATGGATGAAAGCCTCAAACCGGTTTTCCGGGATTATCTGGAGGTTGAATTTGGCAGCCATATTCTGAAGAAGTGTATCATCCTTCCTTTGGTAAACGGTTGTTGTATGGATATCCTGAATTCCCCATGACCCCCAGAACCAGGCTTTATCCTTCAGTAGAGGAAGTCCAAGATTGAATCCGTAGTCCTTGTTATCGCGGATCAAATTGAGCCCTAGAAAGCTTGGTTCTGTTTCCTGAATTTCTAGGATATAGTCCTCGTTTTTCGCCTGGAACATCTCATCGATTAAATAAAAACGGCCGCCCAGTGAAATCCTGTTTCCGCCTCTTCGTGTAACCATGTTGATGGCAATACCGCCAGTCTGTACAGTGACATCAGCACCGCCGACCACGATGTTCATCTCTTCGAAAGCATCAAAGTCATAATAACTCGGTGATGCTCCGATTGCAGCAGGGTCGGTGATGACCATTCCGTCCATTGCCCACACATTGTTGCTATAATCGGGTGAGCCTCTTCCGACATAGTTGGATTGCTGGCCTGATTCTGCGCCTCCGACATTCTCACGGTCTGTAATAACCGATGGGGCCATCTGGAGGACGACCCAGGGGTCTCTTGCCGTGGGCAGAGACTGCAGGACTTCGTGGGTAACATTAGTACCTACCGAAGTTTTCTTGCTATCGACAACAGGAGTAACAGCCGTAACCGTGATTGCTTCTTCAAGGGTTCCCATTTCCATTGTGATGTTTAATTGTACGTTCGAACCAACAACAACGATGATGTTTTCCTGGATAATAGTATTGAATCCTGATAATTCGGCCTTGATTGTATAGTCTCTTGCAGGTGGGAGAGAGAGGAATCTGAATATTCCCTCAGCCGAAGTGACTGCTGTCATAGGAGCTGTTAATAAACCTGTCAAGGTAACATTCACACCAGGAAGAAAATTACCATCTGCATCGCTGATCGTTCCGTAGATATTACCTGTTCTGACCTGCGCCATTAAAGAAGATGTAAGAAGAACTACACATAAAAAAACTAATATTTTTCGCAATTAAGATCTCCTTTTTACTCCTCCTTTTTTGAATATTATATTTATATACACTTTTATACGCATTTTCCATGCCAAATTACCTCATTTTATATCTCTAATGATATCAATAAGTTAGTATTTGCTTTTATAAATTAGCCCCTTCAATAATCCAATAAATTGAATTTAATCCAATTTATTGGAATTATAAGACATTAAGAAAAGGATTTTTATGTATTTTATCTCTTAATCTAGGACAGATTCATACATTCGATTGATCTTCCAGAATTATTGACCAAAAATTTAAACTTTTTTTAGAGATATTTTTACTTTATACGATTGTTTTTTTATATCAACCAATATGAAAGGCTTATATTCTCAATAAATAGGAGACCTTGAAGAAAAAGCCACGCTTTGTCTCAAGGAAATTATCACTTTCTACATACTCACGATTTTCCCATTGAAGCCTTTTAAATACCGATCCATATCCAATGTGAATAACAGTCCCTGGGATATATGTAAAAGAAGCAAGAAAATCAGTCGTTAACTTTTTATGATACGTATTGTACTCCACGATTCCTCTGAAAAAAAGATATTTGTTAACCTGAAATGTGGTGTGGTTGCGAAGAAGAGTATAATCATATATTTTTTCTCTGTCGGATTCGCGGTAAAAGTCGCTGTATGCAATTGAAAAACTGGAATTCAATTTATCAAAAGGTTGATACATGAATCCAAAGCTCATACGGCTTCCATATCCTTGATAAGGGTCATCAGGGTCATAAAAGATAGATTTTGTATGCCTGAAAAAAAGGCTTAAATACAGGTGTTTTGTTAACTGAGAATAGGTTCGGAAACCTAAACCGCTTGTGTTAAAACGCTGACTCTCAAAGACTTCATTAGCAAGGATTGTGTCTATACGGAACTGAGTGCTTCTTGGTAGATTGAAACGAAGGGTAAAAAGGTTGAAGCTTTCAAACATGTTTGAATATTTGTCATGGATATGGTAACTCCAGTAAAAAGGCTCGATTTTTTTAAAAAAATTGGATTTAGGATAGATCTGATACATAGAAAAGACAGCCAGGCGGCTTATGCCTGTACGAGTTATAAAACCGCTATCTATTTGAAAATCCTTTGATATATCCTGAAGTCCAAAGTCGAGAACAACCTTGCGTGTGCCGTAGTTGTATCTGAGCGCCAGTGCATGACCACTACTATTGCTATGATCATTATCTGGATTTTTGGTTAATGAGCCGATAATGTGGTATTCAGCCACAGCAGTTTGAGTGAACCGAAGCAGTCCGTCAGAGCCAAAAATCCTGTTGTATCCGCCTTCCTGGCTCTTGTCCGAAAATAACCCGCCGATATAAGAATCATCTTTCAGTGAATGACGGAGTCTAAAGATGGAAAAATTAGGACGTGCTATTCCATCCTCAGATTCAACCTCATCACGTGTAAAAATAGCTGCGATTGAATTGTGCTGCCCTAGTTTGCCGGCCAATTTAATTCCGAATTGAGGATTAATGATGTTCCTTGTGTGCACTACTGCCTGGAGTGGAGCCTCTTCTGTATTTCCTGCAATCTGGAAGTTTTCATTTCCTTCAAGAAAAAAAGGCCTCTTTTCGGGAAAGAAAAGGTCGTAGCGCAGATTTACATCAACCTGTCCTGCATCTGCCTCAACCTGGCTGAAGTCAGGGTTAAGAGTAGCATCCAGAACCAGGTCTGACGTAAGGCCTATCTTTGTTGTCATACTAAGATCACTTCTGCTCTGCTCTTCATCAAGCTTTAGGAGGCCTTCATCGATGGCATTTTTCCTGCTGCTGGTTATGGCAGGTAATATCTCGATGACACGCTCATATTTCAATGCTGAAACAGAAATAGGCTGAGACTGGCTGAGGATAGCCCCTTTATCAGGGTACATAGGAGGAAAAGAAGCTGCTTCAGAATAATGGACAAGCTGGCGGAAAATACCTAGTCTCATAGTGATTACCTTTTTATTTGAAAAACGGATGCTCTTTATCGGAATCCTACATTCAATGGAATAACCTTCATCGTCGATTTGACCCCTGCTGAACCAGATAAAATCCTGACTGGGTTCAAGATTACCGTTTGCGGTCATCATCCCATCTCCCTGGATTCCTAGAGGATTTATAAGAAACCCATATCCGCTTTGTTTATCGTTAAATGTATCAATGATAATACCAACAAAATCGTCCTGAAACATGTTATCTCTCTTTGTAACAGAAGCTTTTATTTTGTTCGGTTCTTTATCGTATGCACGGATGCCAAAATAGAGATTTTCAGGGTCATAAGTCATAAAAGCTTCGGTTTTCTCATGAGGTTCCTTTCCATAATCAGGTTCATAGGTCTTGAAATTGGTCATCTTGAATGCGGAGTTCCAGACACTCTCATCCAGTTTACCATCGATATTTGGGGGATTGTCGGTTTTTGGAATCGTTTCAACAGTTTCTGATATTAAAAACAGTGATAATGTCATAAGAACTGCTAGAATGAAGCTGCTTTTAAAAATTTGTTTTCTCATCTTTATTATTATTCCTCGCTTTTTTCTGAATTTTCATATCTATTTTGAACTCACACTTCAATATGTTTTATACGTAAAAGAATTAGAGAAAGTTCCTAAAAAGTGTAAGAAACTTGTGGTTCTTTTTTATTTTGTCCTCTATAATATTGAATTTCTGATAAAATATACTGGACGAGAAGCAATGAAGAAATATATTTTAATTTTTTTGTCATTGGTTTTTCTCTTTGGATTTTCTTATCTTCAGACAAATAAAACTTTAAGAGGGAGGGTTTCAGACCAGGAAGGAAAGCCATTGGCTGATGTTAGAGTGGAAGTGTATAAGACTTCCATAGTAACCATGACTCTTTCTGACGGGACTTTTATCCTGGAAGGCATAACTCCAGGTAAACACGAACTCCTGTTTACGCATCCTGATTATATGCCTGGAGTGCTCGAAATCGATGTCAGCAAGAATGCTGGTAAGACAGTAAATTTTGATTTATTTGCAAGAAATCCAAACTTGCTCAAGATCAGGAAAGAAATAACCGTGACAGCCGAAGCCGACTCCATAATTGATATCAGCCTGCCTTCCCATCGCACTATTCTTCCCGGGAGCATATTGTCTGAACTGGGAACATCCAATATTGCGGAGACTGTAAAGAATGTTCCTGGAGTAGATATGGTTGGCAAAGGTGGTTATTCCATGGTGCCGGCCATACGGGGTCTTGCGGAACACCGGATTCTTCTTCTTGTAGATGGTATCCCAATTATTTCTGAAAGGCGTATAGGGGCAAGCGCATCTTTTATTAACCTGAATGATATTGATCATATTGAGTTGAACCGCGGGCCTTATTCTGTTTTTTATGGTTCAGGAGCTATTGGCGGGATTATAAATATGGTCACAAAATCTCCTCTTGTGAATGCTCCTTTGGCTGGAAGGTTTCAGATCGGCTATAATTCGGTCAGAAAGGAAAGAGCTGCATCATTCGATTTAAGTGGGTCTCATGGAAAATTTGGTTTTGTCATTGGAGTAAATGGAAAAAAGGCAGATGATTATTCTTCTCCTTCGGGCAAAATAGAACAATCGCACTACTCGGATTATGACTTTAGTTTCAAAGTTTTAAGGGAATGGCAGAATTCTCAACTCTATTTTACCTTTTTAAATTATCAGGGCGTGAATATTGGCAAGCCCAGCCCTACATCCAAACTTAAGCCGCGCTGGTATCCAAAAGAAAGAAATACTCTTTTTAACTTTGGTTATAAGATGAAAAACAGGTTCCATTTGGACACTTTAAATGCCAGTTTTTATCTCATGCTTCCGATGCTGGAAACACAGAAAGACAATTTGAGAGAAAATCTGACTGTTAAAAAGAGAAACGTGGCCAGGATTGAAAGCACTAATTTCGGGTTCAAGGTTCGTGGAGGAAAAGGATTAGATAAGAAACACACTTTGAATTTCGGACTTGATTTTTTCGGACGCCGCGGCGTAAATGACTCAAATGGTGAGTGGGAATTTGATGAATACGGCAATGTTTCCGGTAGAACAAAAGAAACTTCTCTTTTAGACGCATGCAGGGATAATTTTGGATTGTATATTGACGATAAAATCCAGATTTCTTCTTTGATAAGTATGGACATTGGTGCCCGTTTTGATTGGATCGAAACAAGTAACATTGTAGAAATGGATAAGAGAATTTCAAGAAGTGACAGATCATTTACTGCATATATTGGTTCTGTATTTCAGTTAACACCACATTTTTCTTTGCTTGCCAATCTAGGCCGGTCATTTCGGTTTCCAACAATTAGTGAGTTATTTTATTCAGGGTTGACAGGGAGAGGGACTGTTTTTGGAAATGTGGACTTAAGCCCTGAGAGAAGTATAAACATGGATATTGGACTCAGGTATTTCCATGGTAAGTATTATGCTTCGATTTATGGTTTTAGCAATCTAGTGAGTGATATGATCCAGAAATACAAGGGTGTTGGTGAGGATGAATATTATTACAGAAATTTAAGCCAGGGCCGCATCAGGGGTATTGAGGGTGAATTTTATTTATGGCTGATAAAAAATATTGAATTTTTTATCAATTTTCACCATATAGTAGGGAAAGAAAAAGGCACATTCGATGCTCTTAATTACATTCCAGCTTCCAGGATGTACATCAGTTCAAAGTATTCCATTGGGAAATTCTGGATGGAATCCAAGTTAACCATAGCTGCTCCCAAGAAGGATCCCGGGCCTTTAGAGTTCGCGATAAATGAATACACACTGCTGGACACTGTTTTGGGCTATAAACTCAATAAAGATATGGTGATGCTGGCTATTTTCCAGAATATATTAAACCAAACATATCGTTTATCTGCGGATGAGAAGGGAGTAGATGCTCCGGGGAGAGGAGTTGTGTTAAAGATGTCTTATTCCTTTTAACGTGGGCTATTCATAAAAATTCTTCATGCGCTGTGCCTTGCATCTACGGCAAGCTTGGCTCGTGAATAACCCATGTTACCTGAATTATTCATAAAAATTGCTGATAGAATTAATATAATATCAACTAGTTTTGATCGTTCTTGATGAAATCTGCTTATAAAAGCATATGAATTTGAGGGGATGGAGGAAGCGACATTGAAAGATTTAGCCTTTCTGAGTCGATCTTCGAGGGAATTCGACAAAGTCGGGCCTGATGGATGTGTGAGCACTGTTGAATCAAAAGGGGCGGTGTTAATAATGGCTCGCGGACATTGTGGCGGTGCTTAAGATAGACATGCGGAGTTCCAGCAGAGCCGAGAAGATCGGGGAGGAAATGGCGTTAAAAATCTTAGTGGAGCGCAAACATGCACTCAAATTCATCTATTATCAGCAATTTTTACCTTACAGGCAAGCCGATCTTACTGCATCTGCTGCGTTACAGCGCATTCGTGGTGAAGGACCACAACTTCATGCGCTGTGCCTTGCATCTGCAGTAAGCTTGGCTCGTGAATAACCCACGTTCTCCTGAATTATTCATAAAGAATGCCCTTCCTGTTACTATCCGTCCTTGACTTTTTCCGTGGAACTTTATACATAATATTACCTGGATTATATTATGCGTGTAGCAATGTACTATAACAATAAAGATATCCGAATTGAGGATATGCCTGTCCCACAGATTGGTCCAGAGGAGATATTGATGAAGGTTGAAGCCAGTGGGATATGCGGAAGCGATGTTTTGGAATGGTACCGTATTAAGAAAGCTCCTTTAGTTTTAGGACATGAAGTTGCAGGCCGGGTAGAAAAGGTAGGGAAGGGGGTTAAAAAGTTTAAAATAGGAGACCGTATTGTTTCTTCTCATCATGTCCCATGCAATACTTGTTTTTACTGTCTTAGCGGTCATCATACTGCATGTAATACACTGCGAAACACAAATTTTGACCCTGGTGGCTTTTCTGAATACATTCGCCTACCTTCTATTAATGTGGACAGAGGGACATTTATTATTCCTGATGAATTATCATATGAAGAGGCGACCTTTCATGAACCTCTTGGATGTGTCGTTAGGGCCCACAGGATTGCCAGATTAAGGCCGGGTCAATGTGTTCTTGTGCTTGGGAGTGGGATTGCGGGGCTTTTGAATATTCATCTGGCTCGCGCCTCTGGCGCAGGAAGAATTTTAGCCGTTGATATTGTTCCTTACCGAATTAATGCAGCTGAAAAATTCGGAGCCGACAAGGCAGTAAGTGCTTCTGAAGATATTAATGACTGCCTTCGCAACATGAATAGTGGAAGATTAGCTGATATTGTTATTGTTTGTACTGGAGCCAAGCAAGCTCAGATTCAGGCTTTGAAGTCAGTTGAAAGAGGAGGGACGGTTCTGTTTTTTGCACCGACAAAGCCTGATGTAAAAATTCCGATTTCAATTAATGATGTGTTTTTCCGGAATGACATCACACTTTCTACCTCATATGGAGCGGGTCCTTACGATTCATGGCTTGCCCTCGAATTAATACGTTCCTCTTTGATCAATATAAAAGAGATGGTCACTCACAGGTTGCCCCTTGAAGAAATATCATATGGTTTTAAGCTTGTTGCCAGGGCAAGAGATTCAATAAAGGTTATTATTGAACCTCATGGAAACAAGAATTTTACTTCAAGATTGGAGGAATAAAATGGACTGGGGAAGAAGAAACCGTTTAGCTAAAATAATCAAGCTTGAAACAGGCCGTACTGTTATGCTTGCAGTTGACCACGGCTATTTTCTTGGGCCAATTTCGAAATTGGAAAATGCCCGCAAGACTATAGGACCTCTTCTGCCTTTTGCAGATGCATTAATGTTGACCAGGGGAATCTTGAGGAGTTCTGTAGATCCGGAATGTTCTGTGCCAGTTGTCCTCAGGGTTTCTGGGGGAAGCAGTATTATTGGCAAAGACTTGTCTATGGAAGGAATAACAACATCCATGAAAGAGGCACTTCGCTTGAATGCTGCAGCGGTGGCTCTTTCGATTTTTGTTGGAGCAGAATATGAATACCAGACTTTGATGAATCTGGCTAATCTTGTTAATGAAGCAAGTGAATATGGCATGCCGGTTCTAGCTGTTACAGCGGTAGGAAAAGAGCTTGGCAAGAGAGATGCCCGTTTTTTATCCCTTTCCTGCCGTATTGCTGCAGAGTTGGGAGCAAGTTTTGTGAAGACTTATTACTGTGATGGATTTGAAAAGGTCGTGGAAAGCTGCCCTATCCCACTTGTTGTTGCTGGGGGGCCAAAATTAGAGACTGAGCTGGATGCTTTTAAATTAGCTTATGATGCTGTTAAAAAGGGTGCTGTCGGAGTCGATATGGGACGAAATATATGGCAGTCTCCTCATCCAATAGCCATGATAAAGGCGGTAAGGGCTGTTGTTCACAAGAAAGCTTCTCCAGAAGAAGCTCTTGGTGTGTTTAACAGAAGTAAATAGGAGTTGTATGATTTTGCCGGGAAAACGTAATACAATATAGAAATAAAATGAAAAACTGGTTTGTTATTAATACAAAGCCAAAAAAAGAGTTCCAAGTGGAGAAATTATTCATTGCAGGGGGAATAAAAATCTATAACCCCAAATACAATGATGAAAATATTATAAAACCATTTTTTTCTGGCTATGAGTTTGTTTGGTTTGATTACCCTGCTCAGTATCAACTTGTGAAATATACAAGGGGAGTGAAAAAGTTGGTTGGAAACAGTGAATGGCCTATTTCTATTCCGGAAAGCATAATCCAACAGATCAAAGCTAGAGAGGTTAATGGTTTGATCGAACTTAACAAATACGGAGAAGAGCCTGATCTGGGGGACGAAATCGAAGTAATGACAGGACCTTGGAAAGGATTTAGAGGAGTATTCGAAAGACAGCTTACGGAAAAGGACCGAGTTGTTATACTGCTAGATTGTGTTTCATATCATGGGCAGTTGATTATTGAAAAGAAAAAATTGAAGAAAGTTTTATAATATTAATGAAAGAGTAAGAAAATGGACATTCCTTTTTTAGATTTAAAAGCTCAATACAAAAGTATTAAGGAAGAAATTGATAAGAAAGTCTTGGAAGTTATTTCATCTCAAAGGTTTATTTTAGGGCCTGAAGTTGAAGGGCTTGAGAGAGAAGTCTCAACTTACTGTGGGACAGATTTTGCTGTAGGCGTATCTTCAGGATCTGATGCATTGATCATTTCTTTGATGGCACTTAGCATAAGGGGTGGAGATGCTGTAGTGACAACTCCGTTTACTTTTTTTGCCACTGCAGGCGCAATTGCTAGGCTTGGATCAAGGCCTGTTTTCTGTGATATAGATAAGGCAAGCTATAACATTTGTCCTGATAGATTGGACGAACTGCTTGTTAATGAGATAGACAATAAAGCAAAATCAAAAATAAAAGCAATTATTCCTGTCCATCTTTACGGCCAATGTGCGGACATGACTCCAATTATGGCCCTGGCTAGAAAATATGGTTTGTTTGTTGTGGAAGATGCTGCCCAGGCCATTGGTGCTGAATATCCTGCTTCTGATGGAGTTAAGAAAGCAGGTACATTTGGAGATATGGGAACGTTATCCTTTTTTCCATCAAAAAATTTGGGCGGTTTCGGCGATGGTGGAATGGTCCTTACAGATAAAAAAAATCTAGCAAGCAAGTTAAAACTCTTTAGGAAACACGGTTCAAGTAATAAGTATTTTTATGATGTCCTTGGCGGTAATTTCCGTCTTGATGAACTCCAGGCAGCTATCCTAAGGATCAAGCTGAAATATTTGGATAACTGGCATAAAGGTAAAAGAGATAGAGCTTATTATTATGATAAATTATTTGAGAGCACTGGACTTGTGGAAAACGGCTTAGTGCAAATTCCTGAGCTTGTTAATAAGAAAATTGGTGTCAAGAATTATCATATCTATCATCAATATGTTATAAGGGTCAAAAAAAGAGATGATCTGCAAAAATATCTGAGAGAAAGAGGTATTCCTACCGCTGTATATTATCCCTTATCTCTACATCTCCAGAAATGTTTTACTTATCTTGGTTATAGAAAAGGAGATTTTCCTGAGTCTGAAAAGGCATCTTCTGAGGTTCTGGCTTTGCCTATATATGCTGAGATTTCTCCAGAAAAACAGGAATACATTGTCAATTCTATCAAGGAATTTTATTCAATTTAAGAACTTGTTTTAACTTATCCAAACTGATTTTTGCACCGCTTATAATTAATACAACATTTTTATTTCTAAATCTCTCGATTGTTTTGATAAAGGAAGCGATTGAAAGAGCACCTGCTCCCTCAGTTAGCATATAGTGCCTCTCTAAAATGAGTATTATTGCATCCTTGATTTCTTCTTCTGAAAGAATTATAAAATCATCTACTAAATTTTTACAGATATCAAAAGTTATAGCTCCTTTCTCAATCCCACCGGCACTTCCATCTGATATTGTTGGTATTAGTTCCTTTTTAATTATTTTTCCTGCTTTTATGGATTCATACATCACTGCTGAATTTTCAGGCTGGCACCCTATGATTTCTATATTTTTGATCTCTGTTTTTAAGTAACCTGCAATTCCGGCTATTAGTCCTCCTCCACCGACCGGAACTATAACTGTATCAATTTTTTTAAGCTGTTTTGTCAGTTCGATCCCGATAGTTCCCTGCCCGCCGATTATTTTAGGGTCATTGTAAGCAGATATGTAAGTTTTTCCATTTTTTTCTGCTGTCTGCCTGGCAAAAACTTCTGTTTCGACACAGTCCGATCCATAAAACTCTAAATCAGGACAATACAAACGAATCGCTTCAACCTTAGCTTTAGATGCATATTCAGGAAGATAAATTTTCCCTTTAATGCTGAATTTCTTGAGAAGATAAGAAAATGCTGTGCCGTGATTTCCAGATGATGCTGTTACTACTCCTTTTTCTCTGTCCTCTCTGCTTAAGGAAAGAAGTTTATTCATAGCTCCTCGGAGCTTGAAAGAACCTGTTATTTGGATATTTTCAAGCTTGAGAAATACATCACAATTTCCAAGGCGGCTGAGATAAGATGAATATTCGAGAGGAGTTTCCCGGATATAAGGACGTATTCTTTTTTCTGCCTCTATGACTTCTCTTTTTATTTTAGCTGAGTTCCATATTTGTTGACTTTCGTTCATTTAATTGCTCCATTTTACTCTCAGGCAAGAATTTAAATTCGTCTTTTTTTCCTTTTCCAATAAAAATAGACAGGGATGCCAATGGCTGTAAACCCCAAACCAGCTAAAGATTCCACCGGCTTTTCGATTAATGTATTAAGAAGAATTCCGCTAGAAGCGGCAATGAAAACAATTGGAATTACAGGATATCCCCATGTCTTATAAGGCCTTGGAAGGTTTGGATATTTTTTTCTCAGTGTGAAGACAGAAGTTGATGCAGCAATCCAGAAAATTATGGAAACAAACATTGCGAATGTAAAGATCTGTTCAAAAGTACCTACCAATGTAAGAATTCCGGCCCAGATAGCCTGTATGAGAATTGCAAACCCTGGGGTGCGGAAACGGGGATTGACCCTGGAAACTCTGTGAAAAAAGAGGTTGTCTTTAGCCATGGCATAGTAAATACGGGGGCCTGTTAATATCGAACCATTTAAAGCGCCAAATGTAGAAATAATAACAGCTGCAGATATAATTGCTCCTGTAGATGCACCAAAAAGATATGACGTTGCTTTTTCAGCAATCCTAACTACTCCAATCATATCATTTATTGGAAGAGCGTAGAGATAAATGTAATTTGTAAGGATATAAAGGGCAGTTATTCCTAATGTTCCTAGTATCAGTGCAAGAGGGAGATTTCTTTTTGCGTTTTTAATCTCACCTGCAACGAAATTGACATTATTCCAGCCGTCAAAAGCCCATGAGACGGCAACAAGAGCTATGCCAAACCCTACTATAAGTTGGCCGAAACCCATTCCTGTTGGATTAAGAGATAAATTGACAGCTGTTCCTTTCCCTATTGAAAATCCAAGGACAATGATTGCAACTATTGTTCCAATTTTTAATAATGTGAAAAGGTTTTGAATGATCTTTCCGAAACCAACACCAATGTAATTAAAAATTGATAAAAAAATGATAACCACTACGCCTACTAGTTGTCCTGCTGATAGGGAATAGGTGATAGGCTGGTTAAATAAATTAATGACTGAGGAAAAAATGATTTTGTTGTTTGATAAAGATGGAAAAAAATAGCCAAAATATTCTGCAAAAGCAAGAGCCAGTCCGGCAATGCCTCCTGTCATATAAACGAGAAAAGATATCCAGCCGAAGAGAAAGCCGGCCATTGGACCGTAAGCTTCTCTTAGATAGACATACTGGCCTCCAGCCTCGGGCATAGCAGCACCCAACTCTGCATAAGTAAGAGCTCCTGCCAGAGTAAGAAGTCCGCCTACAGTCCAGGCTAAAAGGATAAGCCCTCCTGAAGGGATGTTTTTTGCCATGATCCCTGTGGTTAGGAAGATGCCTGAACCGATCACTATTCCTACCATAACCATGGTAGAGTCGAATAATCCGAGTTGGCGGATCAGGCTTATATGAGGCTTCCCGTTAGATGTAAGTTCACTCATTTAATTAAATTTTTCCTGGATTATTCATAAAAACTGCTGATAGAATTATATAATACCAAATAGTTTTTATCGTTCTCCATGAAACCTTCATAACTATGTTATCCTATATCATACCGATAATATAATTTAAATCTATTATCAGCAATTTTTACCCTTTGGGCGAGCCGATCTTACTGCATCTGCTTCGTTACAGCCCATTCGTGGTGAAGGACCACAACTTCATGCGCTGTGCTTTGCATCTGCAGCAAGATTAACTCGTGAATAACCCATGTTTCCTGGGCTATTCATAAAGAATGCCGATTAGTTTCATTCTCACTGTATGGCTGGGTTGGTATATCCCCGTCCTCACTCCACCCATCCCCCCGTGGGACCCCTTACGCTCCGGGCGGCGACATCCCAACCCAGCCTACCCTAGATCAGAACCTATCAATAGTAAAGGGCTCATATTTAGCTAACATATAGATATCAATCTATACAAGACAAAGCAGATTAATTTGAGGGGATGGAGGAAGCGACATTAAAAGATTTAGCCTTTCTGAGTCGATCTTCGAGGGAATCCGACGAAGTTGGGCCTGATGGATGTGTGAGCACTGTATAATCAAAAGGGCGGTATTAATGGTGGCTCGGGGACATTGTGGTGGTGCTTAAGATAAGCATGCGGAGTTCCAGCAGAGCCGAGAAGATCGGGGAGGAAATGGCGTTAAAAATCTTAGTGGAGCGTAGACATGCCCTCAAATTCATCTTATCTAAATAATTTATCAGCATTTGTTACCTTAAAATTAATTATAGGAATTGTATTCGGCTTGTGATATTTTATTGTAGTTGAAATTAATGTTATTAGTCGGAGGAAGAACATGAAAACTATTGGTCTTATAGGAGGGATGAGCTGGGAATCTTCTCTTGAATATTACCGTATTATTAATGAGGAAGTAAAAAAGAAGCTGGGGGGGTTTCATTCTGGTAAGATTGTTATGTATTCGGTTGAATTTGCAGAAATTGAAAAGTTGCAACATGAAGGAGATTGGGATAAAGCAACAGAATTTATGATTGATGCTGCTCAAAAAGTCGAAAAAGGAGGTGCAGATTTTTTGCTTATCTGTACAAATACAATGCACAAGATGGCAGAAGAAGTCCAGCAGAACATTAACATTCCTCTGCTTCATATGGTTGACGTAGTTGCTGAGGAAATACAGGCAAAAGGACAGAAGAAAGTAGGTTTGCTGGGGACCAGATTTACTATGGAACAGGATTTTTACAAAGGGAGGTTACTAGAAAAGCATGAGATTGAAGCAATTATTCCCCCTCTGGATGAGAGAAAAATCATTCATAGTATTCTTTATAATGAGCTGGTCCTGGGTGAAATAAAAAAAGCTTCAAAGGATAAGTTTAGAACAATAATCAGTAATCTTGTAGCAAGAGGTGCAGAAGGAATAATATTAGGATGTACGGAAATACCTTTACTGATTGACCAGGAGGATTATGAAGTGCCTTTATTCGATACGACAACTATACATGCCAAGGCTGCAGTGAAATATGCAATTTCTGTAAATGGTAATTTATTTTAGAAAAATTCTTAATATATTCCATAATCCAAGGGCAGAAACAATCAGGACAATCAAACCTCCAAATATATTCTGTTTTAAGTTGTTGACAAGACTACCCATTTTCTGTCTGTTATTGAGTACAATTATGAGGAATATCGAAGCGACTGGCAGAACTAGCCCATTGGCTACCTGAGCGAAAATAATAACTGTAAGAGGGTTGAAATTGGATAAAGATACAATAAATCCTATGAGAATAATACCTAACCACACTGCTCTAAATCCTTTGGAATTTGAGCCGCCTTTCCAACCAAGTATACCGGAAGAAGCAAATGCAGCTGCGTAAGGAGCTGTGATAGATGAGCTCATGCCTGCAGCAAAAAAACCCAGTCCGAAAAGGATATTAGTAACTGGACCGAAAAGCGGCCTGAGCTGCTCTGCCATCTGTAATCCTTTTTCTAGAGTAATTCCGCTTTTATAAAAGGTAACTGCTGAAGTAACGACAATCGAAGCGGAAATCAATCCGCCAAGACATATTGAAAAAAGGAGATCCTTTTTAACATTTTTAAGGTCGGCTTTTGAATTCCATTTTTGTTTTACAGCGGATGAATGAAGAAAGAGATTATAGGGAACAACGGTTGTCCCTACAAGCGCAAGAACAATATAAAGCGAATTTTTTGGAAAAGAAGGAATCATTCCCTTAAGAATTGATGGAAAGTCGGGTTTAACAATGATAAGTGTTGCAAGAAAAGACAAACTCATAAAAAAAACAAGAAAAATCAAGAATTTTTCAATCAATCTGTATTTTTTTTGGTTTAATAAAAGAATTGCTGCGATAGAAATCACTATGACCCAGATTTTCTGGGGAATTGAAGTAACTATTTCGAGACCGAGTGAAGCGCCTATAATATTCCCAGCCTCATAGGCTGCGCAGCCAAATGTGATTGAAGAAAGAGTAAGTATAATAAAGAAGATTTTTGCCAATGGTGTTTTAGAAAGGCATCTTAATGATTGAGCAAGGTCATCCCCGGATGCGAGGCTGAGCCTTCCTGTCATTTCCTGAAGTATAAGAGTGGTTATTGTGGCGAAAACAAGGGCAAAAATAAGGGCATACCCAAAATTTGCTCCTGCAATAGAACATGAAGTTACAGTTCCTGGACCTATAAAAGCTGCTGTTACAAGGAAACCTGGGCCGAAAGATGATTTTTTATTTTTTCTTCCCATAACCTCCGCCTCCAGGAGTTTCTATACGCAGGACATCTCCAGGTTTTGCTTTGAGGTTCACTTTGGAATTCAGAAGGATTTTTTTTCCTCTTGTAAGAAGAATGTTTTTGCCTTTTTTACCATTCATTCCTCCTAAGGCACCATAGGGAGCAAATTTCCGTCTGTCGGAAATAATAGTGACTTGAGTAGGAACAAGAAATTCATATTCTCGAATGATTCCATCGCCTCCGTTTTTTTGCCCTTTACCTCCAGAACTTTTTCTGAGTGAATATGCTTTAATGCGCAAGGGAAGGTAATTTTCCAGGGCTTCCAATGGTGTGTTAAGGGAATTTGTCATATGAGTATGAACTCCGCTAAGTCCGGGGTTGTTATAACTTGCCCCCATACCTCCACCTATTGTCTCATAGTATGCAAAAACCGCCTTTTTTTTGGGATCAAATCCTCCAAAAGCTATGTTGTTCATGGTTCCTGAGCTTGCAGCCGGTATTTTTTGAGGCACAGCTTTTGCAAGGGCACCAAGAAGAACGTCAACTATCCTTTGAGATGTTTCTACATTTCCGCCAGCAGTGGCTGCAGGATGTTGTGCATTAACAATTGACCCGAGGGGAGCTTTGATTTTCAAAGGCCTTAGTAGTCCCGTGTTAAAAGGGATATCTTCTTCAACAAGAGAACGGAAGACATAAAGAATTGCAGAGTATGTAACAGAGTAATTAGCATTTATTCCGCCCTCTACCTGGCGGGATGTGGATTTAAAGTCAATGATGGCCTGGTCATTACGGATGGTTATTTCTGCTGAAATTTTTACGGGCATATCTTTAATTCCATCATTATCCATATAGTCTGTGAATGAATAGGTGCCGTCCGGAATATCTTTTATCGTTTGCCTTAGTATCTTTTCTGTATAGTTTTGAATAAGGCTGCCGTAGTGAAGAATCTTCTTTAAGCCGTATTTTTTAGTGACGTCTTTTAACCGATGTATTCCATTGTTGTTGGCAGCTATTTGAGCAAGAAGATCTCCTTTTCTTTCTTCTGGAGTACGGACATTAGCGAGAATAAGATTAAAAAATTCCTTATTTAATTTTCCTTTCTGGATTATTTTTAATGGTGGAATTATAAGCCCTTCTTGAAATATTTCCGAAGCAAGCGGCATGGAACCCGGTGTCATTCCGCCTATATCTGAATGATGTGCACGATTGGCCACAAAAAAAGATAATTTTTTATCAATAAACACTGGAGAAATACATGTGATATCCGGAAGATGAGTCCCTCCTCTGTAAGGGTCGTTGAGAATCACCAGGTCATCCTCTTCAAAAGTAACAGTTTTCAGAGAGGATTGGACAGAAAGCGGCATGGCTCCAAGATGAACAGGTATATGCGAACCCTGGGCGAATGTTTCCCCTCTTTTATTGAAAAGAGCACACGAAAAATCTTTTCTTTCTTTGATATTAGGGGAGAGGGCAGTACGGCCTAAAACAGCTCCCATTTCTTCAGATATAGATACAAATATATTTTTAAATAATTCTAATTCGATAGGATCAAATTTAATCATTATAAATGTTTTCTTTTTCGGATAATAAGATTTAAGAAACTGTCAGTTTTTAATGTATATGCAGGAGGGAGAAATGTTGTTGATTCATGATCTACAACAAGTGCAGGCCCGTTAATCATATTTCCTGCTTTAAGCATAGACCGTTTAAATACAGAGGCCGGAAGCTTTTTGCCTTTATAGAATATATTTTGTTTTTTAAAGAAAGCATTTTTTGGATCTTGGTTTTCAATAGGAAACCTTTTAAGCCTGATTTTTTTGTTTATACCAACCGCTTTGACTCTAATATTCACAATCTCGACTGGCCTGTCGTAGTGATGGTAAGAGTAGAGCTTTTGATGAGCATTATGAAATTCAGATACAAAGGACAAACCATGAGAATTCTTACCTGTAAGTGGAATTGTGATTTCGTAGGATTGTCCAAAATATCTGAGGTCAAGGAAACGAAAAATCCTTACTTGTTCTGGGTCAAATCCTTCCTTTTGCATATCTTTGAGGCTTTTTTGACAGAGTTTGGCAAAATATCCTTCTAATTTTTCCCACTTAATTTCCTCTGTGAGTTTTAAAACAGATTTCGAGTAATCTTTTATGGAATCAGCTAGTAACAGTCCTATGGCAGAAAGAACTCCTGCATTTTTGGGAATAATAACTTTTGGCATTTTCAAACTAGCGGCTGTTTCAACAGCATGCATTCCGCCAGCTCCTCCAAAAGAAAATAGTGCAAAGTTTCTGGGATCGAATCCCTGTTCGATAGAGATAACCCGGATGGCTTTTTCCATGTTTGCATTAGCAATTTCAATTATGCCTGCAGCTGTTTCAATAATAGATTTGTTAATTTTTTTTGAAAGTGTTTTCAAAATGTTTAAACTTTTATCCGGAAAAATCTTCATGCTGCCTCCAAGAAAGAATTCTGGAGAAAGCCGTCCAAGGATAAGATTTGCATCTGTTACAGTCGGATAAATTCCTTGACCATAGCAGGCTGGTCCTGGAACTGCTCCTGCACTTTGAGGCCCAACTCTTAGAGAACCTCCGCTGTCAACATAAGCTATAGATCCCCCTCCAGCGCCAACAGTATGGATATCAATCATAGACAGACGAACAGGAAAGTTGCCAATAGTACTTTCATTTGTTCTCCTGATTTTCCCGTCTATTAGAGATACATCAGAAGATGTTCCCCCCATATCAAGAGTGATTATTTTTTGAAAACCTGCAGCCTTACTTATATGAAAGGCAGCAACAACTCCACCTGCCGGTCCTGAAAGTGCTGTCCGTATAGGTTCTTTTTTTGCTGTTGCAGGAGAAATATGTCCTTCGTTTGATTGCATAATTCGGAGTTCTGCTTCGGGCATCTTTTTTGTTAGATCAGTCAAGTATTGGCTGATAACCGGCATTAGATATGCATTTACAACTGTGACAGTCGTTCTTTCATATTCACGATGTTCGGGGAGAATCTTACTTGAAACGGAAACCATGATTTTTTTCTTTTTAAGTTCTTTTAGAATAATTTTTTCATTAGCTGGATTTGCAAAAGAGTTAATAAGTGATACTGCAACAGCTTCTGTATGAATTTTTTCAATTTTGTTAAGAATCTTATTTAATTCAACCGGGGAAATATTTATCTCGATTTTTCCTGCTGATGATGTTCTTTCTTTTATTCCAAAACAATTCTTGCTGGAAAGAAGGGGAACTCTTTGCTCGGCTTTCAGGCTGTATAGATTGCGTCTTACTTGCCGTCCTATGAAGATAATATCCTCAAACCCCTTGGTTGTGATCAATACAATTTTCCCTCCTTTCCTTTCAAGAAGGGAATTTGTGGCAACGGTTGTCCCGTGAATAACTAAAAGAGGCACACTGCTTTGAACAAATTCTTTTATTCCTTCAATAATAGATAGAGAAGGATTACTGGGTGTAGAAGGAATTTTTTTTATCTCAAATTTTCCATTAATAGAGATAAAAAAATCAGTGAATGTACCTCCAGTGTCAACACCAATTCTAATTTCAGCCATTATATTACAGCTACAGCCTCAATTTCAACTTTAACATCTTTTGGAAGGCGTGCAACTTGAACTGCTGCCCTGGCGGGGTAAGGAGCGTTGAAAAACTCACTATACACAGTATTCATCCTGCTGAAATCGTTCATGTCATTGAGAAAAACCGTACATTTAATAACGTTGTCAAAAGAACTCCCGGCAGCTTCAATAACAGCCTTTAGGTTATTTAAAGCAAGCCGTGTCTGTTCTTCTATACTCCCTGTATGTAACTCTCCGGTTGTAGGATTAATGGGAATTTGTCCTGACGCAAAGATAAAACCATTAGCTGATATTGCCTGGGAGTAAGGACCGATTGCTTTAGGGGCATTTTCAGTTTTAATTTCTTTTTTCATAGATTTACTCCTTTTTTTACAGAAAAATAAACTTGGACTTATTAAGGCCAAGCATCCAAAAGTGATGATGGCATCTCTTCTTTTCATATTTATCTGTATTATGAATAACCCAGGTCCGCCTGAATTATTCATAAATTATGCCGACACCAATATTTATTTTCTAAAATTATTTTAGCTTTGTCCGACAAAATTACTTTCCATCCATCTAACAGTGTTTATTAATCCTTCTTTTAGGCTGATTTTTGGAGTATACGCAAGAATTCGTTTTGCTTCAGAAATATCGGCTAACGAATGGAGAACATCGCCTTTCCTGGCAGGTTCATATTTTTGCGATATGTTCTTTCCTGTAATTTCCTTTAAGATTTCTAATAATTTGTTTATGTTAATCCTTGAGCCTGTTGCAACATTGATTGTTTCTCCATGAGTTTTTTTTACCTGACTGGCTAGGATATTGGCATAGATCACATTTTCTACGAACGTGAAGTCTCTTGTTTGTTCACCATTTCCGTAAATTGTTGGAGTTTTATTCGTCAGGAAGGCTTGAATGAATTTAGGGATTACTGCTGAATATTGGGATTTGGGGTCTTGTCTTGGGCCAAACACATTGAAGTAGCGCAGTATTATAGTTTCCAATCCATAAATTGAGCTGAATATTTTGCAATAATATTCGCCAACAAGCTTCGTAACTGCATATGGGGAAAGGGGATAAGGGGGCATGTCTTCTTTTTTAGGAAGAACAGGTGTATCACCATAAACGGAAGAAGATCCGGCATAGATTACTCTTTTGACCTGGCTGTCACGGGATGCGATGAGAATGTTCAGGGTCCCTTTAATGTTGGTTTCATTAGAGGCAAGTGGATTTTCAATTGATCTTGGTACAGAAGGAAGGGCTGCTTGATGAAAAACATACTCAATTCCTTTCACTGCCATTCGAACCGTTGCTAAATCACATATATCTCCTTCAATAAGGTGTATTTTATTACTTAAGTTAGCAAGATTATCCATTTTTCCAGTAGATAAGTTGTCGATTATTCTTACTGGAAGTTTTCTTTTGACCAGGCTGTGAACAATATTTGAGCCTATAAAGCCTGCTCCTCCTGTTACTAAATATTTTGCTTCCATTTTGTTTTTTCTCCATTCACAGTAATCTTTTTTTGGGAGTTAAATGAGTTCAAGGTATTTTTTCCCATCCCCAAAAGGGTTAAGGGCATTCTTTATCTTAAGATCCGCTTTTGTTTCTTCCAGATCAATAAGTTCTCTTTTTTCTAAGGGAAAAATGACTTCTACTACGGGGCAGAAAAGGTCCTGTTCGTTTTCCTCCCTTACTACAGCAATTCTAGTATCAGTCAAAGAAACGACAGTTCCTATAGGCCAAATACCCATTATTTTAAAGAATTTTTCTATAAGTTCAGGGTCGAATTGTCTGCCTTTTCCTTTCATCATTAACTTATAAATTCTAATGGGCGGGTAGTCCTTTTTATATGTTCTCCGTTGGGCAAGTGCATCATAAACATCGCACATGGATACTATTAGGGAAGCAATATGAGGCTTCATAGGAAATGACACTTTAGGATAGCCTTTTAGATCGAAATGGAGGTGGTGTTCAAAAGCAACAACTGCGGGTAATGCCCCTAAAGAGTCTAATTGCTCCAGGAGAATATGTGCTCCTAATACAGAATGATCTTTCATTTGAGCGAATTCATCTTTAGCTAATTTAGATTTTTTTTTGATTATCTCTTTTGAGATATAAATCTTTCCAATGTCGTGGAATAAGGCAGCAATTCCTATGTCCATGACATCGTCCTGTGGTAACCCAAATTTTGAGGATATATACATAGATAAAATGCTAACGTTCAAAAGATGTGCAAATGTTACAAGGTATTTTTCCTTTATGGGAATTAGATTAAGTAATTCTTGGTAGTTCCCCATGAAGTTTTCTATAAGGTTTAAAATATTGAACTTCAAATTAAGATAATCAATTTCCTCCATGTTTAGAATCCTGTCAATAACATTTGGAAATGATTCTAGTGAATTATCGTATCGCTTCATAAAATTTTCAGGCTTTTTAATTTGTTCCTTGTCTTGAAAAACGGTTCTGATTTTGCCTGTCTTTATGTTTTTAATGCCGTGAAGTGCTAAAGCTTTTTGAATATCGATTTGAGTTTCTTCTTTGGATGCTGTTAAAATTGAAATAAACTTTATTAATTCCTCTTTTTTCATGGCTTGATGAAAATATATCCTCTCGATTTCTTTTTCCTGTAAATAAAGAACCAACGGCTTTATTTTTTTGCTAATGTCAAAAAATATCTCATTTTCCCATGCCAGCTCTTCATTGAGTATTCCAATGACTATTTCTTTTTTTTCATTCAAGATTTCTTTTAAGATTGTATATGTTTTTTCAGTAAGCTCTAAGAACATCGGGTGCTCTTCAGAGTATATTTTTCCTGCTTGTATTGCACCAGCAAGCCTCAATATAGACTTTTTAACTTTTTCTATCATTCCACTTCCTTAAAACTTTCATTGCCTCTTCTCTTAGCTTTCTGTTCCAGAAAAATTTCCTTTTGCTTAAAGGGAGCAAATAGTCATTTGCTACCATGATCTCCTTATCTTCTACTATTTTAATATGTTCTATAAGTATTCTGTTTTTTATTCCAAATGGAGATCGAATAAAAAACATTTTTTCAAAGGCGATCTTTCTTATATTTTCATTTTTTATTAAGATTACAAGAACCTCTCCTTTTAAAATATGATCCTTCTTTTTTAGAATGGGAAAAAGAAATTTTTCATCGAACTCTGAGATTTTTTGCATTGCCTTCAATACTTTTGTTTTAGTGGAGTGACTGCCTAATAAAAAAATATTTTTCAAAACAACAAAGGATTTAAGAGAATCAATCATTTTGAGGCATTCAATCATTTTTTCAAGAAATCTTATGTCAGAAGTTTTTTGTTCCAGATTTATGTTGAAATAAAACAAATATTCTGGAAAAAATTTAAAGAAGCTTTGCAGTATATAGATTGTAATTTTATTTTCTGTGAATATTTTTTTTAGATAAATATTAACATCTGAGTTGCTTTTGACAAGTTCTTCAATAAAGTATTCGAAATATAATGAAACCTCTCCCTCTAGGATACTATCCTCTATATAATCTGTAATAAATGAGATGATTTTTGAAAATATGGGCTCGGAAGATAACTGTTCTTTTTTTTGTTTCAGGACTTCAAAAAAAATTTTTAAATATTCGAAATCTTTCTCATTAATAATTGTATCTTTTTCATTAAAGATTTTTTCCAAGAGGGGTACTGATTGGATTTTATCTGTTTCTTTTTCAAGCAGGTTTAATAGTACAAAACGGAAATTTTTCTGGACTAGAACATGGTCGAAAGTAAATTTCTTTTCAGAAGTAATATCTTTTAGGAGAGAGGCAAGTGTCTTGCGGTAGATCTCTGAAATTAATGGAGTTGATGTCCCGGAGAAAATCTCCCCTATTTTTTCTAATAATTTTTGATTTGAATGTAAAGAAACATTTTCTTTAATCGTTTTTTTAAGAGATAATGCGATTTTTTTGTGTTTTTCTTTGTTGGCAAGTTTAGAAAATATGCTGAAATTTAAAGAATCAAATTTATCATCTTTTATTATTTCTTCTGTTAGAACAGAAGCCATATCCTCTTCTTTTAAATCGCTTATAAGGGTGCTTAGTTTGTCGAGTTTTAATTCAGGCGAAATGGTTTTTTTCATGATTAGTGATTTGGCTAAGCTTTTTGCACATTCACGAAATTTCTTTTCATCATGAATTTTAAGATGGGAAAAAAGGCTGGAAAAGTTTTCATGTAGATCTTTATTTTCGATTATATCTTCTGGCGCGAATTTATAAATGACCTTTTCAAAACTATCTGTGACATCCATGAGCTTTTGGCTGTCCTCTTTCTCCAAAGCATCACTGAGAAGATAGACCCAGATATCTTTGATTTCCTCTCCTTCACCTTTCAGGAGTTGATAGTAGTCAAACTCTTCTACTTCGATATGTGAAACTTTTTCATGTTTCAAGATGTTTCTTATTCCTCCTTGTTGCAGGATATCCTTAGAAGGAAGGTGGATTTTGGAAATTAAGCTCATTAGTTCTTCAAGTGTTATGCCAGAAATTATTTCTATGCTCTTGATTTTGCGAAGATGTAATAATTTTGCCAGCTCAACATACATTTTTTCTTTTTCCCACGATATTTTCCCTAAGAGCAGAGAATGGGAAGTAAAACTTATTTTTATAGGGCTTAAATATTTAAAGAGTATATCGATTTTGTTTTTTAGGTTTTCTACAGATGATTTTAAAGCAGGATGTTCTGTATTATAGACAGAAGCTGTCTTGAAAGATATTTTTAAACTACTTATAAAGTCTTTTGAAGCTTTTTCTTTATCCATTCAAAAAATTATTTTATCATAATTCAGGTTAAATTAGTTCTTTTAAAAACTTAAACAAATAAAAAGGTGTATTTTCTGATTTAGTATGCCTCATCTCTACATCTGCTTTCTTGATTAAAAGGCTAAAAGAATCTTCTTTGATAAGTCTGTTAAGATAGAAAATAAATGATATAAAAGCTACTTGCTTGACTTTTACTCTTCATCGATTCTTAAAGTGACTCGATTTTTACCAAACAATTTACTGTGTTGTAGCAGTTCTTCTGTTCTTCTACTTAGCGTTGCTGTTGTATCATTTGACCGGGCAAGTGTTGCACCAATCGAAACAGTTGTTCTAAGAATTTTTGAAGTCACTATTGTGTTTGATTGAGATACAAGCAAGCAGAGCTTATTAGCAACAAAATCAAGTTTTGTTTCATCAACATTGAGAATTAATACAACGAATTTTTCTCCTGACCAACGTCCTGCAATATCAAAAAATCGAATATTACTGGTAATCGTTTGAATTACTGTTTTCAGAAGTTTGTTTCCACTTTCACGGCCATATATTTCATTGACCGTCTGTAACTGATCTATGCTAATCAGAATTAACCCAAACTGTAACTGATATCTTTTCATTTCATCAAGTCGAAAATTAATATGCATATCGAGATAGGACCTATTTCCAAGTTTTGTAATAGGATCTAGCAAACCCATTCTTGCCAATTCCTGAGTTCTCTGTGGGATTATGACCCTGGGAGATGTGTCATAGAAAGAAACTGCAGCTTTAATAATATTTTTCTCATTATCAATAATGGGAAGTACACGCATATTCACAGGTATTCTGAATCCTTCTTTATGCTGAAAATATGCTACTTTAGTGCGTATTTTTCCGTCTATGAGAGTTTGTTTAACAGGGCAGTTCTCTTTACAAAGAGACATTTTCTGTTCATCAACCTGGATAAGGATGTTCTTTGGGCACTGCTTATTGATTATCTCGGATTCATTGAATCCTGTAATCTTTTCTGCTGCCGTATTCCATAAAGATATTTTAAGTTTGTGGTCCAAAAAAAAGACCCCGTCATGAATGTTATTTAATATGGTCTTGTAAACATTATTATCCACTTATTCCTCGCTCTTGAAATATCACTCTTTTACAAAAAAAATCCCAGCTTATAAAAATATTTTTCTTTGCCTTTAAGAATTTTATATCAGAATTATAATATTATGTCAAAATCAAATTTTCATTTACCTTGATATTGACATTTTCATGACATACAGTTATAAAATGAGTATATTAAAATTGGGTTATTCACGGATGGTTCTGAGACTTTCATGGAGAACAATGCTGAATAAGAAGGGGGAATAAAATGCTAAAAAAATTGGGTGTAAAACTCAGAAGAGAAAGAGAAAAACTTGCTCTTACACAGGAAGAATTGGCAAAATCTGTCGGGCTGTCAAGCGAATTTATATCATACCTTGAAATTGGAAAAAGATCCCCCAGCCTTGAATCTATTAAGAGAATTTCTAGCTATTTAAAAAAGGATATTTCCTTTTTTTTAGAAGAAAAAGAAATGCCGTTTAGTATTCTATTCGAAGAAGTTTCTCATAATAAGAGAGCAAGTGCTGAGTTAAAGAAGTTTAAGAAGTTTTGTGAGGACTATTTAAATATGGAGGAGCTCACTGGGCGCCATATTGAGTCGGCTCCCCTGTATTCTCAAGTTATTCCAGAAAAATTAGCCATTGAAGAAAGGCTTAGGTTGGGCCTAGGGAATGCTCCTATCCGTAATGTTTTTTCATTGCTTGAAATGAATGGATTGCATATTTTAAGACAATCTATAACAGAGGAAGCAAAAATATCAGGCGTATTTGTTTATTTTAGAGCTAAAGACGTGGCTTTTTCTTTAATAAATAAAGAACAGTCTATTGGAAATCAGGTTTTGACAGCAGTTCATGAATATTACCATTACATTAAAGATAGAAACGATGGACCTATTATAGATAATCCGGATGTTTTCGTAAATGAGTATCTCTCTCTTTACCATCCTCGGGAAAAGTTTGCACAGATATTTTCCTATCATTTCTTGATGCCACCTTCAAAAATCAGAGATATAATTGAAAGAGATATGCGCTCTAAAAAAATAAATTTTGAAGATGTTATTTATCTCAAGCGTTATTTCGGTGTTAGTACTTTTGCAATGCTTTGGCGTCTTAAAGATTTGTCATATCTTTCATACTCAAAATTCAAAGAATTCCAAAAAATTGACAATATAGCATATGAAAAAAGTCTTTTTGGGGAGGCATCAGTTGAAGAACTAATATTGAAAGGAAAAACAAGAGCCATCCCATCTGATCGATATAAGAGTATGGCTGTAACAGTATACAAGAAGAAAAAAGATAAAGAAGAAAAAAGTAAAAAGGCATGATTTAAAGCAATGATTTCGCGGAATATCATGCTGGTAAGAAGATATCATTGAAGTTGACTAATATTATTGTCAGAATTTATATAAAACAGGATTATTATGATTAGAAAACCTTTTATTTTAAAAATATTTGATGCAGCAAACATGCAAAGGTGGAATGATAAGATTAGACCCGTAGAGCTTAGAGAGTTGGACAAACAAGCTCATAAAATGATTATCGCATATATTCTGGGGAAATGTGAGGAAGAAGATAAGAACAAGGATTTTGACTGGATAGAAATTATTGAAGGTGGAATTTTTGAATTTCTGCAGAGGTTGATCATTACGGATCTGAAGCCTCAGTTATTCAATAAAATAAAAGAAGATCAGAATACTAATATAAAATTAAATGAATGGGTTTATAAACAGGTGAAACCACTTTTGTCTCCAATTAATCCTGATTTTCCAGAAAAACTTAAGAATTATTTTTTGGATCCTTCGGAAAGTGTGAATAAAAGGATATTAAAAGCTGCTCATGCTTATGCAACAAATTGGGAATTCCGTATTATTGAGCGTGCAAATCCACAGGGATATGAAATTTCAGAAATAAGAAGGCAACTTCAGGCGAGGCAAAAGAAATACTCTCAATTATCAGGGATGCACCGTTTAGCTCTGTATTCAAATTTAAGTAATTTTGTAGATTTATGTGGAGAGTTAAGATTTCAGGTAAGATGGAGCCATTTATACATTGTTCCAAGAACTTCTGTGCTGGGGCACATGCTTATTGTTGCCATACTTGCCTATCTTTTTTCTTTAGAAATAAAAGCATGTAAGAAAAGATGTGTCAATAACTATTTTTCAGGCCTCTTCCATGATCTTCCTGAAGTACTGACAAGGGATATTATTAATCCTGTTAAAAGGGCTTTTGAGGGATTGAGTAATTTGATCAAAGAATATGAGAAATTAGAGATGAGAAAAAAAATATATAAATTACTCCCTGAGAAATGGCATTCAGAAATGAAGATGTTTACGGAAGATGAATTTGAGAGTTTTGTGACCAAAGATGGAGAGAGGAAATTAATAAGTTCCGGAGAAATCAGTAAGAATTTTAATGAGGACAAATATAATCCGAAAGATGGAGAAATCGTTAGGGCGTGTGATCATCTTGCTGCTTTTACGGAAGCCTATCTTGCTACAAAAAATGGAATTACAAGTCAAGAACTCTATAGGGCCAAATACTTATTGAGAGGACAATATAAAGACAAAATAATTTCAGGTGTGAATTTTGGTGAGATCTATGCAGATTTTGATTGAATTCAGAATAATAAGCTAACCTATCAAGTATTGAAGAAATGAGCTCCTACACCTAATAATGCCACAAAGATAATCAAGTAAAGGGCTATGCCGATTACTGCCCATACAAGAGAGGCTTTTGCCCAATTGGATTTGCTTTTTTTTGTGTTTGAACCAAATGCCCAAACGAATAACAATACAATATTTACAAGTGGAATAGCTGCCAGTAAAATGGTTACAAACCATTCCCCAAAGCTAACTTCCTTTGAAAGCTGGTTAGAAGTGACTTGATTTTGTTCCATAAAGTTCCTCCTCTTCAATTTATATAGAAAATAATCCAAGATAATAAAATTTAAGTTTAATAGAATTTACCAAAACAAGTCAAGATCTTGCTGTTAAAAACGACAAAACAGATAAGGGGTTAACAATGCTCAATATATATAATGGCTGTCTTTTGGGACTTGCTATTGGAGATGTGCTTGGTGCTCCGGTTGACTTTCTTAGCTATCAGGAAATCATTAATCTATATGGAAAGAATGGAATTAAAGACTTTTATGCCTGGGGAGGATTTAATCCTGGGTCATATACGAGTAATACGCAGCTGTCGTTGGCTACAGCTGTTGGATGTATCAGGGCATACCAGAGAATGTTAAATAAAGGATTCTGTAATTCATCTGATATTGTTTACAAAAGGTATCTTGGTTGGCTTGACTCCCAAAATAATCCGAATCAGATAAGACGTCCGGAATATACAACACTGAACTCACTGCAGAGTGGAAAAAAAGGAACCATTGAAAGTCCTGTTAATAATAGTAAAGATTGTGGCGGAGTAGTTCGTACAGCTCCAGTAGGTTTAGCTTTCCCCTCGGTCGCGGTTTTTAGAGAAGGATCTGAGTATGCTGCGACTACTCACGGACATCCTTCTGGATATCTGCCTGCAGGGTTTTTTTCGGAATTAATAGCTCATATTATTGAGGGAAAAAAATTGTTTGAAGCAGTAGAGTTTTGTATAGATCGGCTGAAAACTTATAAAGAACATCAAGAAACAGAGGGAAAAGTACGACTTGCCATTGATTTATTTACAAGTCAATTATCAGTTGAAAATGGAATTGAAATTATTGGGGAAGGATGGACTGGAGAAGAATCATTGGCAATAGCATTGTTTTGTTCTTTAAGACACGCTTGTGATTTTAAGAAAGGAGTTCAAGCCGCTGTTAACCATTCTGGAGATAGCAGCTCAACAGGGGCAATCACAGGAGCGATATTGGGAACATTGCTGGGTGCAGAATCTATACCCAGGAACTGGATTCTGAAACTGGAAAATTCTTACTCTATCAGCCAAATAGCTACGGATATGTTTAAGATATTCAGAAATAATAAGAGACTGTCTTTTGAGAAATATCCAGTAGACTAATTCTCCTGGGATATTCATAAAAATTGCTGATAGAATTAATATAATACTAAATAGTTTTTATCGTTCTCTAAGAAATTCTTATAACTACGTTGACTTATACGTTCTCTATGATAAATTTTAATTATATTATCAGCAATTTTTACCTTACAGGCGAGCCGATCTTACCGCATCTGCTTCGTTACAGCCCATTCGTGGTGAAGGACCACAACTTCATGTGCTGTGCCTCGCATCTGCAGCAAGCTTGGCTCGTGAATAACCCAGGTCCTCCTGAATTATTCATAAAAATTGCTGCTACCAATAAACAATATATACCAATCTAACTCGTTCTCAATGGAAGTCTCAGAACTGCTTTATCCTATACCCTACGCTAGATAACAACTTAACAGAGTAAAGCATATGAATTTGAGGGGATGGAGGAAGCGACATTAAAAGATTTAGCCTTTCTGAGTCGATCTTCGAGGGAACCCGCGAAGTCGGGCCTGATGGATGTGTGAGCACTGTATAATCAAAGGGGCGGTGTTAATGATGGCTCGCGGACATTGTGGTGGTGCTTAAGATAAATATGCGGAGTTCCAGCAGAGCCGAGAAGATCGTGAGTAAATGGCGTTAAAAATCTTAGTGGAGCGCAAACATGCCCTCAAATTCATCTATTATCGGCATTCTTTACCTTACAGGCGAGCCGATCTTACTGCATCTGCTACATCATCCAAGTGCGGCGAGAGATTTTGTCAGGAACTCCCAAAATTTTTCAACTGTGCCTATATGGACTCGTTCATCTGGAGAATGAGGGTTTTTAATAGTAGGACCGAAAGATATCATATCCATCCCTTGAAATTTTTCTCCTATTATTCCGCATTCAAGACCTGCATGGATAGCTGCTATATTTGCATCTTTGTTAAAAGTATTTTTATAGATTTCTTTTAAAGATTTTAGAATTTGAGACTGAAGATTTGGTTTCCATCCAGGATATCCTTCTTCTTGAATGATTTTTGCTCCCACTGATTTGCTGATTTCGGCAATTGAATTTCGAGTGGACTCTAGAGCTGAAGCTACTGAACTACGGGTACTGCAAGTGATTTGAGCTCTGTTTTTCAAGGTTCTGACGACGGCAAGATTTGTAGAAGTTTCCACGAGATCTTTCATTTCCGCATGCATTGAAATTACGCCATGAGGAATATCGGAAAGAAACTTGATCAAAGTTTCCTGGGTTTCTTTAGTTAGAGGGTCCTCAATGATGTTTTCTTCGATTGAAAAAGATACTTCTGTTTCTACAGCCTTATATTCATTTTTTGCGTTTTCGAACTCTTTTTGAAACAAGGATGAAAAAATATCTTTTTGTTCAGGTTCTAATATAAAGCAAGCCCATGCTTCTCTAGGGATAGCGTTGCGCAAATTTCCGCCATCGATACTTACCAGATTAAATTTGATTTCATTGCTTATTTGTAAGAGTATCTGGGAAATTATTTTAATAGCATTTGCCCGTCCCTTATTAATATCAACTCCTGAATGTCCGCCTTTTAGTCCAAAAATTTTAACCCTGTAGGCTTTTCCCTTGCTGTATTTTTCTCTTTCTAAATGAAAGTCAATTTGACTATCTGCACCTCCGGCACATCCTATTGTGAATTCTCCTTCGTCTTCGCTGTCTAAATTGAGAAGTTTTTTCCCTTTAAGAAAATCAGGCAGAATCCCGCTGGCTCCAATAAGTCCCCTTTCTTCATCTATAGTAAAGAGACATTCTAGAGGAGGATGAACAAGGTTGTTATCTTCAAGGATTGCCAATGCAGCACAATCCCCTATACCGTTGTCTGCTCCGAGGGTTGTTCCTATAGCCTGGACCCATTCTCCTTTTATTTCTGCTTTAATGGGGTCTTTTGTAAAATCATGATCTACGTCAGAGTTTTTTTCACAGACCATATCCATGTGTCCTTGAAGGATGACCCCTTCTGCATTCTCAAATCCAGGAGAAGATTTTTTTGAGATAACAATATTTCCAATATCGTCCCTTTTCCATTCAAGATTCAAATTTTTTGCCACAGAGATAATATAGTCACCAATGGCTTTTTCGTTTCCCGAACAACGAGGGATTTTCAGGAATTCTTCAAAATGTTTCCAAAGAGAGTGTGGTTTGAGTGTTTTTAAATATGATAACATTTTTTATTTCCTCCTATTGAGATTAAAATATTCTGTATTTTTTATGTGGAATAACATATTGATTTGTATAGAACATCATATTGACATAAAATTGATTCAGATACAAGGAGAAATATCTTTCTATTTGCCATTCAAGTGTTCTTTATCCTGGATAATTTTGGCTAGTTTTTCAAGGGAATTTTCAAATATAGAATACGCTTTATCTTTATAAAGACAGAAAATAATTTCCTTTGGGTATTCGTTTTTTTTGAGGAATTCTGTGGCAACTTTTAACATTATTTCACTGCATTTTTGTATAGGGAAATGGAAAATTCCTGTGCTTATTGCTGGAAAAGCAATGCTTTTTATTTCCTTTCTGTTTGAAATTTTGAGGCTGTTTAAAGTAGCTCTGGCCAGCTTATTAGCTTCATCTCCTTCCCCGTAGACTGGACCTGCTGCATGAATAATATATTCTGCATTTAAGTTTCCTCCCCCTGTTATTACAGCATCTCCGACTTCTATAGGACCAATTTTATTGCATTCTTCCTGGATTGTAGGGCCCCCGAAATTCCTTATTGCTCCTGCAACTCCACCTCCGAGGATTAATGATCTATTTGCGGCATTAACGATTGCTTCGACATCAAGGAGTGCAAGGTTTCCTTTTATAAGTCTTAATTTATTTCCGTTTATAAATAGTTCTTTCATTGCGTCCCCCTCGCTATACGAATCTTTTAGTCAGTAAAAATTTAAGACTGTTATTATAAAATTAATTACTTTATCAGGTCAAGATAAACCCTTTTCCACAATTTCTTTAATCTCGTTGCTGAGTTTTACAGCTTTTTTATTTAATGAAGCAGCTTGTTTTTTTATTTTTGACTTAAATTCTATATCCTGGATCTCGGGGAGGTTTATCACGACATTATAATATGCTCCTTCGGCTCCAGCCTGAGCAGTAAGTCCTGCTACTCCAGCATCACTTATAGAATTTTTATTTCCGTTTAGAGCAACGTTCTTTGCAAGTTCCAGGGCATTAACACAATTTTTAAGCACTTGAAAAGGGATTAGAGTTGCTTCTTTTAGTGCTTCCTCTGTTGCAGTGGATTTATCGATTTTTTGTTTATCTGTATTTTTGGGAAGTTTGAATGCTGACATGACTTTATTAAAAGCTAGAGTGTCCTGATCGATTGCTTTTAGGAGTTCATCTTTTAATGCTTGAGCAGTTATTGATAATGTATTCATTTCAGTCTGGACAATTTCATATTCTTTTTTGCCTACTGTAAGATTTGAAACCATAGAAGAGAGAGATGATGATAATGCTCCACATAAAGCAGCAGTGCTTCCTCCTCCAGGAGCAGGGGAGTCCATCGAAAGTTCATTTGCAAACTCACGCAAATTGAGTTTAAGAAGAGAATCTTTTACTTCTTGAAATTGATATTCAATAATTTTCTTTTGAGGATCAAACTTACTAACATCATTTAATCCCAATGATTGAACTGCTGTTTTTATGAGTTCTTCTTCTGGTAAGCCAGGGCATTTTCCCTGCTTTTCGAGGTAATATCTTCCTGCCATAATTAAAGCTTCCTTAGGGATCAAACCGACTAACTCGCTTCCTGTTACCCTAAGACCTATTTTTTCTGCTTCCTTTATTGCTTCATCGAAAACGAGATGGGGGGGAGAAGCTTTGTAATTTGTGAAATTGATCGATATTTGAGCAATTCCATAATCTTCGATATACCAGCCAACAGCTTTAACTTCTTTAAATTTACCTGGAACCTTGATTGATTTCCCGTTTTTATCTCTTATAATCTGTCCCTTTTTATCTCTTTTTGCCCTTCCTTTCTCTCTTAGATTGAGAGCGATATGATGAGCAAGTTTTCGGTCTCGTGTGTTTAGATTTATATTATAAGCAATCAGAAATTCTCTTGCTCCGATTACTGTTGCCCCTGCTTTTGGATTAAAGATTGGATCGCCATAATCAGGAACCCAGTTAGAATCTTTAAGTTTTTCGACTAATCCTTCATATTCACCAGCCCTGATATTGGCCAGATTTTTTCTCTCAGGTTTTTGTGCTGCTTCTTCATATAAATAGATTGGTATTTTTAAATTTTTCGCAACTCTTTCTCCTAATTCATGAACAAACCTGATACAATCTTCCATAGTTACGCCTGAAACAGGGACAAGTGGACATACATCTGTTGCTCCCATCCGGCTGTGAGCTCCTTTATGCTTTCTCATGTCAATTAATTCAGAGGCTTTCTTTATGGCCTTAAAAGCGGCTTCTTTAACTCCTTCAGGTGTACCAATAAAAGTAACAACTGTTCTGTTAGTGGACTCCCCAGGATCTACATCGAGTAAAGTGACTTTGGACGTGGATTCAATCTCTTTAACGATGACTTTAATCTTTTCAAGGTCTCTTCCTTCGCTGAAATTAGGAACACATTCAACGAGTTTCATTTTTCTGCTCCTTTTCTTATGATATACTGAAATATTCCCATTGTGTTGTACACTTCTACTTCAAATTCTTTGAGGTGATTGGCGACCATGATTATATCTCCAACGATTACCACTACAGGTGAAGAGAATAGATATTTTTGGGCAGTTTCAAAGACTCTATCAGAATTGATGAGCATAATGTTTTCATAATACTTATTCCAGTGTTTTTCGCCAAGATTAAATGCAAGAATTTCGGAAACTTTTAATGAAAAATTATCGTAAGTTCTGATTTGCAAAGGGAAATTTCCGATTAAATATGATTTTGCCTGTTCTAGTTCGTAATTTGGAATTTTATTCTTAGTAATTTTTCTAATTTCATTAAAGCTTTCCATTAAAGAAACATAAATTACTTCAGGCCTTATTCTCGCCGTAACGTAGAAAACACCGCAGTGCTTAAAGAATTCAACGGTACTGAAAGACCAGTATGCATATCCTTTTGATTCTCTTAAATTCATAAAAAGACGGCTGTTGGGTGTCCCTCCTAAAACTTGGTTCAGAACTAAAAGTGAAAAGAAATCATTATTTGTTATAGAACAGATAGAATTTCCTAATAAAATTGTTGCATCTTTAGCATTAGGAACATCGATAAAGCAAATTTTTATTTTTTTATTGGGCTCAGGATGTGTAGTTGGAAGATATTCCAGACTTTTTTTCTCCCATGTATTTAAATAAGCACTGACTTTTCTTGAAGCTGTGGAAAGATCGAGATTGCCTGTTAAGACAAGTTTTGAATTGTTTGGCCTATAATATTTATTAAAGAATGCAATAAGATCTTTTCTGTTAAGATTTTTTATGTCTTCACGGTTAAAGGCGATTTTTCTGTACGAATTTTCTTTAAATAAATTTTTAAAGAGCAGTCTTTTTGCAATAAATTCTGGCTCTGAGCTCTTTCTAACAATTTCGTAAAACATAGATCTTTGGACATTATCGATTTCCCGCCTGGTAAATGTTGGCTGAAGAATCATTTCGCTGAGAACATTAAGAGCTTCATCCAAGTATTCATCTAAAAAGGAAAGTGAAAAAATTGAATAATCAGGATATGTGACAGATGAAAAATTTCCCCCTATAGATTCAATCGTTTCCTCAATTTTTGAGGAAGAAAGAGTCAGTGTGCCCTTGCTGAGCATTTTGGCTGTGAAAGTGGCCAGTCCTGGCAAGTTATCAGGAGAAGAGTTTTCTCCTGTTAGTATGATCAAACGCAAGTTGATGACTGGACGATTCGTGATATGTATAATAGAGAGTTCGAGTCCATTTGAAAGAACCGTAGATTCTATTTTTGGAAGTCTAAGCTCAGGGAGAGGATCTGGATATGGAGGGGATTTCCTGAATTTCTCCTGAGGAAAAATAGGAGAATTGAATAAAAATAGAAATATAAGCAAGGAATAAAGAGGTATCTTTAGACTGTTTTGTAGTTTTAAATTCATTTTACCTTATCTTTATGTTGAGAAGAATTTTTTCATCAGTGAAATATCTATTCATTATTCCGATAACAGCAGAAGTAGTTACACTAAGATATCGTTCTAGCTCGTTTGGGAGATTATCTAAGGTGATTTGAGAAAGGAATGTCTCGGAAATAAAAATTGCTTTACTTTCTATTGATTCATCATATTGATTTATATAATCCATTTTAAATATATTTTTTGATTTAAGAAGTTCTTTTTTTGATATCAAGTTCGACTTAAGATTAGTAATTTCAGAAAAAATTGCTTTTTGACTTTGTTGCATAGTAATTTTGTTGCTGTTTGTAACAAATATTTTAAAAATAGCTCTATCATTTCTTTTCTCAATACCACCATTAAATTGAAATGCTATCCTTTCTTTTTTAAATAATTTTTTATAAAGTCGAGAACTTCTGCCTCTTAAAAGTATATATTCAATGATTGAGAGTGTATAATAATCATCTTCATAAGGGGAAGCAATCCTGAAACCAAGATAAAAACCAGGTAGAGAAGCTAGATAATTGTTAAGAGTTTTAACTGTGCCTTTTGTTTCAGAAACTTTTGGTAAAACAAGTGGAGGTGGTGTTTCTCCCCGTGGGATTGTTTCGAAATACTTCCGAATAATATTTTGGATTTTTCTTCCCTCAAAATTTCCAACAATACAAAGAACCGCATTATTTGGAGTGTAATAGGTATGATAGAAATTCTTGACATCTTCGATAGTTATATTAGCTATATCTTCTTCTTTTCCTATAACAGGATGGCTGTATGCAAAATCATTATAGATAAGTTGGTAAAAATATTGAGAGCTTTCGAGATAATCGTTATTGGCTGATCTATGGTGAATTTCGTCAATGAGGGAATCTTTAGCTTTTCTTACATTGGAAGCATTAATTGTCAAAGATTTCATCCGGTCAGATTCAAGCCATAATACTAAAGGAAACTGATTAGAAGGTACTGTTTGGTAGAATATTGTTTTGTCCTCTTTTGTTTCTGCGTTAAGTTGCCCACCAACTTTTTGGATAAAACTAATGTGCTGCATCCGGCCGACATTATTTGAACCATAAAACATTAAATTTTCAAGCATGTAAGCCAGACCGGTCTTTCCTGGTTTTTCATAGAGAGAACCGACTTTATAAGCAATAACAACAGAAATCAGAGGCAGTGAATTGTCTTCAGAGAGAAATACCTGCAGACCATTTTTTAATTTGAACGAATTGATATTGAAAGGCATCCTTTTTTCTTGAGCTTGAAGGGATAAGTTGATGAAGAGAAGAAATAGAACTTGAGAAAATATGATGTGCTTTTTAATTATCATAGTATCTTTTATTAATTCTATTGAGTAGAAGAATGATATAATAGAAATATAAAAAGTTCAATATTGGCATTTTTTTGAATATTCCAAACAGTCATTGATATATCTTAATTCAGGATTATTTACATAGATGAACGGTTTCGATGTTACGCATCAGAAAAGTATATTAACATTGAAAAAATAAGGGCGTTATGTTATTTTTACTTGCTTGATATTTCCCAAACAAACAGAGGAGATTATCCATGAGCAAAAATGGAAAATATTTGTTTACATCAGAATCTGTAACTGAAGGGCATCCAGACAAGGTATGTGACCAAATATCTGATGCTATACTTGATGAACTAATCAGGCAAGATCCTGCTAGCCGTGTAGCCTGTGAAACTTTAGTAACTACAGGACTTGTATTTATAGCTGGAGAGATAACAAGCGAGGGTTATTGTGATTTTCAGAGTGTTGTCAGAAATACTGTAAAGGAAGTTGGTTATACAAGGGCAAAATATGGCTTTGATTACGAAACTTGCTGTGTTGTTTCATCTATCCATGGACAGTCTCCTGATATTGCCATGGGTGTTGATGGGACAACAACACGTGAGCAGGGGGCAGGTGATCAGGGGTTAATGTTTGGATATGCATGCAGGGAAACAAAAGAACTCATGCCTATGCCGATTATGCTGGCTCATAAGCTTGTAAGAAGGTTAAGCCAGGTACGTAGGGAAGATATACTTAATTATCTCAGGCCTGATGGGAAGTCTCAGGTCACTGTTGAATATGAAGGTGACATACCAAGAAGAATAGAGGCTGTTGTAATTGCTGCCCAGCATGATCCTATAATCAAGATGAGTTCTTTAAGGGAAGATATTGAAAGAATGGTTGTTAAACATGTTCTTCCGCCTGAAATGGTAGACAAAAAAACTAAAATCTATATAAATGAGACAGGACGTTTTGAACATGGAGGCCCGTTTGCTGATACGGGTGTTACAGGACGCAAAATTATTGTTGATACTTACGGTGGAATCGGAAGTCATGGAGGGGGGTGTTTTTCTGGAAAGGATCCTTCTAAGGTCGATCGTTCTGGCTCCTATATGGCTCGTTATGTAGCAAAAAATTTAGTTGCAGCGGGGATTGCCGATAAACTTGAGATACAAATTGCCTATGCAATTGGTATTGCACATCCAGTGTCGATAATGGTTGATACTTTCGGTACAGCAAAAATTTCAGAAGATAGGATTAAAATGCTGGTCCGAGATAATTTTGATTTGAGGCCCAAAATGATGATAAATACTTTAAAATTGTTGAGACCAATATACAAGAAAACAGCAGTTTTTGGTCATTTTGGAAGGACAGAAGAGGAATTTACATGGGAGAATACCAATAAAGCATCAGCATTAAAAAAAGATGCAGGAATATAAAAATAGAGCAGAACAGTCGAACAGACTAGATTATTTTTTGGTTCAAATGAGAGGAGAGTAATTATGGATTATGATGTTAAAGATTTGGATCTTTCAAAAAAGGGAAAACTTAGAATGGAATGGGCAGGCAGATTTATGCCTGTACTCGGCCTGATCAAACAAAAGCTTGTTGAAGAAAAACCTCTACGAGGAGTGAAGATTTCAGCATGTCTTCATGTTACAAGTGAAACTGCAAATCTAATGGAAACTTTGAAAAAAGGTGGAGCAAAGGTCGCACTCACAGCATCAAATCCTCTCAGCACACAGGATGATGTTGCAGCAGCGTTAGTAAAATTTCATGAAATTCCTGTTTTTGCGATAAAGGGTGAAGATGACAAGACTTATTACAAGCATATTAATCAAGCCCTTGATAATGAACCGCAAATAACAATGGATGATGGAGCTGATCTTGTGAGCACAATTCATTCAAAAAGAAAAAAACTCCTTGAAAATATAATTGGAGGCACAGAAGAAACCACAACTGGAGTCATTCGACTTAAAAGCATGGCAAGAAATAATGTCCTTAATTATCCGATTATAGCTGTTAATGATGCAAAAACAAAGTATCTTTTTGACAACCGCTATGGGACAGGACAGAGCACTATAGACGGAATATTAAGAGCTACAAATATTCTTTTAGCAGGCTCAAATTTTGTTGTTATGGGTTATGGTTGGTGTGGTAAAGGCGTGGCTATGAGAGCAAAAGGTTCAGGGGCAAAAGTTATCATATGTGAAGTTGAGCCTCTCAAGGCACTTGAAGCAGTGATGGATGGGTTCCAGGTTATGTCTTTGAAAGAAGCCTCCAAAGTTGGAGACGTTTTTGTTACTGTTACTGGGGATAAAAATGTGCTTAACAGTGAGCATTTTTCAAGGATGAAAAATGGCGCTATTGTAGCAAACTCCGGCCATTTTAATGTGGAGATTGATATACCAGCGCTAAAGGAATTAAGCCACAAGAAAAGACAGATAAGAAACTTTGTCGATGAATACACACTAAAGGATGGAAAGAAGATATTTCTTCTTGCCGAAGGTCGGCTGCTTAATCTTTCAGCAGCTGAAGGACATCCTGCTATGGTCATGGATATGAGCTTTGCCAATCAAGCTTTAAGTGCTTTATACTTGTTACGGAAAGGAAAAAAGTTGGAGAGAAAAGTTTATTCGGTCCCTGGTGATATTGATGATGAGATCGCACGAATGAAGCTTAAATCTATGGGAATTAAAATTGATAAACTTAATGCTGAGCAGAAAAGATATTTGGAAGCCTGGGAAGAAGGCACATGAAGTGAATAACCCGGGTTCACCTGAATTACTTTAAGGCGTTTAAGAACTGTTCGACTTTTTTCTTCATTTCCGGGTCTGTCGTCTTTGCCGAAATCAATTCAAAGATGTCTTTGGCTGATTTGAATTGGCTGTTTTTATAATAAGCTACAGCAAGATTAAAATTAAGATTTAAATCATCAGGGGCGGTTTTTAATGCTTGATTATAGCAATTAACGGCTTCTTCATAATTCTCTAGTTTGTCATTAATTAGGCCTTTTAAATTTAGAGCTATAACTAATGTATTGTTTAAAGCAAGTGATTTTTCGATATATTCGAGAGCTTTTTTTGGCTTGTCTTGAAGAAGATATAATCTTGCAAGGTTATAATAAGGAAGTTCCCTTGACTTGTAGTTAATATTACCAGCAGCCTGCTGAAATTGTTCTTCTGCCTTATCGAGAAAGCCCATTTGCTGATATACAGTGCCCAAGTAATTATGAGTTTCGGTTAGGCTTGGATTGACCTTAAGGCATTTTTCATAGTACTTCGCAGATTCTTCGAAATTTCCTTTCATAGAATATGCTATTCCCATGGAGTTAAGAGCAAGATCATAATTGGGAAGGAGCGAAAGAGATTTATTGAAATAATCTATTGCAAGATCTACTTTACCATTATTTAAGTATACTAATCCAAGGTTGCACTGATATCGAGGGTCTTTTTCACGTGCCTGTTCAATCTTTTTTTGAGAGGAAGCGCAAGAGATTATATTCAGACAAATAATTAAGATACTTATTGTTTTTAGCCTCATTCTTTTCTCCTTTAATAATAATATTCGTTTTTTAATTTTCTTGACATCAAATCCTGAAGAGCTGTTCTTGGGCTTTTATTATTGTAAAGAACCTGATAAATCTCCTCGCATATCGGCATTTCAACGTTTTCCCTCTTTGCTAGTTGATAGCTGGAGCGAGCTGTAATGATTCCCTCGGCTATCATTTTCATATTTGAAGTTATTTCATCGAGAGATTTTCCTTTTCCAAGTTCATAGCCGACATATCTGTTTCTGCTTAATTTTCCGGTACATGTGAGGACAAGGTCACCAATTCCTGCAAGCCCTGAGAAAGTTTCCTTTTTTGATCCCAATTTTACACCCAATCTTGCTATTTCAGCAATCCCTCTTGTTACAAGTGCAGCAGTGGAATTATTTCCGAATTGAAGGCCGGCTGAGATTCCTGCTGCTATTGCGATTACATTTTTAAATGCACCTGCAATTTCGACTCCAATAATATCATTAGAAGTGTATGCCCTAAAGTATGCATTTGAGATTAACTGCTGTATGTATTTTGCGAGACCAAAATCTTTTGCTGCAATGACTACTGCAGTAGGATGGCATTCAGCAACTTCTCTCGCAAAACTTGGGCCTGATAATACAGAAATTTTTGGATGAAAATAAGGAAGAAACACTTCTTCCATAACTTCGCTCATTCTTTTTAGTGAATCTTTTTCTATTCCTTTTGTCAAACTCACTAATATTTGATTTGAGGAAAGAAGAGGCGCAAGCTGTTTGTAAATGCTGCGACAGAATTTAGAAGGAACAGCGATAAAAACTACATCTGTTTTATTAACGGTTTCTTTTAATTCATGAAAAAACGAAACTGATGAAGGGAAAATGAAATCAGGAAGAAAAGCCCTATTCTCCTTTTTTCTTACGATTTCGTCATAGATATTTTGTTCTCTGACCCAGAGTTGAGTCTCTATGTTTTGACGTCCAAGGTGAAGTGTAAATGCACTTCCCCAGCTTCCAGCTCCAATAACACTTGCTTTCAATTGATTTTTTCTCCTAATTTACTTTCATTTCCTTTTATGAGTCGCCTGATATTACTCTGGTGTTTTGCAAGAATCAGAAGGAAAACAGCAAGGCTTAAATAGACGATTTCAATATTCCCTTTGAATAGAATTACAAAAAATGGAAAGCTCAAAGCAGCCAGTAATGAGCCAAGCGAAACATAACGAGTAATGGCTGCAACAAGTAGAAATAAAATTACGATACAGAGGAAAGGTTTAAAAGCTACAGCGGCATACACACCTATTGTTGTTGCTGTACCTTTTCCTCCTTTAAATTTAATGTATATAGGGAAGCAGTGACCGATAATTGTCAGGAAAGCGCACATAAGGGCAAAATTTTCATCTGGAAAAAGTTTAAATGCAAGAAAGACAGGGAGAAAGCCTTTGAAGATATCTATGATTAGTACTGGGAGGCCATATCTCCATCCTTTGAGCCTGAGTATGTTTGTAGCTCCTGTGGCTTTGCTTCCAGAAGTACGGATGTCTTTTTTTTCACTTAAGAAATAAAATATATATCCTGTAGGAATTGCACCGAAAAGATAGGATAGAAGAGCAAATAATATTTTCATTTTAATTCATGTTCCGAAATTATTGTATATTCCGCACCAGAAGGTTTCAGAGTACTCTTGAAAAGCGTGATCTTTTTTACAATCATTTCACCAAAATCTTTTTCCCGATCTTTTGCCAGTTCTGAGAATGTAAGACTAAGGTCTTGGTGTGATTTAACTCTTCCCAGAGTAAGATGAGGATGAAATTTTCGGTTCTCTCTGGGAAAATGAATTTTTTCTAATTCAGATTCTAACTCGGATTGGAAAATTTTCAAATTTTCATTATATTCAATTCCCAGCCATAAAATCCTTGGTCTTTTATTTCCTTCAGGGAATGTTCCTGTCCCTTTAAATTTCAGTAAAAAATGACTGTGCTTTTCCGCGACTTTCCGTAATAATGATTCGACTTCTGAGACTTTATCTGGCGGTATTTCTCCCAAAAACTTAAGAGTTAAATGCATTCCTTGTTGTTTTATCCATTTGATATTGGTGCTGCATTTTTTAAGCCTGCTGATAAGCTGAGAGAGATTATTTTTTATCTCATTGTCTAGGTCTATAGCAATAAAAGTTCTCATTAGTCCCAAAATTCAGCCTTGAATTATGTTTTTCAAAATATGTCTTCGCAGCATATCAAGAGCTTTCTGGCTTGATTGAAATTTTATAATCTTTCTGTTACCCAGAAAAAGATTTTTTTTGGATTCCATGCCATTTTCCCATGATAATGCAGTGTATACCAGCCCGACAGGTTTTTCTGTTGTCCCTCCTGACGGGCCTGCTATTCCGGTTATTGATAGTCCGTAGCTCGCTTGGGCATTTTCCCTGATGCTGCTCGCCATACACTTAGCGACTTCAGAACTCACCGATCCATATTTTTCTATCAGATCAGAAGGTACTCCCAAAATCTGGTTCTTTGCTCTGTTTGAATATGCTTGCACACCTTGAAGAAAATAATTCGAACTTCCTGGAACATTAGTAATCCTGTGTCCCAAAAGGCCTCCAGTGCATGACTCAGCTACTGCAAGAGTTTCTTTGCGGGCAGTTAAAAGCTTTCCAATAATTTCTTCAAGTTCTTCTCCAGACGAAGAAAACACATTATTCCCGAGGCGTTCAAGTAAACTTTTTGCCAATCTGTCGGTTTTTTCTTTGGCCTGAGAGGTGCTTTCTTTGGAATGTCCTGAGAGATGAATTTCTACCTGTCCTGGATAGGCAAGAATACCCATCTTGCAGTCGGGTTCCTCTGGATAAAGGTCTGAGATAAGCGATTCTATCTTTGATTCCGTAAGGCCAGTGATTTTTATAGTTATTCTTTTAGTATATTTTGACTGGATTTTTTCCAGGCGAGGGAAGACTGCTGATTCAAACATTGGCTTAAGTTCATGAGGGGGACCGGGAAGAAGAATAATAATCTCTGATTCTGTATCGATCCAGAGGCCTGGAGCTGTGCCATTTTTATTTTCAAGAATCTCGGCTCCTTCAATGATATAAGATTGCTTTTCATTCACAGGAGGAACATGCATGCCTCTGTGTTTAAATCTTTTCTCAATTTTTTGAGTGATTTCTTTCTTATATATGAGCTTCCTGTTAAGAACTTCGGCAAATACCTCTCTGGTCCTATCATCTTGAGTTGGGCCAAGTCCCCCAGTAGCAATTATTAAATTGGCTCTGGAACATGCTTCTTTGATACATAGAAGCAGATCATCGCGTTCATCTCCGACTATAGTTTTAAAATAAACATCCAGTCCAAGTTCATTCAATCGCTGTGTAAGATAGAGAGAATTAGTATCCTGAAAGAATGGAGTGAGAAGTTCTGTGCCGACAACTAAAATCTCAATTTTGGGATTTTTTTTAGTTTTCATTTTAGAAGTAAATAAAGGTTGACTATTATCCCTGCATAAGCTGCTGCAACAATGTCATCTATCATGATACCCCAGCCTTTTGGAAATTTCTCTGTTTTTTTTATAAAGAAGGGCTTGAGAATATCAAAGAAGCGGAAAAGAAAAAATCCGGCTAGAAGAACGATCCAATTTGAAGGCAGCCTGAACATTACAATAAGTTGTCCTAAAACTTCATCAATAACAGCACTCCTTGGATCTTCTTTGTTTAATTCAGTGCAGTATTTTGAAGAAGTATATACACCGATAAAGAATATTGAAATCAAAAGCAGTAGATAATAAGGCCAGTTCAGTTTGAAAAGAAAGGCCTTGTAAAGAATAACGATGATTAAGCTTGTCAGTGTCCCTGGTGCTAATGGGAAGTACCCGATTCCGAAAAATGTTGCAAATATTTTCGACAGTAATCTCATTTTAAAATTTTCCATACAAATCATATACATCGCTCTCTGTAATTTCAACTTTTTGGATCGTATTAATTGTATCTGATGAATTTTCCGGGTTATCAATATATACAAATCCGTCAACTTCAGGAGCCTGAAATCCTGAACGGGCGAGGAGTATACTGGGGTCTTCTTTCAATCTACCCTCAATTAGAACATCAATTTTTCTCCCCAGATATTTTGTGTTGTTTTTGTAGGATATTTCAGCTTGGATTTTCATGAGAATTTCTTTCCTTCTTTTTTTTATTGTTTCTTTGACAGAATCTCCCAAGGAATAACAACTTGTATTTTTTTCATGCGAATAAGTAAAAACGCCCAAATGGTCAAATTTTGCTTCCTCTACGAACTTTTTAAGGTTCTCAAATTCTTTTTTGCCTTCACCCGGGAATCCAACTATAAGTGATGTCCGAATAGCGACTTCAGGAAGTTTCTCTCTTATCTTTTTTATGAGTTTCAAAGCTTTTATGCCATTTAATCCTCTTTTCATGCGCTTTATGATTTCAGGGGCAGAATGCTGAAAAGGGATATCAAGATAGGGACATATTTTCTGTTCCTGCATTATTTCTAGAAAATCATCGCTTATTTCTTCAGGATACCCGTAAAGAATCCTTATCCATTCGAGTTTTTTAATTTTTATAAGATTTTTGAGAAGAAGAGTTAATCCGTTTTTTAAGCCCACATCACGTCCAAAATAAGTCGAGTCCTGTGAAACAATATTAATCTCTTTGATTCCCCTAGAGACTAATTGTTTCACTTCCTGTGTGATAGATGAAATATTTCGGGAGCAGTAAGTGCCCTTAATCATGGGAATTGCACAGAATGAACAATTATGTGAACAGCCTTCTGAAATTTTTACATAAGTCCATGCCGCTGGAGTCGAAAGGTATCTTGGAGATGTATGGTCATAAAGGAAGCAGCTTGCAGCAGACTCGTAGGGGAGGCCTTCGATTGCATTGACGATTTTATCGAAATCATTGACTCCCATCCAGATATCTATCTCAGGGAATTTTTTTTTAAGAGTATCTTTTTCTCTTTTAACATAACAACCAACTGCTGCGATTATTTTTTCAGTTGCTTTTTTCTTCTCACAAACGGCTTTTCGCATAGCCTCGAGGGATTCTTTCCTGGCCGCTTTGATAAAGCCACACGTGTTGATAATAATGATGTCTGCCCTGTCAAGTTTCGTTACGAAGTTGTAGCCGCTTCTGTGTAAATAACCCAGCATGACCTCACTGTCAACAAGGTTTTTTGCACAACCCAAACTTATAAGTGCGACTTTCTTCATATTAGATATCGGATTAAGGGTATATTTTGTGAAGAAGACGAGGGAAGGGGATTGTTTCTCTTATGTGCTTGATTTTACATATCCAGGAAAGGACTCTTTCTACCCCAAGCCCAAAGCCTGAATGCGGGACTGATCCATACTTTCTTAAATCGAGATACCATTCAAAAGCTTCACGGGGAAGATTGTATTCTTTAAGTCTTTTTTCGAGGAGGGCAAGGTCACTGATCCGCTGACCGCCGCCTATTAGTTCTCCATATCCTTCTGGGGCAAGAATATCGACTCCCAATACTAAATCAGGCCGTTCTTCATCAGGCTGCATGTAAAAGGCTTTTATTTTTGCAGGAAAATGTGTCATGCAGACGGGTGAGTCAAAAATCTCAGATATGAGTGTTTCTTCAGGGGATCCCAGGTCATCACCCCATTTTATTTTTGAGCCTTTTTCATTCAGTTTTGCGATGGCTTTTTCATAGGTGATATGGGGAAAAGGTTTCTTTATTCGTTCCAAAACTTTTGTATCTCTCTCCAAAATATCAAGTTCATTTTTGTTTTTATCCAGAATGTATTCAATAATGTATATAATTAAATCTTCTCCCAGCTTGATTATGTCATCCAAGAGGGCAAAAGCTACCTCTGGTTCAACCATCCAAAATTCGATAAGGTGTTTTCTTGTTTTTGATTTTTCGGCTCGGAATGTTGGCCCAAAACAATAAACTTTTCCAAAAGCCGCTATTGCAGCTTCATTGTAAAGCTGACCACTCTGGCTTAGATATGCTTTTTGACCGAAATATTCTGTTTCGAAGAGAGTAGTAGTTCCTTCGCAGGCACTTGGGGTCAATATGGGAGTGTCCATATTACGAAAGCCTCGGCCGTTAAAAAAATCCCGTATAGCTTTAATCAGTTCCGTTCGGATTTGGAGTATTGCATTCTGCTTTTGAGATCGAAGCCAGAGATGACGGTGTTCCATGAGAAAAGGAATTCCATGTTCTTTTGGAGTTATGGGATATTCTTCAGCAATCTGGATGATATTAATATCATTTATGTTCAATTCATAGCCTCCAGGGGCTCTTTTTTCTTCTCTGACAAGGCCTCTTATAATGAGAGAGGATTCCTGAGTGAGTTCATCAAACTTTTTAAAAAGAGGGTTGTCTTTTTTAGGGCTGTAAATTGTTCCCTGGAGTATTCCGGTTCCGTCTCTAATAATAAGGAAACGAATCTTACCGCTTGAACGCTTTTTGTAAACCCATCCTCTTATTTCGATTTCCTGGTCTTTATATCCAGCAATATCTTCAATATAAAGCCATTTCATGATGCCAAGGATTATAAGCAATATACATATTTACGTCAATAGATGTGTTTTTCAGGAGTTTTTATGATTTAAGTTTGAATAAATAAAATAAATATATTAAATATAGCTTGTAAGAAAAACAAAATAGGCTAGATTGTACATATTATGGTTGAGGCAAAACCTTTTAATTCAGTCAAACTAATCTGCGGTATTATCGCTTCTGAAAAAATTATCTTTGATATAGCAGAAGAACACCTCATTCGGCTTTATGGTAAACTGGACCATTCGAGTGCATTTTTCAGGTTTGATTTTACTGACTATTATGAAGAACAGATGGGCAAAAATTTAAAAAGAAAGTTCTTAAGCTTTGCCGATCTTTATTCTCCTGAAATGCTGAGTGAAATAAAACTCCGCACAAATAAGCTTGAAGAGGAGATGAATAAAGAACTGAATGCAAAGCACAGAATTGTAAATTTGGATCCAGGCTATCTTACTTCTTCTGCTTTGATTATGGCAACAGCAAAAAATTTCTCACACAGGATTCCTCTTAAAAAAGGTATTTATGGGCATCTAGAATTATTATTCGAAAAAAAAACAGTAAGAACATTGGAGTGGACTTACCCTGATTTTAGAACAGAAAAATATCATGAATTCTTTATAAGTGTAAGAAAGATTTACATTTCACAGCTTGATGACAAAAATGTTTAAGCTGTTTGTGCGTACTTGTAAATTTAAAACTAATTAATATTCAAGGCTTAGAACTGTTTAATTCAGTTAATATCCAGAGCGGATATTTCCCTTTTACAGAATTGTTATCCAGCCAGCCTTTCTTTTAAAATTGTTACAACTTCAAAACCTGCTCTTTTTTGACCTTCCTTTGCTCCGGCGCCAATATGGGGTGTTGCAATAACATTAGGATGATCTATTAAGGGATAATTATCTGGAGGCTCTTTTTCAAAAACATCTATTGCTGCACATCTGACTTTGCCCGATTCAAGAGCATTTAGTAGAGCATCTTCATTCACAGTTCCTCCTCTAGAAGCATTAACAATAATAACTCCATCCTTCATTTTATTAAATTCATTGTCACTTAAGATATGTTTTGTTTTTTCTGTCAAGGGGAGATGAAGTGATATAATATCTGACTGATGCAAAAGTTCTTCCAGAGATACCTGTGTTACATCCATGTCTGTTTTGACTTGGATAATATCATAAATAATAACTTTCATTCCAAAAGCAAGTGCACGTTGGGCAAGTGCAAGGCCTATTCTTCCACTTCCGATGACACCTAATGTTTTTCCATAAAGTTCTGTGCCTGAAAGGATCTTTTTCTCCCATTTATGGGATTTCATAGAAATGTTGGCTTTTCCATGGTTTCGTACGGCTCCAAGCATTAACCCAAAAGCATGCTCAGCAACGGAAATTGTTGTGGCTGCGGGCGTATTTGCGACCTGGATTCCTTTCTCTTCAGCGTCTGTAACATCGATGTTGTCAAGGCCAATTCCTGCCCTTACAATGATTTCAAGATTTGAGGCTGCATCAATAGTCTTTTTTCTGATTTTTGTGGCTCCTCTAACTACTGCTGCATGGAATTCAGGGATTGTTTTAATGAGTTCTGCCTCATCCATACCTGTTTTTAAGGTGACTTCAAAATCAGGAATGGATTTGAGCTCTTCAAAGGCCTCTGGATTTAATGCATCACAAACAAGAATTTTTTTCATTTCTAATTCTCCTTAAAAATTTTTTAGGTAAAAATATCGAAAGAGGCAATAAGATAGAAGATATTTTTGGTTTGTTTTTTTATGTATTGCCTTCTTAATCTGCCTCTTTAATATTGTTTATAACATTCACCCTAATTTAATAACAGAATTTGAGGATTCAGTCAATTGAAGTAGGAAAAAAACGAACAGTTTTGATTTAATAATATCACTCCTCTAGAATACTTCTATACCATATTTTATTATTATGGGAGATTACAATTTGTTTATCATTGTGAACAAAAATTAGGGAGAAGTTCTAAATTGAACTAAAAATATAATAGGTTGACTTTAAAATAAGAGTTTATTATTTTTTGGTCATGAGTATTTGGACAGTATTAGGTGAAATTTCTTTTGTAATTTTAATTGTTTTTTTTGTTTCTTTCGTTGTCTTTAGCCTGTTAGAGAGAGAAAAAAAAGCATTTCAGCGTAGTTTATTTTTTTTGTTTCTTTTGATATGCATTAATTCTCTTATTTTTTTCATCCCTTTATCACTAAAAAATTGGATTTTTGGAAGTGTTTTTATTGTTATTGCTGCAGCTTTTATTATTTTGATATTTTCTCAAGCCCCAAAGAAAAAGACTGAAATTATTGGGGAGCAGAAGCGAATAGATGAGAGGAATATCATTTTTGCGCGCTTTGATTATATAGAAGGTTCTGAAATTTTCAAAGAATATTACAAACGAAATACTATATATAAGAAGATTGACGATGAAATAAGAAAACTTCCAGATATTTTATCTTCTTCTCATGTAAAAAAAAGTCCACTGTTTTTTTCTCTGGCAAATGCAGAATTTGATTTTCTTGAAGCTCAGTTAACGAATGTTAAGGGAGTTAAAGAATCAGAGAGAATCGAATTTTCGCCTCATAAAAACACAAAAGTTATAAAGAACATTATAAAATACCTGGGTTCTGATATCTGCGGCATTTGTGAACTGGATAAGTCTTATCTTTATTCGAATGTTGGTCGTGGGCCTGAACAATATGGAGAAAAAATAGAAAATAATGATAAATACGCTGTTGTCTTCGCAGTAGAAATGGATTATGAGATGATCAGAACTTCCCCTAAATCTCCTGTAATTGTTGAGACTGCTAAGAAATACGTTGAAGCAGCAAAAATATCTATAATTGCTGCCAATTTTATTCGTAGGCTAGGATATTCATCAAGAGCTCATATTGCAGGAAGCAATTATCAGGCGATGCTTATTCCTCTTGCCTGGAAAGCAGGCCTAGGGGAGTTAGGGAGAATGGGCATTCTTGTGACTAAGAAATTTGGGCCCCGCATAAGACTTGGGCTAGTAACAACAGATCTCCCTTTGATTGTTGATAGACCAGAAAATTTTGGAGTTCAAGATTTTTGTGCAAAATGTCAAAAATGTGCTAGAAACTGTCCTGCTCAGGCCATCACTTATGGTGAAAAGGTCAAAGAGAATGGGGTTTTAAAGTGGGTTATTAACAGGGAAGAATGTTACAGATATTGGAGAAAAGTTGGAACAGATTGTGCAACTTGTATCTTTGTTTGTCCTTACAGCAAGCCGGATAATCTTTTTCATAACTTAATAAGAAAAGCCATTTCAAAATCTTCAACTGTACAATCATCAGCGGTCTTTGCAGATGATTTATTCTATGGCAGAAATCCTCAAAATAAAAAGTCGCCTTTAGATCTTTGAACTATTTTGCTTTTATTTTATAGGTTTAAAATGTTTTTTATCTCCTAGAGGTGTCCAGAGTCCATAACTTTCTTCATGAATACGGCATTTTCCTTCTGATGTCCATTTGAAACCGTAATTATAACCAAACCACAGATATTTATCCCCGCCGCCGTTTTCAGTTGTGATAATATAACGAGCATCTACATTTCCAATCCCTAAAACCTTTCTGCCTGGCAAATTCTGATCACCTTTGTTGGCGTCAAAAGGAATCCATCCATATGGAGGTAAGTATACTTCTGTCCACCTGTGAAATACGTCATCAATGCTGGCATCATCTCCTCTGCGGCTTATTGCACCAACATATCGAATGGGAACACCGAGAGCCCGACAGAGAGAAATCATGCAGTAAGAGTACTCAGAGCAGGAAGCTGTACCTCTTTGTAGTACAGTAGGAGCAGGGTTCCATCCTCCTAGAGGCTTAAGGTTGTAACTGAAGTGTTTTCCCAAATAATCATAGATTCGCCTGGCGATCCAATAGGGATTTTTTTCTTTTCCAGCAATTTTTTGGGAAAGATTTTGGATAAGAGGATCATGAATGCAGTATTTATCTCCATCCTGAGTATATTTTTTTCTTATTTCTTCAGGAATATCTTCTAAGTTTCCAACTTTATCAGGATAAATGAAATACTCTGTGGAATAAATTTCAGAATTTATTTTCCAGCCTGGTTTGACTATTGAATAGCTTTTTAAGTCTCTATAATGAAAATGAGCAATTTTTTGTCCCCAACTATCTTCAATAATTTCTTTCGGTTTTGAGTCAAACTCGATAGGTCCTAATAAGCTTTGATTATCTCTGTTTTTGGGGAGCGGGAGATAAACATTGAGGGTCTTTACTGTGCCGGGACCATAGTTTCGATATTCTTTGATAAAATGAAGGGACATGTCGCGTTTGTCCCATTTGGAGAGGATATCCTTACAGAATATTTTTATCTTATATATTTCATTATTCTCATAATCAACATTCCAGAGAACATTATTACCCCAGGCTAGTCCGTAAGGGAATGGGCCGTATGAATGCAGAGAGGAAAGACACAGTCCATCTGATGGATTAACAAGATAAATCCTATCTGCACCGCGGTCAGTTACCCATAAATACTTGCCATCAAAGGTTAATCCAGCTGGTTCTCTTTCAGGAGAAGGGAAATTTTGAACCATCATCCCATCTTCAATAGAGACCTTAAGAAGAATGTCGCTTTTATAGTCTGTAACCCATATATACTTTCCATCCCAGGTGAGGTCTCGTGGATTCTGGCTATTTGATTCTAAGATAAGCAATACATTTCCTGTTTCCGGGTCAATGCGGTACATGGATTTCTCTCCAGAATCGATATGCCATAAGTTTTTTCCATCCCATGCTAATCCTTCCGGATGGTGCCCAGGAGACTCGAAACTTTTAAGAATTTTTCCTGATTGTGGTTCAATTTTATATATTTTGTCTGTAAAGTTATCAGCCAACCAGAGGTTTTGTCCATCAAATGTCAGCCCTGTTGGACATGGGCCAGGTGTTTTAATTACTTTAAGGATATCTCCAACTTTTGCCCAAGATAAGGAACTAATAAGAAAGGCAATACAAATAAATGGAATGATTTTTCTCATAAAAACCTCCTTTTGATCTGTGTCAGTTCATTTCAATTATAAGAAAAAAGAGTAAAAAAGTCGAATGAGATATGGAAAAACAAGAAATTCTTATTACGTTTTATATATTTGTATGGTATTTTTAGAATGAGTTAATTAAAATATTAAAAGTGAGGAAAAAATTACAGGGATACATATGACAGCCAGCATATATACAATGATTCGAGAATTAGACATGTTTATAGAAGTTGTGTCCTATTATGTTAAAAACGGTTTACTTGCTTAGAAAACAGGCAGTAAGGGAAAAATATCACTGAGTAATTGTTTACTATTGGGGTTAAACAATGTTGAAAAAGCAATGGAATTTAGAACGGGATTTATCTTCTTTAAGGAAGGAATTTCCAATTTTGAAGAATTGTGTTTATCTAATTAGCAACTCACTTGGGGCTGTTCCAGGAAGGGTAAAGGGAGAGTTGGAGAAGTATTATTACTTATGGGCAGAGGAAGGAGTGACCGCATGGCAGAAAGAATGGTGGGATCTTCCGCGAAAAATAGGGGATCGGGTTGCAGCGCTTCTTCATGCGGGTGAAAATGAAGTAACTATGATGGTCAATGCAACTCTTAGTCATTGGGTGGCACTCTCTACAAAATTTATATCAAAAAATGAAAAAAGGAATAAGATCGTCATAACAGATCAAGATTTCCCTTCTTCAATTTATGCAATTACTAAAATTGCTGAATTTATGAGTTGGGATATCGATACAATAAAGAGTCACGGACACCCTGGTATTCATGTTGAAGAAATATTAAGCCGCGTAGATGAAAAAACATTATTTGTTGCTACTTCTCATGTTTATTTCAAATCTGGTTATATTCAGGACATTGTAAAAATTGCGTGCCAGGCCCGTAAGGTTGGAGCCCTAACTGTTATTGATGGGTATCATGCTCCCGGGACGATCCCTGTTGATGTAAAAAAGCTTGACGTTGATTTTTATATTGGAGGTTGTTTGAAATGGCTCTGTGGTGGTCCTGGAAATGCTTTTTTGTATGTTAAACCCGAGTTGGCATCCAGTTTGGATCCGTACCTGACAGGATGGATTGCACATAGGTCTCCATTTTCCTTCAGAGAAAAAATGAAATATACTGAAGGGTCATACAAATTTATGTCAGGAACTCCTCCTATCCCTTGCCTTTATACTGCTTTAGCCGGATTGAAGATTATCCAGGAAATTGGCAGTTTTCAGATAAGACAAAAATCTCTTTCACAAACCCGATTAACAATTGAAAAAGCAAGGGAAAGAAACTACAAAATATTTTCTCCTGAAGATAAAAACCATAGGGGAGGAGCGGTTTCTATAGTAATACCTCATGCTTTTCAAGTTAAACAGGCATTGGAAGAAAGAAGAATCAAGCTTGATTTCAGGAAAGGCGAAAACAATGAGCCAGATGTAATCAGGATTGGCCCTCATTTTTATACAAAGGATGAAGAAATTGAAATTTTATTTAAAGAAATAGATTCGATTTTTGCATCCCGAGAATTTTTAAATTATCAAGATGAAATAAAATATGTTACTTAATGCTTGGAAAGAAATAGAGAGCTTATTGGCTTTTTCTGAGATTGATGCAGGGAAATGAGGAATAATTCTCAGAAAAAGTTTGTGACAGCTAAAGGAAAACTGTTGCTTTAAAGATAAAATTGCCTTAAATTATTTTTAATAAGAATCTGCTTTTGATATGATTACTGGCATGAAAAAAATTAGGGTATTTTTTCTTCTGTTTTTATTTTTTGTATCTTTGGCTAATTCAGAAATATATTATCCATGGAAGGATGTTTACATAGGTTCTTTAGAGGGGAAAGCTTGGGCTGGTTTAGTATTAGCTCATAAGGAGAATAGTGTCTTTGCTTTTCGCATAAGAATAAAAAGAAATAATGAGATTGCAGATAAAGAAGACATTTTTTATCTTATTTCAGAGGTTGGTCCTCATTCTCCTGATGGCCGATATGCCAGGATAAAAATAAATTTAAGTCTTCCATTTGGAAAGGGGAGAGAGACCCCTATTCACAAAAAGCCATCTTCAAAATCATCTACGTTAGTTTTTGAATGGTCTCGTCAGGATGAGAGAACTGTTATTGGGAAAATCAAAGGGCCTAAGGATATAGAAATCCACCTAATTCATTATTTTCCTTGGGATCTTAGTGGAATATACCAGTTTCTTCCTGACAGCCACATAACTGGAAAAAGCATGTCCCCGCTTGGAAGCAATTATTTAATCTGGATGAATCGTAAGGGGGATTTGATTACTGAATCTCAAGGTGAAGAAATTGCCCTGTCTTTTTCTTTAGAAAGGAAGTTATATTTTGTAGCAGGACTTGGGGAGGATACTAGAGTATTGAGAAACCATATTTATCGATATAAGAATGAAAAGACTATTGATTCTATTTTAGAGGAAGAGGAGAAAAGGTACAAAAAGAAAAGAGTTAAGATTGAAGGAATATATAAAGGAGTTTCTAAAGCAATAACCAACAACCTTTTTTGGATGACACTTTACCAGCCTGGAAAACATCGGATTTATGCTCCAGCTGGCCGTAGATGGATTTTTCCAAAGCCAGATGGGACTCCTGATCACTGGACAATTTTTGAATGGGACTCTTTCTTTAATGCATTAGAAGTCTCAATAGAGAGTTCTAAACATGCTGAGGATATTTTGAGAGCAGTTCTGGAAACAGAATACCCAAATGGAAATATTCCTAACTGGAGGGGGAGATTCGGAGGAGCGAGTGACCGTTCGCAGCCTCCTGTTGGTTCTTATGTTGTGTTAAAATTGTTTGAAAAGATTGGTGATATGGAGATTTTGAAATTTGCTTATCCATATCTTAAGAAATGGCACTCTTTCTGGAAAGCGAAAAAAGACAACGGCCAGATACGTAGAGATGGTAATGGAGATGGTCTTCTTGAGTGGGGATCAGATGAGGAACTTATTGCCCAAAGTGTCCCATCTTGGGAGAAGAATGTTGAAGGGAAAACACGTGCAATGTGGGAATCAGGACAGGATGATCTTCCTAATTGGGATGAGGCCTCTTTCAATGATGAAACAGGAACTTTAATGATGAATTGCCTTGATTTGAATTCTCTTTACACGTTTGATTCCTGGTGTTTAGCTCAAATTGCCAGTGTGCTCGACAAGAGAGAAGAATATAAAGTTTATATGGATGAATATGAAAAAATGAAAGCCCTTATTAATGACTATCTATGGAATGAGAAAGAAGGATTCTATTTTGACCGTTACTGGGATGGAAAATTTTCATCAAGAAAAGCAGCATCGAATTTTTATCCCTTGTTGGCACGTATTCCAAACCGAAAAAATGCTGTCCGGATGATAAAACACTTGCTTAATGAAAAGGAATTCTGGGGAGATTATGTGTTGCCAACAGTTTCCCGTGATGACCCAGCCTTTAAAGATCAACAGTACTGGAGAGGAACAATTTGGCCTCCTACTAATTACCTGGTTTATCAAGGTTTGAAAGCATACGATTTTGATGCTATTGCATCTGAATTTGCTCAAAAAAGCTCTTCCTTGTTTCTACGGAGCTGGGAAAACTTCCAACTATGTCCTGAGAATTTTGATTCCAGGACTGGAGAAGCCGGGGGACAAAGATATCAAAGTTGGGGACCTCTGTTTGCATTAATTGCTTTAGAGGAATATTTGGATTTTACACCATGGGAAGGATTTAGATTCGGAATGATAAATCCTGAGAAAAAAGGAAAATTGTCTAGGATTTCTATTCAAGGAAGGCATTATGATATAGAGATTTCCCCATCGAAAATGAAGTTAAAAGAAGAAGGGAAAAAGATACTGATCGTCAACGGGTGTGCTGTATTCAGACATTTTCTGTATTCTCAGAATGAAATTTCATTTGAGATAAAATCGCTTGGCCCAAGAGAGATAAAGATACGGTTCATTACAGATGGAAAATATCAACTGGAAGTAGATGATCAGGTTAAGCGGATTTTTGATGGAAAATCAACAAAGGTCAAAGTGCCTGAAGGGGAGCATAAAATTTTAATTTTACTTTTAGCAAAAAAGGAATGAATTAAAACATACTGCATTATTCATAAAACCTTTTTAAGAAAAATTAAAGGTATGTTGGATTTAGTGTTTTTCTAACAAAAAGACAGTGAAGCCCTCTGTGTTAAGTTTTAATGCAATCCTTTCTGCTATGTCTAGGCTTTTAGCCTTGATTCTAACCCTGTAATAAGTTTGATGTGAGGTTTTAAAAATAGAAATATATACACCTTTATAGTTTTTCTGGAGTTTCTTTTTTAGATGGATCGCATTTTTATTAAGTATAAAAGCACCTACCTGGACAGAAAACTTTTGTGTTGACGTTTCAACTGGAACGCCTGGAAGTGGCTCTAACTTGACAGATGCAACGCCAGGCCCGATTATTCCTATAACTTTTGCAGCCGCATATGAAAGATCGATAATCCGACCTTTTATGAAAGGACCTCTGTCATTTATTCTGACTGTTACTGATTTTCCATTATTGAGATTTGTCACAATAACATATGTGCCAAAAGCGAGGCTTCTATGAGCAGCAGTCATGTCATGCATATTGAAAATTTCTTGGCTGGAAGTTGTTTTTCCATGGAAACCTGGCCCATACCATGATGCTAGACCCCTCTGTACATTTGGAGCAGGTTTGTATCTTATCCGAGCACAGGATGATAGAAATATAGTCAAGACGAAAATGAATAATATTCCACTTAAAATTTTCATCTTTCTGACTATAATAATGCCAGAAAAATTCAATTCAATCAATCAAGATTTAGAGCAAAAATTTCTCTAATCTTTCTTTCAGGAAAGAAAAAGCTTTCGTCGGAGTAGAGCAATAAGAAAAAAGGGTTATGTCTTCAGGAGCAATTGTGTCATATTTTAAGAGAGCATCAAAATTTATGATCTCTTGCCAATATTCTTTTCCGTAAAGAAGTAAAGGAGTCATGTCTTCTTTTTGAATTTTTTTCGTCTGAATTAAAGTCAATATCTCCACTACTTCATCTAAAGTCCCAAACCCCCCCGGAAAAGCAACTACGGCTTTTGCTTTACTAACAAGCCAGAATTTTCGCATGAAAAAATAATGAAAGATAAAGGAAAGTTCAGGGGATATATATGGATTTGGATCCTGTTGAGAAGATAAGGATATATTCATTCCTATTGATTTCCCTCCAGCTCGAGATGCTCCTCTGTTGGCAGCTTCCATGATGCCCGGCCCTCCTCCGGTGCATATGACAAAATTTTTTCCTTTAGGTTTAAGTTTAATCGCCCATTTGGTTAATTTATATGCAAGTTCTTCTGCTTCCCAGTAATATTTTGTTGTTAGCGAGTTTTTAGAATAAAGCTTTGCCCTCGTGGAGCCGAGAAAAAGGATTGTGCTCTTGACCTTAAGTTTGTTCAGGCGGCTCAGAGGCTCTAGATATTCACTCAGAATTCTTATACTTCTGGCTTCGGGAGAGTTTAAAAATCTAGAATCTTTATATGCTTCTTTAGGTTCTTTTTCTTTTTTCATAATATCCTCTTAATAATTATCTAAAAATAGAAAATAATGATATCATAAAATCTATTAGATAAAGAAAAATATTTTGATTTTTTGACTTCAAAAATCTCATATGCTATTTATTTGAATGAAAGATTTTATTTATGATAGGGAATGAAAAATGACTGAAGGCCTAGAAAAGTTGTCTGATAGAGAATATCCAGGTAGAGTGATAATCTTAGGTAGAGACAGGTCAGGAGAAAACAAAGTCGTTGTTTATGCGATTACAGGGCGGTCTGCTTCAAGCCAGGCTAGAAAAATTGAGTTTGAGAAAGATACAGCATGGGTCAGACCTGTAGATGATGAGATATTAAATAAGGGGAATATTGATTTGCTGATATATCCTGCTATATTAATTTCTGGGGGAATTGCTGTTAGTAATGGAAAACAGACTTTGGATATAAAAAACTGCATTCATCAAAGTCAGAATCCGGTTAAAATCCTGGAGCTTGCACACAATAGATGGGATTATGAACCCGATGATCCGGCATTTACTCCCAGGATAAGCGGATGTATAATTCCTGAAAACAGGGCATCCCTTGGTATAATAAAAAGAGCAGAAGACGGTTCCTCAACAAAAAACTATTTTGAAGTTCCACTTAATGCAGGAAAGGCGAGGATGATTACTACTTATACAGGAGAAAATATAGACCCCCTACCTTCATTTGATGGAGAACCTGTTGATTTAGATCTGTTCGGGAAAACTGCAGATGATGTTGCAGGAGATGTGTATTACGCTATGAGGTCTCAAATTCAGGATGAGGATTTTAGGGTGTCAGTTATTTGCATTTTTTATGAGGAATTAGAAGTAAATAAATATGATATATCTATTATAAACCGGTGTGAAAGGACGAAAAAATAATATGGTTAAAATCGGAAAGACTACAAGGGAACAATACAGAACAAAAGTAAAAGAAGAATTCCCAGATACATTGAATATTGGGAATCTTAAGTTTAAGAAAAAACTTTCAATGAGATATGGAGAAAATCCTGGATATCCTGCTGCTTTTTATACAGAAGAAGGAGCGAGTGGTCCCAATATGTCTACTATGAGAGTGATTCAAGAGGGGGTAAAAGGCTTAGGTTATATAAATATCGGGGATATGGACTTGGGCCAGAGGTTAATAAAAAAATTATCGGACATATATAAAAGTAAACATATTTGTGCCTTAATAAAGCATGAGATGCCTAGCGGTGTTGCCATGGGAAATGAGTCTGAGAATGTTTTTGAAAAGGCATGGAAGTGCGATCCTCTGTCTAACTTTGGAAGTGTAGATGTTTTTAACTACAAAATCGATGAGAGATTGGCCAAAAATATTGTTGAAAAAGGGAAAAATGTTGAAGTCGTATATGCTCCAGAATTCACGCTTGAGGCTATTAAAGTCTTCGCAACAAGAAAGCCGTTAAGAGTCGTTAAAATGGCGTCTTTTTTTGATAAACCCTCTGTTGATGAAAATCTGGAATTTAAACGGGTGGCCGGAGGACTTTTAGTTCAGAAAAGATTTAATTCAAAAATCATTTCGTATGAATCAGTAGAGGTTGTTTCAGAGAGAAGTCCAACGCAAGATGAAATCGATGCTGCAATTTTCAACTGGAATGTAGCATGTTTTACTCGGTCTAATGCAGTGATTATAGGAATGAAGGATAAAGTGCATGGTATTGGCTCTGGACAGCGAAGCAGGATCGATTCTGCAGAAGATGCTATTAAATTTTCAAAAAGGGGCTATGGATCTGAAGGATGTGTCATGGCTTCAGATGCGTTTATGCCTTTTCCAGATGTAGTGGAAATTGCCGCAAAAAATAAAATCACATCGATAATTTATCCGCTCGGTTCAATAAGAGACAAAGAAGTTATCGATAAAGCCAATGAGTATAATATTGCCATGATTATAACTAAGAAACCAGATGAAGAAAACAGTGAAAGATGTTTTCTTCACAGATGAGTATCACAGCTTGACTTTAAATAGAAGAATTCTATAATAAGATGTTTTTATAATATTATAATATATTGAGAGAGATATGATTTCTCTCCGAAAATCTGTCATAATATAAGGAGATATTAAATGAGTAATGATTTAACAGTGGAAGAGTTGCTAGCAAAGGCTGAACAACCTTCCAAGGATGCTATGCGACTTCATCCATTTTACAGAGGTAAAATCGAAGTACTGCCTAAGTGCAGGATTAATAATTTTAATGATTTTGCCATATGGTATACTCCGGGTGTTGCTGCTCCATGTAAAGAGATCTATAAAAACAGTGAAAAAGTATACGAAATGACCAATAAAGCTAATTTTGTTGCGGTTGTATCCGATGGAACTCGAGTTCTAGGACTCGGAGATATTGGACCTGAAGCTGGCCTTCCCGTTATGGAAGGAAAGGTTGTTCTTTATAAATACCTAGGTGGTGTTGATGCTTTTCCAATTATGCTTGACACCAAAAATCCGGAAGAAATTATCAAGACAGTAAAGCTGTTACAGCCGACATTTGGTGGAATTAACCTTGAAGATATTTCAAATCCGAAATGTTTTCATATATTAGATACACTAAGAGAAGAATGTCATATTCCCGTATGGCATGATGACCAACAGGGGACAGCTTGTGTGACAGTAGCTGGATTGATGAATGCTGTGAAAATTGTTGGGAAAAAGTTAGAAGATATTAAAGTAGCGATGGTTGGCGCAGGTGCTGCAAATATAGCAATAAATAGGTGCATAGTAACAGCAGGAGTAATGCCTGGTAATATCATACAAGTAGATTCAAAAGGGATTTTACACAGAGACAGAGAAGATAGGGAGGCCCTGCAGAAAAACTTCAAGGAAAAGTGGCATATTTGTGAAACAACAAATAAATACCAGGTCAAAGGTGGTATAAAGGAAGCAATGGAAGGAGCAGATGCTGTGATTTGTGCATCAAGAGCTGGCATTATAAAGAAAGAATTCATCAGAGTCATGACAAAAGATTCTATCGTTTTTGCTGCAGCCAATCCAGTTCCTGAAATATGGCCGTGGGATGCAAAAGAAGCAGGTGCAAGAATTGTTGCTACAGGGCGTTCTGATTTTCCAAATCAGGTTAATAATTCCCTTGGATTTCCAGGAATTTTCAGAGGAACATTGGATGTAATGGCAACTAAAATAACTGATGAAATGTGTAATGAAGCAGCAAAAGAATTGGCAAAAGTAGCTGAAGATTATGGCCTAAGTGAGGATTATATAATACCCAATATGGATCAGTGGGAACTTTTTCCAAGAGAAGCTGTTGCAGTTGGAACGAAAGCAATTGAACAAGGAATTGCAAGAATCGAGGCTCCTGCAGAAGAAAGGTATAAATTGGCTGAAGGAATAATCAAAAAGGCTAGAGAAGAAGTAAAATTATTGATGAGAGAAAATTTCATTATTGACCCTGACAAAAAATAGCTTAGGTTATACATAAAAATTGCTGATAGAATTAATATAATACCAAATAGTTTTTATAGTTCTCTATGAAACCCTCAGAACTAGTTTATTTTCTATCCTTGGCTAGATCACAAACTAACAGCGTAAAGCATATGAATTTGAGGGGATGGAGGAAGCGACATTAAAAGATTTAGCCTTTATGAGTCGATCTTCGAGGGAACCCAACAAAGTGAGTCGGGCCTGATGGATGTGTGAGCACTGTATAATCAAAAGGGCGATGTTGATGATGGCTCGGGGACATTGGGGCGTTGCTTAAGATAAACATGCGGAGTTCCAGCAGAGCCGAGAAGATCGGGGAGGAAATGGCGTTAAAAATCTTAGTGGAGTGCAAACATGTTTCACCTTCCAGGCGAGCCAATCTTATTGCATCTGCTTCGTTACAGCGAATTCGTGGTGAAGAACCACAGCTTCATGCGATGTGCCTTGCATCTGCAACAACTTAGACTCGTGAATAATTCAGGCTTTTGCAAACTAAATGGGAGGTGAACCTTCTTAAATTGATAGCTGTGTTGAATTATGAATTAAATATGAAATAAATATTTTAGATATACTTGACAAAAATATACTCAAGTGTTATATTAATTACATGTTGAATTAATATTGAAATTAAATTCGGAGGATATAAATGTCAAAAACAATAGGAATTGACCTTGGTACAACAAACTCAGTTGTTGCCGTAACAGAAGGTGATAAGCCTGTAATTATCACAAATGAAGAGGGAGGACGTACAACTCCTTCTGTTGTTGCTTTTAATGAAAAAGGAGATAGATTGGTTGGCCAGGTTGCAAAAAGACAAAGGGTTTCAAATCCTGAAAACACAATATATTCTATAAAAAGATTCATGGGGCGACGCTTCAGTGAAGTTCCTGAAGAAATAAAACAGGTTCCCTTTAAAGTGACTAAAGATCCAAATGGAGACGTGAGGATAGAAGCATTAAATAAAAAATATGCGCCACCTCAGATTTCAGCAATGATTCTGAGGAAGTTGAAAAAGTCGGCAGAGGATTATCTGGGAGAAAAAGTTCAAAAAGCCGTAATTACAGTGCCTGCTTATTTTAATGACAGTCAAAGAAAAGCAACCAAGGATGCCGGAAAAATTGCCGGTCTTGAAGTTGAAAGAATAGTCAACGAACCTACTGCTGCTGCACTAGCTTACGGGATGGACAAGAAGAAGGACCAAACGATTGCTGTATATGATTTTGGAGGTGGGACTTTTGATATTTCAATTTTGGAAGTAGGTGAGGGGATTGTTGAGGTAAAATCTACAAATGGAGACACACATCTTGGGGGGGATGACATTGATCAGAAAATACAGGACTGGCTGGTTTCTGAATTCAAAAAAGATAATGGCATAGATCTTTCGAAAGATAAAATGGCACTTCAACGATTAAAGGAAGCTGCTGAAAAAGCAAAAATGGAACTTTCCACAACTAAGGAAACCGAAGTAAATCTTCCATTTATTACTGCTGATTCAACTGGGCCAAGACATCTTCTTCTAAAACTGAGTAGAGCAAAATTAGAGGAGCTTATGGATGAAATAATTAAAAAGACAATAGATCCTTGTAAGAAAGCAATGGCTGATGCTGGAGTAAAGGCCGAAGATATAAATGAAGTAGTTTTGGTAGGAGGATCGACACGAATTCCAAAAGTGCAAAATCTTGTTAAAGATATCTTTAGTAAGGAGCCCCATAAGGGAGTTAATCCTGATGAAGTCGTTGCAGCAGGAGCAGCTATTCAGGCAGCAGTTTTATCTGGAGATGTTAAAGATGTGCTTTTACTGGACGTAACTCCTCTTACTCTAGGTATAGAGACACTTGGTGGTGTGTTTACAAAAATGATTGTAAGGAATACAACAATTCCCACAAAAAAAACTGAAACCTTTTCTACTGCTTCTGATAATCAACCAAGTGTTGAAATTCATGTGCTTCAGGGTGAAAGGGAAATGGCTGCTGCCAATAGGACATTAGGCCGTTTTCATCTGGATGGTATTCCGCCTGCTCCGCGAGGAGTGCCCAAGATAGAAGTTGCTTTTGATATTAATGCCGATGGAATACTTCATGTTTCTGCCAAGGATATAGGAACAGGAAAACAGCAATCTATTACTATAACAGGCCACAGCGGGCTGGAAGAAGAGGAAATAGAAAAAATGGTAAAGGATGCTGAAGTTCATGCTGAAGAAGACAAGAAGAAAAGAGAAGTCATTGATACTAAGAACCAGGCCGATCAAATGGTTTACAGTTTAGAAAAATTATTAAAGGAAAATAAAGATAAAATTGGCGAAGACGAAACAAAAAAAATACAGACTGAAATAGAAAACACAAAAAAGGCAATCGAGAGTGAAGACCTGGAGCAAATAAAGAAAGCAATAGAATCACTCTCTCAGGCATCCCATAAACTGACAGAAATGATGTATCAGCAAGCAGCTCAGCAACAAAAGGCCAATGCTCAACAGGAAGCACAAAATACTTCTGAAAGCCAAACAACAGACAAGGAAACTTCTGAAAGCGGATCTGAAGGCGAAGTTATTGACGCAGAAGTGATAGATGAAGAAAAGAAATAAATTGGATAGAAGCCTATATTTTTAGCCTATAAATACTTGTTCAAGCAGACAATAAGCACTGCATGAACATTAAAGACTAAAAGGGCCAGGGATGAAGAAGGATTATTATCAAATTCTAGGTGTTTCCAAGAAAGATTCTCTGCCAGAAATAAAAAAAGCATTCAGAAAACTTGCAAGAAAATACCATCCTGATCTCAACCCAGGGGATAGAGTTACAGAAACTCGGTTTAAAGAGATTCAAGAAGCTTATTCAGTTCTAAAAGACCCCAAAAAAAGGAGTCAGTATGATCAATTTGGGTTTGTTGGCAATATCCCTCCTGGAGGAGGATACAAACATTCTTATTCAACAGGCTTCGAAGGTTTTGATTTCTCAGGGTTTGGGACATCTTCATTCCGCGACTTCTTTGGAGATGTTTTTGGGTCAAGAGTACAGTCAACTCAGAAAAGAACAACGAGAGGAGAAGACCTTCACTATTCCATGAAAGTTACATTTGTTGATGCTTTCAAGGGAGTAGATACACGAATAAGACTTACCAGGATGATTGCTTGTTCGAACTGTAATGGAGTTGGCTATGTGCAAGGCAAGGGTCAGCAAGTGTGCTCAGTATGTAAAGGAAGAGGGCAAATCTACAGACAGATAGGTTCTATGAAATTTTCAAGTCCTTGTCATTCATGTGGGGGAAGCGGAGTGTCTCCAGGGGAAGAGTGTGCAGTATGTCATGGGTCTGGATATATTCAAAAAAATGAGCTGATAAGAGTTAGGATTCCCGGTGGAGTGAACACAGGCTCAAAAGTCCGTATTGCAGGAAAGGGGAATGCTGGAAGAATGGGAGGCCCTTCCGGAGATTTGTTTATTACAATTGAAGTTGAACCACATGCATTTTTTAAGCGTGAGGGGAAAAATATTTATGTGAAGGTCCCTATTACAGTGACTGAAGCAACGCTTGGTGCAAAAATCGAAGTTCCGACTCTTCATGGGAAAGCTACAATCAAAATTCCTCCCGGGACAAAATCCGGTCAGAAATTCAGATTGAGAGGAAAGGGAACTCCCATGCCTGGAAAGAAGCTCCAAGGCGATGAATTTGTTGAGGTATTCATTGTCCCGCCTCCATCTAGAGATCAGAGGATTAGAGAATTAATGAGAGAAATTGAAAAAATCACTGGTCAGAAGCCGAGGGAGAAATTGGGGATTACTTGAAATGAAAACGAAAAAAGAATCAAAGAAATATCATCACATAAGTATTGTAGCTAGTATATACAATATCCATCCCCAGACCTTAAGATTGTATGAAAGGGAGGGACTGCTAAAACCTTCACGAAGTGAAGGCAATACACGTCTTTATTCTGATGAGGATCTGAAACAGCTCGAGCTAATACTTGATATCACACGCGATTTGGGAGTTAATCTTGCAGGAGTCGAAGTGATTCTGAACATGAGGAAGAAAATAGAGAGGATTGAGGCAGAAGTAAACGAATTTTTGGAGTATATAAAGAAAGAATTTTTTGAAGGAAAAGAAGACGAATTTGAAGTTAGAAAAAATGCTTTGGTACGAATAAGTCCAGCCATGATCATGAAAGTAGAGAATAAAGAAGAATGAAAAATTATAATGATACTTATCTTGATTCAAAGAATTTAAAAATATATTTAAATCAGATTTCAAAATTCTCCCTTCTTACTCAAGAAAAAGAAAAAAAGTTAGGTTTACGCATTCGAAAAGGTGATAAAGAGGCTCTGAAGAAATTAATCGAGTCGAATCTCAGATTTGTGGTTTCATACGTGAAAAAATACAGAGGCTTAGGATTGAGTTTGCTTGACCTAATCAATGAAGGAAATTTGGGACTCATAGAAGCAGCAAGAAGGTATGACCCAAAGAAAAATGTCAAATTTATATCCTATGCTGTATGGTGGATCAGGCAAGCTGTAATTCAAGCACTGTCAAAGTATTCACGAATTTATCATGTTCCTCAGAAGCTTGCCGATCAGATTTCTGAGATGAAAAAAGTAAACGCCAGACTAAAAAGAAAATTGGGCAGAGAAGCAAAAAGGGAAGAAATAGCCTCAAGCATGAAATTGCCTACTCAGTATATTGAAGAATTAGAAATAATGGGGAGAAAAGATATTTCATTAAATGATACAATCTTTGATGATAACATGGAGATTGGAGACAGAATAACAGACAGTATTACTCCATCTGTAGAATATCAAATTATTAAAAATTCTATACAGGGGCAGATTAGAAAAATAATTAAAGAATTGGATGGAAAGGAAGCTCTTGTGCTAAAATTAAGATTCGGACTGGATGATGATAAACAGTGCACTCTTCAGGAAATTGGAAACAGACTTAATCTGTCTAGAGAAAGAATAAGACAAATTGAGAAAAAAGCCATGCTAAAGCTGGCTCAGTCACATAGGATTCAACAGCTTAGAGGATATTTAAACTGATGGAAAAGATTTGTACGGAGTGTAATGGAACGGGATGGATATTATCGAAAGTGAATGGGAAGACATTTGCCAAGAGATGTAAATGCTACCATGAGCGAAAAAGTCAAATTATTTTTGAACAGGCTAATATACCCAAAAGATATTCAAACCGCACATTTAGAAATTTTGAGTGTCATAATGATTCCCATCGTTATGCTTTAAAAATTTCAAAGACATTTGTTAAAAATTACCCCATCCAGGATATTGGCCTTCTTTTTCAAGGTCCCTGCGGAGTAGGGAAGACGCATCTTGCGGTTGCCATCATTAATGAATTGATCTTAAAAAAAAATACAGACTGTTATTTCTGTGATTTCAGGGAATTGATAAGAAAGATACAGAGTACATTTAACTCGGATTCTACTTTAAGTGAGTCAGACATCCTGACTCCAATTTTTCAAAAAGATGTTCTTGTAATGGATGAATTAGGAGCCAAAAGAACCTCGGCTTGGGTTGAAGATACTATTTTCTACATTATCAATCATAGATATAACAATAAAAAATTAACTATCTTTACATCTAATTATATAGACAGTGAAGAAGAAGAGGAAGATACGAGGGATTCCTTCTTTAAAAAGACGGATTTTACCAAACGGAGGGATGATTCTCTTGTAGATAGGATCGGAGTACGTTTGAGGTCGAGAATTTATGAGATGTGCAAGATTGTAACCGTTAGTGGAGACGACTACCGAAAGAAAGTAAAACAGGCCGGATATAGATTTTGATATTCGTAATCCATTGTTTCATAGTAAAAAGCTCCTCTGCTGATGAGACAACTGATATTTTGTTTGATATTCTCAAAAGATTCTGCTAAATTTATTTGAACTTACTCCTCGGTAGCTCAATAGGTAGAGCGGGTGGCTGTTAACCACTAGGTTGGGGGTTCGAGTCCCTCCCGGGGAGCCAGTTTTTGGTGTAAAGAAAGTAAATCATTTAGTCATCGTTAGTCATAAAAAAATTGAAGGAATTGATAGTTTAAATAATAAAATATATATAAGGAGATTTTTATTGTATCAAAAAACCAAAAAACTCTACGGGATAATATTGGAGTTTTAGGCTTATGTTTATTGTTGCTGGCCAGTTGCTGTTAGATAAAAGAAATCAGATATAAGTAAGTAAAAACAAGTGAAAGCTGTATATTACACTATAATTGTCTTTCTCGTTATTGTGATGAATTCTAGCATTTTAACATCCTGCAGGACCGAAAAAGAGCATTCTATTTCGATGCGTCAAGAAGGTGTAAAACTAGGTGTTGAGGTTTTTTTGGAAGAACATTTGGATTTAGTTAAAGGAAAAAAAGTAGGGTTGATTACAAATCCGACAGGTGTTAATAGCGATCTAAAGAAAATAATTGACCTTTTTAAAGAAAATCCTGCCGTTAATCTTGTCGCATTATATGGGCCAGAACATGGGGTTAGAGGAAATGTGCAGGCAGGACGATATATTCCATTCTATTTTGATAAAAAGTATAAGCTTCCAGTATTCAGCCTTTATGGTCAGTTTCTAAAACCGGATATTAAAATGCTAAAAAATATCGATGAGTATATGCGTTCTTTTGATACACAGAATATAGGAAAGACCCCTAAAAACTCGATGTTGAAAGGTGTGGATGTAATGATGTTTGATATCCAAGATGTAGGTATAAGGATTTACACTTATATCGCAACTATGGCAAATTGTATGCAGGTGTGTGCTGAGAACGGCATTGATTTTATAGTACTTGACCGGCCGAATCCAATAAACGGAATAGATATGGAAGGCCCGCTGTTGGAATATCCTGACTACAGCTCTTTTGTCGGTCTTTATCCAATACCTGTAAGACATGGAATGACAATCGGAGAACTTGCAATGTTATTCAATGACCAATTTCTGGAAAAGAGAGTCAATTTAACTGTTGTTCCAATGCATGGGTGGAAAAGAAATATGTGGTTTGATGAGACTTCTTTGCCATGGATTATTCCTTCTCCAAACATGCCAACATTGGATACGGCCATTGTATATCCTGGGCAGGTATTTCTTGAGGGGACTAACATTTCTGAAGGCCGGGGGACTACGAAACCTTTTGAACTTTTTGGTGCCCCCTGGATTGACGGATATGAATTAAGTAATAAACTTAATAAACTAGGACTTCCTGGAGTGAAATTTAGAGAAGCATGGTTCACTCCTGTTTTTTCCAAATACAAGGGGACACTCTGTGGAGGAGTACAAATTCATGTTATCGAAAGAAAGAAGTATAAACCTTTTGAATCATCTCTTTACATAATTAAGACGATAAAAGAAAACTATCCTGATCATTTTGAATTTCATACAGAATATTTTGATAAAATCATGGGGAGCTCAAGAATGAGAGAGTCCATTGAGAAAGGAATGGAAGTCAAAGATATTGTTAATATATTTGTCGGTGGTCTGGAGAAATTTTCTGAATTACGAAAATCATATTTACTCTATTAATAGCTTCTCTACTGCAATTTTCGAATCGAACTTACTTATATTTCTTTTTATAAACAAGGTTAAATATTTTTAAAAATTTAATACATACAAGTAAAAGCATATGCTATAATAATCACTTTTAACCTGGATTATTCACAAATTGGAGTTAACTAAAGGTGTCGGCATTTTTTATGAATAATTCAAGTTAATAATTAAAAAGAGGAGTGAATGATGCCGTATATCGAGGTAAATGGAGAAAAAGTTGAACTAAACGAAGAAGGATTTCTGAATCATCCCGAGGAATGGAATGAGAAAATCGCTGGTGCTTTGGCAAAAACAGAAGAAGGATTAGATATGCTTACTGAAGATCATTGGGCTGTTATTAATTATATTCGAGAATATTTTCTGGAAAAAAATCTCCCGCCAATGGTTCGAAAAATCTGTAAAAACACAGGATTTCAACTTAAATATATATTTGAACTTTTTCCCTCTGGCCCGGCCAAAGGAGCTTGTAAACTTGCGGGCCTTCCGAAGCCTGATGGATGTGTCTAAGATAATATGAATCTGCTAAGATACGGTATTATTCTTTCTTTTTTTATTTCGGTTTGTTATTTATCTTTCCTGATAATAAGGACTTTTTCTTTCGTCAAAAAACCTCTGTATGCAGAGCCTCAGGGAGATGGAAAAAAGGCAATAACATGGGAATTGCGAAAGAGGATTGGCTTGAAACGACAGAGTGGTTAGAAAATGAACTGAGACGGGAAGTGAATGACCCACAAGGCAGCAGGAGAAAGTTGGACATTTTCAAGTGACTATTATGATGTGACAAATTATGGGCTTTATAGTGGAGATGATCATGTTTCGGGGGTAATGTCAAAACGGCTTGTCGAGACCTTGAGAGCGTTGGAATGCAAAAAATTGATACTTGCTGAATGTGGACATGGATTTAATTCTAATCGTTGGGAAGCTCCGGAGTGTTTGAGCATGAAATACGGTTTCAATGTCAGAAGTATTCTTCAAGTTGTTGCAGATCCTCTTGTGATTAAGAAGAAAAAACAAAATTAAGTCACTGAATTCGAATTTCTCTTATTTTCTCCGCGAAAAAGCAATTTCTTTTATAGCGTTGATGGCTGTCTTTATGTGTTTTTCCGTATTGAAAGGTCCGATTCCAAATCTAACGGCTCCATGTATATCAATCGTTCCCAATTGTTTATGTACAAGAGGAGCACAATGCAATCCGGTTCGGGTTGCTATGTTGTAATCAACATCAAGAATGGTTCCTGTGTTAAGAGCTTCAAGGTCGTCGACATTGATAGGAAGAATACTTATATGATTTGTCATATCATCCTGACAATACATGGTCACATTTTCAATGTCTTTCAGTCCATCCCGAAGCATAGTAGTGAGTTTCATCTCATGTTTATGAAGGTTTGCTAATCCCTTTTTTTCTATCCATTTAAGCCCTGCATAAAGACCTGCAATCCCTACAGTATTGGCTGTGCCGTATTCCAGTCTGTAAGGATATTCATAGAGGTGAGTTGGAACCGCTGATCGGACACCTGTTCCTCCTGCTCTTGTATGCCTTATTTCGATCCCCTCACTGACGTAAAGACCTCCGATTCCTGTTGGTCCAAGGAGAGATTTATGCCCTGTAAATGCAACAACATCGATATTAAGTTCTTTAATATCGACAGGAATTTTCCCTGCGGATTGTGAGGAATCCACTGCGAAGGGGATTCCTCTTTCTTTGCATAGTTTTCCGATTTCTTTTACCGGTTGAATAGTCCCAATGACATTTGAGGCATGATTAACTATAACGAGTTTTGTGTTTTTCTTGAATTTTTTTGTGAAATCATCAGGGTCAACGAATCCCTTGCTGTCGAAAGGAATATAATCAACTTCGACACCATTGAATTTATATTGATGATAGAGAGGTCTTATTACAGAATTATGATCGAGGGTTGTTGTTATGGCGTGATCTCCTTCTTTAAGCATGCCGTTGATGATAAGGTTCAGGGCATCTGTAGAATTGTATGAAAAACAAAGCCTGTTGGGGTCATCACCATTAAAGAAATTTGTAAGCATCTTTCGTGTGTTTTCTACTATTTCTCCTGCTTCCAGGCATAGGTCGTATCCTGAACGGCCTGGATTTACGCCAAAATTTCTATAAAAAGTATCCATAAATTCATATACTTCTTCCGGCTTAGGAAAAGATGTGGCTGCATTATCCAGATAGATAATCTTACTCACTTTGTGCCTCCATAAATTTGTAAAGAAAAACTTATTTATGTAATTAATTAAAATTAACTTTATTATAAAATACGGTCTTAAATCAAACAATATTTATAATAAAAAATTGACAGGACTTTGTCACATGGAATAAAATTTAGCTTTCCATAAACACTAAGGAATGGTTCTTAATGGCCATAGAAGAGATGAAGAAAAAAAATGATTATTAAGAAGAATTCTGACGTATCGGAAGATTTTATTAAAGAAGAAGGGATTAATAAGGTTAAAAGAAAAATACTTATTGGGCCGCATGATGGTTCCAAAAATATAATTATGAGGTATTTTAAAGTACTTCCAGGCGGAAATACAGCTCTTCATGTTCATGACCATGAACATGTGGTGAAGATTGAAAAAGGGAAGGGAGTGGTAATAAATGAAGCGGGCGAAGAAATTATCGTTTCTGAAGGTCAATCTCTTTTTATTAAAGGAAATGAAAAACATCAGTTCCGAAATCATTTTCAAGGAAGTTTTGAATTTTTATGTATAATTCTTAATACTGAAGAAGCAAACAAGTAAGTTGATAATGAAAGCGAATACGAATAAAGCTATTGAGTTTCTTTTAGCTAGAGGAAATTTGCCCATTCTTTATTGGCTAAAAAAAGACATCCTCGAAGTGCCTGTGGATAGAGAATATAAAAACTTAAAAAAATTTGCCATTCGTATTAGAATATTAAAAAACCAGATGCCAAACGGAGGATGGTGCAGAAAAAGATATGAAGGACATCCTAAATGGGAAAAAACTCATTATATTTTTGATACTTTAAATAATGCTTTTCGGTTATATAATTATGCCTGTAGTAAGGAAGATGCTGGGATAAAAAAGCTAGTGGAGTTTTTATTTTCCACCCAAACAAAAGAAGGTGACTTTCGCGGAGCTTATCTTAATGAATATGCACCTACATATCATGCTTCGATACTGAATATTCTGTGTTTGTTTGGGTATGACAGTGACAAAAGAACTCAGAAGGCATTTCGGTGGCTGAGCAAAAATAGGCAGGAAGATGGAGGATGGGTTATTCCCTGTAGGACAGTGGATAAAAAAGTTCTTAGAAACCGTTATAATTATAGAGATCAATTAAAACTTGACCCAATTAAAGCTGATATTTCTCTGCCTTTTTCTCATCTTGTTACAGGCATGGTAATTCGTGCTCTTGCCGAATCCCCGACTTGGAGGAAAAAGAAAGAAACCTGGAAGGCCAGTGAACTTTTAATAAGCCGGTTTTTCAAAGCTGACAAATATGAAGACAGTCATGAGTCATCTTTTTGGGATGAGATGAATTATACGTTCTGGGGTACTAATATATTAATCAGTCTGGATTTTTTATCAAAGATTGGTTTCACTACTGAGAATGAAAAGATCCAACAGGCAATAGACTGGTTATTGCAGAAACAAAATCCTCAAGGTTACTGGCAGGCTGGATATCGCAACTCTACTTTAGAAGATCATCTCTGGGTAACTTTTTTAGTTTTAAGAGTTATAAAAAACTTTAACTTACTGGAACTTTAGCAATTCGAAAACAAAGATACTGTCAATTTCTCATTTTTAATTCTAACAAGCAGGCAGTCGAGTACTAAAATTGAAATATTTTTTAAGCCTTGGCACAAATCTTGGGGACAGAAGGAAAAATCTAAGTCGGGCTGTTATCTTGTTAGAAAAACAGGGAATGAAGGTTATAAACAGTTCTTCTTTATACGAAACTCAGCCTGTAGATTTTTATTCCCAGCCTATGTTTTATAACAAGGTCATAGAGGTGGAGTCAGAATTAAATCCAGAACGCCTTTTAATTGTTATAAAAAGAATAGAGAAAAACATAGGAAGAAAGCCAGCAGCTTCTAAAGGGCCGCGTCTTATTGATATAGATATTCTCATTGCTGAAAATACTATTATACATAATGAAAATTTAGAAATCCCACATAGAGGACTCCCAAAAAGGAACTTTGTGATGATCCCATTCAATGAAATTTCTCCTGATATGATTCATCCTGTCCTTAAGGAAAAAATTAAAGATTTGTTGAAAAAATCTGAAGATAAGTCAGTAGTCAACATAGTCAATAATTAAGAATTTGAGTACGGAACTTCAAGAAAAAATGGCAAAGAAAATTAAGGGATATTTTTTCATAATATTATTGTTTTTGTCTTTAATTTTGACTGGATATGCCAAAGACCGCCCGAAGGTTGGTTTAGTTCTTTCTGGAGGTGGGGCAAAGGGATTTGCACATATCGGTACTCTGCAGATGCTGGATAGCTTGAAAATTCCCGTAGATTATATCGTTGGTACAAGTGTGGGTGGTATTGTTGGTGCATTATATGCAATTGGTTACAGCGGATTTGATCTTGAGAAAATGGCATTCAACACAGACTGGCATGAAATTTTTACAGATCAACCATCCCGTGTTCTATTGCCATATTTTGAGAAGAAAGACACAGGAAAATATCAGCTTGAATTTGGTCTCGAGAAAATGAAACCAGCTGCACCAAGTGGTTTGATATTTGGACAAAATATCTCTTTGCTTTTCTCAAGCCTAACATTTCCTTATGAAGGAATAGACGATTTTGATGATTTTCCAATTCCTTTTCGCTGCGTCACTGTGGATCTGGTTACAGGAAATCAAGTTGTGCTTAAAAATGGTTCATTATCTAAAGCAATGCGTGCAACCATGGCAGCTCCATCAATTTTTAGCCCAGTAGAATGGGATAATTTCCTTCTTATTGATGGCGGTCTTGTGAACAATCTCCCAATTGATGTAGCCAAAGAAATGGGAGCTGAAATAATTATCGCTGTTGATCTTGAACGTCCATTAATGGAGCGTAAAAATCTTAATTCAGGCCTGGCTATCCTTCTGCAGACGATAGCTTTGCTAGGGGAAAATTACAAAAAAAAGAATGTAGAAAAAGCTGATATTGTGATTAAACCAGATTTAAAAGGGTATTTTGCAGCAGACTTTTTTGACGATGAGAGGATTAAAAATATTATTAATATCGGCAAGGATGCTGCACATCAAAGCCTTCCCCAACTGGTTGCTCTCAAAGAAAAATATAGACTCCAAAAAGTTGAAGTTCTAGATAACCTTAAACAATCAGAGAAAAAAAGAAGAAATTTCCGTTTGATGATTACAGAAGGGAAAAATGTTATTTCTTCAATTAAAGTTGTCGGCAATGAGAATCTTCCATCTTCATTTATTCATAATTTGTTTGGGCTTAAATCTGGAGACAGGTTGAATATTAAAAAGCTCCATCGATGCATTATGGAGATGTATGGACTAGGTTATTTCGAACAAATTCAATATTATCTTGAATCCATTGAACAAAACCAGGTCAATTTGAAACTGACTGTAAAAGAACTTCCACGTCGGAAGTTACGTTTAGGGATTCGGTATGACAATTTCCAAAAACTCGTAGGCGTTGCCAGTATTCAAGCAACAAACTTGTTGGTGCCTGGTTTGCGTATTGAAAACGAACTGCAATTTGCCGGGCTGACATATTTTAACTCTAAGATTTATTATCCTTCACGTACGCTCAATCTGCCTGTCTATCCATTTTTGCGTTTAGGGTATAAAAATGTTCCAACTCGTTTATATGATGAATGCGGCGGTAGAATTGCTAGTTATGAAAATCGATCTTATCGTATCGGAATAGGTTTGGGATTGCTTTTTGCAAAATCGTTTAATACTGAAATTTCATATGAGTGGGAACACATGAATCTCAGGCCGAATATTGTTTCTTGCGAAAGTCAATCATTATTCCCGAGTTTGAAGGACAATTTGAGTAAAATCCAGGCTAGAATGACATTTGATATATTGGATGATGTTTTACTGCCAAAGAAGGGGATTCTAATTAATGCAAGATATGAAGGCAGCTTTAAAAGATTGAAATCGGATATCTACTATTACATGTTCGATGTATATGCTGATTTTTACCTGACATATTTGCGCCGTCACACTGCGAGAATTTATGGTTACTGGGGAACCAGTTCGACAGATCTTCCTGTCTATAAGTTTCTAAATCAAGGAAGGCCGAATAATTTTGTTGGCATGGATTATGATCAGCTTCAAGGAAGTAAGATGTCCCTTTTGCGCTTTGATTATCGTTATGAATATAAACGATTTCTCTATTTCAAGTTTATGGCCAATGTTGCATTGAATTATGAATATCGTTTACCTGCCGCTGTATTTACTTCTAATAATATTTTTGGTTTTGGACTTGGTTTAATGTTTGTTTCTCCAATTGGCCCAATTGAATTGATTTATAGTCGAGGGAGTAAAAACATAATGCAATCCGGTGTAGGGAGGGATATGTGGTATTTTACATTTGGAACAAAGTTTTAACTTGAATAATTCAGGTTAAAATGATGACAGAAAACCAGATTGTTTTTAATTAAAATGCATCTTTTATATGAGAAATTAGATAATCTTTATCTTTACTAAATATTAAGGATATCACATCAAATCGACATTCAACATCTTGAAGGTTGTTAAATGCTAGAAATCCCTGGGCTACTTTTTTAATTTGTTTCTGTTTAGATATAGTAACGGATTCTTCGGGTAGGCCAAAGGCCTTGCTCCTTCTTGTTTTTACTTCTATGAAAACCAGAATATTTCTGTCATAAGCAATGATATCTATTTCTCCTCTAAACAAACGGAAACCTCTTTTTATAATATTGTATTTTTTCTTTTTTAAATATTTAAAAGCAATTTCTTCACCGAATCTTCCAAGATTATAGGGAGTCATACTTTCTTTTTGCAATATTTTACTTCTAGCTTTGCTTGAAAATGATGCTTGTATTACTGGTTAAATTTTAATTTTCCATCTTATCCCATCTTTTGTATCTTCCAATACAATGCCCTTCTGTAATAGTTCATCGCGAATTTTGTCAGCTAATTTAAAGTTTTTTTCTTTTCGAGCGTTTTGCCGTTCTTCGATTTTTTCTATGATGTTAGAAGGCAAAACTTTTCTGCTTTTTTTGGGAAGAACTCCCAGGATATTGTCTAATGAATTTAAGGCAGAGATCAGTTCAGTGGCATCTTTTTTAAAGATTTTTCCAGTGGAGATCAGGATGTTGGCTTTTTTAATCATTTCAAATAGGGCTGTTAGAGCCACGGATATATTAAGGTCATCACTGAGTCCTTCTATAAATTTTTGCTTCATCTTATTGATGATTTTTTTAATGTTAGTATTTTTATTGTGCCCTTCATTGAATGTGCGATTGTTGAGTTCATAAATAAAGCTTTCAATTCTTTGGAGGGAAGATTGAGCTTGATCGAGAGCATCGAAAGTAAAATTGAGTGTTTTGCGGTAGTGAGTAGAAAGCAGAAGGAGCCGAAGAGCATTTGGGTCGGTTTTTTTATCAAGGATATCTTTCAATATGTAAAAATTTCCTTTTGATTTTGACATCTTTTTGCCGTCGACAATGAGATGATGACAATGCAGCCAGTAATTAACAAACTTCTTGCCGGAATATGCTTCAGATTGAGCAATTTCATTCTCATGATGGGGAAAAATATTATCCACGCCTCCACAATGAATATCGAAGCTCTGGCTCAGATATTTCATGCTCATTGCAGAGCATTCTATATGCCAGCCTGGTCTGCCTGTTCCAATTTCTGTCTGCCAAGAAGGTTCACTTTGTTTTTTTTGTTTCCAAAGAGCAAAATCATATATATTTTCTTTCATGTATTCATCTGAGTCGACTCTAGCTCCTGGTTTTAATTTTCCAAGATTGATTTTTGAAAGCCTTCCATAATCAGGAAATTTTGAAATTTCAAAATATATTGAGCCATCTTTTTCATAAGCATATCCTTTTTCTTGAAGGATTTTTATCATTTGAACCATTTCGGGGATATGTTCTGTTGCCCGAGGGTAGAAATCAGCTTCATGAATGTTTAATTTTTTTATGTCTCTAAAAAAAGCTTCTATATATTTTTTTGTATACTGCCGGAGGGAAATTTCTTCCTTATTCGCTGATTTTATGGTCTTATCATCGACATCTGTTATATTCATGACATGTGTTACTTTGTACCCCATAAAAACCAGAAATCTTTTTAGAATGTCTTCAAATACATAAGCCCTGAAATTTCCTATGTGGGCATAATCGTAAACTGTGGGTCCACACGTATAGAGTTTCACTTTGCCAGGAACTAACGGATAGAATGGTTCGATTTTTCTATTAAGTGTATTAAAAAATTTTATCATTAGAGACTATTATTGAAATTATTTTCCAATGAGTCAAACATTTTTGGGCAAGTACTAAATTCTACCCTTGATCTGTCCAATTTTTCTTGACAAATTTTGCTGCCAGCATTATTTTAACTTCTCTGGATTGTATGAGTCAATCAATGAGGTGGAAATTATGAAAAATGTTGTGGGAATTCGCAGGGAAGATAAGAACATTTGGGAAAGAAGAGTTCCTTTAATCCCTTTACATGTGAAAGAACTTATCCAAAAACATTCTCTTGAAGTATGGGTTCAATCATCAAAAATCCGGGTTTTCCCCGATGAAGCCTATTCCCGTGAAGGAGCAATAATCAAAGAAGATATGTCTTCCTGTCCTATTATTTTTGCTGTAAAAGAAATACCGATGCATTTTTTTAAGAAAGAGACTGTTTACATTTTTTTTTCTCATACCATCAAAGGTCAGCCTTATAATATGGCCATGTTGAAGAGAATGATGGACCTTAACTGCACACTAATTGATTATGAAAGGATAGTAAATGAGCAAGGTTTGCGAATATTATTTTTTGGAAGACAGGCAGGCCAGGCAGGAATGGTTGAGACTCTCTGGGCTTTAGGGCAAAGGTTAGATTATGAGGGCAAACAAAATCCTTTCGCTACCTTGAAACAAGCTTATAAATACAGAAATCTGTCTTCAGTAAAGGATGAAATTGCTGAAATTGGAAGGCATGTCAATAAATATGGGTTTGATTCATCTCTAGTTCCCTTGGTCTGCGGATTTGCCGGTTACGGCAATGTTTCTCAAGGAGCACAGGAGATTTTTGATATTTTGCCATCAGAAATAATTGAACCAGGGGAAATTGAGAAATTTTTTAAAGATAGGAATTATTCTTCAAATAAAATTTATAAAGTTATTTTTCAAGAAGAACATATGGTGGAACCAATTTCTTTTGAAGACAAATTTGAACTTCAGGATTATTATAATAATCCACAAATATATAAATCAATTTTTGAATCCTATATTCCTTCCCTCACCATATTAGTCAATTGTATATATTGGACCCCAGAATTCCCAAGATTTGTTACAAATAAGTTTTTAAAGCAGTTGTGGAGCAGTAATTGTCCTCCTCGCTTAAGAGTTATAGGTGATATTTCATGCGATGTTGAAGGTTCTATAGAATGCACAGTAAAGTCAACCAGTCCTGATAAGCCAGTATTTCTCTATAACCCTATAGAGAATAAGATAATTGATGGACTTAAGGGAAATGGAGTTGTTGTTATGGCCATTGATAATTTACCTGCTGAAATATCTATTGAGTCGTCTGAGTTTTTCAGTCATTCCCTAGAGCCTTTTGTGCCGGATATTGCAAAGGCTGATTTTTCTGAAGATTTTAAAAATTGTGACCTTCCTCCTGCCATAAAAAAAGCAGTAATTATTTATCGGGGTAAGCTTACTCCAGATTATGAATACATGAAGAAATTTGTTAAATAAATTTTGAGGAGTATTAACATGAAAAAAGTTTTAATTCTAGGAGCAGGTTTAGTTGCCAAGCCACTGGTTAGATATCTTCTTGATCAACCTGATTTCGAAGTCGAAGTCGCAAGCCGGACAGTGAGTAAAGCAGTTAAGCTCATCAATAATCACTCTAGGGGAATGGCAAAGTCGCTTAATCTAAAGGATGAGGACTGCTTGAGAGATGAGATTTTAAAAGCAGATATTGTCATCAATATGGTTCCTTACTCTTTTCACCCTATTGTTGCTAAATATTGCATTGAATTTAAAAAGAATATGGTTACAACTTCTTATGTCAGCGATGCTATGAAAGCCCTGGATGAAGATGCAAAAAAGGCAGGAATAATAATCCTTAATGAAGTAGGTCTGGATCCTGGTATTGATCATATGGAAGCCATGAGAATCATACACGATATTGAAAGTAAAGGAGGAGAAGTTACAAGTTTTACTTCATATTGCGGAGGATTGCCTGCTCCTGAAGCAAATACCAATCCTTTTGGCTACAAATTTTCCTGGAGCCCTATTGGTGTTCTCCTAGCGGGGAAAAACTCAGCCCAATATCTTGAAAACGGCAAGGAAGTATTTATTACATCAGAGGACCTTTTTGAAAATTATATTATGATCCCTATTGAAGGCCTTGGAGAGTTTGAAGGGTATCCTAACAGGAATTCTATTCCCTATATTGACCTTTACGGTATCCAGTCAACAAAGACTATATTACGAGGGACTTTGAGATATAAAGGATGGTGTCCTACTTTAAAGAAGATCGTTGATCTGGGACTTCTTGATCAGGAAGAAAAAGACTGGAGTGGATTTACTTATAAAGATTTCATTAGAGCATTAATGAATAATCCTGAAGAAAAAGATGTCAAGAAAGCCCTCAGTGTCTATTTAAGTATCGAAGAAAATTCTGATATTATTAGTCGTTTTGAATGGCTTGAGTTATTGAGTGACAGCCCTCTTAATATTACGCGTGGATCGGCTTTGGATATTTTGGGAGAAAGAATGTTGAAAAAGCTCCAGTATGAGGAAGGAGAAAGGGACATGATTATTCTTCAGCACATATTTAAAGCCTCTTATCCGGATAAGAAAGCAGAAAAAATTACTTCGACTCTCATTGACTTTGGTATACCTAATGAAGACTCTTCAATGGCACGCACAGTTGGTTTGCCTTGTGCTATAGGAGCTAAGCTAATTTTGGAAAACAAAATAACTCAAACAGGTGTTCATATTCCTGTTTTAAAAGATATTTACTCTCCTATCCTTCAAGAATTAAAAACACTCGATATCAAGTTCAAGGAAAAAAAGGAAGAGATATAGAAAGCAGATATTTTGAGACATCAAAAGGGATATATTAGCCGCATGCAATTGGTCTTAAGTTAGAAGCTAAGCGTAAAAGCAAATTTGAGAAATAATCACATATTGCTTTTCTATTTCTTTTTTGACAGAATAGGGTTGATGGGGAGGATAAATTGAGGAGAAAACCTTCTGTCGCAGGTTATTTTTATCCTTATAGGCCTAAAGAACTCAAAGACAAAGTGGGGGAAATGGTACGTCTTGAAGGCGAAAAGGAAAAAGCTATTTGTTTGATTTCTCCACATGCAGGATTTGAGTATTCAGGAAATGTTGCTGGTGCTGTTTTTTCTTCTGCTTATCTACCAAATAAATTTATCATCTTAGGACCGAGTCACAGGAGCGTCAAATCACGTTATGCTATAATGAAAGAAGGAGTATGGGAGACTCCTCTGGGAGATGTTATGATTGATACTGCCCTTGCTGAGGCTGTGATGAGCCGTTGCAATTTTATTGTTGAAGATAACAGCGCTCACATCAATGAACATTCTATTGAAGTGCAAATTCCTTTCATTCAATTTTTTAAAAAGGATATATCCATTGTTCCATTAAGTATTAGTTACTATACATCATATGAAGAATTAGAAGAGTTAGGAAACGCAATTTCACAGGGAATAAAACAAATAAAAGAAGAAGTAATGATCATTGCCAGCACGGATATGAGTCATTATGTGAGCCAGGAAGTTGCAAAAAAGAAGGATTTTTTGGCTATAGACAGGATACTAGATTTGGATTCCAAGGGCCTTTATGACGTTGTCAGTGTTGAGGACATCAGCATGTGTGGATTTCAACCTGTTACAGCAGCTCTGGTTGCTTCAAAGAAAGCAGGTGCAACAAAAGCAGTGCTTATAAAATATCAGACCTCAGGAGATGTAACGGGAAATTATGATGAAGTTGTTGGCTATGCTGGGATAAGGATAGGATAGCCCACCTGGGTTATTCATAAAAATTGCTGATAGAATTAATATAATACCAACTAGCATATGAATTTGAGGGGATGGAGGAAGCGACATTGAAAGATTTAGCCTTTATGAGTCGATCTTCGAGGGAACCACACGAAGTATGGCCTGATGGATGTGTGAGCACTGTATGATCAAATGGGCGGTGTTAATGATGGCTCGCGGACATTGTGGCGGTGCTTAAGATAAACATGCGGAGTTCCAGCAGAGCCGAGAAGATCGGGGAGGAAATGGCGTTAAAAATCTTAGTGGAGCGCAAACATGCCCTCAAATTTATCTATTATCGGCATTCTTTACCTTACAGGCGAGCCGATCTTACCGCATCTGCTTCGTTACAGCCCATTCGTGGTGAAGGACCACAACTTCATGTGCTGTGCCTTGCATCTGCGGCAAGCTTGGCTCGTGAATAATCCACGTTCTCCTGAATTATTCATAAAAATGACGTTAAAAATCTTAGTGGAGCACAGACATGCCCTCAAATTCATATTATCTTAATAATCTATCATAGACATTTTAGCCTTAACAGACAATATTCCCATTAGATAATTGAAATTTTTAATATTTAATGCTATAAATCATTGAGAGGAAAAAAGTTGAAAACCGAATCTTTAAGAGAGAAAGATACTAATATTCTGAATTTATTAGTAGAGAACTATCTGAAAATTGGAAGCCATATAAGTTCAGGTTTTATTGTTAAAAAAACCAAAATGTCTATCTCATCTGCTACAGTAAGAAATATAATGTCCAAGTTAGAGAATCACGGCTTCCTTTATCAACCTCATACATCTGCAGGCCGTATCCCAACTGATAAAGGTTTAAGGTTCTATGTCAACAGTTTATTAAAAGAAGCCTTTTACAGTCGTGAATATGTAAACCTTCCTTTAGAAGATTTTTGTCTTGATAAAGGAGACTTCAATTCTCTTCTTATAAAGTTTTCAAAAGTACTATCAGATTATTCAGATAATATAGGATTTGTAATTTCTCCAAGGATTTCCAAGATAAATTTTAGCCATATAAAGTTTGTAAAAATATCTGAAGTGAAAATACTTATCATTTTAGTCGCTTTATCTAATTTCGTATTAACTGAATCTGTTGAAACGAAAGAATATTTCACTCAAGTTGAACTTGATAGAGCTTCTCGTTATATCAATGAAAATTTTGGAGGAAGAAACCTTGTTTTTATCCGTGATTATATTCTTAAAGAAGTCCCCAAATTCAAGATAAGATATGAAGATTTGATTAGTAAATTGACAATACTTTTAAAAGCTTATTTTTTTCAGGAAAAGAGAGAAAACAAAATATTTTTACAGGGTACTGCAAAACTGTTAGAAAAACCTGATTTATTTGATATGGAAAGGTTAAAATCTCTTTTTCAAAGCCTGGAGGAAAAGGCTAAACTTGCAAAGCTCCTTTCTGATTTTATAAGCCTTGACAGGGTAAAAGTTCTCATAGGGTCTGAATTGAATCTTCCCAATGTTTCAAGCTGTTCTCTTATTCTTTCTCATTATGGATATGACCGTCAGGTATTAGGTTCCTTAGGTATAATAGGGCCAAAAAGAATTCCTTATAAAAAAATTATTCCTGTAGTGGATTTCGTAGCAAAAAAACTGAGCCAGGCTATCAGTTATGACAACTAGGGAGGAGAAAATGTCAAAAAAAATTGGAACAGAGCCAGAATTAAATGACCAAGAACATAAGATAGAAATAGAATATATAGTCAATAAAAAAAAGCAAATAAAAGATAAACATGATGATATAAAAACATATAGAATCAAACTGAGAAAAAAGGAAAAAGAAATAAAAAATCTTAGAAAAGAAAATGCAGAACTAAAAGAAGAATATTTAAGGCAATTAGCCGAGAAAGATAATCTTAGAAAGAGGCTTGAAAGAGAAAAAAATGAATTTTACCAGTATGCTCTTTCTGAATTTTTAAGTGATCTTATTGTTGTGCTAGATAATTTTGAGAGAGCTTTGGAGACTGAGGATCAAAATGATAGTAAAAGTTACCAGGAAGGAATAAAGATGATCTATAAACAGTATCAAGATGTACTCATAAAACAGGGAGTAACATATATAGATACGAAAGATAAAAAATTTGACCCGAATCTGCATCAAGCTTTTGTTACTGAAGAATCCGAGGATGTTGAAGAGATCCAAATAAGTGAAGAACTTCAACGGGGATATACACTACATGACAGGCTCTTACGTCCGAGTCTGGTTAAAGTCATTATTCCAAAAAAAGAGAAATAATTATGAAGCATGTTATTGGTATTGATCTAGGAACTACTTATTCTTGTATGGCCTATTTGGAAGGAAAAGAACCAAGAGTTATACATAATATTGAAGGAATGCAGGTAACTCCATCTGTTGTAAGTTTTACAAGCAAGGGAGAAAGGTTAATCGGCAACTTAGCCTCAAGGCAAGCAATTACAAATCCTGAAAATACAATTACTTCTATTAAAAGGTTCATGGGGAAAAAATTCCTGTCAAAAGATGTTCAAGAATCATTAAAAAGAATTCCCTATAAGTTAAAAGAGGCTCCTAATGGTGATGTAATAGTTGAAATTGATTCCAAAGTGATAACTCCTCAAGAGATCTCTGCTATGATTCTTGGGTATATGAAGAAATGTGCTGAATCATACTTTGGAGAAAAAGTGAATAAAGCTGTAATCACAGTTCCAGCACATTTTAATGACAACCAGAGGCAAGCTACAAAAGATGCTGCCAGAATTTCAGGACTCGAAATATTACGGATTATTAACGAGCCAACTGCTGCAAGCTTGGCTTATGGCTTTAATGAGAAAAAAAACAGCATTGTAGCTGTATATGATATGGGAGGGGGAACTTTTGATATAACATTGATGGAAGTAAATAGCGGCATTTTCAATGTACTAGCAACGAATGGTAATTCCTATCTTGGAGGGGATGATTTTGATACACGCATCGTGGAGTGGCTTATAGATGAATTTAAAAAGGAAAATGGTGTTGACCTTTCAGAAGATAAATTAGCACTACAGAGAATAAAAGAAGCGGCAGAAAAGGCTAAACGCGAACTCTCTTTTACTCTTGAAACTGAAATTCACCTTCCCTTTATTTGTTCCTATAAATCCAGCTCAAAACATATAAGAAAGAAGATGACAAGAAGAATACTCGAAGAGTTGACAGGAGATTTTGTTGAAAAAACTATACCTTACATTGAGCAAGCACTATACGATGCTAAAATAGAACCTGCGCAAATCGATGAAACAATTCTAGTCGGTGGACAAACTCGTATGCCCTTGATAAAAAGGATGATAACAGATTTTTTTAGGAAAGAACCTGTTGAGCATTTGAATCCTGACGAGATTGTGGCTATGGGAGCCTCTATTCAATCAGCCGTTTTGCAAGGTAAAATGTCCGATCTTGTTGTTCTTCTTGATGTAACCTCTATTTCTTTGGGCATTGAAACGGAAAATGAAAACTTTGTCAAAATTATTGAAAAAAATAGCACTATTCCTACAAAAAAAACAATGGCATTTACGACAGTTGAGAATGATCAAAGGAGAGTGAGAATACATGTTCTCCAGGGTGAAAGTGAAAAAGCAGCCGAGAACATATCCTTAGCGGTATTTAGCCTTGTAGGAATAGAAGCAGCTCCTGCCGGCATGCCAAAGATTGATGTTACTTTTGAAATAGATACTGATGGAATAGTTAAAGTTTCAGCCAAAGATATCGCTACTGGTAGAGAACAAGAAATTGAAGTAAGACCTTCTTCTGGTCTTACTAAAGAGGAAATAGATAATATTATAAAGACACAAAAGAAGGAATCTGGGGTAGATAAGGATGACAAAACAGGACTATTATGAAGTTTTAGGTGTATCTCGTGATTCTTCTTCCGAAGAAATAAAAAGAGCCTATCGTCAAATGGCTCTAAAATATCATCCTGATAAAAATCCGGGTAACAAAGATGCAGAAGAAAAGTTTAAACTTGCGGCCGAAGCATACAGCGTTCTCATTGATCATAATAAAAGATCTATTTATGACCAATTTGGTTATGAAGGTTTGCGAGGAGAAGGATTTAGCGGATTTTCTGGATTTAATTCATCAATTTTTGAAGATTTCGAAGATATCCTAGGAAATTTTTTTAATTTTGGATTCGGGAATTTCTTTGGAACACGTCAGAAAAGAAATTCATATTATCCTAGTAGAGGAAGAGACCTCACTTTAGAACTTGAAGTATCATTGGAAGAAGCAGCCTTTGGGGTGGAAAAAGAAATCAAACTTAACCGGATTGAACTGTGCCCTGTATGTAAAGGTTCAAAAATGCAGCCTGGCACACAGAAATCTGTATGTAGCCAATGCCAGGGAAGAGGACAGGTCCGATATCAACAGGGCTTTTTTACCGTTTCTCGCACTTGTTCATATTGTAGAGGAACTGGAGAAATAATTACTTCTCCCTGTGAGGAATGCAAAGGTTCCGGTAAAATAAAAAAAAAGAAAACACTAAAGATTAAGATACCAGCAGGAGTTGATAATGGTATTAGGCTTAGAATGGAAGGGGAAGGGGAAGCTGGAGATAGAGGTGCATCAAGAGGCGATCTTTATATTTCTATTCGAGTAAAAAAACACGAGCTGTTTGAAAGAAAAAATAGTAATCTATTCTGTCAGGTTTCTATATCTTTTGCAAAGGCAATTTTGGGAACAACTTTGGAAATTCCAACTTTTGAAGGAAAAGAAACTTTGAAAATTGCTTCAAGTACTCAAACGGGAAAAGTTTACAATTTAAAAGGGAAAGGGATGAAAAACCTTCATAACAATAGAAAGGGAGATTTATTTGTTAAAGTCGATGTTAGGACGCCAGAGAATTTAACAAAAGAACAAAAAGAAATTATTAAACAGTTTGCTAAGTCCAGAGGTGAAAATTTGGAAAGAGCAGAACATAATATTGTCAGCAAGGTGAAAAATATTTTCCATTAGAGAGGAGCGCAGCTAATGTTTCTCAAAGGCCAGAAGGTCGGTAAATATCATATTTTACAACTACTTGGGAGTGGTGGTTTTGGCTCTGTTTTCTTGGCTAAAAATACATGGCTTAACGTCCAAGTAGCGATTAAAGTACCCCACAAACAGTCAACAGAGCTTTTTAAACTTCTTAAAGAACCGAGGCTTCAAGCAGCTTTGGACCATCCAAATATTGTCCGCATGATTTCTGCTGAGAAAGTAAACAAGATCTTTTTCATGGTTATGGAATATGTTAAGGGAGAAACATTGGAAAAGATTTTAGAGCGTGAGAAAGCATTGGATTGTAAGAATTCAATTGAGTATGTTATACAGATTGCCAGTGCTGTTAGTCATGCTCATGAAAATAAGATTGTCCATAGAGATTTAAGACCGTCTAATATAATTATCTCAAATGAGGGAATACTTAAAATTACTGATTTTGGGACATCGGTTTGGCTGAATAATATGCCTTATGCATCGACTAGAATTGGATCTCCTCCGTATATGGCGCCTGAACAATTTTTAGGAAAAGCAACATTTAAATCTGACATCTATTCCATAGGGTGTATATTTTACGAGTTAATTATCGGAAGGCCTCCTATATTTGACCCAGATCCATTTAAAATATTGGAGAAGGCAAAAGATGGGAAAATTACACCCCCCCGCTTGAAAAACAATAAAATTCCTAAAGATATCAATAAAATTATAATGAAATGTCTTTCTCCAAAAATTGAAGAAAGATACCAGAAAGCCTCAGAAATCGTGAAAGAACTAACAAAATTCAAAGGTAAAGATGCTGATAAATCAGAACTGGATGATATATTAGGAAGAATAAGAGCAAGGGAAAGAATAAATAAAAAGCTATGTTGGAACTGTAGAAAGCCCTTGCCTATTAGAGCTAAGAAATGTCCTCACTGCGGAGCAATAATCTGAAATCATAACCTATTTATATTGTGATGATGCAATTTTAGAAAATCTATACTAATAAATAAAAGCAATAAGGGAATGGAATCAAAAATGATGTAATTTGACTTCAATGAACAATTTAGATAAGATTACTTGCTGCATTAAAATACCTTCGAAAAATGATAATATTAATACATTGGAATTTATCATCCTGGTTTAGTAAGCAATATAATTAAAAATAGGAGTTTTGAATGAGCACTTTTAATGAAAATAGTAAAGTTTGGATGAATGGAAAATTAGTACCATGGAAAGAGGCTAATATTCATATTGCTTCTCATGTTGTCCACTATGGAAGTTCTATTTTTGAAGGATTTAGAGCGTATGAAAATCCTCATGGGACAACAATTCTTCGACTTCAAGCACATATAAAAAGGTTATTTAATTCATGTAAGATATATCGCATGGAAATCCCTTACACTGAGGAAGAAATCAATCAGGCTGTTATAAATACAATTAAAGTGAATAAACTCAAATCTTGCTATATCAGACCTGTAGTATACAGAGGCTATGGAACATTGGGAGTCGATCCTTTCCCAAATCCTGTTGACTGTGCAATTTTAGCCTGGGAGTGGGGGAAATATCTTGGGGATGAAGCATTGGAAGATGGTGTTGATGTAAGAATATCTTCCTGGCAAAGGATGGCACCAAATACTTTTCCTGCATTAGCAAAGTCAGGTGCTAATTATATGAACTCTCAGCTTATTAAAATGGAGGCAATATTAGATGGATATATTGAGGGAATCGCTCTAAATGTTAGAGGACATATAAGTGAAGGAAGCGGAGAGAATATTTTTCTAGTAGTCGATAATGTCTTGTATACTCCACCATTATCTTCTTCTGTGTTGCCAGGAATAACAAGGAATTGTGTAATGCAGATAGCTAAAGATATAGGGATTCCTGTATCTGAAGAGACTATTCCAAGGGAAATGCTTTATATTGTAGATGAAGTGTTTTTCACAGGTTCGGCGGCTGAGATTACTCCTATTCGATCGGTTGATAAAATTTCTATTGGAAATGGAAAGAGGGGACCAATAACAAAAAAGCTTCAGAATGAATTTTTTGGATATATTAATGGTGATAAGGAAGATAAATATAACTGGTTGACATATGTATAAAATAAAAATTAAAAAAATCAAATTTAATTTATTTGAAAGGGGGCAAGATGGAAATAAATGAGCTTTTAAAAATAGCTATTGAAAGCGAAGCTTCCGACTTACATCTTAAAGCCGGAAATTTTCCTGTAATTCGCGTTCATGGAGCTCTGCAGCCTTTAACCACATTCCCAAGGTTATCAACAGAAGATACTTTTGAATTGGCGGATCAGATTACGAATGATTCCCAGAAGGAGACATTAAGAAATGATCTCGATATAGATTTAGCTTACAGTCTTGCAGGTTTCGGAAGATTCAGAGGAAGTATTTATCACCAGAGAGGAACATTGGCCATATCTTTGAGAATTATTCCATTAGAAGTGATTTCCATAAGAGAATTGCTACTTCCTGAAGTTCTGGAGAGTATTGCGATGGAACAGAGAGGCCTTGTTGTTGTAACGGGGACAACTGGTTCAGGTAAAACAACAACTCTTGCAGCAATGATCGATCACATCAATATTCATCAAAGGCAAAATATCATTACTATTGAAGATCCAATAGAATATCTTCACCGCGATAAAAAGAGCACTATCAGCCAGAGGGAAGTAGGTCTTGATGTAACGGATTTTGCAAGAGGTCTTAGAGCATCCTTAAGAGAAGATCCAGATATTATTCTAGTTGGAGAAATGAGAGACAGAGATACGATTGAGACGGCTCTTCTGGCAGCCGAGACCGGGCATTTGGTCTTGAGTACTCTTCACACACTAGATGCACCTGAAACAATAAACCGTATTATCTCGGTTTTTGCTCCTCATCACCAGAGACAGGTTCGATTTCAGCTCTCTTCTATCATGAAGGCTGTAATTTCCATGAGACTCATTCCAAAAAAGGACGGCCAAGGAAGAGTACCGGCTGTTGAGATTATGATAAATACGCCATATGTCGCAGAATGTATTCGTGATAGAGAAAAGACTAGCCTTATAAGGGATGCAATTGCATCAGGTATTTCTCAGTATCATATGCAGACTTTTGACCAATCAATTTATCACCTTTATAAAGAAGGTTTTATCTCTTACGAACAGGGGATGCGATATTCATCAAGTCCTGATAATTTCAAATTGAGAGTTATGGGAATTCGGTCAACATTGGATGTTGCCATTGATGATATGGAAAAAGAGATGGGTAGTACTAAGAGAAAGAAAAAAGTCGAGGAAGAAGAACAAGAAGAAGAATAGATGGAAGCCCAGAAAATCAGAGAATTATTTCTCGATTTTTTCGAAAAGAAAAATCATAAAATCGTTAAAAGTTCTTCTCTATATCCAAAAGATGACCAGTCTCTTCTATTTGCGAATGCAGGGATGAATCAATTTAAAAACATTTTTCTTGGACTTGAAAAAAGAAGCTACACAAGATCGGCTTCAGTTCAAAAATGTCTGCGTGTAAGTGGAAAACATAATGACTTGGAACAAGTTGGAAAAACTAATAAACATCATACTTTTTTTGAGATGTTGGGAAATTTTTCTTTTGGAGATTATTTTAAGAAGGCAGCGGTTGAATATGCATGGCAACTTGTTACAGAAGTCTTCAAAATGGAGAAAGATGCACTTTATATTACTGTCTATAATGATGATGATGAAGCCTTCCAGATATGGAGTGAGAGTATAGGAATTTCCGAAGACAGGATATTTCGATTCGGGAAGAAAGACAATTACTGGGCTATGGGAGAAACAGGCCCATGCGGACCGTGTTCCGAAATACATTACGATCTTGGGCAAGAAATCCAAGAAGGAGATCCGCACAGTTTAATAGAAAATGGAAGTGACAGATTCTTAGAATTGTGGAACCTGGTGTTTATGCAGTATTATCAAGATGAAAAAGGACAAATTCATTCTCTGCCTTCTCCCTCTATTGATACAGGAATGGGGCTTGAAAGAGTAGCTGCTGTACTTCAAGGCAAAAAAAATAATTATGATACTGATTTATTTCTTCCTTTAATCGAAACTATAAGCAATATTTGCAGTCTAGAATATCCTTCAAATGATGATAATAATATATCCATGAGGATAATTGCTGACCACATAAGGGCAATTTCTTTTTTATTAAGTGATGGTATTATGCCATCAAATGATGGCCGCGGATATGTTTTAAGAAGACTTATCCGTCGTGCATTTCGGCAAGGGAATGTATTAGGAATACACGAACCTTTTCTATACAAACTGGTTGGTGTAGTGAGCGATATTATGAAGGATGCCTATCCTGAATTACTTTCCTCTTCAAATTATGTCTCTAAGATTTGCCTTTCTGAAGAAAAACGTTTTTCGCTTGCTCTTTCTTCTGGAATTCTTACTTTTAACAAATATATGGCAGACGCTAAGGGATCTGATAAACGGATCATTCCTGGAACAAAATTGTTTAAGTTATATGATACTTATGGCTTTCCTCTTGACCTATCACAGGAATTGGCAGAAGAGGAAAATATAGGGGTGGATAGAGAAGGGTTTTTTAAAGAGATGGATAAACAACGACAGCGAGCGCGTCTATCCTGGAAAGGAGAAACTAAACAGAAAGGGATAAAAACTTATGGGGAATTAAAAAATCTTATTATTAGATATCTTGGATATGAAGAGGTGAGGGTGCATGAGGCTTCTGTATTAGCCATGTTAAAAGAAGGAAAACATGTAAATGAGCTTAAAAATGGAGAGTCAGGGGAAGTGTTCCTAAACAAAACTCCTTTTTATGCAGAAGCTGGGGGCCAGGTTGGTGATTCAGGAATTTTAAAAAATCCGCATTTTTCTGCATTAGTGGAAACTACCTATTATCCAATCCCAAAAATAATTTCTCATAAAGTAAAGGTTATCTCAGGAATGCTTAAAATCCAAGATGCTGTTGAAGCTTTAGTTGATGTCCATAAGAAAAAGGCAATAAGTAGGAATCATACTGCTACTCATCTTCTTCATGCTTCGTTAAGACAGATCCTAGGTGATCACATTAAACAAGCAGGATCTCTTGTATCTGCAGAAAGATTTAGATTCGATTTCACCCATTTTTCCTCATTAAACAATTCAGAATTGAGGCAGGTTGAATTTCTGGTCAATGAAAAAATAAGAGAGAACATTAAAGTAAAAACCAGAATAGTTTCCTTGGAAAAAGGGATTAAAGAAGGGGCTATTGCCATTTTTGAGGAAAAATATGAAGAAAAAGTGAGAATGGTTACCATTGATGGCTTTAGTAAAGAGCTTTGCGGTGGAGTCCATGTACATAATACAGGAGAAATTGGCCTGTTTAAAATCATATCTGAAACAAGTGTAGCTGCAGGGATGAGAAGAATCGAAGCAGTAACAGGAGAAGAAGCCTTAAAGTATATACAAGAGACCCATGAGCTGTTGTTAGAAATCCAAAATGTTTTAAATTCCCCACGTGAAAATCTTATTATACAAATTGGGAAATTGATGAAGTCATTAAAACAAAATGAAAAAGAGTCCAAATCACTCAGGCAAAAACTTGCAAATTTCAAGTATGGCAAAAAAGACAGCCATATCCAGAAGATCAATGGAATTTCTGTTATTATCCAAAAAGTTGAAGGATTGAATGATAAAGATATCAGAGAACTAGCTGATTCTCTTAAACAAAAAATTGGTTCGGGGATAATTATATTAGGAGCTGCTGTAGGGGAAAAGGCATTTTTAGTATCGGCAGTTACAAAAGATCTTACTATGCGTATAAAAGCAGATGACATCATCAAGAGAATTGCACCGATGGTAGGTGGTGGAGGAGGAGGCAGACCAGATTTTGCCCAGGCTGGAGGAGAAAAAATTAAAAGCTTGAATCAAACACTGAAAAAATGTTCATCTATTCTGGAAGAAATGATAAAATAGGGTATAAAAATCACCCTTAAAGGGGATTGTGTTTATTTTAAAAATTTGGCATTATATATTTAATTTTCAGTAGAAAAAATAGAGGACAATAGAAAAAATAGAGAACAATGGCATCGGGATTTATTATCACTAAAAAAATTAAAGTAATAATTGCTATATTTCTATTTATATTGTTTTATTCAGGAATAGAAGCCAAAGCTCAGATTAAAAGAGATGGTGGATACAATGAAATCATAAAAACAATAGCTGATAAACATGGTGTAGAAGCACCTCTGATTCATTCTATAATCAAAGCAGAATCAAATTACAACACAAATGCATTATCTCCTAAAGGAGCGGTTGGATTAATGCAGCTAATGCCTGAAACTGCACGGAAATACGGAGTAACAAATCCATATAATCCCGAAGATAATATTGAAGGAGGAGTAAAATATCTTAAGGATTTAATTAAAGTCTACTCAGGAAAGACAGAACTAGTTCTTGCGGCTTATAATGCCGGTCAGGAAGCTATAAAGAAGTATGGTGGCATTCCCCCCTATCCTGAGACAAGAAATTATATTGAAAAAGTGAAAAATTATGGATACAGGAAATCATTTATAAGGCACAGAACAAAAATATATACATATTATGACAAATCAGGGAGGGCAGTTTTTACAAACAACCGGTATCTCTATTTGATGAACAAAAAAGATGATTAGAACCAGAGGGAATAATTCCTAACGATGTTTTCGGATTTAGGATTGACTATTATCTGTGTTCAGCATTATCTGTGTTTTTTGGAACATCAATGACTCCTTGATCGTTTTGAGATGCTTTTTTCTTAAAAACAGAGATCCCAATTATTCCTCCGAGTGCTCCCAATACTGAAAAAATAACTACAGAAATCACGAATCCAAGCATTAACATTGGAATTGATTTTTCAATTCCGCCTCTCTCAAGTAAGTTTTCCCAACCTTTGGGCATTTCTTCAGCATAGTCAGCAAGTTTCTCCATGATGCTTCGAGTAAACTCACTGCTCATAGCACTGAAAGGAATGCTGACAATAAAATCAACAACAGCTGCTATTATTCCAGTAAAAACACCTACTATAGCTCCGTCCCCTGCACTTAATGCAACGGAAGAGTCTTTAGATAGTAAATAGGCGGACAGTATGGCTCCGCCAATGATCCATATGCAGCATAGACAGTTAATAAAAGGGACACCTGATAAGATTCCTGCTACAGCTCCGCCTATCAGGGCTGGCATAAACATTCTAGGTTTTTGATCAATCATTGTTCCTCCTTCTCAGGTGGTTTCTCCTATTTTATTTTGTTTTGTGTTTGAATTTCAAGATATATTTTTACAGGCAAGATATCAGATTTCCGGATTTTTCATTTTGTTAATAAAATAGTCAGACAATCCAGCAATAAAGAAAAAAGGAAGAATAATTCCCCAAATTAATCCAGTTATGAATCTCAGCCAGCCAGGAGTCATCCATAAATGAAAAACATTGCCTATTTTATCGGCAACAATCGGCAGAGACATTAGTATAAATGTTTTTATTCTAGGTAATGAAATTTTAGAAAAACCTTTCAAAAAAGGATAAAATACAGTGCCTGTCAAAAACCCGAAATATACACCAAGACAACGGGCACACACAGCAAGAGGATATCCATACACATAAAAACATCGAGAAGGGATTTGATGGCAAATAAGGGAAAAAACAGCATAAATCAATCTATTCCATTCTGATGTCTGACTTTTAAGGTAAGGAGCAAAAAATATTGCTGCTATCCATAGTAAAATTCCAGCTAATGTGCCAAAATATACAAAAATTATTTTATTTATTGCTTTCATTTTATATCCGTATTAGGCTAATCAATACAATATACTTTGTCAAAAAGAGAAGTGTTGACAGAATAGTTAGCAAAGTGTACATTTATCCCTGAAAAATTAGTTATTAGCTACAGATATATTAAGAGGAGATGAGAATGAAAAATAACAAAAAAATTGGGGTTATTTTTTTTCTTGTTGTATTGCTTCTTCCGTTCTCATTAATATTTCCACAATCCGAAGAAGCTTTGAAAGTTTTAGAAAAAAACAAAAATAGTGTAGTTTCTTTTGTTTCCTTGGGGGAAGATAAAGAAGTAATATGCAGGGGGACAGGATTTGTTATAGGCAATGGGATTATGGCAACAAACTATCATTTAGTCAGTCAAGCCAAAAACGTTGAAGGGATAAATTTCAAAGGGAAAAAGGTTAAAGTTGAAGGGATTATCACTGTCGATAAAAATTTAGATATTGCGCTTTTAAAAATTAAAAGCAAGGCGCTTTCTCTCCCTTTTAGCGAGTCAGATGAGTTTGAAACGGGAAAGAATATTTTTACTATTGGAGGAAACGAATCAGGAGAGATCAAAGTTGTTGATGGTACAATGGGAGGACTTTTAGAATATGCTCCTAATCAAAAAATTATCGATACAACCTTAAATCCACCAGATAGTTTTAGTGGAGGTCCTGTTCTTGATTCAAACGGGCAGGCCTTAGGTATGATTGTTTTCCTGGATAGAGTAGAAAAATTCGTCTTTCCTATTAGAGTATTGATGGGTTTACAGAAAAGCGGCACAGTGACCAAGTTTAAGAATTGGGAGCAAGAAGATTATTTTTCAACTCTGGAAGGGGCTTCCTTTGCAGGAAAGATATATTATACATTGGACAACACTGGCAAGTCTGAAAAATATTTGAAGAAAGTCATAGAACAAAAACCTAAAGATATCAATATATACATCCTTTTAGCTTCTATTAATGTTAAGCAAAGGTATTATTCTGCAGCAGTCACTAACTATAAAAAAATAATTGAGTTAGACCCTAATATGGACAGTGCTTATTTTGGCCTTGGTATAGTGTATATAAAGATGATGAAATGGGAAAATGCAATCCAACAATTAGAAAAAGCAGTCCAGCTCAATCTTAACAATAGCGAGGCTTATTTTCAGATTGGGAGTGCTTATGAAGCACTAAGGGATTTTGAAAAGGCAGCCGGGGCATATAAAAATTATGTTAAATCAGAGCCTAAAAATCCTGGAACAGGGTATTATAATCTTGCTATATGTCAGACAGAGCTTAAACAATTTGCAGAAGCTATTGCATCTTTTCAAGAGGTTTTAAAAGAAAAACCTAATGATTTAGGAATCAATCAAAAATTGGCTCAGGCGTGCAAGAATGCAGGCCAGTATGAGAAGGCTGCTGAAATCTATACCAATCTTTCCGAAATAAATCCTGAAAATACAAAAATATATCTAAACAATATTATCAAGATGTATGATGAAGCCAAGATGCCTGATAAAGCAATTGAAAGCACAAATAGATTGATTAAGCTCAATCCTGAGGATAGTGATGCTCTTTATAACCTTGGATATATGTACATCAAGCTTAATAAATATAGTGAAGCGATAGAACCATTCAAAAGAGCCATAGAAATAAGACCCGATTTTAAGTATGCTTATTCAAATCTAGGATTTTGCTATAGCAAATTAAAGAAATATAAAGATTTTATTGCAGTATACAAGAAACTTGTAGAAATAGACCCTGAGGATGCTGATGGATGGCTTAATATTGGTATTGGGTATATGTACCTGAAAAATTTCTCATCTGCTGCCGAACCTATCGAAAAAGCGGTCGAACTTAGGCCGGACCATGCTGTCTCACTTTATAACTTAGCTGTTATCTATTTGAATCTTCATGATAATTACAGCGCAAGAAAAATACATGAAAAATTGAAGGCAGTCGATCCGAATCTTGCCAGTAAACTGCAAAAACTATTACGTTAAAAATACCACATTATTTTTGTTTCTGTGTAGAAAGGGCAGGTGGCGAAATTGGCATACGCGCTAGGCTTAGGACCTAGTTCCTATTGAAGGAGTGCGGGTTCGAGTCCCGCTCTGCCCATTTCACAATACCCTGAATAATTAAGGAAGAATTCATGGACAAGAGAAAAAGTTCTGTAAAGATTGTTAGTGAATGTAAAAGAGAGATCGAATTAGAGATCCCATCAAATGAGGTAATGGAAGAATTTGAGAGGACAGTATCTAAATTTTCAAACAGAGTAAAAATTAGGGGTTTTAGACCTGGTAAAGCCCCGGCGGATATTGTTAAGCGTATGTATTCTGCTGAAATTAGAGAATCTATAATTAATTCCCTTGCTCCAGAGGCTATAAAAAATGAGATAAAAATAAATAATCTTAATCCTGTTGGACATCCAGTAGTCAGTGATATATCTTTTAATGAAGGAGGACCTATTCGTTTAAAGGCTAAATTTGAAGTATGGCCAGAATTTAATCTTCCTGAATATAAAAACATAGAAGTAAAAAAGAAAAGCGTTTCTGTAACAGATCAAGAAATAAATCAATCTTTGCAAAATCTTAGTGCTAGATATGTACAATACCTTCCAATAGAGGGTAGGGGAGTGCTTGATGGTGATTATGTTATCGCAGAATTGAAAGGAAAAAATGTAAAAACAAAAAGGTTCCTTCCAACCGAGAAAGTGACTATTCTTGCAGGCCACCCTGAAAACGAAAAAGTTTTAAACCAGAATTTGACAGGGTTAAAACCTAATGAAGAAAGAAATTTCACAATTATCTATGACAAAAGTCATAAAAATAAAAAATTATCAGGAAAAGATATTTTTTATAGCCTTAGAATTATTTCTATTAAAGAAAGAAAAATCCCTGATATTGATGACGAATTTGCAAAGGAAGTTGGAGAATTTGAAAATTTGAAAGAGTTACGAAAAGAAATTAAAAAAGAGCTTCTTTCAGCAAAAGAAAGAGCGATGAAACAAGAATTAGCACAAGAAATTATTGAAAGGATCTCTGATAAATTGAGTTTCGAACTTCCAGATAGCGTTATTGAACAAGAATCTTTAAATATTGTAAGGCAAGTGCTTTCATCACGATCACAAATAACCAGCAAAGAAGAGTTTGAAAAGCTTAAAGACGAAGCGAAAAAAAATGCAGAGAAATATTTGAAAAATCAATTGATTCTTGCCAGGATTGCAGAAAAAGAAAACCTTGAAGTTTCTGATGCGGAAGTGTCTGAGGAGCTAAAGTCTATAGCGAAAGCAAATAATGTACCTTTGGCTCAAATTATAGATAAAGTTAATAAAGAGGGGAATAGGGAGGAATTAAAAGAAAAGTTGCTTTTTAAAAAGACCTTTGACTTTTTACTTCAACACGCTATAATAAAAGATTAGTCATACCATGATTTTAATCCCCGCATAATGAGAATTAAGCCACGAGATAAGGGTGAAAATCAATTTGCCAAATATAGATGAAACAAAGTCAAGGTAAAAAAGATAATATTGAATTTTTATAGCGGATTGCTGGAGTAAAATAATGAAAATCGAAGAAAACAATGAAACAATAAAGAATCTCCCCTTGATTCCTTTAAGGGATATTGTTGTTTTTCCTTCAACACTAGTGCCTTTTATAATCGGGCGGTCTTCTTCAAAGAAAGCGCTTGAACGAGCTTTTAAAAAGGACAAAATGATTTTTATTTCTGCTCAGATAGATGCTTCTTTAGATACACCTCGTCCATCGGATATTTATTCAGTGGGTCTCCTTGCGAAAATAATCAGAATGGTTAAAATGGATGATGGCAATATAAAAGTAGTTGTAGAAACGAAAAAAAGAGCCCGGATTATAGAATATTTAAGTTTGTATCCGTTTTATCAAGTTCTTATAAAAAATATCATAGAAATTGAATGTGATAATGCGATATTAAGAGAAATATTAAAAAAACTTCTTGTTCTTTTTGAAGATTATTTAAAAATTAGCCAGCACACAAATTTAGATTCAATCATTCCTGCTTTAAAAGATAATAGCCCAGAAAGGATTTCTGATATTATATCTTCTCATTTATACTTGCCCGTGGAAGAGAAACAGAATCTTTTGGAAATAATAAATCCATATGAAAGATTACAAAGACTTAATTTTATCTTGGAAAATGAGATTTTGAAGATTCATTCTAAATTAAGAGGAGAAGGGAAAAAACAAAACCGTCGCAAAATGTCTGTCGGTGAATCAAATCAAAAAATCTTCCCCACAGGAATAAGTTTTAAAAAAGAAAGTAAACCCAGCGAAATTGAAGAACGTAGAAAAAAAATTGCTAAAACCAGAATGACGAAGGATGCAGAAGAAAAGGCTTATCGAGAGCTGGAACGTTTAGAATCTATGCCACCTATTTCTGCGGAAGCGACTGTATGCCGTAATTATCTCGATTGGCTTATATCTTTACCCTGGAATAAAAAATCAAGAGAAAAAAGAAACATAAAAGAAGCGGAGAAAATTTTAAATGAAGATCATTATGGACTAGAGAAAGTTAAGGAAAGAATTTTAGAATATCTTTCTGTTAGGCAGCTCGTTAAGAATCCTAAAGGTATTATTTTGGGATTCATTGGTCCTCCTGGGGTAGGGAAGAGTTCACTTGCTCGTTCTATTGCACGTGCAACACATAGAAAGTTCGTCCGTCTTTCACTGGGTGGGGTAAGAGATGAGGCTGAAGTCAGAGGACATAGGAGGACATACATTGGAGCTTATCCAGGAAGAATTATACAGATGGTCAAAAAGGCTGGGACAAAAAACCCTGTTTTTTTACTAGACGAAGTAGATAAGATGAGTGTTGACTTCAGGGGAGATCCGGCCTCGGCATTGATGGAAGTTTTAGATCCTGAACAAAATAGTACTTTTTTAGATCACTATATTGATACAGAGTTTGATTTATCCCAGGTAATGTTTGTTGTAACGGCAAATACGACAGATTCCGTTCCAAGGGCCTTGATTGACAGAATGGAAATTATAAGACTTCCTGGCTATACAGATGAGGAAAAGCTTCAAATTGCTAAACAGTTTTTATTGCCTAAACAGCTAAAATCGCATGGTCTTAGAATACGCAACAATCTAAATATTACAGACAGAACATTTAGAAAACTTATCCGTGAATATACCAGAGAAGCCGGAGTAAGAAATTTGGAACGTGAGATAACTTCTGTATGCCGTAAAATTGTTAAAAAGGTCGTCTCAAAAGGAAGGGATTATAAAGAAACAATAACTCCAAAAAATTTAGAAAAGTACTTGGGTATCCCGAGATTCAGGCATTCGGAGATAGATAAAATTGACGAAATTGGAGTCGCTATTGGTATGGCTTGGACAGAATTTGGTGGAGAACTTTTAGTTTTTGAGGCAACGAAGGTTCATGGAAAAGGAAATTTTACATTGACAGGGCAGCTTGGAGAAATCATGCAGGAATCTGCCCAGACAGCTTTTAGCTATATTAAGGGAAAGATGTATGAATTGGATATTGCCCAGGATTTACATAAAAATTTCGATGTCCATGTTAATGTTCCAGAGGGAGCAACTCCAAAAGAAGGACCTTCAGCAGGAATAACTATTGCAATATCAATGATATCTCTTCTTGCGGAAATTCCAGTATCGAAAAAAGTATCCATGAGCGGAGAAATCACCCTAAGAGGAAGAATTCTTCCTGTAGGAGGTATAAAAGAAAAATTATTAGCTGCATATCGAGAGGGAATAAAGGAGGTCATTATTCCGATAGATAATAAGGCAGATTTAAAAGATATACCAAAAAAAATAAAAGATAATATGAATATTCATCTTGTAGAAAATATGGATGAAGTATTAAAAATCACGTTAACAAAAGACTTGCCTGATAAATTAATGAAAGGAAGTGTACAAGTTAGCTCTTACGAACCCAAAATCAAAGAAAATGAGAGAGAATCTCAAAAAACTTCTGTAACATATTGATATTAAACAAGTTGTTATAACATATTGGTATTAAACAAGTTGTGAGGATCTTATCTAAGGGCATTTGTTTCTAAATAAAAATAAAGAGAGGCAATAAAATGAAAGAGTTTAATCTAGCAGAATTGGAAGAAAAAGATATTCAGAAATTAGTAAAGGTTTCCGGAGACTTGGGACTTGCTGATGATGATATTAAAGACTCAACCAAACAAAGTTTAGTTTTTAGAATATTAGAAGCACAAGCCAAAAAAAATGGCCTGCTTTTTTCTGAGGGAGTATTAGAATGTCTTGATGATGGATTTGGATTTTTAAGGTCTCCTGAATTCAGCTACCTGCCCAGTCAGGATGATATATATGTGTCTCCTTCTCAAATTAGAAAATTTAAGCTTAAAACAGGTGATACTATATCTGGGATCGTTCGACCTCCAAAAAATGGAGAAAAGTATTTCGCTCTTATTAAAATTGAAGCGATAAATTTTGGACAACCTGATATAGTTCTTGGAATAAGAAGAAACATAAATTTTGATAGTTTAACTCCATTGTATCCACATGAAAAATTTAATTTGGAAAATAATCAACCAAAGAATCTTAATGCAAGAGTCATGGATCTATTAACTCCTATTGGAAAAGGACAAAGAGGATTAATAGTTTCTCCACCAAGAGCAGGAAAGACAACACTTTTGAAGACAATTGCAAAATCTATTGAGATAAATCACCCTGAAGTATTTCTAATTGTATTATTAATTGCGGAACGTCCTGAGGAAGTTACAGATTTTAAAAGAAGTATAAACGGAGAAGTAGTGGCATCTACTTTCGATGAGCCTCCAATAAGAAATGCACAGGTAGCAAATATCGTTTTAGAAAAAGCAAAAAGGTTGGTAGAAATTAAAAAAGATGTTGCTATTTTAATGGATAGCATAACAAGATTAGCAAGAGCTCACAATGCAATTATTCCTCCTTCAGGAAAAGTTCTTTCAGGGGGAATAGATGCGAATGCTCTTAATAAACCAAAGAAATTTTTCGGTTCAGCTAGAAAAATTGAAGAAGGTGGAAGTTTAACAATAGTTGCTAGTGCTCTTATAGAAACAGGAAGCCGTATGGATGATGTGATATTCGAAGAGTTTAAAGGAACAGGTAATATGGAGATAAAATTAGACAGAAGATTAGTAGATAAAAGATTGTTTCCAGCTATAGATATTAATAGATCAGGAACAAGAAAAGAAGAGCTGTTAATAAAAGAGAATGACTTAAAAAGAATATGGGTTTTAAGAAAGGTTTTAAGCCAGCTTAACGAAACAGAATCTATGGAATTGCTACTGGAAAAGATAGCAAAGACAAAAACAAACAAAGATTTCCTTGATGCTATGAGCAAAGGCTTATAAATATAAGCAAAGACTCGTAGAATAGATTTGAATTAAGAAAAGAATCAAATTACGGCTTCTCAGCTTGTATAAGTGGTCTTCGCTTCATAGTCATCAATAAAGATTTATCTACTGATCATATGCGTTTTGCCGCAGCTCACGAACTAGTACATATTATCTGTAAATTTACGGAAAGCTGTCAAAAATAAAAGATCTGTAATGCATTTGCTGGAGCTTTCCTTTTCCTGTGCCAGCGAAACTCAAACAAGAATTGGAGCAGGTATTCGACCGTATGCCCTCATTGTATTAACAGATCTTCATTCCAAAATACATGCCCGGTTTTCAGTATTTTTTTTCCGATGAAAAAGTCATAAGTTTTATAAATTTATTCTTCCTTAAAGAAACAGGAGATATAACAACTGCAGAAGTTATCAGATATAAACTCAAAATTAATGATTCGGCTGGTTGACCTTACATATTTTTTATTTATATTATTGATGATAGGACATTAAAGAGGAGTTCCCATAGAAACCATGAAGCCGAAATATAATTTAGACAAGATAAAGTTTGCTACAGATGGGCCAACCTTTAAACGGGCGGTTGATTTGTATGAGAAGGGAAAAGTCACACAATTTAAAGAAGGAATTGGTACTTATTCAGCAGTTGTACTTGGCACCAAACCTTATAGGGTTTCAGTTGAGGCTCGTCGCTACGGCCTGGCTACATGTGAGTGCTATCTTGGCCAAAGAAATATCCTTTGCAAACACGTAGCAGCGGTAGCCATTTATGCGATTATGGGCGGAAAGAAATTAAGTAAAGATGATAAAAAATCTGTGAACCAGCAAAAATGCAGTAACAAGAAGGGAGAATTAAGCAAAGAAGAGTTGGTTGAAACTAAAAAAGCCATTACATCAGCGATGAGGTATGTAAAACCTTATAGAGGTCCATCTCGAATTTGGTTTTCCTATCAGGATTCCTTAAACGAAGGCTGCGCTCGGTTAAAACATTTGGTTTCTCAATTACCAGTAAATATACAAACCGCAAAGCTTTTAGTGGATTTGCTTCTAAGACTTGATAAAAAATTATGTATGAGTGGAGTTGATGATTCTAATGGAACAGTCGGCGGATTCATTCATGAAGTGGTGGGAATGCTGCAGGAATACGCAAAACTTGATCCTCAATGCATAAACACATTTGAAAAACTTTGCGGCAGAGAAACCTGCTTTGAATGGGAAGAACCACTTGTAAGAATATTCGATGAGAGAGAATGATATTTCCCAAAGCCTGATTCTAAAATTTTATGTTGAACCAGCTTCTTCATAATATATATTGAACTTGTGAATACACGTATTTTGAAAGCAAAAAGGAAAAAATGTCAAAGAAAAAACAAAAATCAAAAAAAAGCAAAAAAAAGAAATACGCTAAGATTCCTTCAAGCTTAAAGCCGCCAGATAATTCCAGGCGCAAAGAAAAAGAGAAAGATGTCTTCCCGAAAACTCTGCCCTCTCCATACCAAAGTGAACGGATGCATCGGGCTATCGGTAGGCTTATGGATCAGCACGATTTTAAAAGTAGTAAAGAAGCAGAGCAGTTCATTCAAAATCAAATTATGGGGAAGTCTGTAGAGGAAATTCAGGCTCTAACTGTCTTTGAGCCTCCAGAAGAAGCGCAGGAACTGGCCTATAAGGCAATGGAGGCGGAAAATCCTGATGAAGCCTTGGAATTAGCTGATGAGGCACTTCAGCTCGATCCAGATTGTATTGATGCCCTTATGATAAAAGTGGAGTTCACAGCACGCTCCATACCAGATGTCATAGACAGTTTAAAAAAGATCATCGCCCGCGCAGAGCAAAAATTAGGCCGCAAATACTTTGAAGAAAACAAGGGCCATTTCTGGGGATTGGTTGAAACACGGCCTTACATGCGAGCCCAGGAATTTTTAACGACTTCTCTTAAGGCAGCCGGACACCTCAAAGAAGCCATTAAACAGGCTGAACAAATGCTTGAGTTGAACCCGAATGATAATCAAGGAATACGGGATTCACTGCTCGGGATGTATCTTGAAACTGGAAACTTAAAGGGTGCAAGAAATTTGATCAAAAGATATCCCAATGAAATCATGGCTACCTTTCTCTGGGGGCAAGTGCTGGAACGCTATCTATCCGGTGAAGTTGAAGAGGCGGCTAAGTTTTACAAGAAAGCAAGTTCCAAGAATCCTCATGTTTTCGATTATCTTATAGGCAGAAAAAAGTATCCGCTCAAATACGAGCAATACTACTACGCCCCAGGAGATGAAAGTGAAGCGATCCAATGTTTTAAGGAGATTGGTCCAGCTTGGAAGAAACATCCAGAAGCGATCAAATGGCTCAAGTCACTTGACTGACTGAAGAAGAATCACAAAAGAAAATATATCTTAATGAGAATCTTGTTTTCTATGCTTCGTCTATTATCTTAGATGGTAAAAATGACCAATAAAATTTTTCATGACGAAAGGCTTTCGTTCCCAACAAAACTAGTAAAAGCTTCAGGTGGTAAAGTTGAGGTTTATATCATACCTGATGAAAAAAAAGGGGAAGTGCTTAAAAAAATCTATCCTTTTATTCCTGTTCCTTCTCTTGAAGATGTAATGACTGATATACATGAAGATAAAAAATTTAAAGTCAAGGAGTTTTGTGTTACCAGAGAAGGAAAGATGAATATGCTGGTTAGCCCATATTACTTTAAAAGCGGTGGTACAATCATTGATTGGTGGCCTGAGGATGGTGATAAGGGTAAAGTATAAAAAATTAATTGCTAAAATAAGTTTTTCTTGATTTTTTAATAAAAAAACCTATTATATAGTTGCGGCTAAATCCTGGAATTACTGTGATGCCCTTGAGGTGTCATAAGCATATTGTAAATATGCCGGCTCCAGGGCCCGCATTTTTTTTATCTATTAATATCTATCTTCCAGACAAAAAAGTCTATCGAAGCAGCAAGTGGAAATAGCCTAATTGACTATTTACAAATAAAACTATGGTTTGAACTAAATTCAGAGATTATTATTGAATATCAGTCACTAGAAAGTCATACAGCATTGAACCTCCAATATATTGAAACGAGGATATGGAGAACCTGCCGGATCCTGATGTTCTTGCACTGGAAATTGCGGAAAATTTAGAGTCAGCCTTAGAACAGTTTCGTGCGATTTATGAAGATTTGGAAGAAAAGAAAAATTAGTGATGTCTATACAAGAAACTTAATATCAGGATAGGGGAGAGGTCAGAAATAATATTTAGGAGGGACTCGATATGAGAAAATTCGTCAAGCTTTTGATTGTTGGAATGTGCATCCTATCATTGATCGCTCAAGAAAAGCGGTCCATCCGGGATGAGGTTGGCTTCTGTTGGAATCCGACAAGCATGCATAAGCTTGTGGATTATCTAGCGAGTCAGGAAAAAGAGACCTTTAAGGCCGAAGGGCTTGTGGCAGCCATCTCTCCTCATGACGATTATCTTTATGCTGGAAGAATCTATTATCCGCTCTTCAAAATTTTGAAGGCTAAAGAGGTGGTCATCTTTGGTGTCACCCATGGCACTGTTCGGAATGAGATCAGCGGCCTCCAGAACATCTTGATCCTGGATGAATTCGGGTGTTGGCCTGGTTTGAAAGAGCCTATCTCTGTCTCTGGACTTCGGGAATATGTTAAAGATCGGCTCGATCAGAGTGTTTTTATTACAAGTAACAGGGCTCATGCGATCGAGCATTCAATCGAAGCTCTCCTCCCTTTCCTTCAGTATTTTAACTCTGGGATCAAGATCACTCCCATCATGGTCACACCCATGCCTTTTGCGCGTATGGAGGAAGTCTCAATGAAGTTGTCCAAAGTTATCGCAGATTATATGAATAAAAAACATCTTACAGCTGGAAAGGATATTTTCTTTCTTATCTCTTCTGACGGCAACCATTACGGGAAAGACTTCAATAATTCGCCTTTCGGAGAAGGGGAAAAAGCCCGGGAAACAGCCCTAAAACTTGACCAACACCTCATTCGTACTTATCTTACCGGCATTATAGATAGTGGCAAAATCAAAGGATTAACCAAAGAACTTTGGGGTGAAACCTATCTCGATTACCGGAATACCTATTGGTGCGGTAAGTATTCTATTCCTTTTGGCCTCCTCACAGTAGAGAAAATTATGGCACTCACTATGGAAAAAAAGATCAACGGCATGCTCTTCCGTTTCTCCGATACTTACAACGAGGGTGTCCTTCCGCTAAAGAAAACGGGAATGGGGACAACAGCTCCCTTCTCAATCCGGCACTGGGTGAGCTTTTTCTCCATAGGCTATTACGTTGAGTAAAGTATCTTCTCATTGGATAAAAGATTCCCAATTGACTGATGTTTGTATTGTGGATTATGGAAAAGAAATTTCTTTAATTTTGTAACCTTTTTATGCCAGAAAAGTTTGTACAATCGAGCATGAATTTAGTCTATCTTGAAAAAAATATTTTCGGTTTTGATGAAGGATTTATTGAGTTTGTTCGCGATAACGATGAAGCTATTTCCGGATTCAATGTTTTTACAATAAACTGTTATCGGGGTATGGGTTCAAAGTTCATTGGAATCGCATATTGAACCTTGCCCCAATCACGTTTATCATTTCAATATTCACCAAATTGTGCAATCAAATATATTACTTCCCATATTGGGAACTTTTCACTTGACAATTATTTGGGAACTTATTATATTATATATGTGCATATTATATCGAAGAAAAAACTGGTTGATTACTATAATAAGCACATTGAAATAAAAAATCGATTAGAAGCTTGGTATCATGATGTAAAAAAAGCAGAATGGAATAATCCTCAAGATGTTAAAGAAAAATATAGATCAGCAAGTATAATTGGAGGAAAAAGAGTTGTTTTTAATATCAAAGGAAACAAATACAGATTGGTTGTTCAAATTAATTATGAAATGAAGATTATATATATTCGATTTATTGGAACTCATAAAGAATATAACAAAATCAATGCGGAGGAAATATGATGATAAATAAAATAATAAAAACGGAAGAAGACTATAACAAAGTTTTATCTCGTATTGATGTACTTATGGATGCCAAACCTAATACTCCAGAAGGGGATGAACTAGAGCTTCTAGTAACTCTTGTCGAGCTGTATGAAGATAAAAAATATCCAATAGATATGCCTGATCCTATCGAGGCAATTAAGTTTAGAATGGAACAATTAAGTTTAAACCAACAGTCTCTTGTTCCCTTTATAGGAAGCAAAAGCAAAGTGTCTGAAGTTCTTAACAAAAAAAGACCTCTTTCGCTCTCTATGATGCGATCACTTCATAAAGGATTAGGAATCCCAGCAGAAATCTTGTTAAAAGAACAAGGTAATGATTTTCCCAAAGAAATTCCAGGTATAGAGTGGACCTGCTTTCCGATACACGAAATGGTTAATTTAGGCTGGATTTCTTCTAAAAAAACTATAAAAGGAAATGAAGAAGAAATTATACGGGGATATATTCAGGAAGCCGGAGGGATGAATAGTTTTTCCGAATTATTATTTCGCACTAGTAAAACTCCATTAAAAAAATATAGAACTGATAAATATGTACTTATGGCTTGGTGCCTTAGAGTCATGGAGCTATCTAAGAAACATCCTTTAGAAAAAAAATATAAACCTGGATCTATTAATTTATCAGATTTATCAAAATTCAGTTATTTTAAAGATGGTCCTCTAATTGCTAAAGAATATCTTGAAAAACAAGGCATCCAATTTTTTGTGGTCCCACATCTAAAAAAAACATTTCTAGATGGGGCGGCAATGATTTTAGATAAAAAGAAACCAGTAATAGCACTAACTCTGAGATATAATCGGATAGACAATTTTTGGTTTTGTCTTCTCCATGAACTAGTACATCTTATAAATCATCTTCAAACAGATAAAACAAATATTATGATAGACGAGCTAGAACCTCATAAATCAGTTATTGCAAATAAAGATTCAAAGGAAAAAGAAGCTGATAAAATTTCTAAAAATGCCCTAATCCCAGAAGAATATTGGAAGAAAGTTAATCTTGATGCGAAAAATTTAGCAAAAGAAGTGCTTATTTTATCAGAACAACTTAAGATTCATCCCGCAATTGTTGCAGGGAGAATTCAGTTTGAAAAAAATAATTATAGAATACTAAGTCAATTTATGGGTAGGGAAGAGGTCAGAAGACTATCTGCGTTATAAGCATCCGGATATTTTGTTGACAGCATTTGTTTTTTCTATGTATTATGGAAATATAGCAGCTTAGAGGGTGGAAACTTGATGAACTTAGTGAAAATCATCATAATAACCTGGAAACTCCCCCCTCGTCTAATCACAAAGGATAAGAAAATTGAAAAAAACATTCTTTAAAAAACTTCAGAAGCTGGAAGACCAATCCCAAGTCATTCCCATTGATGAACACTCCAAAATCATCTTTTTCAGCGACTGCCACCGCGGTTACGGTGGCCATGCCGATGACTTCGCCCCTAACCAACTGCTATTTCTCAGAGCCCTCACATACTATGAAAAACGAGGATATACCTACATCGAACTCGGTGACGGGGATGAGTTATGGGAAAATAAACATTTCGAAAGGATAAAGGAAAACTATAGAACTTTTTTTGAACTCTTTTTAAAGCTTCACTCCCAAAACCGCCTTTATCTCCTTTGGGGAAACCACAACCGGAGATGGAAGAACCAGAAAAAGGTCAACAAAGAATTCTCCAAAATCGTGGATGATAAAACAGGGAAAAAGAGGCCTCTCTTTAAAGACCTAAACATCCACGAATCACTGCTCCTTCAGTATAAAAATGAGAAAAATAAGATTCTTTTAATCCACGGCCACCAGGGAGATTGTCTTAACGACACATTCTGGTGGTTTGGAAGATTCATTGTCCGAAGCATCTGGAAGTATCTCCAAACCATAAGCGGATTCCCGGATCCCACAAGTCCGGCAAGGAATTATCGTCTGGCGCTAGAAATTAACCACCGGTTCAAAAACTGGATAGAAAAGAAAAAAACTCCTCTCATTATCGGACACACACACAAACCCGTTTTCCCCAAAAAAGGAGAAATCCCTTACTTTAACGACGGAAGCTGTGTGCATCCCCGTTGCATCACCGGCATCGAGATCGAGGAAGGTCAAATCCAACTTGTGAAATGGTATGTGGATGTAAACTTAAATAAAGAACAGGAACCTTATCTTTATGTAAATAAAAGAATTCTTGCTGGTCCTAGAAAGATAAAAGGTATTTTTATAACATAATTTATCGCTATAGAATCCCTTGAAAAAAGCTAATAATTTCTATAATCTAATTCTATTGGGAATCGATAATAAAAATTAAATGAAACCAGAAGAACGAGCCAGAAAAGATATTGATAAAAAACTAAAAAAGGCAAACTGGATTATACAAGATCGTTCAAATTTAAATTTGGGTGCTGGGCCAGGAATTGCTATCCGGGAATTTCAGACAAAAGTTGGCCCTGTTGATTATGCTTTATTTGCAAATAGAAAAGCGATCGGTGTTATAGAAGCCAAACCTGCTGGCAGCACATTAAGCGGAGTTGCAGAGCAGACTGCAAAATATATACGAAACTTTCCGAAAAACATTCCCCATATATCATCACCTTTACCCTTTGCTTATGAAAGCACAAGTAGTGAGACATACTTTAGAAATAATAGAGATCCAAATCCTCTTTCCCGCCTGATTTTTGCATTTCATAAACCAGAAACACTTTTAAAATGGGCTAAACAGAATGCAACATTAAGAGCACGTCTCAAGCAGCTTCCTCCACTCATAACAGCCGGTCTTCGTGACTGTCAAATCGAAGCCATTACAAATCTTGATATTTCCTTAAAAGAAGCCAGGCCCAGGGCATTGATCCAAATGGCCAGTGGCAGCGGCAAGACATACACAGCCGTCAGTTTTGTTTATCGCCTCATTAAATTTGCCAAAGCCAAACTCATCCTGTTCCTGGTCGATCGCCGTACCCTTGGAAGACAAACCAGGGGAGAATTCGCCCAATATACCACGCCTGATGATCACAGAAAGTTCACCGAACTCTATAATGTGCAGCTTCTATCAGGACCTACCATTGATCCTGTCAGTAAAGTATGTATCACAACCATACAGAGATTGTATTCGATGCTTAAAGGCAAAGAATTCGATACAGAACAGGATGAAATATCCCTCGCGGATTTGACTACGGATCAGATTAAAAAAGCAACTTACAATCCAAATATACCCATTGAAACATTTGACTTTATTATCACTGATGAGTGCCATCGTTCTATATATAACCAGTGGCGCCAGGTTTTGGAGTATTTTGATGCTTTCATAATAGGCCTGACTGCAACTCCTTCTAAACAGACCTTTGGATTTTTCAACCAGAACCTTGTTATGGAATACAATCATGAAAGAGCTGTTGCGGATAGAGTCAATGTTGGGTATGAGGTATATCGTATCCGTACCAGAATTACTGAAAAAGGCAGCAAAGTTGAAGCAGGGTATCATATTGACAAACGCGACCGCCATACCCGTAAGATCCGCTGGGAACAGCTTGATGAAGACCTTGAATATGACGAAAAAGCTCTTGATAAATCTGTTGTAGCTGTCGACCAGATCCGCACAGTAATCCGCACTTTCAAGGAAAAGTTATTTACCGAGATTTTCCCCGGGCGCACAGAAATCCCAAAGACCCTGGTTTTTTCAAAAGATGATTCTCATGCCGAAGACATTGTGCAAATTATTCGGGAAGAATTTGGTAAAGGGAATAAATTCTGTAAAAAGATCACTTATCGTACAACGGGAGATAAGCCGGAGAATCTCATCGCCAGCTTTCGCAATTCATATAATCCCCGTATTGCTGTGACGGTTGACATGATCTCCACTGGAACGGATATCCGCCCACTGGAATGCCTCTTATTCATGCGGGATGTAAAGTCTCGTGTTTACTATGAGCAGATGAAAGGACGCGGCACTCGTGTGATCTCTTCAACAGATCTTAAAGCTGTAACTCCTGATGAAGAGCACAAGACTCATTTCATAATCGTAGACGCTGTTGGTGTTACAGAGAGCGACAAGACCGACTCCAGACCCCTTGAACGGAAAAAATCTGTTCCCTTTGATAAACTTGTGCAGTCCATAGCAATAGGGGAGAGAGATGAGGATACATTGATGACAATGGCTGGACGACTGGCAAAATTAAATGTTCGATTAGAAGAAGAACAGCGCAATGAACTTAAGGAAGCAGCCAATGGAAAAGTATTAAGAGAAATCATAAACGAGCTGCTGGATTCAGTGGATCCGGATAAACAAGTAGAAAAGGCAAGAGAAATGTTTGATGTGGAAACACCTTCGGATGATCAGATTGAAAAAGCCATAGAAAAACTAACAACCGAAGCTTGCCTGGGATTTGATAATCCTGATTTCAGGAAAAGCCTGATTGAGATTAAAAAACAGCAGTACCAGATAATTGACACAATAAGCCAGGATGCCATAATTGCTGCTAAATTTGATACAGGCCAGGCAGAGAAGTTAGTGCAGTCCTTCAAGGAGTTTATGGAAGGCAATAAAGATGAGATCCTGGCATTACAGATTATTTATAATCAACCCTATGACAAAAGGCATTTGACTTATGAGATGATCAGGAAACTGGCCAATGTAATGAAAAAGCCACCATACAACTTATCCACTGAATATGTATGGAGGGCTTTTGAGCAGCTTGAAAAGGATAAAGTTAAAAAGCGCAGGCCCGAGTTTTTACTTGCTGATATTATCTCATTGGTAAGGTTTGGCTTGCACAAGGAGAATATTCTTACTCCGTACCAGGATACAATTGAGTTAAGGTTTGCGGATTGGCTTGTAAACCAGGAAAAAGCGGGGAATATGTATACGGATGAGCAGTTGGAATGGCTCAACATGATAAAAGACCATATCGCAACCAGCTTGGAGATTACTGTTGATGACTTCGATAATGTGCCCTTCTATGAGAGAGGAGGAGTGATGAAAGCTTATGATGTATTTGGGGATAGAATTAATTATATTCTTGATGAATTGAATGAGGTGCTAGCGGCGTGATTACTGATTTGCCAAGAAATTGGTACAAGACGACAATCGGAGAAGTGTTTATAGTTACACTTGGTCAATCTCCGCCTTCATCAACTTACAATGACCATGGTGAGGGGCTGCCTTTTTTCCAGGGAAAAGCAGAGTTTGATGACGTGTATCCTGTTACAAGAAAGTGGTGCGGTAGTCCAAAAAAAATCGCTCAAAAGGGAGACATTTTATTATCTGTCAGAGCACCAGTAGGGCCTACAAATATCGCAAATACAAAATGCTGCATAGGTCGTGGTTTAGCTTCAATTCGTCCAGTAGATGGAATAGACAATAAGTTTATTCTGCATTTTTTCCGTTCTGTTGAAAGATATCTTGCGAAGATCGGGACTGGAACGACTTTTAACGCCATAACTGGAGATAAATTAAAGGGCTTTCAAATATCATTGCCACCCCTTCCTGAACAACACCGCATTGTAGGCAAGATTGAAGAGTTGTTCACCAAGCTCGATAAAGGAATAGAATCACTGAAGCAGGCACAGGCACAACTTAAACGCTACCGCCAGTCCGTGCTTAAAGCAGCAGTAGAAGGACGGCTTACAGCCAAATGGCGAGAACTAGGAAAGGACGAATTTGAACCTGCTGACAAACTGCTGGAACGAATCCTACAAGAACGGCGGTATAAATGGGAAGCCGAAAAACTAGCCAAGTACAAATCCAAGGGTAAAAAACCTCCTAAGAACTGGCAAGACAAATACAAAGAACCCACTCCGCCTGATACTACAGATTTACCCGAATTGCCAGAGGGATGGGTGTTGTTAACTGTTGAGATGATATCAGAATGGTCAAATGGAAAAGGATTAACAAAAAAGCAAATTATGGCTGGAGAATACCCTGTTTTTGGTGGCAATGGTATTAACGGTTATCACAATTCTTATTTAAGTAAATCTGAATGCATCGTTGTGGGAAGAGTTGGTGCTCATTGTGGTAATATTCACATAGCACCAAATAAATCTTGGATTACTGATAATGCTATTTATACAAAATGGATTTCAAGGCTTTCAAATATTCAGTTTGTCGGATTGGCCTTAAGCAATAAGAACCTCAATAAAATATCAGGTGGTTCAGGGCAACCATATGTATCTCAATCATTGTTAAATCCTCTTCAAATTGCACTCCCTTCGCTAGATGAACAAAATCAGATAATTGTGGACATAATGAGAGAATACTCAATAATTGATGAGGTTGAAAAAACCATTGAGATCGAATTGATACGTTCTCAATCCCTCCGACAGTCCATCCTAAAGCGTGCCTTTGAAGGTAAATTGGTGCCGCAAGATCCAAATTATTTACCTGCGCCGCAGCCGGGAAAATATTATATTTATGTGCTTGAATGCTCTAATGGAAGTTATTACATCGGACAAACAGAAAATATCGAAAAGAGATGGTGTGCCCATACTGGTGGGAAAGGAGCAGATTGGACAAGAAAATATCCACCTGTAGCACTCGTTCATTGGGAGGAATATAATTCGCGGGCTAATGCAGCAAAAAGGGAAAAAGAACTTAAAACTGGGTTTGGCAGGAAATGGATCAAACGTGAAATTAAAGCAGGTCGGTTGCGGCAGGCAGGTGAGCCTGCATCTGTTCTGCTGGAGAGAATCAAATCAGAAAAGGCAAAGTATAAAAAATCCAAACAAATGGAGATATAATAAATGTCAAATGATTCATCCACACTTGTTCAGAAACTTTGGAATTACTGCCACGTCTTGCGGGATGATGGCGTCAGTTACGGCGATTATGTTGAGCAGCTGACATACCTGCTCTTCCTAAAGATGGATGATGAGCAGACCAAACCACCTTTCAACCGGGAATCAAAGATTCCTGCCGAATACAATTGGAACAGCTTGCTGGACAAGGACGGGGATGAACTGGAAGTCCAATATCGCCACATCCTTGGAAATCTGGGCAAAGAGTCTGGCATAATGGGTGTTATCTTTCGTAAGTCTCAGAACAAGATTCAGGATCCCGCCAAGCTGAAACGCCTGGTTGACATGATTGATAAGGAGACCTGGCTTGGCTTGAGCGTTGATGTAAAGAGCGATACTTACGAAGGCTTATTGCAGAAAAATGCTGAAGATGTTAAAACAGGAGCTGGGCAGTATTTTACTCCCAGGCCTCTTATTGATGCGATTGTGGATGTTATGCAGCCTGATCCCGGAATGGAAATCATTGATCCTGCCTGTGGGACAGGGGGATTTCTTATGTCTTCACACAATTACATTGCCAAACATTATCAACTGGATAAAGAACAGAAAAAGCATCTTAAATATCATGCCTTAAAAGGAGTGGAAATAGCTGATAATGTAGCCAGACTCTGTGTGATGAATCTTTACCTGCATGGTATAGGAGGTGATGAAAGTTTGGTTGATGTAGACGATTCACTCGAATCTGACAGAGGTCATCGCTATGACCAGGTACTAACTAATCCGCCTTTTGGAAAGAAAAGCAGCATAACTATTATTAATGAAGTAGGGAAAGCCGTCAGGGAGAAAATCGAGTATGAGAGGACCGACTTCTGGGCCACTACATCCAATAAACAACTGAATTTTGTCCAACATATAAAGAGCCTACTCAAAATCAACGGAAAAGCAGCTACAGTAGCGCCTGATGGGGCAGGGGAGACCATCCGGCGGAAACTCCTGCATGAATGTGATGTACATACAATTTTGAGACTTCCAACAGGCGTATTTTACGCCCAGGGAGTAAAGGCAAATGTACTTTTCTTTGACCGCAAGCCTGCAAGTGAAACACCATGGACTAAAGATCTTTGGATCTATGACCTTCGTACGAACAAGCATTTTACCCTGAAAACCAATACATTGAAGTATGAAGACTTGGAGGATTTTATTCAGTGCTACAATCCAGACAACCGACATCAGCGTGAGGAAACGAAGAGGTTTAAGCGCTTTACATATGATGAATTGATGCAGAGGGACAAAGTGAGCCTGGATATCTTTTGGCTCAAAGATGAAAGCTTGGAAGATATGGATAACCTGCCTGATCCTGATATCCTTGCACTGGAAATCACGGAAAATTTAGAGTCAGCCTTAGATCAATCGAGCTATCTATGAAAATTTGGAAGAAAAGCATTAAAAAATTATTCTAAAACAATGTCACTTCCTCAAAAACACTTCAATAATACTTACGAGTTAATCAAAAAAGTCGGAAAGAAAAAAGTTGCAAAATGGTTACTAGAAGAAGGCTATTATCCAGAGCAGTATGTATTACCTCCTTGCTTTCATATAAAAAGTTTTAAACTAAAGAAACATCCTTATTTTAAAGTGAAATCAAAAAAGGATGGAGGAAAGGAGTTTAAACCATCTATTTCTGAGTTCATAACTGTTTCATTTCCTAAATCCCAACTAACGGATCGCACTTTTGGGATTATTTATCCCAGGTTATACCATGATATTGTATTTTATATAATGAGTGAGTGGGATTTCGTACTATCACATATATTTAATGATAATAATAAAGTTTACTCCTATAGCTTCCCCATTCCACTAACAAAGAAGAGTGAAGGAGAGTTGGGCAGTCTTAGAGCAGGCCGTATGATATATGAATATATCGAAATGGCGGAAAATGATTTGGTAGCTGAAGCACATAAATTTAAATATATTGTTAAAACGGATATTAAAAATTTTTATCCCTCAATTTATACACATAGTCTTGCCTGGGCTTTGCATGGGAAAAAAGCAGCAAGAAATGATATTGGGGAATTTAAATTATTGGGAAGTAAGCTTGATAAACTTTTTCAAAACTCAAATGATCGATGCACTAATGGAATTCCTATCGGCTCTGCGATTTCTGATCTCATATCCGAGATGTTATTGTCTTCTATTGATCGTGAATTTTCAAATATACTTATAAAAAGCAAAATAAAATTTCTTTCCGTTCGATTTAAAGATGATTATATATTTCTATGCAACTCAAAAAATGATGCAGATTTTATAATAAAGACTCTTCAAAGCCAGATGCGATTATATAATTTGAGTTTAACTGAAGGAAAAACAGAATTTAAAGAATTACCAGAAGGTTTATTTCGACCATGGATCTCTGAATATCAAAAATACTCACTAAAGTTTAAGTCATCTATCAGCTATAAAAGATTTGAAACTACTCTTTTGGCTGTTTTAAAAATTGATGAAAGATTTCCTGATACAGGTGTAGTCGATAAATTTTTAAGCGAATTGGTTTCAAAAAAATATAATCTAAAACTATCTTTAAAAACTAAGGATGCCTTAAAAGTATTCAGTTTATTGTTTTTACTTAAAGAAAGACGATCAAAAGCATTTCCACAAATTTTAGCAATTATTGAATTACTTTTAGAGAGATTTAAAAATGAAAAAGAACTGATAGAAAACATCAGAAACTCTCTTATAGAAAAATTTAAAAATATTATAAAAAACGATTCTGATTATCAATATGATATTCTCTGGATTTTTTACCTACTAAAATCAAGTGGTATTTCTAAGCTGAAAATTTCTAGTAAAACGAAATGTCCATTATTACTCTCAGTCAAATCAAATTCCCAAAAGTTTTTTAATACTGAAAAAGAAATAATCTTGTATAAAAAAATTAAATCCGCAGGTAAAAATAAAAAACTTGTAAAACATTTAGCAGTTTTTCCTAGAGAGGAAAAATTATAAGTTCAACTAATTTGTAAACATACTTTCTCGTAAACAATTCTAGTTCATTAGTTTTTAGAGGTAAAGATATAAGAAATGTTACAATACTTTTCCAGGATTATAGTCAAAGACTTACATTACATATTATATTTGACTTGGCAGAAAAGGTGGAAATAGAAATCTGACTTCCAACTGAGACTTTAAAGATTAATCATCTTCAATTGTTAAATGCATGAAGAAAAAAGTTTATCACATATTTCTAGCATTTCATTCTTAGTAATTAATTGAGAATGAAGACCAATATTATTTGCAAATGTTCTTAGCGATGGTTCATTTTTTGCAGAAATAAAAAATTCTCTAGATAGCTTCGAAATTTCTTCGTTAAAATGATAAATATCTAAATGATAGGTACTATTCAATTTACTTCCAACTAACAAATGCTGATTCGAAATTGGAAACAATATATTCTTAACTTTTTCTTCTTTATTCCATAGTAAAACAAACCTTTTTACAGATTCTACTTCAGTTAAAATACCACAATCACCCATGATTAAATTTTCATTCTCATTGAATATCAATCTCCATTTTAATTCTTTATACTCTTTCTGCCGTATTTGAGGTGAGATTTCTCTATTAAATGCTCTTAAATGCCCCTGTTTCACAATATTTGTCATTTCATTTGATAAACTTGGAAGGACATTATTAAAGAAATAGATAGATTGTAACTCAGTTTTCGGCTGCAATTCTTTTTTCATTTTAGCCTTTATATTTGCACTTTTATATAAGGGAATGGATAGCTTTAATAATTGCAAATTAATTGCTTTTTCCATTTGTATTGATACAAATTTTTTTCTATTTTCAGAATTTTGAAAAAATTTTAAAATTTCTTCCAAAAACAAATTTGAACCATCAAGTAGGGCTTCCCTAAGATTTCGAGTCCTTATTTCTAAATGGGAGATTAATTCTGATATATTTAATATTTCCGAATCTACAGTAATATCAAAATTATTTTTTAATGATCGAAGATATTTAACAAGGTTTGAAAACTTATTTTCCTCCTTTGTTATTAAATCATCAATATATGAATTATTTTTAATAGAGTAGAAATTTTTTTGAACTGCGACTGATCAACGTCAAGCATTATTTTGGTCTGGCGGCAATTAAAATTCCGGTTTTTACATCTTAATTTATTTTTAAACATTAAGCCTCCAAAAGCGAAGCTCTCAGATGCTCTGTCATCCATTTTCTCATGTTGATTCATATTTATACCTTAGTCATTTTTACCTTTTTTAGCCTCTTGCATGCGGTAACTTGGGATATTCATCTCCAGGATGACACTGTGATGAACCAACCGGTCTATCGCAGCGGCTGTTATCATAGGGTCTTTGAAGATTGTTTCCCATTTTGAAAAGGGCAGATTGGAGGTGATCATAATTGAGGCTTGTTCATATCTGTGATTCATGAAAGTGAAAAGCACTTCCATTTCTTCTCTTTGCTGTTGAACATAGCCAAAATCGTCTATAATCGTTACATCAAAATGAGCAAGCTTTTTTAAAGTTTTCTCAAGTTCCAACTCTCGTTTTGCTACTAATAACTTTTGTACCAGAAGCGAGCAGGTAGTATAAAGCACCCTGCGGTTTTTATAAACAAGTTCAAGGCCTAAAGCACATAGAAGGTGTGTTTTTCCGCTGCCAGGGTTACCAAAAGCTAAAACATTTTCCGTTCTCTCTACGAATGAACCATCCATTAGAGCTTTTACCTGATGCTGTAATTTAGGTGGGAGGCGTTTGAGATTGAAGTTATCAAAGTTTTTCTCTAGCGGCAACTTCGACTCTCTTAAAAATCTTGCAATGCGGTTGTTATATCTAACCTCGCATTCTCGCACAAAAAGCTCCAGCAGATACTCCTTATAAGGCATTGTCTCTTTCTCAGCCACTTGAGTAAGCTCTTGATAGTAGTTGCGTATCCCTGCGAGGCGCAGTTGCTTAAGACAGCTCTCTAAGGTCTTTTTATCGTTATTCATAAACTGCCTCAGTGTTTTTTAAAAGCTGATCATAATGGAAAAGATTGATTTTCTCGACTTTAACTTCCTCAGGCGGTACCATAACTTCTCCTGACTTTAGAATCGCCTCTACCGCATTCACAGACAAAGGCTTTTCATTTTCAAAAAGAGTCCTTAATGCCTCATCCACTCCAGTCTCTGTTTCTTTGGCTGCTAAGTTTAATATCTTTAGATATTCCTTATTAGCCTTGGCTGGGATGGTTTCTTTAAAATAATCATAAGTCATTCTGAAACGAATAGTGGGAAAAAGGTCCTCTTTATAGCGATAATTTTCAAATGCACCTGGCTTTCTTACCAAACTGTCAATAATATGGCGGTATTGAATAAAGTGTCCGCCATCTCCGCGCATACGAGGTATAGTCTCTATTTTTTTCTGGCCATACCAGAGTTCAAAATACTCTGCATAGAGTTTTACTCTAACAGTCTCTTTTTTTAGCCTGCTGTGGACAGAGTAGACATTGTGGGCTACGTTTATGGTGCTGGAAGGTCCTACTTTGAAAGTAAACCAGCGAAAATCATTCAAACGCTTCTCAGGCAGACGCCTTAATACTTTTTGTTCCTCTACAAACCGTTTCTTACGGCCGGAATTAAGTTGTTTGAATAACTTGTCCAGGAACGCTTCATATGCTTGCCGGCTTTCAAAATCCCGGCTCCCACGAAGTATCAATGCCTGATCCACAGCTCTTTTAAAGCGATTATGCCGTTGCTCAATATCTCCGTTTTCATGTGCCTCGCCGCTCCGGATCTTTTCACCCTTTATCCTGTAATGCCGTACAATAGCCTGATAACGCTGGGTAAATTCCTCAGGATTGCATTCCTTATGAACTGCAGCTGTAAGACGATCCGTCCTGTGCCGCTTAGGCACACCTCCTAGCTCCCAAAGTGCATTTTGAAAACCCATACTAAGGCTCTCAAAACTTTCAGAAAAACATATGCTGCCTGTCTCCCAGTTAGAAAAGGTCAAAACAAAGTGATAAATCAAATGATCAAACGGTTTTCTTTGTATGGTTATGCCAAGGGAGTTCATACAAGTAAAATCAGATTCACATAAATCACCTGCATAATGGAGCTGAGGAAAATAAATCTCCTGAGCCGGACCTTCTAAGGCCCGCCAACACTTTACCTTCCGCTGAAATGTACGTATCTGACCATCTTCAAGTCGCCCAGGATACTGTCGCTGAAAATGTTCAAACAAACTCTTGGCTTCAAGCCCAGAATTAAGATTTAAAAACTCTTTTGCCTTGTCCCATACTCCTACAAAAGGATCTTCCCGAGTCCGCCAGGTATGAGGCTTCTTTACCTGGCTGGGTAACTTTCCTAACCTCAAATATTTGCGGGCTGTGCTCTCGTCCATCCCGGCCTTTACAGCTGCTGTGGCTAATGTTTTCTCTTCGTTTCTCAATTTAATTAATCTCCTTATTTGTTGATCTGTTACCATTCAGGCCTCCTTGACCTGAATAGTCTAATCTATCGCTGTAAAAAACCGGAATTTTAATTGCCGTTGGCCCGGAAAAACTATTGTCGCTGATCACAAATTCCACAATTGCACAAAATGTAGGCAATAGAGATATCCACAGATTGTGAAAATCCGTAACTATATTATTATCAGCACTATATATTTTATGTGAAAATTGTGTCGCATAAGATATATTATGTCAACTATTATATTATATTAAAATCTATTATATACGTCATTATTTATTTTCTTCATTTTTTATCTTATTTATCACTTCTTTTAATATTTCTATTATTTCGTTTTTCGTTAATTTTTTATTTTTAAATTCTATTCTTAATTTATAATATTGACTTCCTTTTCCCATATATTTATATACATAATACTTGCTTCTTTTTTCTTTTCTTTTTAAATTTCTTGACAATTCTCTTGTATCTTCTCTTTTTAAATTTCTATTTTTTATTTCATCTATTAGAATATTCATTTCTTTATTGCTTTTTTGTTTTGCAATTTCAATTAATGTTGTTCTGCTTTTAATATTATATTTTTCACATAAAAGTCTAATTTTATCCGGAATTTTACTAATACTTATTATTTCTGTGATTGTAGATCTAGCTTTTCCAATTTTATTTGCAATTTTTTCATGATTATATCCATAAATTTCACGTAAAGATTTTAAAGCATCCGCTTCTTCAAACGAATTAAGATTTTTTCTTTGAAGATTTTCAACTAACGATAATTCCATTGCTTCATTGTCCTCAACAATTTTTTCTATACATGGAATTTCTTCTAAACCTAGTCTTTTTGCAGCAACAAATCTTCTTTCTCCTGCTATAATTTCATATCTTCCTCTTTTTGGTCTTACGATAACCGGTTCTATTATTCCTTTTTCTTTTATTGATAACATTAATTCTTTTAAATTTCCCAATTCGCTTCTAGGCTGATGAGGATTAGGATATATTTTAAGTGTAGAAATCATTCTAATTCTTGTGCCTGATGAACGAGATGATATTAAATCTACAAAATGATCATCATGTTTCATACCGAAATTATCAGGCAATCCAGTCCTTTTACTTTTTTGCACGTTTTATTATCTCCTTAACTACATCTCTATATTGTAAAGCTCCTACTGAATTAGGAGCAAAAGTAAATATTGATTCTTTATAAGCTGGACTTTCTTCTAATTTAACACTTTTTGATATTAATGTTTTAAAAACTTTTTTTCCAAAAACTGTTTTTATTTTAATTGAAACATCTTTTGCTATATTTGTTCTTTTATCATGGAGAGTTATTAAAATTCCCAATATTTCAAGATTAGGATTTGCTATTTTCTTTACTTTATCTATTGTTTCAAGCAAATCATCTGTTCCTTCAAGACAAAGATATGAAGATTGTATTGGAATTATAATTTTATCAGCAGCAACAAGAGCATTTAAAGTTAGTAACCCAAGGGTTGGTGCCGTGTCTATTATAATATAGTTGTACTTATCTTTTAATGGATTAATAATATCTTTAAGCCTATAATGGCCGTCAATTTCACCCAACAATTTTGGCTCTAACTTTGCCATTGATATTTTTGATATTGCAATATCAAGCCCTGGAATTGTTGATTTTACAATTACTTCCTCAATACTTACATCTGTATCTACCAATGCGTCATACAAAGATTTTTTATAACTTGGATAGTCATTAACACATGAAATAGTACTGTGAGCCTGAGGATCTATATCAATTAAAAGTGTGCTTTTCCCCATGAATGCTAGACCTGAAGATACATTTAAAGCTGTAGTCGTCTTCCCTACTCCACCCTTCTGGTTTGTTATGGTTATTATCAAGAAATTCTCCAGCAATGACTGATAGAACTAAAATATAAAATATTAATTAAAATATCAAGAAAAAGATTATAATAAAGGATAAAAATATTGTCGGCATGCCGACATATATCCGTAAATATAAGATAACAAAAGGGTTAAAAGAAATATTATATAAAATTAGGTGATATTTAATTTAAGAAAAAAAGTAATGTGATAGTAAGGGAAAATATTATCATATGTTATATAATATAAATGTGCATTAATTTATTTAATATCAATAAGATATAAAAGAATTAATAATGAGTTTTAATATAAAAAAAGTTCAATAACAGGAATAATTAAATCAGGTTTTTTTATAGGAACATGAAGAATAATATTGGAACTAGAATTATTAATTCCAATATTGGTTTTTTGCTGTGAAAATTTTACTTAAGAAGCATCATTTAGGAATTGTGAATATTTAACTTTGGTAGCAAATCCATATAGGTAAATCCTGCCAAACTACTAAAATTGCCTTCCAAACATTCCCCAAAATTCATTCCCAAGCTCCCAGTATCTAAACATGGCTGCACGAGCAAAATCATTCGTGTATTTTGTAATATATTTTAAAGATTCTTTTTTATCTTTTTTATTAAGATCCTGAACAATTTTTTCTAATGCTGGAAGTTCAGTAAATGCTTTTTCTTCAAACTCAATTAATACCTGCTCAATATATTTACCTGCAATTCCCCATCGTACTGTTGATAAACGATTAGCGCGCCTGAATGCCCAGCATGCAGAATCTGTGCGGAATCTGTGCTGTCCGCAAATTTCGAAACTCTTTGGGAGTTCTGTAACTCCAGCAAATATTGGAATTTTTGCACTCTGACCAGGATTATCAAAAGCAAACCAGCATATGCCTCCTACCTCATCAGGCAGCCAATCCCGGCATTGAAGAACATGAGAGTAAGAACATCCTGCAATTGCGATCGTTCTCTGGCGTTCTACTGCTCCGGGCTTCAGTGTATTGAGAAGTGTAACCAGGTCTCTTGACATCCAAGGGCTGACAACTGGGCTTTTAATCATCTCACTGCTTCGACGTTTTTTTACCATTAAATTTTTTGTCATATCTAGTTCAGTCTCTGCATAGGTTTGCCTGTAAAGTTTCATTATGTCTCTCACTGATAGTTTTTTATCAGGTTTTACGGAAAAAGGGAGTTCTTTAGAATTCATATCCAAATTGAGAGATGGGGCTAATGTACTAAATACAAAATATTCCCTGGTTGAATAGGGTTTTCTTCCACTGTAAGCTTTCCAGAATTTGAAAGGCTCTCCGCTATCAGGATTCCACCATCCCATTTCTTGAGCAAAGGAGAAAACATTTTCTGAAGCTATGTAATTATCAGGGTCGTCAAGATTCAACTTTCCTATCCTTGGGATGTTAGCTGATATGCCGACGTGTTCATCTGGGATTCTAACTGCTGCCCATACTGATCCGATCTCTAAAGGTCCCGCACCGAAAATTTCAAGCTGCCATACTTCTTTTGGATCAGCTATAGTAATACACTCACCCCAATCACTATATCCATATTTTTTAACAAGTTCACCTACAAGCCGAATGGCATCCCTAGCATTTGTGCATCTTTCTAAAATGACCCGTTCCAATTCTTCAATAGAAAACACCCCTTCGGAATTATATAGCTCTCTCCTCCCCCTAATGGTAGTTTCGCCTATGGCAAGCTGTTTTTCATTCATACATGGATAAGCAGTATTAATAAAAGCATAGGTTTCTTCAACCTGCGGGATCTCACCTTTTAAAACAAGGCCTCTCGAATCCCATGCTGTTTCAGTATGCAACTTTCCGTGATAAATTTTGTTTGTTGAGCCCTTTTCATGTTTCTTATGAGGGACAATATTCAGCCAGGTTCTGTAGTTGCCATCGCAGGAATGTGCAGTGATTACTGAACCATCTGTAGTTGCAAGACGGCCAACCATTATACTGGTACAGCATGACTCCATATCTTTCAAGTCTTGAGGTTTTTCCTGAACTGGATGGTTGGCAAATATCAGGATTATACCTGATAATAATATTAAAATAGTAAATAGACTCAGTCGCGAAGATGTTTTTTTCAGATAAGAATAATTTGTTTTCACGATAGTCCTCCTTTTTTTAAAACTTCAGGCTAGTCGGATGTTATTGGAATATTACAGGTTTGGTTAGAATATTGTGGATACGTTTCATATCAAATTTTTCTGACCTGTCAAAATTATAAATTCCGTTTTGCTCCTGTTCAACGTCTGTTAACTGTGTGTAACAAAAACCACAGATATGTTTCATACTTAATAAGACATCGGTTAATCCTTCGAGCCTTTTGTAATATTCTTCCAAAGTTGTTGGGTCTTTCCCATAGCCCCAGGAATCATCGGCATGTTGTTTTTCTATACTCGGGATCCATTTAATACCTCCGTACTCGTCGATTAAATAGGGCTGTCCCTTATAATCAGTACTTTTATCGGAATCTTGTATCCATACACCGGAGTTCTCTGAAATTTTTAATAATTCCTCTAATTTTTGAGGATCCTGTTCATAAGTATGCTCTGTCCATAGGTCGGTTCTTACATGTAATCCACCGCTGGAATCATTAACAGGACGCGTAGCATCAAGGCGAAGGGTTAGATCATAAGCATTTGCAATTAATCGTTTGTTTTCCTCTTCCCTACTCCATGCTTCATTAAAGGGTGTCCATGCAATAATCGAAGGATGATTTCTGTCCCGGGTAATAATTTCCTCCCATTCCGTAAGAAAATTTCTGGCTGCTTTTCCATTATTCGGATCAATACCCCAGCTTGAAGATTCTCCCCAGGTCAAATAGCCAAGTTTATCCGCCCAGTAATGAAACCTTTCTTCGAATACTTTCTGATGCAAACGGGCACCGTTAAAACCTGCCTTCATAGATAATTCAATATCTTTTTTAATAGCTGCATCGGTTGGAGCTGTCCATATACCTTCTGGGTAAAATCCTTGATCGAGCACAAAACGCAGATAATAGGGCCTGTTATTTAAAAATATCTGATTGCCTTTAATATGCACTTTTCGCATTCCCATGTAGCTTTCGACTCTGTCAATGATTTTTCCACTGCTGTTAATAACCTCAAAAAACAAACCGTACAAGAAAGGAGTTTCCGGCGACCAGGTTTTCGGTCGTTTTATAGGCAATTTACATATCACATTGTTACTGGCGATTACTTCGGATTTACTCACTGTTTTTTGGAAATTTTTTACGGTTACTCTAAATTTTTGTCCGTTTTCCAATCCATAAAAATGTGGTTGTACATAAAATCTTTTATTGTCAAGATCAGGAATAATATGACATGATTTCAGCCCGTATTTAGAAACTCCTTCAATCCATACAGTTTGCCAGATGCCGGTCGTGCGTGTATAGTGACACCCTCTTGATTTGAAAGACGGACATTGTTTTCCTCCAGGTTGTATACCGGATCGGGTATTATCCTGAACATATACTACAAGATTGTGTGTTTTACCCGCATTGACGTAAGGAGTAATATCAAACTCAAATGAAATTGTTCCTCCCCAGTGTTTTCCTGCAGATTTTCCGTCTATAAAGACTTCAGTTTCATAATCAACTGAACCAAAGTGGAGAATTACATTTTTTCCTTCCCAGTTAGATGGAATCATGATCGTACGTTGGTACCACATGGCACTGATAAAATCTTTGTGGTTTAGTCCTGACATAGGACTCTCTGGGCAGAAAGGAACTAATATTTCATCATTAAAGCTAATGCTGTTTGCAAAATCACGTTCCTTGCCTGACTTCCCGAAATCAAATGTATAAGTCCACTTTCCATTTAAATTTACCCATTGAGACCTTACAAATTGAGGACGAGGATATTCTGGGCGTGGGATATTATCAATTTGAACCTGCGGAGATGTTTCGGTTGAATATACTACATAAAGTGTACAAACTATTGTCAAAATTAAAATTAATATTCTTTTCATGGAATTAATCTCCTTCCTTGTTTATCATGCTTTTATTGCATAATATAAACTTTATTTACAAATTAACAAATATAATTTATATTAATGAACTATTTAATAAACAAAAATTTTAGGAGAAAATAATGTTAAGGGACATTATCACAAAGGAAATACAAGATACAATCATGAGTCCAAAGTTTGTTTTTACCTTCTTACTCTGCACAATTTTAATTTTGTTATCGGTCTATACAGGAATAAACAACTACCAGGCGGAGCAGAAGGAATACAGCGCAGCCATGGCTTTAAACAAGAAGAATCTTGAAAGCCAGCCCACCTATCAAAACCTTGCGGGAATCGGCACTAAAATAAACAGGCCCCCTCAAGTACTTAGCACAATCGTTAACGGTGTCCAGGAAGCTGTAGGCCGTGTAGCAACTGTAAACATAGCATTCGACCCAAGTATGATTGAGTCAAAATACAGCAGCAGCCCAATTTTTGCAGTTTTCGGTGCACTAGACTTGACATTCATTGTGAAAATAGTATTGAGCCTGTTTGCTATACTTTTTACATATGATGCTATAGTGGGGGAAAAAGAGAGAGGCACATTGAAGCTTGCTCTGTCAAACAAAGTTCCGAAAGACAGACTTATTCTTGGTAAAGCTATTGGAGGATTTATAAGCCTTTTAATTCCTCTGATCATTCCTCTGGTGCTTGGCCTACTGATTCTGTTAATTTATCCGAATATTTCACTTTCGGGTGGTGACTGGGAAAGATTATGTATAATAGGTATCTTATTTCTCCTGTACTTATCCGTATTTTTCACACTAGGACTATTTATTTCTGCAAGAACAACTAAATCATCAACTAGTTTTCTGATTTTATTGTTTGTATGGGTGACTTTCGTGACAATAATTCCTAAAGCTGCAATAATGACAGCTGCCCAGATAAATCCCATTCCATCTGTCCATGAGATTACTGCACAAAAAGATGCCTACCTACAGGAAATTCAAAAAGAAGCTGTTGTAGAACAAAGACAGTATTTTAAAGATAATCCACGTCCAGAAAAAGCAGAAGAAATTGCTAAATGGAATGAAGATTTAAAAAAATGGGCAGAGGATTTTCAACAAAGGTTAACGTCAAAAATCGATGAAAGAAACGCTGCAATCGAGAGAGATTACCAGGCTAAAATGTGGGGGCAGCAAAAACTTGCAGTAAATCTGTCACGTATTTCTCCTGCTTCTGCCCTGATGTTTGGTGCTATGAGCCTAGCAAGAACAGGGATAAGTGAGCATGAGAGATTCTTAAACTCGGTAAAGAATTATAAGCCAATATTTACAAAATGGATTAACGCAAAAATGATGAGATCTTTAAATCTGGGAGGTGGAGAACAACCGAAACCTGAATTAGATGATATGCCGCAGCACGAGTTTATCCCAGAGCGTCTCGGTGATTCAATAAAAAGAATGCTTCCTGACTTGGTACTGATGATTTTACTGATTATAGTATTTTTTATGGGTGCCTATATATCTTTCATAAGATATGATGTCAGGTAAATGATTAAAGACCAATGATTATGTCAAATAATAAAATAAGAGGAAATTATGTTAGAAGCAATTAATCTTACAAAAAAATATGAGGATGGGCTGTTAGCAATTGATCGTATAAGCTTCAAAATCGAAGCAGGAGAAATATTCTGTATGTTCGGGGCTAATGGTTCAGGTAAAACAACGACAATTAATCTTTTCCTGAATTTTATCCAGCCTACCGAAGGGAGTGTTTTAATCGAAGGGATAGATGTGATCAAAGAGCCATTAAAATCTAAAGATTATGTTTCCTTTGTTTCTGAAAATGTAATGCTGTACGGAAATTTTTCAGCCTTCCAAAACATTAACTATTTTGCAAAATTAGCAGGAAAGCGCAACCAAACCAAAAAAGATTATGCCAAAGTGTTAAAGCGTGTGGGCCTTCAGGAAGAAGCATTTGATATGCGGACAAAAAATTTCTCAAAAGGAATGCGGCAGAAATTGGGGATCGCTATTGCAATAATAAAAGATGCTCCAAACATCATACTTGATGAGCCAACATCTGGACTGGATCCTAGGTCGGGGCAGCAATTTCTTGAACTTCTGTTAGAATTGCGTGAACAAGGAAAATCGATTTTCATGTCCTCGCACGATATTTTCCGTGCAAGATATATTGCAGATAGAGTTGGATTCATGATGAAGGGTAAGCTGGTTATGATGCAAACGAAAGAAAAACTTGCAGGCCAAGACCTTAATAAACTGTATATAGAATACATGCAGGAACATTCTAATTGATATAAAAACTTTTTAAGGCAAACGTAAATGGATATCATATTCGGTATCATTATCATTTTTGCATCCATTGCTTTTATGATCTTCCTTATCATTAGGAGCCGAAGGACGATTGAACTGATACACAAAAAAAGACTCAATTCGGCTCGAGAGATCTTAAAAGGAATAAATGAAAGAAGATAAAACTCATATTTCCTCAGAGCTCTCCAGAGAACTCTCTCTCTTTCACATTACCATGATGGGTCTTGGGATGATGATTGGTGCGGGAGTTTTTCTTGGAATAGGAAATGCGGTTTATGTTGCAGGTCCGGGCGGGGTTCTCCTTACATTTACTCTAAATGGAGTAATCGCTTTATTCACAGCTTTATCTTACGCTGAATTGAGTTCAGCAATTCCTCGTGCAGGTGGTGCATATAATTTTGCCCGTTTGGCTTTTGGACGTGGTGCAAGTTTTACAGCAGGATGGATGGAGTGGTTCGCATCGAGTGTGGCTGGAAGTCTATATGCGGTGACTTTTGCAATTTACACTGTAAGATATTTCGAAGGCCTGGGATTATTGAGCTGGCTCCCTTTTTCAACAAACATAACAGAAAAAATCGTTGCGTTTCTTATTGCAATATTCTTCCTTTATATAAATTATAGCGGAGTTTCGAAAACTGGTAAAATTGGAGCATTTTTTACGCTTGGTCAAACCCTTTTTCTCATTCTTATTGGAGGTGTAGGTATTATTGTAGCAGTGATAGATCCCTCACGGCTTCAGAACATCTCACCGTTTCTTCCTTATGGCTGGTCAAAGGTTCTTATAACAATGGGGTTTACATATGTTGCTTTTGAAGGTTATGAGGTAATTGCTCAAGCAGGAGATGAAACAATTGACCCCAAACGAAATCTTCCAAAGGCGATGATTTATTCTGTTTCTATAGCAACATTCACTTATGTGGCAGTTTCTTTTGCTGCAATTGTTGCAGTAAAAGCAGGATCTCCTGGAGTTGAAGGAATTCCATGGGAGTGGATTGGAAGTTTTAAAGAAAGAGGATTCGGGGAAGCCGTTTCGCGTCTTATGCCGTTCGGTAATTTTCTCCTTACTTTGGCGGTAATATTCGCTTCTATTTCTGCTTTGAATGCAACTATATATTCTGCTACGAGGGTATCATATGCGCTTGGTCGTGATCGTATGTTGCCTAAATTCTTTGCAAGTATTTCACACATACGAAAGACACCATGGGTTGCACTTATGTTTTCTGGATGTATTGTCATAACAGTGGCAATACTGCTTCCAACTATGGATGTAGCTTCTAGTGCAAGTATCATGTTTCTTTTCCTTTTTTTTCTTGTAAATATGTGTGTAATCAGAATCCGCCTGAATATGGGTGACGAATTGAGTTATGGATTTATTATGCCTTTCTTTCCATGGCTGCCAATTATTGCTTTTGTCTGTCAGGCTATAATTGCTGTTTCGCTTGTAAAAATGAGCTGGATATCCTGGACTATAGGCCCAGCCTGGATCATTTCAGGAATTGCTATATATTATTTATATTCGAAATCACATGCCATCTCCACCGAAGATGAAATTAGGGTCATTGAAGAAGAGAAAGTCCCTGAAAGCGACCAATACCATATCATGGTTTCTGTAGCAAATCCTGATAATGCGCTCCAGATGATTCGTGCTACTTACGTACTCAGTGAAGCCAAAAATGCCAGAGTTAATCTGCTTCACATGGTGCCTGTTCCGAAGCAGGTTCCTTTAGCCGATGCTGAAAAATTCATGATGGAAGGAAAAGAAGGAATTGTGGAGGCGATGCTCTATCTTGTTATCAAATTTCCTATCACTACAACCATAAGGTATTGTAGAAATATCGCCCGTGGTATCCTAAGTGCTGTAAGGGAAAAGAAAATCGACATGCTAATTATGGGTTGGCATGGTCAACCTAAAAGCTCCGTATTCAGACTGGGCAGCACTGTAGATATTATTATTGAACGGGCCCCATGCAATGTCATTGTTTTAAAAGACCTTGGAAATCGTGAGTTTAAACGAATATTAGTGCCTCTGGCAGGAGGACCAAATGGAGTTTTTGCTCTTGAAATTGCAAGCATACTGGCAGAGAGAGACAATGCGGAAATAATTGCTTTTAGTGTGAATGATCACAAAAACAAAATTGATTCGGTACAGTATCCCAGATCATACAGAGCACGGAATCATAACCGAAGTCATATAAATTTCAATCGAATTAAAATCAAAAAAGTGGATTCCCAAAATATAATAGAAGCCATTCTTGATGAATCTGAAAATTATGATTTGGTCGTCCTTGGTACAACCAGAGATCCATTGATTTATCAGATCACAAGGGATTCTGTTTCCCATGCTGTAGCACAGAAATGCAGGAAACCCATGGTTATAGTTAAAGCATCCGGAGGCATCAGGTCCTGGATCAGACGGTGGTTGTAAAAGCGAAGCCTGAACAACTACTCCTTTATTTTATTTTTTTTTAGGTAAGCTCTCCATGTAATTGCCCATTTTTCGGGGTTATCCAATGTGCTGTTATCAATCTTGTGTACAACACTGTTATGAGGTGAATTTTTAACTTTTTCAGGATTTTGATATGCTTCTTTTACGACTTCATTCAATGCAGAAATGTATTCATCAATTTCATCTTTTGAATATGACTCTGTTGGCTCAATTGTGAACGGTTGTGGAACAATGAATGGATGATGACTCGACCATAAATGGAAGCCAAAATCAGCCATTCTGCAACTTATTTCTTCTGTTGAAATTCCTGTTTCTTCTGTGAGCTTTTCCCAACTATATCTCACCTGTTCAATTCTGTGTCTCCCTTTTGCATAAGGGGCACTTGCACCGTGAATTTGTTTCACTTTATTTAAAATGTAATTATTGTTTAAAACAGCGATACTTGCTGCTTCCTTGAGTCCTAAAGCCCCTAGACTCATTATCCATGCATAAGCCCTTAAAATGACTGGAAAAACTCCAAGAAATCCTCTCACTTTGCCGATACTTCTTGGAAGATTGTAATTCAGAAAATATTTTTCGCCGTCAAACCCAACTATTGGAACAGGAAGATAGTTTATCAACCTTTCGGTCACTCCAAGTGCTCCAACCGCTGGGCCCCCACACCCATGTGGAGATGAAAATGTTTTGTGAAGGTTAAAGAAGCATAGATCAAAATCAGCTTCTTTAGCACGAGTAATCCCTAATATTCCATTGGCATTGGCCTGGTCATATCCACAGAGGCCTCCTGCATCGTGAATAATTCTTGTGAATTCTGTTATTATAGGATTGAAAATTCCTGTATCTTCAGGATTTGTAATCAACAATCCTGCAGTCTTATTGGAAACTGCATTTTTAAGAGCTTCAACATCGGGCAGTCCATCTTTATCTTGAAAGATTGTACTTATTCTATAACCTTTTGAAGCTGCTGCAGCTGCATCAGATGGATGTGAGAATATGGTTGTAATTATTTCATCTCTTTGTTCTGCTTCTCCATTCGCTTCATGATAAGCTCGAATGATGGAAGCCATTGCAAAAATAGCTGATGAACCTCCTCCTGGTTGGAGAGAAAATTGGCTTAGTCCTGAAATTTCCCTAAGGAATGTATCCAGCTTATATATAATTTCCAGCGCACCCTGGACTGTGCTTTCATCCTGAAGTGGGTGAAGCTCGGTTACTTTAGGTGAACGGATCAAAATCTCGTTAATTTTTGGACTGTATTTCATTGTACAAGTCCCTTGTCCTATATCCACGTTTAAATCTGCCCCCAGACATTGCTGCGATAAGCGAAGGTAATGTTTTAATACTCTCATTTGTGATATCTCAGGAAGCCCTGGTGCTTCCTTTCTTTTCATGTTATCCGGCAAAGCAGAGATTCCATCTCCAATAGACTCTTTAATTTCTTTCTCTGCTTCAGATATTAAAAGTCCTCTCTCTCCTTTTTTAGTTAACTCAAAAATGATGGGTTCATCCCATTTCGCCTGATGAAATTTTCTTAATCTAGTTGTTTTCATTTTAATATCATCCTTTTTTTTATTTCCTTTCTATTCAGGACATCACTCAATACCTGAACCAATCTATCGATTTCTTTTTTTGTATGGATTTCTGTTACACAATACAGAGCGCAATTTCCCAATTGTGGGAAATCATCAGATAAGTCTTTTCCTCCGAAAATAGCATGTTTTAGTAATGATTTATTTATTTCCTTGACTGGAACTTTGGTATCATTGAAATCCACTATAAATTCTTTAAAATGAGGCGCATTGAACAAGGGGGCTTTAACTCCTTTGATTTCTGATATTTTCTTCATTGCATATTGAGATTTTTGCATAATGGTCTTACCAAGTTTTTGTATTCCCTCAGGACCCATAAGCGATAGATAAACGCCTGCTGTAATTCCCCATAATGCTGAACATGTCCCTATAAATTCTTTGCCTTTCTCCCTAAGGCCAAATGATGTCCTGTCATAAGCAACATCACCGAAGCCATATTCCCCTTCCACAGCAGTTTTTGTGATGCCGAAGAGTCGTGAAGGGTATTCCATTACAAATTTTTCTTCATCATGCGTTGCGATGAATCCTGCAAGCCCACCGCCGTAATTCATATGCACCCCAAGACCCTGGATGTCACCACAAACAATATCTGCCCCATAATAGTTTGGTGGTACAATAATGCCCAATGAGATTGGATCAACACCAACAATACTCAAAGCGCCATTTTCGTGGGCAATATCTGATAGGGCATTTCCTTGACTTTCAAGGAATCCCATGTAGGATGGATTCTCAAAATAAACTCCGGCTGTACGTGGAGATATTTTTGATTTTAGGTCATTAAGGTCAATAGCCCCGGTTTTCGGACAATGCTTCAATGTTTTAATATTAACAATTGGCCTGCAATAATTATTGATTACTAAAAGTCTGTCAGGAGATACGGTATCAGAGATTAGTATTTCATTCCGTCCGGTAATCCTGCATGCCATTCTTATTGAAGTACTGGCAGCCTGGCACCAATCATATGTCGGCACATTGACGACATCCATATCTAAAAGTTCTGCCATCAGGCTTTCATATTCAAAAAGAGCCTGGAATCTTCCATGGTCTTCGTATGGTTCGCCTCCATATGCTGTTAAAAATTCTGACCGCTGATTTATTTCATCACATATGGCAGGAACGTAATGCTGCCAGCATCCGCCCCCTAAAAAACTGAGATTATCCTCACAATTTTGATTTTTGGAGAGGATTTCCTCAACATGGCGCTTTAACGCATATTCAGAAGGCAAAGCCTGAGGCAAGTTTATATTCCCTTTAAACTTAAGAGTTTCGGGGATATCACTGTATAATTCATCGATATCATCCACGCCTATCTCTTTTAACATTTTTGCTTTAACTTCTGGTGCGGAATTAGGGATATACGGATGTGCACTTCCCTTTTTAGTGTTCATAGCTAACCTCCTTTATATGTTTTTTAGCAGATAACTATCCAGCCAATCCTCCTCCGTCAACAACTAAAATAGAGCCTGTTACCCAGGCAGACATATTACTTGCAAAAAAGAGGACAGCATTTGCAATATCTTCGGGGGTTCCCAGACGGGAGATAGGACGAACTGCGGCTTTTTTCATAAAATCGTCATCGTCTTCTCCTAATTGTACTGCTTCAGCATGCAGCAGCGGAGTGTCCACATCACCTGGACAGACACAATTTACTCGTATATTGTGTTTCCCATGGTCGATGGCCATGGCACGTGTAAGATTTACAACACCACCTTTTGCTGCACAATATGATACAGCCTTGGGACCTCCTCTTAGTGACCATCCTGAACCTGTGTTTATTATGTTTCCCCCTCCGTTCTTTATCATATGAGGAATCACATGATGTGAAAGCAAGTATATTCCTTTAAGGTTCACTCCTGTTACTAAATCCCATTCAAATTCATTTAATTCGACAATATCCTTGCGTCTCGTAATCCCCGCATTATTGAACAGGATATCTATTTTTCCAAATTCCCTGATAACATTTTCTGTGGTTTCTTTACAATCAGAATTTAAAGTAACATCACATCGAAAAAACTCAGCCTTCTGTCCAATTTTTTTTATCTTTTCTGCTGCTTCTTTTCCTTTTGATTCATCAATATCAAGCAAAGCGATATATGCACCCACTTCCGCAAGTCTTATTGCTGTTCCAAAGCCTATTCCTGAGGCTGCTCCTGAGATCATAGCAACTTTTCCTTCTAAATATAGAAGATCTTTGATTTTGTTATATATATTCATATCAATTCCCTCCTGGATAATCAATGTCCTCCTGAATTATTCATAAATCATGCTGATACCAATATTTTATTAAGATATTTACTCTAGGTCCTTTAAGTATTTACCTGCTGTTTCACCGCCATCGATTGATATAGCCTGTCCTGTGATAAAGGATGCTTCATTTGATGCTAAAAAAGCAAACAATGCGGCAATTTCTTCAGGTTTTGCATGTCGCTTTAAGGGAATCTCCGAATTTATATTTTTCAGTATTTCTGGTAAATATTCTGATTTTTGCATAGGAGTAAGAACATAACCCGGGCAAACAGCATTTACTCTCAACCAGGGAGCAAATTCTAGGGCAAGAGTTTTTGCAAGCATGATAACTCCTGCTTTGGATGCATTATAATCAGAATAAAGCGGATGACCCTCAATTCCATTTGTAGAAGCAGTAAACAATATAACGCCTGGAAACTGGTCACGCATTCTATTAATAGCCTCTTTTGCACATAGAAACATGCTATCTAGATTAATTCTGAGAACTTTTGACCATTGTTCATATTCAGTTTCCAGAAATGATTTTCGCACGCTTATCCCGGCATTAGAGATTAAGATATCGATTCCACCCAAAACATCATCCACTTTCCTGAATGCTGATTTAATGTCCTCAGGACTGCTAACATCTCCATAGAACCCCCCACAGATATTTGTATTTTCAACTAATGTTTTTTCCAGAGCTTCTTTATTACAATCAATTATAAAAACTCTTGATTCTTCAGAGATAAATCTCTTTGTAGTTGCAAGCCCTATTCCACTTGCTGCTCCGGTGATGACAGCTCTTTTATCCCTAAGATCTTTATAAATTCCCATTATATTCTCCTTAGAAAAGATATGTAGTCAGATAATAATATTAACACAGATATATATGAGATAGAAATAATCCAGGTTAAATGTGATATACTAAAAAAAGAAAAGAATAGATTCAAACACCAATAAGGAGAAAATGAATGGATTCTTCGGTTCTTGATTTGATCAACGAGAGGATTCTTCTGCTTGATGGAGGCATGGGCACAGAGCTTATAAGACATGGTTTTCCTCAGGGAACATGCCCTGAATCGTGGAATTTAGAAAGGCCAGAATTGATAATTAAGATTTATAAGAGCTATTTTGAGGCTGGTTCAGATGCAGTCTTAACTAACAGTTTTGGTGGGAACAAAATAAAACTTTCCTCTTACGGTCTGGATGACAAGTGTTATGAAATAAACTCTACAGCAGCCTATCTAGCTCGAGAGTGTCGACCTGAGGGCAAATTCATTGGTGGAAGTATGGGGCCAACAGGCCAATTTCTTAAACCTCAAGGCAACTTTACAGAAAACGATTTTGAAGATGCATATGCAGAGCAGGCAATGGCTTTGAGTAAAGGGAAAGTGGATTTTCTTTTAATCGAGACTCAGTATGACTTAAGAGAAGCCCTTTGTGCTCTTAAAGCAGCAAGAAAATCATGTGATCTTCCTGTCTTTGTTACTTTGACATTCAATAAAAATCCAAGAGGTTATTTCACCATTATGGGTGATAGTGTTTCTAAATGCATAAAAGAATTGGAATCAAACAGTGTGCCTGCCCTTGGAGCAAACTGCACTCTCGACAGCGAACAAATGGTAGGATTAGTTAAAGATATGAGAAAATACACTTCCCTACCACTTATTGCTCAAGCAAATGCCGGTCAGCCTTCTCTGTCTTCAGATGGTAAAGTAATTTACTCTCAACCACTAGAAGATTATATCCGTTTTATACCAGCAATGATTGAAAATGGTGCAAATATTATTGGTGGATGCTGCGGAACAAATCCTGATTACATCCGGCAAATGGCATCAATTATTAAGAATATTCCTTGAAAAACCAGTGCATTTTATTATGACTGGAAGAAAACAATCAAACCGGCTATAATATATAATCCAAACTGAAATGAGGGAAAATAAAAACATTATTATAATAAATATTAAGCGGTTCAATGATTGAGCTGCATGACTTAAAAGAAATTTAATGCAAACGAGGATAACAAAGTGACAAAAACATATAATCTCAAACAAATCAAAGAAGCCCTGGAAAAAATTGATGCTGTAAAAATTATCGAGGAAGGCTTTGTTGCATATTCTCAGGGAAGAGTTGTCGTACCACCTGTAGGAGAGATGATCTTTGAGAATCCGCCAGGAGAAACCCATATAAAATATGGTTTTATAAAGAACGACGACTACTACGTAATAAAAATCGCCAGCGGTTTTTACGAGAACTACAAAATCAATATGCCTGCAAATTTCGGTCTTATTCTGTTATTCAACCAGAAAAACGGGGATCTATCCTGCATCTTGTTTGATGAAGGTTGGCTCACTGCTGTTAGAACAGCTGCAGCCGGGGCAGTAGTTGCCAAATATATGGCTCCTAAAAATGTCCATTGTATCGGCATATTCGGTGCGGGACTTCAAGGGAGATTGCAGTTGCAGTATTTAAAGTCATTTATTAACTGCAACCAAATCATAGTGTGGGGTGTAAACCAGGCAGAACTCGATGCATATAGGAAGGACATGGAACCTTACGGTTATAATATTGAAACAACATTTGAACCCGACTTCATCACCTCAAACTGTAACTTTATAGTTACGGCAACCCCTTCAAAAAACCCTTTGGTAAAATCTGGCTTACTTATTAAAGGAACTCATATCACAGCAATGGGCTCAGATACAGCTGAGAAACAGGAATTGGATTCAATGATTCTAAAAAATGCCGACATTGTTGTTGCCGACAGCATCAGTCAATGTAAATTAAGGGGCGAAATATATAAAGCTTTAAAGGAAGGTGTTTTGAAAGAAAATGATCCTGTTGAATTGGGCAATGTGATTGCAAACAAAGAACTTCAAAGGATATCGGACGACCAGACCACTGTGGCAGATCTAACCGGTGTTGCAGTCCAGGATTATCAAATCTCAAAAGCTGTGTATGAAGCCCTGAATTCTTAAAAGAGAGTCACTTCGGAACTACGCAAAGTGAAGAAATCATGGAGTCTCTTGGTCTGTATATCACTTTTTGAGGAAATTGCTTTCGTGTTTCAACAGCCACTCTTTTCTCCATAATCCGGCCCCGAAACCGACCAGCTTCCCATCGATGCCAATAACACGATGACAAGGAATAATGATGACTATCCTGTTTTTTCCGTTTGCGTTTCCAACTGCACGAACAGCATTCTTATTTCCAACAGATACAGCAACATCCTTGTAAGATACAGTCTTTCCAAATGGAATCTTCATCAACTGCTTCCAGACTTTTTTTTGAAAATCTGTACCTTCTAGCTGAATTTTTACACTAAATTTTTTACGATTCCCCTTAAAATACTCATCAATTTGTGAATGACACTCCTTAAGACAATAAGGAATTTTACCGTGAGTTACAGATTTTTCTTCCAAAAAACTAACAGATAATATCCCTTTTTGTGTCCCAGTTATTTCTAAAATACCGATATTGGAATTATAATATGTCTTATACTCCTTAAACATTTGACTCTAATCCTCATACATAGAATAGATTAAATCACCGTATTTTTCCTCAACAATTTCCCTTTTTATTTTTAATGTGGGAGTTAACTCTCCTTTATCTTCTTCAAATTCTCTGTCTAAGAGGGCAATTTTCTTAACTTTTTCATAAGGAGCAAGGGTTGGAGTACATTTATTGATTTCTGCAAGTACAAAACTCACGATTTCTTCATTTCTTAACAATTCGATCTTTTCATTGTAAGTAATATTCAATGATCGGGCATATTCTTCCAGCTTTTCAAAATCAGGCACAATCAGAGCTGATATGAATTTTCTCGTTGACCCTATTACAACTACATTAGAAACATAAGGACTTGTTTTTATAAGGTTTTCTATTTGTTGAGGGGCCACATTCTTTCCGCCAGAAGTAACGATAATATCCTTTTTTCTATCAGTAATAACCAGGAATCCATCTTCATCAAGATGCCCAATATCTCCCGTGTGGAACCATCCTCCTTCAAAAGCTTCTTTTGTTTCGACATCTTTCTTGTAATATCCTTTCATCACATTCGGACCTTTGGTAAGAATCTCCCCGTCTTCAGCAATTTTTACATCTATCCCAGGAATCGGGTGCCCTACAGTTCCAAATTTCAGGTTCTCAAAAGTATTGACTGCAATAACAGGAGAAGTCTCGGTCAATCCGTAGCCTTCCAAAACAACAAGACCCAATGCATAGAAAAAATCTGCGATTTCTTTGGGAAGAGGTGCACCTCCAGAGACAAAAAAGCGCACTCTTCCACCTGTCTTTTCAATGATTTTTGAAAAAACAAGCTTATCAGCCAAATTCCTCTTCAATCTAAGAATTCCAGTTATAGATTGCTTTTGAAGTTTTCTTTTCCCATACTCCTTTCCTGTTTTAACTGCCCAGAAAAAGATTTTCCTTTTTAAAGGGGGGCTTTCAAGCACATTGTCCATAACTACTGCATAGATTTTTTCAAATAGACGAGGAACACTGACCATTATATGAGGATGGACTTCTATCAAATTATCTGCGACAGTCTCTACACTCTCAGCATATGCGATAGAGCATCCTTTATACAAAAACGCAAAGGTGCACATTCTCTCAAGGACATGCGATAAAGGCAAAAACGAAAGAACCATATCTTTATGTGTAAATTCAACGAGAGCAGCTAAGGTTTTAATATTGCTTATAAAATTGTCATGAGTAAGTATCACTCCTTTGGGAATCCCGGTAGTTCCAGATGTATAAATAATAGAAGCGATATCGTCGGGTTTAACTTCCAGTGCTGTCTTTTCGAAGAGCTCTGGGTTTCCATCTGCAATCCGTTTACCTTTTTTCATCACATCATTTAAACTAAGGACACCTTTAGGAATTTCGGATTGGAAGCTAATAAAATGAGTAACCTTTGTCAGTTCATTTTTAACTGTTTTTACCTTTTCCCAGAGTTCTTGACTCGAACACACAACAATTTTTGCATCAGAGTCGTCAATAATATATTTTATTTGTTCTGGCATTAAAGAAGGATAAATGGGAACGGTTATTCCCCCTGAACAAAGATTGGCAAAATCAGTCATAATCCATTTAGGACCATTTTCAGCAAGTATAATAAGTTTATCTCCAGTCTGATGTCCTAAATCTTTCAATCCAAGGGATAAATATTTTATGTTATTTCCAAAATCTTGTGTTGATATCGGAACATAAGCAACTTCCTTTTTAAAAAGCATCAAGTCTTCTTTCGGATATGACCTGACAGTATTGAGAATAATTTGACTTATTGTATCAACCATTTTCCCTCCTTCTCATATGAATAACATAGATAATATGATGATGTGATGTACTTCCTGCCGGAGTAGATTGTATGATAGACTACCCGCAAGGTCAAATCTAAAAAATGGATGTACACAAAGGAATTTGGCTTTTTGGGTTGCTTTTATTTCTGCTCATTTTCGTCCAATTTCAGGATTAATGTGGTTAAATTAAATACCTGTCTTTTCCTTCTCTTTTTCCTCTTCTTTTTCCCAGGCTTTTATTCCATTAGTCATCCAGGCCGGAGAAGGGGCTCTTTTTAAATGGTGGTTAAAAAATTCTGCCATACGGCATGTCCAATCTTTTTGATTTACTCTTTTACGAAGCCCATGAGCTTCACCGTTGTAGTTGAACATATAGGCTTCTTTTCCTAGACGTCTAAGAGCCATTATATACTCGATTCCTTGGTACCATGGAACCGCGCCATCTTCATCATTATGCATCATCATGACAGGAGTCTGGACTTTATCGGCCCAGAAAATGGGCGAATTTTCAATATAGCGCATAGGTACTTCCCAGGGGCTTCCGCCAATCCGGCTCTGTGTACGTTCATATTGAAACTGGCGGACCAGACCACTTCCCCACCTTATCCCCCCATAAGCGCTTATCATGTTTGAAACCGGGGCTCCTGCTTCTGCAGCGGCAAATATATTAGTCTGAGTAATCATGTATGCAATTTGGTAACCTCCCCAAGAATGGCCTTGGATACCAATAGATTCAGGATCAATAAAACCTTCCCGGACCAACATCTGAATTCCTGGTAGAACACATTTCAAAGCGTCTTTGCCCGGATAACCTGTATCGTATTCGATGTCAGGCATCCACATCACATATCCATTACTGACATAATAAGGAAAGTTTACAGAGGAGCCTGGAGAAGGATGGCGGAAAGAATGGAACCTTTGGTGAAGAGTTTCGTAAATATACACAATTAAAGGATATTTCTTATTAGAATCAAAGTTATCAGGTTTTATCAGGATTCCCTTCAAAGGTTTCCCGTCTGAACTAAAGAAATCGCGAAGCTCAGCTTTTCCCCATATAAATGGCTCCATTTGCCTTCCCAGGTTAGTTATTTTGTGTTGATTTGCAAAATCAATATCAGAAGCCCAAAGATCAGGATATTCGTCAAAGTTCGAGCGGGAAAAGATCATTATATCCGCTTCTTCTGCCTTTTTCACTTGAATAAATGCTCTGTCAGCCGTTATAAGTTTCTTTGGAGGCTTTTTTCCTTTAATAAGGTCCTGGAAGAATCCCTGAGCCATTGTTTTTTCATTTGTTACTCGAAGTAAAATGGGTTTACTTGGGTTGATTGTAATTTCTTCTGAATCAAGTTTTACATATCTAAACGAAAGGTTATTTTTTCTGCCGAATCCTTCTGTAATCATTCTTGCATTTGAAGCATCAGGCAAGATTTTCCAGATGTCATATCGGTCATAAATCAATAAAGATGCATCACCGTCAGTCCAGCCTGCTGTGCCGTAACTCCCAGGAGGATTCGGCCTGTCCCAATCATACTGCTTGAAGGGTACATCAAGCGAAGCAGTTAAATTTGCTGTTGTTTTTGTGTTTATATCATAAACATACCAGTCTTTATCATGAAACCAGTATATATACTTTCCGTTTGGGGAGAGTCTTGCACCTCCATAAAGTTCTTTTTTTACAAGAGTCCTTTCTGAAGTTTCCGGGTTTATGGCATATATATCATAATAAGAACCGTCATATGAGACACGCTTTGTATAGGGCCAGATATTTTGAGCAAAGGCAATCTTCCCGGTTCTGGACAAACTAACATCAGGGATCTCTTCATCAGCAAGTTTAATAAAATTCTTGCTCTCAGTGTAGTAAACAGACTCCCACGTGTTATTACGTATTCTTTTTGCTATCTTTTTCTGTTGGGGTTGTGGGTATGGGTCATTCCAGTGCCATAGATCAAATTTTGCTTTTTCTTCTTCATCCTTCTTTTTTAATTGAGAAATTTCCTTAATCCCAAACATAACAACATGTCCGTCATCGCTGAAATTTATTTCAGATTTATCGCTTACAGCCATACCTTCAGGGAATCCTGGTGTAGAAGAGTGAGAGATCCATAAGACAGCCTTCTCCTCACCTGCTTTCCATCCGTATAAGTTAAATGAAGGCGCTTCAGCTTGCTGATCATCACGGTCAGTATAAAAGGCCATACATGTTTCTTCCTTATTCATTGTTAATCCATTGTATTTCCCTTTTCCGGATAAAAGGGATAGTTTAGAACCGCTTCCTGGGATTTTACAATAGACACCATCGGTTTCCGGTTCTTTTTTGCTTGAAACAGTGAAAATAAGGAATTTTCCGTTCTTAGTGAATAGATAATCCAATACTGACTCAAACAGTGTCTCGCTACTATCCTTAAGGGATCTTAAAACCAAAGGAGTACCATACTTCTTTTCCTTCTCTTTTTTTTCTTCTTCTTCCTTATTTTTTTCCTCCTTCTTCTCTAATTTTGGAGGGGATTCTTTGAGATAGACAACCCAACCTCCAACTTTTTTAGGCAGCTTAAAACTTTTCACGTTTTCGACTAAAGTCACTTTTCCATTAGAAAGGTCCATAATTCCAAGCTTATTATTTGGCTTTTCGCTGTCTTTTTTCTTTTTATTTTTCTTAAACTTCTTTGATTCAACCTTTGAAGGAGAAATAATGAATATTATATGAGTTGTGTCATAGCTGAACTTAGGTTTTGCAGACTTTTCAGAATCTGTTCCCTCACCTGAATAACCAATTGTATGGCGGTATTCCTTATCTGTCTTCAAATTTTTAACTACGAGATCTGCTTCTCCGTCCTGCGGTGTTTCAAGATACAAAACCCAGTGCCCATTGCTTGAAATCTCTGCTCCTACTATCGATTTCCATGAATCGTAATCATTATGACTCAAAGCACGTTTAGCTTGAATGCCGCTTAAGGCTGGAGATAGTATGAGCAAAACAGAAATGAACAGACATATAAAACTTAATTTTGAATTTTTAAACATAAAACCTCCTAATATATTGAAAAATCTTATTGTATAGGCTCCCCTTTTTCGTTCCATCCACGGACTTTATAGTATTTCTGGATGAGTAATTTGAAAAAATCCTTATCAAGTTTTTTCCCTTTCATAAAGCCTGCCAAAGATTCTTCCTTGAAAAACCTTTCAGGCAGGATGTCATCTGTATGTTTTCTTCCGTTTCTGAGGTTATATATCCTGGCCAAATTTGTAATCCTTGCACCTGTTTCCATCAGTGATTTTTCTGTATGATTTGAACCTGTAAGAGCATTTAAAATTGGAGCAAGTCTTTCAAATCCATAAGGAAGAAAATCGCATACAACAAGGCTGTTGCGAGTATTTATTTCGTCCAATCCATTTGCTACAGCCTCTGGGATGTCTTCGATCTTAAAGTCAGCCCCCATTTCAGCCTCTGTGCACCAGAGCCTTGTATGGCTGGCAAAATCAGCAACTGACAGGACAACTCCCATTGTAAGGCAGCCTTTCGGGTTAACACCAGAAAGTTCCATTCCGAATATATTTATCGCAAATTCTTTGCTGCCCTTCCCTATTTTTTGGGAAGCAATTCTTGTTCCATCTGCAAATATTTCTCCAACACTTTCTCGTTTTGCCATGAGGCGTAAAAGTTCTCTCTGGGCCTGCGCATTTCCCCAAGTCAATTCCAAGCCGCCCCAATCCTTAATCAGTCCTTTCTCAAAGCATTCCATTGCAAATGAGCATGTTACTCCAGCACTAATAGTATCAATACCAAAATCGTCGCAAATTTCATTGGCCAAGGCTATGTCTCTACAATCCGATATTTCACATCCAGAACCCAGGAAAGCAGCGGTTTCATATTCAGGACCTTCTACTTCGTGCCCGTCCCATTTTGCAATTTTCGCGCACTTTATGACGCAGTTGAAACATCCACTGTCCTTCCAGTTTAATTCTTTGCGGCATGTTTCAGAAGAAATTCCTTCAAAGCCTTTAAACTGGCATTTCTGGAAGTTCCTGGTAGGAAGAAACTCGTATTCCTGTCCCATGCGGACCCACTTCATTGTGCCTTTTTCACGACGGAATATTACAGCAGCATTGTTCATAACATCTTTTGTTAGCTGTGTATTAAGTTTGTTGAATTTTTTTTCGTCATTATATTTAACAGGCATGTTACCATCGAGAATAACAGCCTTTAGATTCTTCGACCCCATGACTGCACCAACTCCTCCCCTTCCGAACTGACGGTATTTATCCACACCAATACATGCAATTTTTAAAAGGTTTTCTCCTGCGGGCCCAATGCATGCCACTCTGGGATTTCGCCCGGGGTGACGTCTTTTTAGTTCATCGTTTGTGAAAAATATCCCTTTCCCCCATAAATCAGAGGCATCTTTTATTTCTATTTTTTTGTTTGTGATATATAGATAAACAGGTTTTTGGGCTTTTCCTGTTACTATAATGTAATCAAATCCAGCAGCTTTTAAACGTGGGCCGAAATGTCCACCACAATGCGAATCATGAATTGACCCTGTAAGAGGAGATCGGGTTACAAGAGAGGTACGGGCGCTTGTCTGGATTCTTGTGCCTGTAAAGGGACCATTTACAAAAATCATCGGATTTTCAGGGCCAAGAGGATCCGGATTTGGAGACAATTTTTCAAGTAGGGCAAAACCCAATCCTTTTCCACCAATGAATTTTTCAAGAAGATTTTTATCTGTCTCTCCTATTTCATGTTTCTCAGTGGATAAGTCAATTTTAGTCCATTTTCCTGTATACGACATTATTATCTCCTGATAAATTATCAATATCTCCAGGTCTTTAGGTCTGCTCCAGAAGGTGCGCTTTTTAGAATGCGTTCTACAATTTTTGGAAAAAACATCTGATGATATCTTAAGCGTGAGATTGCATTCGGACGGGTATGGTCTCCATTCCAACAGTGTTCGTCCCTGTCTCCATAGTCAACTTCGCCATCATAATATGGATTTTTTGTGTTTTCTAAAAATTCTTCTATTAAATATACAGCGTTATTCAAATAATAATTATCCATGTCTCCACAGTAAATATGAATTTTTCCTCTAAGTTTGCGGCCAAGAGTTTTCCAGTCTTTTTTTAGTATATAACTTAGGTCATAGTTTTCCTTCCAGTATTCAGCTACCTTATGATCGATTTTCCCTGTTATTTTATCCCAGATAGGTTTGGGATATCCATCCTCACCCACAGGAGAATATACGGCCTGCCAGATGTCCCACTGATCTCCTGAACGGGAGTTTGTCCCCAGAACTAGTTCACGATGGTTGGTTTCCTCAAGAGTACAACTTATATGTCCCAGGTAATTCCGGTGCCCTGGCCTTGGAGTGTGTTTAAAGTTGCTTTTAGGATAGTAGGCATTCTCATCTTCATAAATATTAACAACAGTATATGCCCTAAAATCTATAGGATCCGGGCATGCTGCAAAGCAGCCGTTATACTCTTCAGGATAAAAAACTTGAACGCCAAGGGCTTCCCATCCCCCTGTTGAGCCTCCATAGAGAAACCGCGCCCAGCCTTTTCCGATTCCCCTGAATTTCTTTTCAATGTATGGGATTAACTCGTATGTTATTGCATCTCCATAAGGTCCTAAATTTGCAGAGTTCACAGCGTAAGAATCATCATAGAAGGGATTTGCGTGCTGGATTTCTATGATAAGCATTCTTGGAGTATCTGGTGCTGTCCAGTATTCATAGAATTTATATGAATATTCTTGAACTGTCTTATTGTATCCTTTCCAATCAAATCTGGCGCTGTACTCAGGCTTAATGTATGGATCTGGTGGAATCTCACGAAACCCTCCAAATGTATAAGGAAAATGCCCATGATTAATTACAAGAGGGAAATGGGCCTCAGGATGCTTCTCAAATCCTTCAGGCAAAAGCACGTGAGCACCAAGATACATGGGACGCCCCCAGAATTTTGTAAGCAGTTTACTCTGAATTTTGACATGTTTTATATATTTTGTTTCTTCAGGCTCAGGGATTGGGGGGATTTCCTTATCAAGACAGACATTAATCAGTTTATCCAGGGACGGATCTATTTGTATCTTATTAGGAGTGCTGTAAAGGTTGCCTGGAGCACTGTTCCAGTGCTGTCCTTCTCCCCTATCCATTGGCAGCTTTACCGTATGGCCATCAGAACGGTGAAATGTCTCGTATCTATGCAGAAGAGCCTGGACCCAGTACTCCCCTGGAGTAATTTCTGACAGACTTTTCAGAGGATAGCCAAAAACGATGCTGTCAATGACTGCCTCTTCTCCGGGGTTTAATCCATCCACATTGATGCCGAAGATAAGCTGTGTTTCAGGGCCATCACTTATCTGAAACCTAGGTTCCTGGTTATTATTTGTGGAGATCATCAATAGCATCCGTCCGTCAAGAGTTTCTTCGCAAACATCTTTTGAAAAAGAAATTCCAAAACGAAGACTGGACAATTCTGTTTTTCCATGATTCTGGCAAGCGGAGAACATAAATAAAATGACAATTATTCCTGAAAGCAGTAAAGCGGATTTCCTAAGATATTTTTGTTTCATTACATATTCCTCCTTCTTAAAAGTAAAAATCTAATACGTAGAAAGCAAAGGGTCTTTTCTTATTGTAATTGTACTTGTGTATGTTTTGCCATTAAATGCCATACTCACCCTGTATTCTCCCGGCCCTGCATGATTTCCTTGAAGAAGGCCTCGGCCTCTAAACCAGCGCGGCATCCCTCCGTAGAAGAACTTCATCATTTTCTCCTGGAAATCTAACAGAAGTTTAACATCTGTACCGGCTTTATCAAGCTGTTCCTGCAGGTTCTGCAGCTTCTTTCGATTGGCAGGAGTGGCTGTTTTTAGTGCTTTTTCTATTCTTTTCTTTGATTGAGTGATAAACAGTTTGCGTTTTTTGATTGTAGGGTCAAAGTACATATCCCATCCAAGCTTATGTATTCCAGGCTTACAATGAAAAGAATAAGTACGAACAGAAGAACCTTTAATATCGGATATTTCAATCTTAAATTTCTCATCAGGAGTGTTTTTAATGAAATAACTGACAACTGCTTCATCCGGAGGATTTGGAGCCTCGAAATAAAAATGTCCTCGATTGCCGCCTCGTCTTATTTTTAACCACTGTGTAGCTGTTCGGTTTTTGAAAAGAAAGGCATCTGAGCTAAGTACTTTTTTAGTAGCCTGTTGAAGAGGAGAAATATCGTCAAGTATCCAGATTCCTCTGCCATGTGTCGCAGCAATAAGGTCATTTTCCCCTGGATGAATAACCAGGTCATGTACTGCTACTGTGGGCATATTATTATTCATTTTTGTCCAGATTTTCCCACTGTCAATAGAAAAATACAGCGCAAATTCTGTTCCTAAAAAGAGAAGATTCTGGTTTTTTAAATCTTCTTTAATTACATAAACAGGCTGTCCGTCCGGAATGTTGCTGCTTATGCTGGTCCAAGTCTTTCCAAAATCTATTGTCTTAAAAACCCAGGGTTTGAAATTGTCACTACGATGGCCGTCAAACGAAAGATAAGCGGTTCCTTCTTTAAAATGAGATGCTTCCACACGGCTTACCCAGAGATCTTCAGGAACATCAGACATATTGAAGCGGACATTTTTCCAGCTGTTCCCGTTATCCCTTGTAATTTGAACATTTCCGTCATCTGTCCCGACCCAAATTAATCCAGGTGTAATAGGAGATTCCGAAATTGTGATTATGGTTCCATAGTTTTCTGCTCCTGTGATATCAGGTGTAAGTCCCCCAGAATTCCTGCGTGTTTTCTCAGGGTCATTTTTTGACAAATCAGGGCTAATAATTTGCCAGCGATCTCCCCTGTTAACACTTTTAAACAGGAAATTACAGCCTAAATATATTGTACGCGGATTATGCGGTGAAATGACAATGGGCGTGTTCCAGTTGAATCTGAATGGATTGCCACCCCAACCCTTGTCTTTCTGATGTTTCAATATTTCTTTTTTGATGTATTCTTTATAGTTAACAATATTATTCTTTCGCGGATATATACTGACTGCCTGGCGTGTTTCAACATTCATGCGGGAAATTGAACCATTCTGACTCTCGAAATAAAGAGTACGCCAATCTGTTGGGTCAACCTGAGCATGAAAACCATCCCCTCCAAAAATACGGAACCAGTGATCAGTAAGAATACCTCTGTCTCTAACTCGGGATGGTCCTCCCCATGTGGCATGATCCTGCAGCCCCCCGTAAATCCAATAAGGGTCCCTCATGTCCACACCTATAGCATAGAATTGGCTTATCACGAAATTATCAAAAAAGATATAACTCCCATGATCATGAGTCAGAGCTATTCCGCCATCATCGCCTACATAAAAACGGTTCTTATTTGTGGGATCAAGCCACATGGCATGACTGTCGCCGTGAATTCCCACCGGAGTATTTCCTCTAAGATAAGCGCATGTTCCAAAATCCTCCAAAGTTTTTCCTCCATCATGGGAGATTTTAAAGTCTGAATCTAAGACATACACAATCTGATCGTCTAGAGGATTTATATAAATATGGCTGTAATAAAAAGGACGCATGTTATGCCTGTTTAAAAATTCCCAGCTCTCGCCTCCATCTTCTGAGCGATATATGCCCGAACCTAGCTTTGACATATCAGTGTATTCAGGATTAAGAGAGCCATTTTTAAGATTTTCTTTTGGCTGATATCCATGTTCAATTATAGCCATTATGATTTTTGGATTGCTTCGATAGATTGAAAACCCGATTTTTCCGGTATCTCCTTTAGGTAGTCCGTTTATGAGTTTTTTCCATGTTCTTCCGCCGTCTATCGTTTTAAAAATGCCACCGTTAGGTCCGCCGCTATCAAAACGGAAAGGCTTCCGAAGACGCTGCCATAAACCGGTATAAAGAATATTCGGATTATCAGGATCCATCGCTAATTCTATGGCACCTGTTTTTCCATCGTTAAAAAGTCCATTTGTAAGCTTGATCCATGTTTTTCCACCATTTGTCGTCTTAAACAGACCTCGATCGCCTGTATAACCCCAGAGATGTCCGGCAGCAGCAGCGTATACTATATCCGGATTACCCGGATGTGTTATGACCTTGGCAATACAATGTGTGTCCTTCAGGCCCATATTTACGAATGTCTTACCGCCGTCAGTTGATTTGTAAATGCCGTCCCCCCATGCAACGCTGTTACGGCAGTTCTTTTCACCCGTACCAACCCATATAATATTCGGATCTTTCTGAAAGAATGCAACATCTCCTATCGAAGCAGAACCATACTTGTCAAAAATTGGCTCCCAGGTTGTTCCTGCGTTTATAGATTTCCAAACTCCTCCTGAAGCAGAACCGACCAGTACAGAGGTAAAATCATTATCCAAAGCATCAATGGCTGAGATACGTCCGTTTGTGTTTGCAGGACCGATGTTACGCCATTTCATTTCTTTAATAAGACTTTCCTCAAAGGTCTCAGTAAATAAAGTGTTTGTAAAAACAAAAGCACCCAAGACAGCACACAATCCAATTAATAAAAATGTTTTTCCCTGTTTCATGCTTTTCTCCTCTTTAAATGAGAAGATTGAATTATTAGATTAGAACTCTGTTAATTTGCCCAAAATATAGTCTTTAGTTTCCTGTTTAATTCTTTAGCCTTCTCTAAAGCGAGCAGAGCCCTGGAGTGCGTATATTCTGTTAAAAATGATTTAGCTAAGGATTTATTTTCTTTAAAGAGCTCAAGAGCGATTTTTTCAATATTTTGCTGGTTTTCAAACTGAGTTTTTTCAAAGGGAGCCCAAACAGATCTCACGATTTTTATTGCTCTTTTATAATTGATATCTGTCTGATTTTCAAGTTCATTAAAGATATCAAATGCGAAATTTGGGTCAAAAGCAAAATTTTCAGGAGGATAATTAAAATGATTTGAAATATCCAATTGGTCATTAATATTTCCTGCTTTATAATAAACCTTTGGTGTTTCTGTAATTCCAATATACCAAGGAGTCAGAACTCCTGAACAAGGCGCAGCGGTTGTCCGCCAAACAAGGCAGCCAATCTCCACAGGCATCCAGTTCCTCAACTGATATACAGCTCCTTCCTGAGTGCTTTTACTGCAAATACTTACACCAATTCCTCTCATCAAATGAGGACTGCTGTATTTTGCTGATATGTCAAATTTTGTTCCCTCAAGATGGCTTCTTAAAATATTAGCCACATCACTTACTGTCATTTTATGGGCAGGCTTGACTGAGAAAGAAAGCTGTTCTTTAACCGGCAAATCAATAGATTTTCCGATTACTAGAGATTGAGCATACCACTGCCGCGGGTCAATACTATATTTTTCCATAAAACTTCTTTTCCTGGGAGCTCTGTTGAACGCCTCTCTGAAATTGAAAGGCTTTCCAGTAGAAGGATCATACCAATCTCTATTTATTGCATATTCAACAAGACCAGGTGATGCTATCACATTATCCGAATCACTTAAATTTGCTTCAGAACCTATGATGTGTATATTCGGAAGCAGCACAACTTCATCATCGGGACACCGCTGTGCTATCCAGTGCTTACCTCTGGCTATTGATATTACCCATGCTTCATTTGGATCTGCTATAACCAAGGACCGGCCTGAAGATATGTAGCCGAAACGGTTGAGTAAATCTCCTGCAATTTCCACTCCTTCCCTTGCGGTTTTAGCCCTTTGAGCAACCAGACGTCTCAGCATATATCCGATACCGCCATCTGAAATATCTCCTCGTTCGATGAGTTCCTCGTATGAATCTTCACGTGTACCACATCCATCCGATGCTAATGCGACTCCCCATTCATTAAAATATGAATCTCCGAATTCAATGCCAGGGTTTTCCTGCCAGAGCATAGCATATGTTTCTTCAACTTCTGGTAGCATTCCACCATTCTTGAGTATAACCATTGTACCGGGTTTGTGTTTAATCCTTGGAATATAGCGGTAATTCACTATCCTACGGCCACCATTCTGCTCGTTATGACCGAATAATACAGAACCGTCAGAAGAAGCTTTTTTTCCAACCAATACGGTGAAACAGTCGGCAAATAGGATTGAAGTAGTAGATAAGGATATAATCAACCATAAGATAACAGTTTGTAATATGTTTTTATTTTTCATCATTTTTCCTCGTTCGTTAAATTCTTTTTTTACTTTATCAACATAAATAATATTTTTCAATAATGCAGACTAGAAGATAATTACATAAAAAGCTTGCCTTTGTAAAAATATATTTTATAATTGTATTTCATTTCATGGAATTTTCATGTTCAAATCCTTCTACAACATCAACATTAAAAAAAATAGTGTTTCTCAATGTATTTAATCAAGAAAACATGTTGAAGACGCCTTTTTATAGTGTTTATAAATCTACTTAAAAATGAGGTGAAGATGAAACAAAAAGATTGCTTTGTATTAATTTGTATTCTAAGTATTGCTTTGTTAGGATGGTCATCCAAACCTGAATTCAGTTTTGACCGCTACCACTCTCCTGATGAAATTAGCATGGCTATTGAAAACTTTGCACAGTTAAATCCGAAGATTGCAAAACTACATAAGATTTCAATAAGTCCTGGCAAAAAAGAAGTGAATCTCCTAGAAATCGGGCCGGAAACAGAAAAAAGAATTAAAGTGCTACCTGCTATTTTCGTGGCTGCAAACATGGAAGGGACGGTTCCAATTTCAAGTGAAGCTGCAATATTACTTATTCAGTCTATTCTCGAGAAACCCCAGGTCAGAAAAGATAAAACATGGTATATCCTTCCTTGTGGGAATCCCGATGCTGCAGCAAAGTATTTTTTGAAACCAAAAGTATTGGATTCAAGGAATGCACGTCCTTATAATGATGATATGGATGACAGAACGGATGAAGATGGGACAGAAGATCTTGACGGAAATGGAATTATCACAACAATGCGGGTCAAAGATCCACAAGGAGAGTGGATTCCTATACCGGCTGATCCAAGAATGATGAAAAGAGTGGACTGGGCTAAAGGCGAAAAAGGAATTTACAAGCTTTATACAGAAGGAACTGATAATGACGGGGATGGAAAATATAATGAAGACGGTCCTGGAGGAGTCAACATTAGCATTAATTTTCCACATCTTTTTAAGCTTTTTACAAAAACAGGTGGATCCTGGGCAGGAAGCGAAAATGAAAGTCATAACCTAATAAAATTCATATGTGAACACAGGGAAATTGCTATGACTTTTACTTTCGGAGAAACTAATTTCTGTTTAACACCGCCAAAAGGAGGTAGAAAGGGGGCGGTAGATACAGCAAAACTAAAGATCCCAAAACGCCTTGGGGAAGCATTTAATGTGGATACAGAAAAAACTTACACCATGAAGGAAGTCATGGAGATGGTTCAGCAGTTTGTTCCAGAAGGTATGGAAGTTACAGAATCCATGATTGCGAGTTTCCTGGGACTTGGAGCTGTTGTAAATCCTCTGCCAGAAGACCTAAAATTTTATAAAGAACTTTCAGAAAAATATAAAGAGTTTCTAAAAAAGAACAAGCTTGATGGTAAACGTCTGGAGACACCACGAGCAAAAGACGGGTCTTTTGAATTATGGGCTTATTATCACATGGGGCTGCCTTCTTTCAGTATGGATTTCTGGACACTTCCCGAAGTTAAGGAAGAAAAAAAAGACAAGGATGCAATAACGACCGAAAAATTGGAAAAAATGAGTAATGACGAATTCCTTGCTCTTGGAGAAGAAAAAATAGAAGCATTCATGAAATCAGTAGGGGCTCCTCCAAATTATAAAGCAAAGATGGTCATGGATGCTATAAAAAACGGAATGATGACAACTGAGAAGATGGCAGCAATGATGAAAAAGATGCCTAAGCCAAAAAGCAAGGAAGGGGCAAATCCAAAGGAAAAGGCCCTGCTTGCTTTTAGTGATAAAGAACTGGGCGGAAAAGGTTTTGTCGATTGGAAACCTTACAAACATCCAACACTTGGTGATGTTGAAATCGGAGGCGCTGTTCCTTATGTATCCAATACGCCACCACCCAAAATGATAGATAAGCTCTTGAATGGGCAAGTTCCATGGGTTTTTCAGATTGCTGACAAGATGGCAAGTGTAAAAATAGACAAGACGGAAGTCAAGCCTTTAGGATCCGGATTTTATCAGGTAAAAGTTTGGATTGAAAATACTGAGTACCTTCCCTATCCTACTGCCATGGCGAAAAGAAACAATCGTATACTTCCTGTCATAGTCACTATTGAAGGAAAAGGCTGTAAAATCGTAGAGGGTAAGGAAAGATCCTTGATTAAAGCCATTGGCGGCCATCAAACAAAAATGCTTAACTGGATCATTTATTCTGAGAAACCAGTGAAATTAAACATTAAATTAACAACAAATATTGCACGGAAGGATACAAAACAACTAGAGTTAGGAGGTGCAAAATGAAACGGATCTTTATATTATCAGTAATATTCCTCTTAGGTTTTACCACTGCTTATTCTGTTACAGCCCCAGAACATAAGGTAACAGTTCCCCTTAGCTTCGATTACTACTATAGTTATGAAATGGTTGTGGAAGCTGTTAAAGCACTTCATAAAGCCTTCCCTGACCTTACTAAACTGGATGAGGTGGGGAAAAGCGAAGAGGGGCGTACAATCTATTGCCTGACAGTGAATAATCCTGAAACAGGTCCCGAACTGGATAAACCTGCTATATATGTCGATGGCAATATTCATGGAAACGAAATCCAGGCTGGAGAAGTCGCACTCTATTTACTTAACTATTTATTAACAAATTATGGAAACAATAATGAAATCACAAAGCTTGTGGATAAAAAATGTTTCTATGTGGTTCCGGTTGTAAATGTAGACGGTCGTTACCACTTTTTTGCAGATGCCAATGACCCAAACAGCAACCGCGGCCTGCGAATCCCCAAAGATGATGACCGTGACGGCCTTATAGACGAAGATTTTCCTGATGACCTGGATAGTGACGGAAACATATGCACGATGAGAAAACATGATTCTTTCGGGAAGTTCAAGACTGACCCCGAAGATTCAAGGTTGATGATAAGGATTAAACCTGGTGAAAAAGGAGAATGGAAAATCCTCGGAGAAGAAGGGATAGATAATGATAATGATGGAAGGATTAATGAAGATTCTGAAGGCTATGTAGATCCAAATAGAAATTGGGGATTTGACTGGATGCCTGAGTACGTTCAAAATGGTGCAGGAGATTATCCTTTCTCAGGTGTAGGAATGAAAGTTCTTGCTAAATATATTAGAAAAAGACCTAATATATGTGTGGCCTGGTCTTTTCATAATTCCGGCGGGATGTATTTGCGAGGTCCAAGCAGCAAAGCATTAGGGGAATATCAGCGCGGAGATGTTGCTGTATATGATTATCTTGGAAATCAAGCCGAGCGCATTACTCCAGGGTATCGCTATCTCATCAGTTGGAAGGACCTCTATCCAACTTATGGAGACTCTTGTGAATGGCTTGTAAGGAGCATCGGTGCTTACGGATTTGTTGGAGAGCTGTTTATGTCGTCTACAGAAACTTTTAAAAGCAGAAAAGAAGAAAAGATTACTAAGCCTGGGGAAGGAAGTAGTGAGATGTTTTTTGGAGACAGTAATTCTAGGAATAGAGAAAGATTAAAGTTTAATGACCATCTGGTTCAGGGAGAACTTTACAAGGAGTGGAAACCATATAAACATCCCACATATGGTGATATTGAGATCGGAGGCTGGGTTAAAATGAGTTCCAGGCTGCCGGCTCCATTCATGTTAAAAGACCTTGTTCACCGTAATGCTTCTGCAATTATTTTTTCTGCAAAGAATACACCTGAAGTTAGCCTGGATGTCTTCGAGACAAAGAAAATAGGAAGGAACCTCTTCAGAATCCGGGTAAGGCTGACAAATAGCAGAGCAATTCCAACGATGAGTTATCAAGCACAAAAAGATAAACTTTACCCTCAGGATATACTGATTCTTTCGGGAGAAAACTCAAAGATCGTTGCTGGCGGCAGGTTGACAGATATTTACAGAAATCAGGCATCATATAAAAAATTTAGGCCGGAACTTCAATTCTTAATTGTCCCTGGATTCGGGAAGATAGAACATCAATTCCTGGTTTCTGGTAAAGGAAAAATTACTGTAAAATATCAATCAGTGCACGCAGGCAAAATTGTTAAAACAATGATTTTGAAATAAAAGGAGGGGTTTTAAAATGGCAAAAAAACTCATAATATTTTCTTCGGTTTTATGTTTATTATTCATTATTACAGGATGCAGCCAAAAATATACAGGAGAACCTGCTGACCTGGTAATTAAAAACGCAAAGATCGTTACAATTGATAATGAAAATCCTAGAGCAGAAGCCGTTGCTATGAAAGGAGAATTTATCCTCGCCGTTACTTCAAACAAAAAAATAGAGCAGTATATTGAAGATGGAACAACAGAAATGATCGATGCTAAAGGCCGCCTGGTTATCCCTGGTTTAAATGATGCCCATATCCATTTCACAAGCGGCGGACAGTCGATGATGAATCTGGATTTCCGTTATGTTCATGACGTGAAAACCATACAGAAGATGGTAGCTGAAAAGGTTGCAAAGTCAAAAGCAGGAGAGTTAATATCAGGAAGGGGCTGGGAACATGAGACATTTCCCGATAAAAAATGGCCTACTAAAGAGATTCTGGATACTGTAGCACCTGATAATCCCGTACAGCTCAGCCGTGCAGATGGCCATTCTGTATGGGTCAACAGCTACGTTATAAAAAGATCAGGCATAACAAAAGATACTCCTGATCCTCCAAATGGTACAATCGTTAAAGACCCGGTTACAGGAGAACCTACCGGTATTTTTAAAGAGGGTGCCAGCCGTCTGCTAAAAATCGAAAGCGCTGTAAAATTAACTCCGCAAGAACAGCAGGAGAGGAATGACAGGGCTTTGGAGCTTGCTCTCGATGCAGCACGGCGTACAGGTGTAACGAGTATTCAGCAGTTAAATGGAGAATATAATCGTTTTCAAAGGTTTCAAGATGAAGGCAAACTCACTTTACGGGTTACTTTTAATATGGCTATGCCTTCGGATGAAGAAGCTCTTAAAAAACTATACAAACTCCGCCAACTATTCCCGAAGGAAAACAACTGGATAAGGTTCGGATATTTAAAATCTTTTATTGATGGAACTCTTGGCTCAGGCACAGCTTTGATGTTCAAACCTTTTGAAGACGATCCCTCGACAAGCGGTCTCTCTATGATGCCTTACGAAGAATTTGAACGCAGGATTGTTGCTGCCGATGCAATGGGATTTCAGACAGGAACCCATGCCATCGGCACTAAAGGAAACAATTGGGTGCTTAATGCCATAGAAAAAGCACAGCAGATAAACGGAAAGCGTGACAGCCGCCACCGCAGCGAACATGCACAGATTCTAATAGATTCGGATATACCTCGTTTCGTAGAGCTTGGGGTGATTGCTTCTATGCAGCCGACTCACTGTATAACGGATAAGCGATTCGCAGAGAAACGGATCGGTCTGGAACGCTGTAAAGGCGCATATGCATGGCAGCGGTTGCTTGATGCTGGAGTGCATATTTCATTTGGAACAGACTGGCCGGTCGAGCCGATTAATCCTCTGGAAGGTCTGTATGTTGCAGTAACTAGAAAAGACCGTGCTGGAGAGGATGGTGAAGGTTGGTTCCCAGATCAAAAACTCAGCATGGAAAAAGCCATTGAACTCTATACTGTTGGGTCTGCTTATGGTGAATTTATGGAAGGCCGTAAGGGCATGATAAAGGAAGGCTATCTTGGTGATATAATAATTTTTAATAATGACCTTATGACAATTCCTCATGACCAGATAATGTCATCCAAAGTTGACTATACAATAGTCGGTGGAAAAATAGTCTATAAAAGAGACGAAGCAATTTTAAAATTGCTATAAGAAATATCATAAAACATAAAAGCTTTTCCTTTATTAATATCCTTGGTCTTGCCATATGAATAGCATGTAGTATTCTCATTTTACTTTTTGTGACTAACGAATTAAGTATGATGTCCCAAGAATTCGAATTAAGAGTTATTCATACCGAAGCGAATCTACAGGATTGGCCAAGGCAGCTTTGATCGCCTGATAACTTACAGTCAACAAGGCAATAAAAAGCACTCCTGTTCCTGCAGCGAGAAATGGCCATATTCCTATGTTTACCTGGTATGCATAGTTCTGCAGCCATCTGTTCATAGCATAATAAGCCAAAGGCCAGGATAAGAGGTTAGCAATTAACACATTTTTAATGAAATCTTTGGAGAAGAACAACACAATCTTAGGCATATCTGCACCCAAAACTTTTCTTATGCCAATTTCCTTATGACGCTGCTCAACCATAAAGGAAGCAAGCCCGAATAAACCGAGACAGGCAACAAAGATAGCAAGACCTGAAAATAGAGTGAGGAGTTGACTAACTTTTTCTTCAGGAGCATACAGCCGTTTATAGGAATCCTCAAGAAAGCTGTAATTAAATGGGCTGTCTGGAAAGATATTTTTCCATGTATTTTCCAAATAGGCAATGGTCCTCTGGCTGTTCTCCGGTCGGATTCGTACTGCAATGGTATAGAAATAGTCTGGATTGATGTAAAGCATAAGCGGTTCGATTTTCTGCTTTAAAGAATATACATTAAAATCTTTGACTATACCCAAGACAGTCATTTCTCTAATTCCTCCAGAACCGGGCACCTGGAATTTTTCTCCGACAGGATCGCTCATATTAAATTCTTTCACCGCCTCTTCATTGAGCAACATACCGGATCTTTCATCAGTGATCATACCCCTCGAGAAATTTCGTCCTTCAACAATTTCCATCCCCATTGTGTTAACATAATCAAAATCCACGGATATAGCCTGAATCGAGAAATTTTGGATAGAAGTTCCTGCTTTTCTCTTAATGGTTTTAGTCTCTTTGCTAATTAGTCCTGGAACAGTGTAAGCTCCTGCAAATCTGGTAACCTGGGGATACTGCTGGAATTCATTCTTCAGAACAGAATATTTGCCTTTAAATTCGGGATTTCGAGGTCTGAAATTGATTAAAACGACATTTTCTTTTTTAAATCCAAGGTCGCTGTTTTTCATGAAATCCAACTGTTTGATGATCACGATTGTGCCGATGATAAGGATGACTGCCATAGCAAACTGAGTAATGACCAAGCTTTTTCTGAAAAAAGATCTTCTTGAGATAGGCACATAACGGTTTGTTAGGGCATGAATCGGACTATATCTTGATATAAAAAACGATGGATAACTTCCAGCCAGGATGCCGACTATGATGATAATCAGAGGAATCATTCCAAAAAGATACCTGAAATTTTGATGTTCAATAGGCAGCCTGTTTTCCAAGAACGAGTTTAGAACAGGATAGAACAATTCGAAAATGGCTAAAGCCAGAACACCGGCAAACAAAGTGATAACTAAAGATTCGCCTAGGAACTGCTTGACAATCTGAAAGCGTCTGGCTCCAAGGGTCTTTCTCATACCGACCTCTTTCATCCGTTTTAATGAGCGTGCTGTGGACAGGTTCATAAAATTAAAACATGCAATGAGAAGAATGAGAAAAGCAACAGAGGAAAAAACATATACATAGGTCATGTTGCCTCTCGGAGCCAGATCCACAATGGCCTTTGATTTCATGTGTAAATCCGTTAGCTTCAGCAGTCCGAAATCAATCATTCTGGAAAAAAATTCACTAGTGTTGTTTTCAAGCAAGATTTGCATCTTGGCTTTGAGCGCGCTTACGGATGTATTTTCTTTCAGTAAAAGATATGTATAAGTGTCTCCAAAAACATTCCATGGCTTCTCTGGAATTTTACCGAGTGAGTCCAGACTCGAATAAGATACAAGGAAATTACATTTCAGGTGTGTATTGACTGGTATATTCTTGATGACTCCAGTAACCTGCATTGGGTGTTTGGCGTTGTATAACACCGTCTTTCCGATCGGATCTTCCTCGCCAAAGAATTTCCCTGCCATCTCCTCTGTAATAACCATCGAAAATGGATTCCGTAATGCCGATTCTTTATTCCCTTTCACTAAAAAAAAGGAAAAAATGTCAAAAACGGACGGGTCTGCAAAGAAAAAATTCTGTTCATGAAATTTCTTTTCTCCATACTCAAGCACTGGATGAGCATCTTGCACAAAGCGGACAGTATTCAAGACTTCAGGCATTTCATCAATAAGTGCAGGTCCGAGGGCGGGCATAGCTCCGGCAAACCGCATCTTGTTGTTTTTATCTCCGAACTCCACCGAAACCCTATATGTCTGTTTCCGGTTTTTGTGGAAGTTCTCATAGCTCAATTCATTGGATACATACATCAGAATCGTAAGCGTTGCAGCCATACCGATCGCCAGCCCTGTAATATTGATAAGGGAAAATAATTTTGTTCTCATGATATTCCGAAAAGCCACTTTGATATAGTTTTTAAACATGATCTCCTCCCAGAAGACAAATGCAAAAACTATGCCAACAATTATTAACTATACTCAGGAGTAAGATATAAGAACATATAAATAGGCTGTCCGCTACCGGACAAAAAGTGTCCGATAAAGTACATCGACTACCCTGAATATTTATTATAGAAAGCGATCTTATATACTCAGGTTAGAAAAGCTTTAGAATTTATGTAATTTTGTATTTTCTCTTAACTGTAAATACGCTTTGTATAGGGATTTTGTCAATCTACCTGTTTCACTTGAAAAAAATCAGGATGCTAAAAGGAGAATCATTATTAATCGTACCAGTGGTCTCTGAGAATCGATGCATACTTTACAAATTCTTGTCCGCCAGCACTGAGAACAATCTTATATTCTCCTGATTGTGCAGGAATATGTGCATAGTTAATATCCATCTGCATGCGGTATCCATAAGAAGCATATCGTTTCATCCTTTCCCGGATCGTTTCTTTCTCTTTTTCTGTGCGCTTTCTTCGTTCGGTCATGTTCCATAATACCCTGTTTATGCCTGTTTTATTTTTACCTTTTATCTCATTGACTACTTTGCTACCTTTATATATTGTGACCTTTACATCTTCACTGATTTTATTTTTTAAATAGTAATATATAACAATGCCGTTGGGCTCGCTTTTCCCTGCAAAGTTGGACGAGCTGGATGCATTCATTTTATTATTTACCCATCTGACATTAGATTCCGGGTTAAATAGATATATATCCTTAGAAAGTACCTCTGGATTCAGTTCCTCCAGAGGGCTGATGTCTGCGATAAATATTCCCCTGCCGTGTGTTGCAACGACAAGGTCATTCTCTCTGGGATGAATCACTAGGTCATGAACAGGTTGTGTAGGCATATTAAGCTTCATTTTCGTCCAGTTTTCACCTGCATCTATGGATACATATACGGCAAATTCTGTTCCTACGAAAAGAAGGCTCGGATTCTTATGATCTTCCCTGATTACATTGACAGGTTCGTCAGGTAGATTTCCTGCAATTGAAGTCCAGGTCTGTCCGTAATCAGTGGTTTTGTAAACAAACGGCCTTAAATCATCTCTCCTGTATCCAGTATAAGAAACATAAGCTGTGCCTGGATTATTAGGTGAGGCTACTACCCTACTCACCCAATATTCAGGATTTCTTGTGATCATTTCATTGAGCTTTGTCCAGGTTTTGCCTCTATCTCTTGTAAGCTGAACATTGCCATCGTCTGTACCAACCCATATTACTCCCTCTTCAAGAGGTGACTCATCAATCGTTGTTATGGTGCAATATTGAATATTACCATCTCCTCCTTTCCCGGTTGTGAGTTTCTTTGGATCGTTTGTTGTAAGGTCAGGACTGATCTCCTCCCAGTACTCACCGCGATAAGGAGATTTTACGAGTATATTACCGCCATGATAAATAACATCACTGTTATGTGGAGAAACCAATATCGGAGAATTCCAGTTCCAGCGGAGTTTACTGTTTATTCTTTGATAGGCTATATTTTTTCTCTCGCCGGTTCTTAAATCCAACCTTGATAAAGGGCCAAACTGGGATTCATTATAGATATAGCGGTTGTTACTTGTGTCGAATACATTATACATTCCGTCGCCGCCACCTACACTCTGCCAGTCCTCGAGTCTAATAGGACCACCTCCCCTTTTAGTGCTTGGGCCAAGATGGGAACCATTGTCCTGAAGGCCTCCTGCTACGTTATACGGATAAGACATATCCACGCCAACAGCATAGAACTGAGCCAGAGACAGAAAGTCTGGATGATACCAGTTTTTACCACCGTCATAAGTTATTCCCATACCGTGGTCATAACCAAGCATCATATGTTTTGAATCTTTTGGATCTATCCACAGAGCATGGTCATCACCGCCGAATCTCAATGGGCGCCGATCCCATTTCTTTCCTTCATCTCTTGTTCCCCATGAGGCAGCACTTAATACATGAACGACTTTATCATCATTAGGATCAATAATAATCTGACCGTAATAATAGGCAGGTGCTCCACCGATACTTTGTTTATCAGGGCTTACCTTTTTCCATGTACTGCCGGCATCATCAGAGCGGTAGACTTCACCTCCAATCATGTCTTTACTGGACTTGCTGTCGAGTAATTCCTGTTCTCTATCTTCATCAGACATGCCGGGTTTATTTGCGTTTTCAATGGTTGCATAAAGGATATTAGGGTTTTTCTTATATACATCTATGCCAATACGTCCTAGCATTCCACCAGGCAGTCCTCCTCCAAGTTTTTTCCAGGATTTCCCGGCATCTATGGTTTTATAAATAGCGCTTCCAGGTCCTCCCAGATTAAATGTCCAAGGCTTTCGGACTTTATCATATGTCGAGGCGTAGAGAATATCATAGTTTTTTGGATCCATTACAACATCGACAACACCGATGTTTTTGTTACGCACTATTATATCAAGGACTTTCTTCCATGTTTTACCGCCGTCTGTTGATTTATATAATCCGCGCTCAACATTCTCTGAATAAAGGTGGCCTAATGCAGCTACATATACAATCTCAGGATTCTCTGGATGAATTATAATACGGCCAATGTGATGGGATTCTTTCAATCCCATGTTTCTCCAGGTTTTTCCTGCATCAGTTGATTTATATATTCCGTCTCCCCAGTAGGAGCTTCTTGAATTATTTGCTTCACCAGTACCTACCCACAGGTTATTAGGATCAGATGGAGCAACAGCTATATCTCCTATAGAAATAACCTTTTCATGGTCAAAAATAGGTTCAAATGTCTGTCCATTATTTGTTGTTTTCCATAGTCCTCCAGAAGCTGTTGCCGCATAAAAGGTGTATGATTCCTGTTCCGGGACAGCAAAATCCACAAACCTACCGCTTTGCCGTGTAGGACCGATTGAACGGTAAGTGATATTTTTCAATAAGTTCTCGTTGATCGTCTGGCATATAACTTGGGGTGGAAAGATTAGAGCAAAGCAGAACACGAAAATAAAATAAAACTTATGAGATTTCATAAAATCCTCCTTCTGTATTTTGATTGTTTATAAGAAAAACTAGCATATTAAATCTTGTAGAAAAAATAAAGGAAATGTATGCTGCCATCTTAATGATTTTAATCTTTGATTATGGATGTTCCTGCTTCAATATTAGTAACATAAACTTTTAGATTTTTCCCCCACTTTAATTTATACATTCTTTGAATTTCTTTTACTATCTCGTCTAAATCTTTCTGCTTTATTAAATTAATAGTGCAACCTCCAAAGCCACCTCCCATCATTCTAGATCCCAGTACATCATCAATATTCAATGTAAGATCTACCAAAAAGTCCAGCTCAGGACAGCTAACTTCATAGTTATCCCGTAAACCATTATGCGTCATGTACATTTTTTCGCCGAATGCCTTTATATCGCCCTTTTTTAAATCATCACATGCTGCGATAAGACGATTATTTTCGCAAATTACATAAAAACAGCGTATATAACTTATAGGGTTTATTATATCCTTATGTGATTCTAACATCTCAACAGTAACATCGCGCAGGCTGCCTATATTTGGATTTGTTTCTTGTAAGACCCTTACACCTCTTTCACACTGGTGTCTTCTAATGTTGTACTCTGAAGATGCAAGAGAATGTGATACCTGAGTATCGCATAATACAATGGAGACATCATCAAGCACAAATGGATAATACTCATAAGCAAGTGAACGGCAGTCCAATTTCAATACACTATTTTTGGCTCCAAAAATATTAATAAATTGATCCATGATACCGCACTGCACCCCAACAAATTCATTCTCTGCCTTTTGGGCCATCTTAACCAAATTTAATTTATTAATTCCAAGCCTAAATGTTTCATTAAGTGCAAATGCCAGTCCAGCTTCAATAGCTGCTGAAGAGGACATCCCGGCACCAACAGGAATATCACCACCGAATACACAATTAAATCCTTCAATTTTATAGCCTTGTTTTTGGAACTGATCTACAACACCTAACAGATAGTTAGGCCATCCTTTATCAGATTTTTTTATTGAATCGATTTGAAATTCAAATGAGTCATTTAAATCTGAAGCATACAAGCTGTTTTTCGATTTTCCTGATGGTGCTAGAGCAAGGATAATCTCTTTGTCTATGGCAGCAGGAAGCACAAAACCTTCATTATAATCTGTATGTTCACCTATTAGATTGACTCTTCCGGGTGAACGTATCAATAAAGGCTCTTTATGAAAAAGATCTTTAAATTTGCTTTGTATAGTTTTGACTTTCATTGTCTTTACCAGAAAATTATATATAACACAGCTAGGATTGCACAGATTCCAATCGCTGCAGCATTGAATGTACTGTCTGTTTTAAAAAGTTTCTTTTCTACATGGATGGCGTTTGGATGATTCTCTTTCGACTCAAAAAGGCTTACGGCTATTATGACTACACTCAAAACTATAAACACAATACCCATTCGATCCATGAAGGCCATTCCAGGCGTGAAGTATTTAAAGCCGGCTGATAAAGGAATAGTCAGAATCGCTGCAAATAAAGCTGAATTTGTAGTAGTCCTTTTCCAGAAAAGCCCGAATATAAATATTGCAAGTATTCCAGGGCTGACAAAACCAGTAAACTCCTGAATGAACTGAAATGCCTGCTCCAGAGTCGTAAGTGTAGGGGCTATCAAAACCGCTATAAGCAATGCAACTGCACTTCCAATCCGGCCAGTCTTTACAAGTTGAGATTCTGAAGCGTCTTTTTTTATAATTTGTTTATAGATATCTATTGAAAATATTGTGGCAGTGCTGTTAACCATAGAACTCAAGGAAGATACTATGGCGGCGATTAATGCAGCAAATGCCAATCCTTTAAAACCTATAGGGATAAAATTATTTAACAACCATGGATATGACTGGTCAGGTGCAATATTTGCTCCGAGCACAAAAGCAGCAATCCCGGGTATAACCACGATTAAAGGCATTAGAAGTTTCAAATAGCCTGCAAATGCCAGGCCGTGTTGTGCCTGCTTTAGATTTTTCGAAGCCAATGCACGCTGTGTAATGTATTGATTGCATCCCCAGTAAAAAAGGTTGGCAATCCACATTCCCCCTATGAGTACGCCAATCCCGGGTAATTCTTTATAATGCGGATTGGAAGTGCTTAAAATCATATCAAATTTTTCAGGTGCTTGTTTAATGAGTTCACTCATTCCGGCAATTATGCCTCCACCTCCGCTAACCGCGTTTAGTGCAAGATAAGTTGTAACCAATCCACCGCCGACTAGAAAAATGACCTGCACAACATCTGTCCAGGCAACTGCTTTCAAGCCTCCGTATATCGTGTAAAAGGATGAGAAGAGAGCCAAACCAATGACACCATAAATAAGCGGTATTCCCATTATAGTTTTAAGGCTTAGAGCACCGAGATATAATACAGAGGTTAAATTTACAAAAATGTAAACCAGCAGCCAGAAAACAGCTAGGCTTGTTCTCACTCGTTTATCAAACCGGATTTCTAAGAATTGAGGCATGGTATAAATGCCTTTTTTTAAATAAATTGGCAGAAAGTATTTTGCAACAAGGATCAATGTAAGTGCAGACATCCATTCATAAGAAGCAATCGCAAGGCCGATGACATACCCAGAACCGGACATTCCTATCACCTGTTCTGCCGAGATATTCGAAGCAATCAACGAAGCACCAACAGCCCACCATGGTAAGGCCTTGCTGGCTAAGAAATAATCCTTGGAGTCTTTCTTGTGTCCTTTTTTTTCTTTTGACACCCATAAACCCAAAGTAACTATAAAAATTATGTATCCTATGAAAACAGTATAGTCGACTAGCGAGAAATTCATGCTTGAGCTCCTTCAACCTGAATTATTCAGGTTATTTCTGGTCAGGCATAATAGATTTAATTTAAGCTGGCTGTATTTCATGCAGAGAAACATGTTCTTTACTTTAAAGACAATAATCTAATCTTAATAATTTTTTTTCTTCCCTAATACCTTGCAAGATTTCTTTTAGTAAGTATTTTATCTCATTATCTTTATAGTCGCTTTTTTCAATTTTTATCTTATCTTCCTCAATAAAACACGAAATGTTCATTGTATCTTTAGCAATATTTATCAAGCGGTCTTTTCTTGTGGGCTTAAAATAAGTCACCTGGACTATCATTTTTTCCCTGTCGTCAACCTTATAGATTAAAACAACAAGATGTTCTTCTCGATTCGCAGGACAATGGTCCAGGTCTAGAAAAAACTCCCTTTTTAGGAATTCTTTATCATTGCTGTCTCCAAGTTCTTTTACTTCTTTGTAAATTTCCTTCAAGACTTCAACAGGATTTTTCTCAATACATGATGTTTTTTCAAATTCATTCTTAATTATTGATCCAGCACAGACGGAAACTGAAATAAATCCTATGATAATCCTTTTAAATATGTTTTCCAGAAATCTTTTTCTATCCATATTATGTTTTCTTCTTAATGACTTCCAGAACTTCATCCTAATTTTGCTGGATTACTTTTCCTTCTACATAAAAGTATGCATTCCCATCATTTGGCTCTTTTGGGTCATAAACCGGTTCCCAGACAATATATACAGAGTTATCATTCCGCAATAAATCTATAACTGTTGTATATTGGTCGGCTTGTGCAAAATAATAAATTTTCCCTTCCGAAAAATAAGGTTCTGGCGCAGTTGTGCCTTTCCTTGCAAAAACAGCGCTTGCGACATGTCTTTCATCAGAATAAATTTCAATCACTTTATCTCCCCATCTGGTTCTGGATCCTTTCCTGTCATTCGCATAAAGTTTTATTGAATATTTATCTACTTTAAATCTTTTAATTTTCATTAGCTTGCCTCAACATAATTATTTTTCCCTATTAATTTTGGCTCTTATAAAAATACAAAATCTTTCATCCTTTGTCCAATAAACTGAAAATTATTACTTGAATTTTTCTGCATCTATCAGAATAATATTAAGGAGATATAATTGAGTACAAAATTTAAGGAGTAAAAATGAATAAAGAAGAACTGCTATCCAGAATAAAAAAAGCAATTGTAGAAGGGGATAAAAATATGGCTGAGGACCTTGCAAGAGATGCCATTGAAAAACAGATGGACCTCAATGAAATCATAGAAAAAGGTTATGTCCCTGGAATTCAGGAAGCCGGAAGACTTTGGGAAGAGGGAGAATATTTTCTACCTGAACTTATTATAAGTGCAGAAAGCATGAAAGCAGCGATGAGAATCCTTCAACCTGAATTAGAGAAAGCAAATGTCAAAGTAAAATCCAAAGGGAAAATCGTTATTGGTACGATTGAAGGTGATATTCATGATATAGGTAAAAACCTTGTTGTCTCAATGCTTTCGTCTTACGGTTTCGAAGTTACGGATTTAGGAAGTGATGTGAAATTAGAAAAATTTATAATAAAAGCAGATGAAGTCAATGCAGATCTAATCTGCCTTTCTTCATTACTGACAACAACCATGTTAGGGCAGAAAAAGTTTATTGAAATGCTAAAAGAAAAAAATCTAAAAGCACGGTTTAAAGTTATGGTAGGAGGGGCTCCAGTCAACCAGAAATGGGCAGATGATATTGGCGCTGATGGCTATGCAGAAAACGCAATGTCGGCAATTCAGGCCGTAGAAAATATTATTAAAAAATAAGGAAAAAACCATGATTGAAACAATAAGACCAAAAATTAAGCTTTTAAATAATGAATTTATACAAAAAATTATTGATGAGGCATTAGTAATCCTGGAAAAACAAGGGGTTTTCGTTGAAAACAAAGAAGCTATGAAGCTCTTTCATGAAGCAGGCATGAAACTCGATGAGACAGCAAAAAGAATTTATATCACACCAAAACTCGTAGAGGAATCTCTATCTTCAACTCCCTCTGTCATTACAATGTACGATAGGGCTGGGGAAAGAGAGTTTATGGTTGGCGGTGACAAAGTTCACTTTGATCCAGGTTCAGCTGCTGTTACAATCTTTGACCACAAAGAACAAAAGCAACGAACAGCAGTTACAGAAGACCTTATAAAATTCTGCCGATTAACTGACTGCCTGGACAATATTCATTTCCAAAGCACCGGGATTGTAAGCCGCGACGTGCCTGACATAATTTCTGACAGCTACCGTATGTTCATTGCTCTTCAATTCTCAAAAAAACCAATTGTAACTGGAACTTTCAGGGTTGAAGGCTTTAAACCCATGCATGACATGCTCATTGCGGTTAGAGGAAGTGAACAGGAACTTGCCGATAAACCACTTGCTATTTTTGACGCTTGCCCCTCCCCTCCTTTAAAATGGAGCAATCTTACAACACAGAGCTTAATCGATAGTGCAAGGGCTGGAATTCCATCGGAGCTCATATCGATGGGAATGACAGGAGCCACTTCACCAGTTACTATTGCAGGCACTCTTGTTCAGCATGTGGCCGAAAATCTTTCTGGGCTTGTTATTTGTCAACTTGCAAAAAAGGGATCTCCTGTTATTTTTGGCGGTTCCCCTACGAGTTTTGATATGAGAAAAGGCACAACACCAATGGGAGCAATAGAAACTATGATGATAGACTCAGCCTATGCTCAGATTGCAAAACATTTCAACCTGCCCACACATGCCTATATGGGATTGAGTGACTCAAAAATAAATGATAATCAGTCTGGTTTCGAAACTGGTATTGGAGCTGTAATTGCAGCTCTTTCTGGAATAAATGTTATTTCAGGCCCAGGAATGATGGATTTTGAAAGCAGCCAGAGTCTGGAGAAACTTGTCATAGACAATGAAATATGCGGGATGGCTTACCGTTTAATCGATGGGATTTCACAGCGTGATGAACCTATTGCTCTAAGTTTATTTGATAAATTTACACCAGAAACTCAATTTTTATCGATGTCTCATACACGCAAATGGTATCGTAAAGAACATATCTTCCCTAAGATAGTAGACAGAGATACTTATGATTACTGGGTTTCACTCGGAGAGAAGTCCATTGCTGACAGAGCTTATGAAGAGATAGAACATCTTCTTGATGAGAATCCTAAATGCCCGCTAGAAACGGATGTACTTCAGGAACTTCAAAGAATAATGTCTGCGGATGCTCATAAGAACGGGGTTTCATCTTTGCCAAAAATATACAAATCCTAGATTTATTTTTCAAATCGCTGTAATTTTCTAAGCCGCTTGGCTGCTTCTTTTAGAGTGCTTTCTTTTTTGGCAAAATTAATACGGACCTTATATATCCCCTTATTTTTTCTTGTATAGAAACTTGATCCCGGCACTACAGCTACTCCAATATCACGGGCCATAAACTCTGCAAAAGTTCTATCGGGAGTCCAATCATTAAGCGAATATTTTTGCTGTTCCCATTTTATATTTTTATAATCAAGCATCACATAATATGCCCCTTCTGGTTTAAAATAATCTACCCCAACAAAATCAAGAACATCTGTTAATATTGATCGGCAACAGCTATATTTACGTCTTATCTCTTCATAATATTCTTTCCCAAGTTTAAGGGCTATAACTCCAGCGGCTTGAAATGGTGCTGGTGCACATACTGTAAAATAATCGTGAACTTTCCTGATAACCGAAGTTAATGGAGAAACTGCCACAATCCATCCCACTCGCCAGCCAGTTACAGAATAACTTTTGCTCATGCCGCTTATTGTGACAGTGCGATTGTGCATCCCTTCAAGACTTCCTATACTTGTATGTTTATGCCCATCATAAAATATGTGCTCATACGTTTCATCGCTAACAACAATCACATTAAATTCCTGGCATAATTCAGCAACAGCGGATAGTTCCTCGAAACTATATACTCTCCCCGTAGGGTTATGAGGAGTGTTCAATAATATCAATCTAGTACGTTTGTTAAAAGCTGCCCTCAACTTTTCTGTATCGATTTTATATCCAGGCTCAGAAAGTTCTACGAATCGTGGTGTTACTCCTGCCATGAGACAATCAGGGACATAGTTTTCATACCATGGCTCGAGAATAATCACTTCGTCGCCTGGGTCGGTTAGTCCCATAACTGCATCCATGATGGCTTCACTAACACCGCATGTTATGGTTATTTCTTTTTTAGGATCAGCATGAATGTGATTGTATTGAGCGTATTTATCTGCTACAGCTTCCCGAAATAGGAAAGAGCCAAAGGGGAAAGTGTACTGGTTCTCTCCTTTTTTTATTGCAGTAATGGCAGCCTCTAGTATTTCAGTAGGAGGATTAAAATCAGGCAATCCCTGGGAAAGATTGACAGCTTTAGTCTCATTACCTAATCTGGTCATCTCACGTATTACAGACTCTTGAAATGGGTAAGTACGAACTGCAATTTCTGGATTTTTTATTTTAATTCCTCCTCTCCAATTTTCATGCAGACAATTTTATTTTAATATGATATTCTTTTGCCTCAATGATTACAAATTTTGCAGAAAAAATCGATATTTTTCAATTTAAATTGGATGAAAGAAATATCCTTATGCGTATCGGACATAAAAACAAATCAAATGAAATATACGATACATTAATAGACATCATTCATGAGGAAAAAGAAAAACTGAAGTTTCTTCTTCATGCTGGGGCTGTCTATAAGATTCTTGATTATAGTGAAACAAACCAGCATCCTATTTTTAAAAATGCAGATAGAGTTGCCTTAAGTATATGTACAATCGGCCCTGGCTTAGAGAGTGAAAGTACAAGACTTATGAAAAAAAACGAGATCCTGAGAGGATTGGCCGTGGATGCGTTGGGCTCAGAAGCCGCCGAAGAAGCTGCCGAACAGGTTGATAAAATACTATATAAAAAAGCAAGAAAAATGGACCTCTGGCCAAGCAGAAGATTCAGTCCTGGCTATAAAAACTGGGATATTAAAGAGCAAAAATATATATTCCAGAATCTTCCAGCAGAAAAAATTGGCGTCAAACTTACCAAATCTTATATGATGGTCCCCCGCAAATCTGTATCATTTCGCATAAATTTCTACAGAGATAAGAAACTGTCAAAAAGAAAAATAAACATTTAGCCTGCTTTATATTTTTTAGCTTCTACCCCTACTGTATATTTTATTCAATCTGTTTTATTCATATAGATCATCAGAGTTTGATCTGTTTAGGTATTTTAAGAGGCTTAATATCATGTTTTTCTAAAGTTTTGTTCAGTCCTGCCAAATTATACTCAATGAGTTTATTCAAACGTTCAACAAGCAAGTCAACCGCTTTTTTGAACTCATCTAGCTGAAACAGATCCCTCTCGGTCGGAGCGTGAGGATACCCCCCAATAGACATTCCTAAAAACATAATCATCTGGGAGAGAGAACCTCCTCTTAAGGCCATTTCCATAGATCCTCTGTATCCAAATCCTTTTGGTGTAATCTCTTCTTCCAGTTTACTGAATTTCTCATCAAAGTTTTTTAAAGCATTCTGCACTATCTCATCAATATCCTCTTGCTTTACAAAATCTTTATTTAATTTTTTAAGCTGTCGTCTTATGTTTTTAACAGATGTTACAGATAAAGCCATTTTTTTTGAAATTGCCAATATTTCCGCAAGAGTTTCAGTCTGTACAGTCTTGCTTTTTTCATCAATCTGAATTCTTGGGTCAGGGCAAACGATTCCTTTTTTCAATAGTTTATTATTACCTGCAACAAATTCTACCGAATATTCGCCTGCTGGAGCATAAGGCAGGCCAATAAATCCGCTCATTCCAGGTTTTATCTCTTTTCCTTCTTTTGTTTTTGGAACATACTGAAGATTCCATGTGTGTCTCTGAATACCTTTCTTAGTTGAAATTCTGATTTCAAATATTTTTTCTCCGACATCATTTTTTATAAAGATTTTCGGTTTTTCTTTCGTATTTTCTTTAAGATATACACTTATATTCATTCCATACTGTGGATTTTTTGCAGAATAATCCGGCTTGCTGAATGATTCCTTAGTAGTTGATGGAAAATACTGCGTTGCAGGGCGGATACTGAAGAGATTGAAATCAGATTGTAGGACTTCCTCTGTCATTCCCTCAACAAGAGGAGAAATATCATCCAATATCCAAATCCCCCTTCCGTGTGTACCAATGATCAAATCATTATCTCTTGGATGGATTGCAATATCCCGTACAGCCGCAGTCGGCATATTATTCTTCAAGGAAAACCAGGTCTTTCCAGAGTCCAGGGATGCATGAATTCCAAATTCTGTTCCAATGAACAGGAGCCTTTTATTTTTCAAGTCTTCTCTGATTACATGAACCCATCCAAATGGAAGATTCCCTTTAATTGATTCCCATGTTTTTCCATAATCAGTGGTCTTATAAACATATGTGTTGTAGTCATCATTCCGGTGGCCGTCGAAAGCAGCATAGGCTGTTCCTGCATCAAAATGAGAAGCTTCTATTCTTGAACACCATGTGTCAGCAGGCAGTTTTTTAATGTTTTTTACGACATTTTCCCATGTTTCCCCATTGTCTTTGGTAACCTGAACATTCCCATCATCGGTTCCGCACCATATGACTCCTTTCTTTACCGGTGATTCTGCGATAGTGATAATCGTACAATGGATTTCGGCTCCTGTGTTATCAAGAGTAACAGGGCCTCCGGAATCTTTAAGTTTCTCAGGATCATTGGTGGATAAATCAGGACTCATTATTTTCCATGACTGGCCTGCATCTGTTGTCTTGAATAAATAATTTCCGCCTGTATATATGGTTTTCGGGTCATGAGGAGAAATATAAATAGGTGAATTCCAGTTGAACCGATAAGGTGGATCATTCAGCGAAGCCTCAGGCCTTATTGATTTGCTACGCCCTATTCTCATGTCATACATATAGAGCCCATTCATTTGAGAGTTGGCATAAATAATATTATGATCTGATGGGTCCACTTGAGCATAAAATCCATCGCCTCCTCCTACTGTAAACCAGTCGTCATTTGTAATACCTGCAGTGTCAAAAGTTGCACTTGGCCCGCCCCAAACCCCGTTGTCCTGCAGGCCGCAGTAAACATAATAAGGCTTTCTCATATCAAAACCTATCTGATAAACTTCAGCAAGAGCCATATGCCTTATGCCATGCCAGGTTTTGCCTCCGTCGTATGTGATATCTATGCCGCCATCATTTCCATCAATCAGGTGAAGAGGATTGGAAGGATCTATCCACAGTGCATGGTGATCAGGATGGGTTGTTCCTGAAATGGCTTTAAATTTCTTTCCCATATCTTTAGAAACATAGGATCCTCCAGAGAAAACATATATAACTTTATCGTCACTAGGATCGACGCGGATTTGACTGTAATAAAAGGGCCGAAAATTTACCTGATCAAAAGTCTTCTTATCACATGTTCTTTTCCAAGTTTTGCCTTTATCTTCTGAGCGCCAGATACCTCCATCTTTGTTTTCAATGAGCGCATAGACAATTTTTGGATTACTCCTTGAAACATCGATTCCTATCCTTCCCATTGTCCCTTCCGGCAGGTCTTTTACAAGACGATTCCAGGTTTTTCCTCCGTCTTCGGTCTTATACAGAGCGCTTCCAGGGCCGCCACTATAGAAAAAGTAGGGAAATCTGCAATAATCATAAGCTGCAGCATATAGAATCAGACTGTCTGAAGGGTCAATGGCTAAATCAGCAAATCCAGTACTCTCATTGATGAAAAGAATATTTTCCCATGTCTTTCCGCCATCTAAAGTTTTGTATATTCCCCTTTCCTTGTTCTGCCCCCACAGGTGTCCCATTGCTGCGACATAGACAATGTTCGGATCTCCAGGATTAATGATTATCCGGCTGATATGACGAGTCTGCTTTAATCCCATATTTTTCCAAGTTTTTCCTGCATCAATAGATTTATAAATCCCATCTCCTATTGTTACGCTATTTCTGCAAGTCGCCTCTCCGGTACCTACCCAGATTATGTTTGGATGTGATTGGGCAATAGCAATATCCCCCACAGAAACAGTATTTTCCTTATAGAAAACCTGCTTCCAGGAAATACCGTTATTTTCTGATTTCCATACACCACTCGGCCCTATGGCTGCATATATTATCCATGGTTGCTTTTCTACAACATCAATATCAACTGTACGACCGCCCATACTTGCCGGCCCTATGCTTCTCCATTTGAGTTTTTCAAATAACTTGCCTATCTTCTCAGCACTCTGTGATTCAGCAGTTTGGGGAAAACAAAAGAAAGACAAAAAAACAGCTAAAAATGCAAGTGATAAATATTTTTTCATAATTTCTCCTTCCATGGTTTATTCATGAGTCGTGTTATCGGAAATTTTTGTGAATAATTCAGGTGTACGTGGATAATTCAGATTCCACCAATCTGCATAATTTTTATACGAAATGTGGGTGCAGTGAAGCTTCTATTCAAATCCAGATCGCTTCCAACCATATCTATTCCATTCAGCATCTCATCTGCTCTGCCTGCTATTGTCAGTCCTTTTACCGGAAAAGCGGTTTTTCCGTTCTCGATCCAGAAACCAGAAGCTCCTCCGCTGAAATTTCCGTTTACAGGATTTATTCCATACCCTGTCACACCTTTTAATAACAATCCCTTTTTTGTCGCACGTATGATCTCCTCAGGAGAATTCTTGCCAGCTGCCATATAAAAATTATGTGCGCCTATTCCGGGAATGTTTGTATAACTTCTGCGGGAAGCATTGCCAGTACTTTTAACCCCAGCTCTTTTTGCAACGATAGTATTGTACATAAAACCTTTAAGTACTCCTTTATCTATGATTATCCTCTTCTGTGTTGGAACTCCCTCTCCGTCAAAAGGCCGGCTTCCCATCCCTTTTGGCATAGTTCCATCATCAATAATTGTTACCAATTCTGAAGCTATTTTCTGGTCCATTTTTTGTCTAAGAAAGCTTGCTCCTTGAAGAACACGTTCACCGTTAACCGCAGCTAAGATTCCGCCTAAAATCGCCCTTGCTACATCGGTGTCAAAGATGACTTCAGTTTTTTGTGTTTTGACCATCTGTGGGTCAAGCATTTCATAGGCCTTTCGTGCTGCTTTTTCAGCAATTTCTTCAGGAGATTTTAGATCTTTAAAATTCCGCCTCGAACAGTATTCACCTCCTGAGGATTTCTGATCTCCTTTTTCAGCTACAACATAGACACCGAATGAGCAAGCAGATATTTTAGTATTTTTTAAAAGTCCTCTTGAATTAGCAAGGAAGACTTCTCCTTCTCCCTCTGAATATCCGGCTCCAGCACTCTTAGTTATGCGAATGTCTTTCATTGCAAGTTTTTCGACTTTTTTTGCCATCTCAATTTTCTTGTCCATTGAGATCTGGGCTATATTTGGGTCATAAAGATTTTCCACCGGTGTAATACCCAAATCCTCAGGAAGAACATTATTTTCATCCTGAGTCATATTCCTGGCAAACCTGATAGCGCTTTCAATGGTATTTTCTAAAGCTGAATCCGAGAAATCATTACAACTGGAAAATGCCATCTTTCCTTTGACAAAAACTCTAAAACCGACGCCGTGTGAGGCAGCTTCCTGGATGGTCTCCACTTCCCCATTCCGTACTTCGATGCTGAGATTGCGGCCTGATTCAATGTAAACCTCAGCTTCATCAGCGCCTTTCTTTAAAGATTTATTAACAAGCTGTTCTGATAATTTTTTATATTCCATGATTAACTCCTTTTTTATATCTTACCTTCTTGCTCTGCTTCCGCCTACATTGATCCCCCGGATTCTGACTGTAGGCTGGCCTGCCGAAACCTCTGCTTCCTGTCCTTTTCCGCAGATTCCTGGACCAAAAGCCAGGTCATCACCGACTGCATCAATGTTTGAAATAATATCCAGGCAGTTCCCGATCAATGTTGCACCTTTGACTGGAGTCGTTTTCTTTCCGTTTTCAATAAGGTAAACTTCACGACATGTGAAATTAAATACTCCTGTTGTGGGATTAACGCTTCCTCCGCTAAGGCTCTGTACATAAATGCCGCTCTTTGTTGAAGCAATTATATCTTCAGGCTTATCTTTTCCTCTCTCAATGAAAGTGTTTGTCATTCGTGGGATAGGTATATAACGGAAACTTTCCCTGCGGCCGTTTCCGGTTCTTTCCATTTTTAATTGTTTGGCTGATAGTATGTCTGTCATGTATTTCTCAAGAATTCCATCTTTTATAAGAACATTCCTCTTCATCTGAGTGCCTTCGTCGTCAAAATTGGTTGTTCCTCTGAAATTAGGCAAGCTTCCATCATCAACCATAGTAAATACATCGCTTGCAACTTTCTGTCCAAGTTTTCCGGTAAACACGCCGATCTGCTTGGCAATATTGTCAGCTTCTAAAGGATGCCCGACAGCCTCATGTACAAGAACACCACCCCATCCATTCTGCATAACAATATCCATTTTGCCAGCAGGGCATTCCTTTGCATCAAGCATAGCAATAGACTCTCGTGCGCATGTTCGTGCGACCTCTTCTGGAGTGACTTTTTCAAACATCTCAAATCCTGAATGTTTACTCAGCCTTTCTCGCCCCATATGTCTTGTGTTATTTCCTACACCCAGTGTCTGAACAATAAAAAACAACAAAGGCAGTTCATCACTAAGCAAAAGGCCTTCGCTGTTGGCAATCGTTCGTTCCCGTACTTCATCATAATAACTTATGGAAGCCATCTTTATCCGTGAGTCATAATCTAAGGCAGCCTGGTTAGCTCTCTTCATTAATTCAATACGTTTTTCATCTGCAACTTCTCCAAGAGGAATCTTAACCGTAATAAAGGAGTCTTTTTCTCCTTCATGGATATCGACCGGGCCAACGACTTCTGATCCTCTTGCCACATATGATGCCACTTCTGCGGCTCTTAAAAGTTTTTCTTCTGTGATATCATCCGAATATGCAAATCCAGTTTTGTCTCCAGATATAACTCTTACTCCTGCTCCATGGCTTATCCCAAAAACAGCACTTTTAAATTTGGACTCTTCCATCAGTATTCTTCGCGAGATCCTGTTCTCAATATACACATCAGCAAACTCACCTCCTTTTTCTAAGGCTTTTTGAATTATCCTGTTTAAAACCTGATTATCCAGCTTTAAATTTGCACCAACTGGAAGTTGACTTTTACATGAAATAAGTTGACTCAGAATAGAAGGAGCGGTTGCAACAACTATCCCTCCTTTCAGACTCAACTGGAGAAATTTGCGACGAGGTATATCCCCGACAAAGTAAGTTTTAAATTTCATGATTTACCCCTTATAAAATTTTTTTTAGATTATATTCCATATGAAACTATATATCAAAGAAAATTTATTGAAATCAGGAATAAAAACAAGTCTAAATTACAGCAAGTACAAAAACTTAAATCATATTAAAAAATCAGTATGTAATAAACAGTCCACTGAGGCTGAACGAAATTTTTCTTTTATGTGAATAAATCAGGCTAGTATGTTTTTCTTGTAATATCTGAAAGTTTAATATTATTATTTTTCAAACTAATTCCTAACGACTTGTCCAATGCTGCCATTGAAAGGTTGTAATCAACAACAGCCTTAAGTTCATTCCCTTTGGCATCTGCCAGATCTCTCTGGTACTGAAGAACCATATAGTTTGTTGTTAAGCCAACCTTTAATTTTTTCTCTTCAGCTTCCAACTTTTTCTCTGCCAGCTCTCTAGCTGCCTTATAAGCATAAACCCTCTTATAATTCGATTGTACAGCCCGGACAGCATTTCTTATTTCTAGAAAAGCCTGCTGCTCCTGATTTTTAAGATTCAACAGCGACTGCTCCAGGTTAACTCTTGCTTGTGCATATGCTGCTCGAGAAAATATCGAGTTAAATGGGATAGAAAGTGTAACGCCAACATACCAATTTTTATATTTAAATCCAAAAGCATCTTTTAATGCGTTTGAAGCCCCTCCTGGAACCAAGCCGATTATTTCTCCAGAAAAAGGATCGTTATTTTTATATAAAATCTGGCTCCCTGATATCCCTGGGCTCCAGTAAGAAGCATTCAAGCTTAAATCGGGAAGAAGTTGATTTTTTGCATAGTTTAAGTCAATATTTTTATTCTTTAAATCGAGTCTTATCTGCTGCAAATCAGGCCTATTTTCCATGCCCGTTACTAGCGATTCTTTAAGTCCGACTTCTCTTTCTTCATAAGCTGGTTTCTCTGCAGGGATAATTTTTACTCCATCTTCTTCAGCCATGAGGTTGATTATTGTTCTTAAGCTGTCCTCGTTATTTCTTACAAGAGTTTCAGCTTGAAGAATATCTGCTTCCCTCGTTGCTACTTCTGCTTGGGCACTCAGGATTTCTATAGGGGCCAGTGTTCCTACTTCAACTTCTCTTTTATTTTTTACCAGTAAATCCTGCGCCAGTTTTAAAGAATTTTTCTTGACCTTCAGGTTTTCAATGCCATAAACAAGGTCCCAGTATGCTTTTTCCACATTGTATATCGTATCCATAAGAACACTTTTAAATTTGATCTCTGAAATATCCATGTTGTTTTTAGCTATTATGATTTCTTTCCGGCTGGCCTTGAATCCAAAATTTTTAAGAAGAGGCTGAGAAAAATTGAAAGTAAGACTGCTTCCATAACGTGGATTGATCATCTGAAATTTCGTATTAGTATCGCTTTTATATGAGTAGAAAGAGACCGAAAAGCTTCCTCCTGTAGGAATGGCTTGAGTAAATTCGGCGGAATAATCGTTATAATCTGAAGTCACTTTATCTGTAGCTTCAATCCACGAAAAAGATGCAGAATTAGTGTTTTGCCTTCCTAAGCCAATAGAAAACTGTGGCAGGAATTTTTCCTGTGCAAGTGAAACTGAAATATTAGTAAGTTCCGGGTTTAGAATCTCAACAGCAACACCAAGATTATTCTCCAAGGCACTTAATATGCAGTCCTCAAGAGAAAGCTGTTTTTCTATTTCTTGAGCCCATAGCCCGGAGATAAAAAAAATTCCAGTTAATATCAGAAATATTTTTTTAATCTTAGGCATTTCAAACCTCCTGTTTAGTCAACAATCCATCCATCCAGCAGATTAATAATTCTTTGACCATAAGATGCATTCTTTTCAGAATGAGTAACCTGAAGAATTGTTGTTCCGCTATTATTCAATTCCTTGAACAGCTCCATAATTTCCTTACCTTCTTTTGTGTTCAAATTACCTGTTGGCTCATCTGCTAGAATTAGTTTTGGTTCAGTGATAACTGCCCTCGCTACTGCTGCTTTCTGCTGCTGCCCCCCTGACAATTGATTAGGAAACAGATTTTTCTTGGCAACTATATGAAACCTGTCAAGCATGTCGCAAACTCTGCCTTTGCGTTCAGAACCCTTTATTTTTTTATACAAGAGCGGAGTTTCAAGATTTTCGTAGACAGTAAGGTCATCGATTAGATGATAACTCTGGAAAACGAATCCAATGAAGTTTTTGTGAAGTTCTGAAAGTCTTTTTTCGTTTAAGCGGTGAACTTTTTGTTCTAAGAAATAATATTCACCGCTGGAAGGTATGTCCAGCATCCCGAGGATATAAAGCAGTGTGGACTTTCCTGCTCCGGATGGCCCCATTATGGTTAGAAACTCGCCTTCCTCAACATCCAGGTTTATATTTCTCAGAACAAAAGTTTTTACAAAACCAGTCGAATAATATTTTGTAATATTTTTTAAACTGATCATATTCGTCACCTCAAAAATCGCACAGAGCAATGCGTTTTTCTTATTTCATATTAGGGTCCTGCGCTATGCTTTTTGCGCTTTGTATTTATATCTTAAATTCTTTCTGGATATTTTCAGAAACAATATTTCCATCAAAGAGATGAATTATGCGGTGGCTGTATTCAGCATATGCCGGAGAATGAGTAACCATTACAATGGTAGTCCCTGATTCATGCAAATCTCCCAATATTTTCATTACTTCTTCACCATGAGCAGAATCAAGATTTCCTGTTGGTTCATCCGCCAGAATCAATTTTGGATGTCCAACAACTGCTCTTGCTACTGCCACACGCTGCTGCTGCCCACCAGAAAGTTGTTGAGGAAAGTGATTTTTTCGTGGTACTATCGCCATTTGTTCAAGAGCCTCAATGACTCTTTTTTTTCTTTCCGAAGAAGAATAGCCGAGGTATAATAGAGGGAGTTCAACGTTTTCATAGACAGTCAATTCATCAATAAGATTAAAGCTCTGGAAAACAAACCCGATGTTATTTTTACGAATACCTGCACGCTGTCTCTCAGAATATTTTGATATTTCTTCTCCCAAAAAATTATACTCACCGCTAGTAGGTTGATCGATCATTCCCAGAACATTTAACAAAGTTGATTTACCGCAACCAGAAGGTCCCATAATAGCAACATATTCTCCTTCTTTTACTTCAAGGTTGATACTATTCAATGCGGTTGTTTCTACTTCTTCAGTTGTGTAAATTTTTTTCAGATGTTTTGTTTTTATCATTATTTTTCTCCTTTATCCTTTATAAGATAAATAAATTAATGCAATCATTTAAATATTAACATTTCAGCATTTCCAAAACTTTCATATGAGGAAGTTATGATACGGTCTCCGGGCTCTAATCCTTCAAGCACCTGGTAGACATAAGTATTATACATTCCAAGTTTAATAGGTTTTTTAGTTGCAAATTTTCCTGATTTGTCTACAATAAAAATCCAATTTCCTCCTGTCGTTTGATAAAAACCTCCACGTGGTAGGATTATTTCTTCAGAAATCCCTCCTAATTGCAGGCTAATATGAAAGGTTTGGCCTCGCCTAATACCCTTAGGTTCTTCACCTTTAAATTCCATATCTACCTCGAATCTCCCTTCCTTAACTTCAAGATAGACTTGTTTAACTATAAGATGATAGGTGTCCCCAGCAAATTCAAACTCACCTGTCTTTCCTTTCTCTACTCTAGCAATATAATGCTCATCTATTCCAGCCCTGACTTTAAAATGATCTAAAACATCTATTTGTCCAAGACGCTGCCCCGCGGATTTGGATTGTCCGATTTCAGCATCAAGAGAAGTAATGTGCCCAGATATTGGTGCAGTAATAATAAGATTATCCTGTTTCTTTTTTACAACATTAAGATTATTTTGCATACGTTTTAAGGACGTTTCTAGGGCATCAATTTGAGCCTGTCTGAATGCTAATTCATTTTTCTGACTTTCGATTGTCAATTCCTTACTCTTAACTAAATATTCATATTGATCCTTGGCCAGTTCAAACTCATGCTTTGAAATCAAATTGTCTTTCCTCAGTTCTTTATACCGTTCATAGACACGCCTTTGTTGTCGAAGACTGTTCTCAACACTAGTAAGATCTTGGTTTAGTTTAAGACGATATTGCTCCATTTGAAGGCGTGTATTGCGAAGATTATTGCTCTGCTGGAACAATTCGGCTTCTTTCCACATTATGTCAAGCAGAAGATTTGTATTTGCGAGTTTTAGGATTTTATCTCCTTTCTTTACTATAGAACCGGCTTCTAAATAGATTTCTTCTATTCTCCCTCCGTCTACAGCATCAAGAAAATAGGTATTTATTGGACGTACTGTTCCCAAGATTGGAATAAACTCTTGGAATGGTCCTTTCTCTACGGTGGATATAGTAATCCGATCAGTCTTAACGTTTAGAGAATTTTTGTTCATCTTAAAAAGAAACATATAAATTACTAAAATTATAAATATTCCCGAAACAGCATATATTGCAATTCTTTTTGGGGGCCATTTCTTTTTCTTAATTTTCCGGTCCATTCCCATTTTTTCTCCTCCAGTTCCTTTTGTTCCTTTATTTTTCTAGTATATTATTATACGAATCTATTCTATAATTGGTTTAAAAATATATACTAAATTATTCTTATGTGCAATAAACATGCCAGTTCATTTATACATAAAACCTCTGGATAAACAGATTATATTTCTAAAATGGTGTTCGTTTTCAAAACATATAGTGTGCGATATCGAACAAATAATTCAACAATTGGATAATTAATCCAATTTTTAACTGCTTTACTTATCAGACTTGAGATTCCCATGATAAGAACTTCTAAGGATTCTAGTATAAAATTTGCTTATAAAAAAGCCAAAAGATTTTTTTTCAGCCTTTTGCTATAATTAAAAAAAAGAGCTATTTCATGAAAAAAAAGAAGGGAAAAGTACTTATCATCGATGATGATGAAGATATTCTTCAGGCGGCGCACTTGTTTCTCAAGCAACATGCTGCAGAAATACATGCTAGTAAAAACCCAAAATCAATTCCAAACCTCCTGAAAAATAATACATATGATGTCATCTTTCTAGACATGAATTTTGCCAAAGGAGCAACAAGCGGCAAGGAAGGATTTTGCTGGCTTGATAAAATCCTTGAAATTGACCCTTCAGCAGTTATTGTTATGATTACGGCCTTTGGCGACGTGGAAATGGCTGTTACGGCAATAAAAGAGGGGGCTTCTGATTTCATTCTAAAACCCTGGCAGAATGAACGATTTCTTGCAACATTTTCTGCGGCAATGAATCTTCATCAATCAAGAATAGAAGCAAAAAACCTTCGTTTGCGCCAAAAGCAATTAAGTGCTGACCTTGATCTCCCATACCATGATTTCTTAGGTCAAAGCCAAGTGATGCAAGCCGTCTTTACAAGCATACAAAAAGTTGCAAAAACAGATGCAAATATTCTTATTCTTGGTGAGAACGGAACAGGAAAAGAACTTGCAGCACGTTCACTTCACCGCCAGTCTACAAGAGCAAACGAGGTTTTTATCTCTGTTGATATGGGAGCTTTGAGTGAAAGTCTGTTCGAAAGTGAGTTATTTGGGCATGTGAAAGGGGCATTTACTGATGCAAGAACAGACAGGGCAGGTCGTTTTGAAGTTGCATCAGGAGGGACACTTTTCCTTGACGAAATAGGAAACATCCCATTTACTCTCCAGGCTAAACTACTGGGTGTTATTGCGACACGAACAGTGACCCGTATTGGCTCGAACAAGCCTGTCTCAGTAAATGTACACCTTATATGTGCGACTAACATGCCAATTTATAACATGGTAGCCCAAAATAAATTCCGCCAGGATTTGCTTTATCGAATTAACACTGTTGAAATCAATCTGCCTCCATTACGTGAACGACATGAGGACATTCCTCTTCTTACAGATCATTTCTTAAAAATTTATTGTAAAAAATATAATAAAACTCTAAAAAAAATTAATGATGAAACCTTAAAAAAATTCGAAAGATATCATTGGCCTGGGAATGTAAGAGAATTGCAGCATGCCCTGGAACGGGCAGTCATAATGTCTGATTATCCGGTGCTGCAGCCTTCAGATTTTTTGTTTCCTGCTCAAGATGAAGAAGCTCTTATCTTTGAAGATTACAATCTAGAACAACTAGAGAAAGCAACTATCCTGAAGGTCATCAGTAAACATGAAGGGAATATCAGCCATGCTGCCAAGGAACTTGGCCTCTCCAGAACTTCCCTCTACCGCAGATTGCAAAAATATGGTTTATAAACATTTTAGAGTCAATTTAATACTCCGTGTGCTATTATCATTCTGTACAATATTTCTTTTCTTCTTATTACTCTTCAAGACCAGATTATACGGAGCCTTTATCATCACTGGATTTCTAATAATCTATCAAGTTTATACTTTGATTTATTATGTCGAAAAGACAAACAGAGATCTTTCCCATTTCTTTGAGTCCATCAAATATAAAGATTTTTCCCAATCTTTCAAAGATAATGTCCAAGGCTCTTCTTTTTCAGAGCTGAAATCTGCATTTAATGAAGTGAGTAATGCCTTTAAAAAAACGCGATTCGAAAAAGAAGAGCATTATCATTATCTTCAAACCATTGTCCAGCATGTCGGAATCGGATTAATAGCATTTCAACCAAACGGAGATGTAGAACTCATAAATACAGCTGCCAAGCGGCTTTTAAAAGTCCAGAGACTGGAAAATATAAATTCTCTTGAATTTCTAGGCAAGCATCTCGTTGATACGATGTTCAGACTTAAGACAAAAGAAAAAGCTCTCGTCAAGATTGTAAATAATAATGAGTTATTGAATCTGATCTTATTCGCTACAGAATTTAAACTAAGAGGACAAGATTTTTCACTCATTTCAATTCAAAACATCCGTACCGAACTTGAAGAGAAAGAAATTGAAGCCTGGCAAAAACTCATACGCGTTCTAACACATGAAATCATGAATTCTGTAACTCCAATAGCGTCCCTTGCATCAACAATAAATGAGTTGATTCAGGAAAGCATCGTCACTTTTGAGCAGGGACAAAAAGCAGATACCGAAATACTTGATGATATCAACCAGGGACTTCAGACAATCTTTAAAAGGAGTAAAGGTTTACTACATTTTGTCGATGCTTACAGAAATCTAACTTTAATTCCCAAACCCAAATTTCGCATATTCTATTTGAAAGAACTCTTTTTGCGGGTTGAGAAGCTTATGCAGGCTAATATTAATGAAAAAAAAGTTCATTTTAAAATGTTCATAGAACCTCAAAACCTTCAATTATCAGCTGACCAGGAGCTTATAGAACAAGTTTTAATAAATCTTCTATTAAATTCTATCCAGGCAGTTGATACTAAGAAAGAATCAAGCATAGAATTAAATGTTCATCTGGACAGTTACGGTAAAACTCTTATCCAAATTAAAGATAATGGCCCTGGGATAACTGAGGAAAACCTTGAAAAAATATTTATTCCATTCTATTCAACAAAAGAAGGAGGCTCTGGCATTGGACTCAGCCTGTCAAGACAGATAATGCGCTTACACAAGGGGACAATCAGTGTTTATTCTGAACCTTCTGTTGAAACAATATTCACATTGAGATTCTGACATATTCATTTCTATTAAAATTCCCATTCCTCCAGATATTGGGGCATATTGACATTCCATCCTTTCTTTTCACGAATATTTTTAGTCAGAGTTAATGCTGCTTTCCTTTCGCCGTGGGTAATAAAAATCTGCTTAGGATCAGAATTTAAATAGCTTAACCACTTAAAAAGACCTTGTCTGTCAGCATGTGCAGAAAAGCCTTGAATCTGTTCCAGCCTAGCACGTACTGGATAATGCCTGCCATGAATCCTTACCTGTTCTGCACCGTTTATGATCGCCCTTCCCAAAGTACCTTTTGCCTGGTATCCAATAAATAGAATAGTAGATTCTGGCCTGGAAATGTTCTGGATAAGATGGTGTTTTATGCGCCCACCAGTGCACATCCCAGAACCTGCGATGACCATACAGGATCCTTTAATTAAATTGATCGCTTTCGACTCTTCAACAGATCGAACTAATCTTAATCCAGGGAAATAAAAAGGAGAATTCCCGTTCTGAAATAGTTTCAAGGTCTCTTTATCAAAGCATTCTTTATGCTGTCGGAAAATATCCGTTATATTGACGGCCATTGGGCTGTCAAGAAAAATCATGAGAAAAGGAATTCGGGTTTGTCTTACTAACCGGCTTAAATAATACATCAATTCCTGCGCACGCTCGATTGCAAATGAAGGAACAATTATATTTCCGCCAGCAGCTACAGTATCATTGATTATCTTACACAGATAACTTTCGATGCTTTCAGGGTCTTCATGATTGCGATCTCCATAAGTAGATTCCATAACCACATAGTTCATTTGTTCGAAGACTGACGGGTCACGGACAATAGGTTTATTCCACTGTCCAATATCTCCAGAAAAAACAAAGTTCTGTTTCCTACCTTTCTCATTTATATTTATTTCAAGCATTGCAGACCCAAGAATATGCCCTGCATCATGGAAAATGACATTCACCTTGTTATTAAGCAAAAACGATTTTTCATAAGGGATTTTTTTTACAAATGGAAATGAATTTTTAACATCCTGGACAGTATAAAGAGGGATTTCAGGATATGGTCCTTTTCTTCCTTCTCGTTCATGACGCTTCTTTTTAAACGAGGCATCTTCTTCCTGAATTCGCGCAGAATCTAACAGTACGATTGGAAGCATATCGAAAGAAGCATGTGTTGTTAGTATCTCTCCTGAGAAACCCTCTCTTACAAGTTTAGGGATAAGTCCTGAATGGTCCAAATGAACATGAGTGAGAAGAAGAAAATCTATTTGATCCGCAGCAAAGGGCAGTGGGTTCCAGTTTCTTTTAAAATATTCACGTTCTTGAAATAGCCCGCAGTCGATAAGTAATCTAAGCCCCCCTGCTTCTAATAAGTAACAAGAACCTGTAACTTGTTGAGTTGCTCCAAGGAATTTTATTCTCAATATGTCCCTCAAAAATGCGAGTGCAAGTTTATCAATTTGTTATACTTTTTTCTGCATAATGATATTCTGTCGAAAAAAACAGAATCTTTGTCCATATCTTCGATAAAATGTAGAGCTGCTGCCATATAAAAACTACAATAAAGAATAAGCCTGCTTTGGGTAGAATCTGATTAATCCCGATGAAAACTGCACCAAAAATTACAACCACAACACCAACAAGGAGATAAAGCAGCCATACCTTGAAAAAGTAATTCCCAAAAAAAGAAAAGTTTGTAAGTGTTGCCTTGATTGTTTTATTGCTGTCTTCGATTACAATTCTGACCCTCACGTAATCAAAAAACATCCTTACTATTGAAAAAAGAAGAACTGTTATTAACAACTTCAGGTTTGAAGAAAATATTTGCGGCCATCCTGTAGATGCGTTTTTTGTCCACAACGTGAACAAGGCAGAAATAAGCTTCATTACGACTCCAAAAAGCAGGAAATACCCAATAAGTGAAATCAAGAAAACCCTAAAAAATCTGAAAAAATATTTTCCGCAATCTGAAAAGAAATTTGAGAGATTTACTTTCACTTCTTGAGAAGTAATTCTTCCAATAATCCCTCCGTTGAGATAAATATACAGCAGGAAAAAAAGAACGGCTGGAATGATAAATACGCCAATCAATGATGGATAAAAATCTCTGTATTTAAAAATAATATCTCCGAACCATATTAGGTTCATGCCCTCTCCAATTTGATCTCCAAGCAGTGACTTAGAAAAATCCTTTTGAAGCAAAAAATAAACCGGAGAAATAACAATCAATGAAAACAGAATATTTGTAAGCCATAAATAAATCAGCATTCTTGCTTTTTTATTTGCAGTCTGAACACCCAATTTAAACAATTTGAAAATTCCCATATCTTGCCTCCTCGCCTTAACTTAAACCAGAAATAATCTGAAAACAGTTCTGTGTCCAGAATAATAATTTAGATGTAAATTTCCATATACCAATTCTGGAAGCCTCCATCTTAATGCTGTTATTTACTATATTTGAGTCGATAAGCCATATGTTATCAGGATCTATTTGTGCATGTTTTGCTTTTACAGGTTTCTCAAAAGTAAATCCTTTCCATCTTCCCTGCCCGTTCCAGTAACAAATTTCTTCTGAATCATCATCAAAAACAATTTTCAATTTCACGTCAACATCTCCACTTACTTTAGCTTCTCCGAATCTCCTTACCTTGACTTTTGTAATATAGACATTTTTCTGTTCTGGGGTTTTATTTCGCTCTTCAAGTTCATTGATCCTGTGTTTTGTATATTCTTCTTTGTTTCCGTTAGTTTCAAAAACTCCCCGGACATATTTCTTCATTTTCTTAGAAGTTAAGGAAGAAACCCCATAATCGAAATTCAGAGTGTCAAGAAACAATTCCTTAAAAAACCATGTTAAGTCTCTTTCTGTAACTTCATTTACTACATCTATAAAATCCTTCGTGTGAGGATGCTTATAACGAAAACGCATTTGGAATGTCCTTAATATCCGAAACATCACATCATGGCCAACTAATCTCTCAAGAGTGTTTAAACATGTTGAAGCGCGCATATATACATTTCCTCCATAACTCGCTCCATTTATAAAATGCCACGAATAAGTTGTTATTGGGTCAAGCTCTACGACGTTTATTGCTGCAGCACGATCTAATTCATAATCATAATAAATAGGAAGTTTTAAAAACCATGATAATGGGATGCCGTTAAAAGCCATGGGCAATGTTCCTGGGCCATAAGCCCAAGCAACGGTTTTTCCTGTAGAATAAGTATTAATCCCTTCATCAAGCCACGCTTCCTCAAATTCATTATTTGCACACATTCCATACCAGTATCCATGCCCGAATTCGTGGATAATTACTCCTTCAGGAGAAAGTACATCCTTACTCGTTAAAATACTTGTCCCGGCTGTAAAAAGAGTTGGATATTCCATACCTCCACTTCTTGTTCGGAAGGGAGGATCCACCATTGTAACAGTTTCATAGGGATAAGGGCCGTACCATATCCCGTAATATTTAATGGCAGCCTTTAGGGCATTAAAATGCCGGTCAATCTGTCCCTTATGCTCAGGCTCTATCAGAAGAATCATCTTTACATCATTGAGTATCACATCTTCAATAGGAAGCTGCAGTATACCGGCAACTTCTTCATATTCTTTCTGACTAACTTCTTTATCTGCAATGAAATCACGCTCGATTTTAATGAAATCAGGATCGGCTGTCCAGGCAAAATCATGGATATTATTCTCTTGATATGTATAAGTCACGGTTTTTTCTGCCTCAGTAGGAGCAGCATTAATTTGTTTTCCTGATGCACCTACGACAAAATCTTCGGGGACAGTAATATCGATTATAAAATCTGCAAAATCAGCATAAAATTCGGAATGAGAATGGTATTCATGGCAGTTCCAGCCTTTGCTTTCCTCATAAACCCCGGGTTTAGGAAACCACTGCGCAATAAAATATGAATCCTGATAATAACCTGACCTGGCTATAGTCCTGGGAATTTTTGATTGAAATTCAAGTTGAATATGAACCTCTTCACCCGGCTTTATTGCCTCTGGAAAACATACTCTCATAACAGTTTCATCACCTGGATGTTCAGGTTTATCTCTGCTAATAAACTCCATTGTGGGTTTTAAGTCTCTTCCATCAGCCAACTTTATCTTTAGAATATCGATCCATCCCCATTTTCCCTCTTTTACTCTTATTCCAGGCATGATATCACTTTTCGACTCCTCAATCATGGTGCTTTTTTCATTTTTGAATGCGTTGTAATAGAGATGAAACCACATGTCTTGGACTTCGTCATTTGTCCTGTTGTACCATGTTATATTTTCTTTTCCATAGAGCATTTTATTTTTATCATCCAGCTTTACTTTTATCTTATAGGAAATATTACTTATTTTTTCTTGTGCTGTAAGCTCTCTTGATCCACTCAAAACCAAGGTTGATATCACAGCCATAAACAAAAATATTAATCTTACATTTTTCATTAAGTCCTCCTTAATGGTATTCTTTATCATGTATCCGAACATAATTCAAAAAAATCTTCAATTTTAAGGAAAACCGGTACGCAAGGAGCGCTAAATTTCTAAAAACAACCGAAGTAACAGAAATTATGCGAACCCAGAATCGCTGGGTTGCAAAAAGGACTGTTTTTAAAAATGTCCTTAAAAAAGGAAACGGTACAAAATTTGTCCTCGAGCCCGTTGAGTTTAATACACATATCCAGGAATATATTTTTTTAAAGGCTTAGCTCCGGAAGTAATCAGTTTGTATAAACGCCTGACAGAATCGCTTTAGGCTTTAAAGTTCTTTTACCTTGATGTTTCGAAACCAAACATCGTTTCCATGATCTTGCAGTCCAATATGGCCTTCCTGGTATTCGCCAAAATCCGGATATACGGAAAACTTGCTTTCTTTTACCATTTTTTCCCAATCAATAGTCCAGAGGTGACATTCAAGTACTATTTCACCATTTTGCCAGTGTTCGACAAGTCCCTCATTTACATATATTTTGATTTTGTTCCACTCCCCTGCGGGTTTTGCATTTTGAGGTTTTGCCGGGATTAAATCATACAATGCTCCAGCCTGCCTGTTTCCATCTTTCCCTTTTTTTGCATCAGGATGCCTTTCATTGTCAAGAATTTGCATCTCAGGAGCAGTTTGCCATATAGGTTGTTCCTTTTTTTCTTTCCCCATATAAAAAATACCGCTGTTTCCTCCTTCTGATATCTTCCATTCCAATTCCAGTTCAAAGTTCTTATATGCCTTTTCTGTTACTATATCTCCTCCATGCCCTGCTTCTCCACGTCCAGATCCAATACAATGAATCGTACCATTAACTATTTCCCATCCAACTGCGGGAAAATTTTCTTTATTATAACCTCTCCACCCATTGCTTGTTTCTCCATCAAACAAAAGCATCCATCCATCGTCGATTTCTTGTTGATTAAGCTTATTGATCTGTTCTTTCTGTACGCCTTTCTCTGAAACACAGGAAGCTGTTACAAAACAAGCAAACATTAAAACTAACAATATTATTTTGAAGTTTTTCATTAAAACCTCTCTCTTTAAAATTTTCCGATGATCATCAATATTTATATTTAAACGTTCCAATTTCTTTTAAACTACCTGCATCTTTTCAGGATCCCATTTGATTATTTTCTTTCCAAAATAGCTCAGATTACTCGCAAGCGCAGGACCCGCAGCCCTTAATCCATATGTTGAATTTTCTATAATCGGATTTCCTGTTCTTACTGAATCAAAGAAATTTACAAAGTGATCATAACGGTCATTGTAATCCTTGGGCGTTTTGTAAAGAATTTCTTTCGGGGGTCGCATAAAGGGTCTTTCTTCAGGGTACCTTTCATAATATTCTTCAAGGAATTTCTTTTGAGTAGCTTCAGCAAAAGTGTCAATCATGTAACCAGGCGCCTTTTTCATCTTGCTTTTTCTGAGTATCACTCCTTCTCCGCTTACTTTAATTTCTCCCTCAGATCCAACTAATCGAATATTCGAACCGCCACCTGACCCGTCAGCAAAATTAACCCTTAACACAAGATTAAATGCCGTGTGAGTCGAAGTTTTTGCATAATCATACACACCAACAAACATATCAGGTACATCCCTTCCATCCTTCCAGTACCTCAAGCCTCCAGTCGAAAATATTCTTCGAGGTCCAATCGAACTAATTATTAGATGTAGACCTGAAAAGAGGTGTACGAACAAATCTCCTGCTACGCCTGTCCCATAATCCTGATAATTTCTCCACCTAAAAAACCTTATAGGATCAAACGGCCTCTTTGTTGTCGGTGCTATATATCTGTCCCAGTCAATCGTCTTTTCGGAAGCATCAGGCGGGATGGAGTACTGCCATGCACCAAGTGCAGATAACCTGTCCCAGTAACCTTCAACAAAATTAAGATCCCCGATTTTCCCTGCTTCATATAACTCCTTTGCTTTTTCGTAAATAATCGAGCTTACACGCTGGCTGCCTACTATAATAGTTTTTTTTGTGCTTTTTTCAGCTTTAATTATTTCGTGGCCCTGTTCAATCTTCTGAACCATCGGTTTTTCCAGATAAACCGCTTTGCCCTTTTTGAGTGCCTCTACAGCAATGATTGAATGATAATGGTCAGGTGTAGCAATCACGACAGCGTCAATATCCTTTCTGTCCAGGATTTCTTTGTAATCTCGTGTTGTGAAAGTATCTTTTCCAAAGATTTCTTTTGATCTTGTCAACCTCCCATCATACAAATCACAAGCTGCTGCCATTTCAACACCCTCAACCAATAAAGCTGTATGTATATCTTCCATTCCCATCCAGCCGGCTCCAATCAAGGCAATGCGAATCTTATCATTTGCAGAGATTTTCTTTTTTATTCTAATCCCATGAACTTCTCTGGAAATTCTTTTCCTGTTTGAACTAAGCAGAACTGTAGGTGCTCCTGCTGCTACTGCAGTTGTCAATGTTAATTTCTTTAAAAACGAACGCCTGGAATTTTTGACTGGAAGTTCACTGTACTGTTTTTTTTCTTCTTTTTTCATCCCCTCTCCTTATTAAATTTATTAGCTATATCACACAATAATAATTTTTATCACCGAAAAAAACATATGTCAATCACATAACCTGTACTATTTACAATTCGAGATTACCGTAGGGGCAGTTTGAGTCAGGCTAAGAATGAGATTTTTAGAAATGAGGGTTAATCTTTTTTATCCCAATTACTTATTAGGTAAGGTTTTAATCTTTCAAATTCCAGACATAGCTGCTCTATTTCCTGTTCGGCTTCCTTATTATTCATTTCCTTTGTCTTTAAAACAAAAGAGGCAACAAATCCAAAATAAAGAGGAATCATTGATTCAAGAACTAGGGGAAGACTCATCCCCATAAAAATGTTTTTAAACCTGTGGTAAAAAAGGATGTAATCATAAAGGATTTTTATCCAGAGATGATTTGAAAAATCAAAATTCTTTTTTTGAAGCAGTATTATCTTTTCTAGTTCCTCGTGATTTTCTTTTTTCAATATTTCCTGCCATATACAGTTAAATTTCTTATGACCTTTATGAAAAATATGGAAAATCTCGTTAAAATCCTGAGAGACCTGCTCAGGAACAACACTGGCTTTGAAACCAAAAGTTGTCAGGTCAACACTTTTCTTTATTTTCTTCCATACTTCACAATTTTCTTCAACAAGAGAGAAAATAGTTCCTATCACTTGCTTAAACATTGGGGCAAGTGTTGCTATGTCTTTTGGATTATGGATTTTTGCTCCAAGAAAAGATTGGCAGACCTTAAAACCATTTGCCAAGGCAATTGTTGTCATCCAAATGTCAATACCATAATAAGCTACATCGGTATCCCAAATATCTTTGAATATGTAATGTTTAAGAATATCTGAAGAAAAACCGAATTCCCCACCGATTGGCTGGCGGATCCTTTTCCCATAAAGAGCTCTGGTTATTGGATAAATTATAGAATTAGTAATTGTACCATCATATTTATGACGTGAATAAAGGGGAGCAACATAATCAAAATCCTTAAAAATAATAGGTCCGGCTAAAAGTTGGATCCACTCAGGAGTTATTGAACGCAAGTCAGAATCAACAACAACAACAGCTTTAACCTTTAACTCATGAGCAATTTCAAATATTCTCCTGAAGGCTTTCCCTTTACCAGGGGCTCCTCTGAAACTTGTAACCACTTCTGAAATAGGCAGGTGAAGGCTTCTGGTGAAAGGATGCATTTCGTGAGAGATAATGATCGTATCAAGTTCATCATAATCATTAATGTTATTGCGAATTACTTTCCTGGTGTCATCTGAAGAGCCGCAGTCAGAATTAACAATTACACTTTTATATTTAGGAAAATATTTCGTAAGTCCGAGGCGAACTGCTTTTATAACATGCCCTATTGTATTTTCATTGTTATAACTTGGAATTCCAACTAAAATATCAGCTTTTTTTATTTTTCCAATACGCTCTATTGTTTTTGGTGTGAGTGAAAGTTTGTTGTTCATTATAATTTGTTTATTATAATATTTATTGTTGGTAAATAAGAAGTTTTATTTTAAAGGATATATTCATTCGCAGTCAATCATCTTTTTAGACGGTTTGTGGGGTGATTTTTTCTTATTTTCTATAGTCTTAAAGGATGAAGGAGCTTATCCATTTAAACAATCCGTCTTCAAAATCCAGGATTTTACAACCATAAAATTGACACTAACAATTTTTTATTCTATTTTACTATCAAAAGGATTTTTTTTATTTTGAATATAATCTAACTAAAATGTATATTTTTTAGGGGGATGAAATGTCGGATTTTTTCCAAAATGGAATTATCACCACTTTTCATAAATTAGGAGAATTAAGCCTTAAAAAACTAGAAGATGCTTTAAGAGAATTTTCAAGAATAAGACCCATAGCACTTATTTTGCCTTCTCTTTATAGGGAATTTTCAAGCGGTTCTCTTCAAAATATCATGAATACATTGAGAAAGATAAATTATCTCAATGAAATCGTCATATGTTTGGACAAGGCAAACTCACAACAATTTAAAAAGGTTAAAAAAACTTTCTCTTCGGTAAAAAAACTTACTATTATCTGGAATGACAGTCCCCGGATGAAAAAACTCTATTACCTTCTGGATAATAATAACTTATCTCCGGGAAAAGAAGGAAAAGGAAGGGCTGTCTGGATTTCCCTGGGTTATATTCTGGCAAGAAGAAAAAGCCGTGTCATAGTAATACACGATTGTGATATTGTTAACTACAGTAGGAACCTTCTAGCTCGCCTCTGTTATCCTGTTACAACAACACATTCTGAATATGAGTTCTGCAAGGGATATTACAGCCGAATAAATGGCAAAATGTACGGCCGTGCAACCAGGTTATTTTTCACTCCATTCATTCGGGCTCTTGAAAAAATCTTAGGCTATTTACCATTTCTAGTCTTCATGGACAGCTTTCGTTATGCATTATCTGGCGAGATTTCCATGAGAAGGGATCTTGCGATGGCTATGCGGATACCAAGTGATTGGGGCCTGGAAGTAGGCACCCTCGCCGAAGTTTACAGAAATATGTCATTGAACAGAGTCTGCCAGGTTGATATTGCAGATACATATGAACATAAACATCAGCCTCTAGTGCCAAACGATACTGAAAAGGGAGTTTTAAAAATGACTGTGGATATAGCTAAGTCCATCTTTAGAAATCTAGCTCTTGAAGGAGTGCAGTTCTCCGAAGGGTTTTTTAAAACATTGAGCAATATTTATCTGAAAATTGCACAAGAGACTGTTATTCGTTACGAAAATGACGCAGCCATAAATGGATTAGATTTTGATCGTCACAGCGAATCGTTATGTGTGGAGGCTTTTGCAGAAGCTATAAAAAAGGCAGGAGAAGATTTCTGGCAAAATCCATCTTCCTCTCCCCTAATTCCAAACTGGCATAGAATAACGGCAGCTCTCCCTAATATTTTTGACCTTTTGACTGAAACAGTAAAAAACGATTCCGAGTAAAAGACAAAAACCGAAAATAGTTCCTCCATCGGCATGGAAGAAACCGTCCCTTTTTCCTAGTTTATTATATGAATCGCTTTCCCTTGAGCATTTAAGGCTGCTTCCATTATGGATTCAGATAAAGTTGGATGAATATGAATGGATGAAGAGACATCTTGGAGAGTCATTCCCTTTTCTATAGCTAATGTCATCTCAGCAATAAGCCCACTGGCATTATTGGCTAGAATATGTGCTCCGACAATTTTTTCTTTTTCATCAGCTATAATTTTTACGGCCCCTTCAATACTACCCATAGTCAAAGCTCTCCCGTTTGCCTGTAGTGGGAATAACCCTGTTTTTACTATAATCCCTCTTTCCTTTGCCCCATCCTCTGTAAGGCCAACAGATGAAAATTCAGGCTCTGAAAATACAGCCATCGGGAGTGCATCATAGCTCATAGTATTTATTAATCCAGAGGCATTTTCAGATGCAGCTATTCCTTCATGTGAAGCTTTATGTGCCAGGAGCTTGCCTCCAATAAGATCTCCAATAGCATAAATTCCCGGGACGTTCGTCTCAAGCCTAGAATTTACTTTGATAAATCCTTTTTCATCCAGGTCGAGTTTTGGAAGAGCTTCTTTTAAATCTTCAGAATTTGGCCTGCGGCCAGTTGCCAAAAGAACTTTATCTGCATTAAAGTTAAATGCTTTCTGATCTTTCAAACAGGTACCTTTGAGATATATATTCCCATCTTTAATGAAACATTCTTCTATTCTCATCTGAGTAAATATTTTCAATCCCTGGATTTTTAGAACTCTTTCCATTCGGAATGTGATGTCTCTCTCACTCCCTGGTAGAATAGTCGGCATAATCTCTAGAATTGAGACATCAGTCCCAAGTCTCTGAAAAATAGTACCCATTTCAATACCAATAGAACCAGCTCCTACAATTATCAATTTTCGGGGAATATTTTCTAATTCCAGAGCTTCCCTGCTTGTAATAATATTCTTCCTATCAATTTTCATGAAAGGTAGTTCTGCTGGCCTGCTTCCTGTTGCAAGAATAATTTTATCTGTTTTGAATATTTTTTTCCCTTCTTCACAAGAAATTTCTATATTATTCTTACTTCTTAATAACGCTTTTCCTTTCACAACATTAACGCTGTTCTTTTTCAATAAAAATTCAACTCCTTTTACAAGTTTCTTAACAGTTTTTCGCTTTTCTTCCTGTATTCTTTTCCAATTACATTTAAATGCTTCAAATTTACCTTCAATATTTTTATTCTCTTTTAAGTTTCTAAAAATATTTGTTTGATTCAAAAGGTATTTTGTTGGGATGCATCCATAATTCATACAGATCCCTCCAACTTCATCCCTTTCAAACAATACTACTCTTCTTTTAAGCTGGGCCCCTCTGATAGCAGCCACATAGCCACCTGGTCCGCCTCCTATAATTCCTATGTCATATTTATCATCCATTCTTTCCTCACTTTTTTAACCTGGATTATTCATAAAAATTGCTGATAAGTCATAACAATTAAGCCTAGCTTTGATCGTTCTCCATGAAACTCTCAGAACTAGTTTGTCCTATATCATATTGATGATATAATTTAAATCTATTATATCGGCAATTTTCACCTTCCAGGCGAGCCTATCTTACTGCATCTACTTTGTTACAGCACATTCGTGGTGAAGAACCACAACTTCATGCGCTGTGCCTTGCATCTGCAGCAAGCTTGACTCGTGAATAATCCACGTCCACCTGAATTATTCATAAAGAATGCCGACATTAATATATATTTACCGTTATATCTGCCAGTTACGTTGATATTTCCTTCAGCATAACATTTAATTATTAATCAAGAAAGGGTAAAGCATATGAATTTGAGGGGATGGAGGAAGCGACATTGAAAGATTTAGCCTTTCTGAGTCGGTCTTCGAGGGAACCCGACAAAGTCGGGCCTGATGGATGTGTGAGCACTGTATAATCAATAGGGCGTTGTTAATGATGGCTTGCGGACATTGTGGCGGTGCTTAAGATAAACATGCGGAGTTCCAGCAGGGCCGAGAAGATCGGGGAGGAAATGGCGTTAAAAATCTTAGTGGAGCGCAAACATGCCCTCAAATTCATCTTATCTAAATAATTTATCGGGATTCTTTACCCTATGGGCGAGCCGATCTTACTGCATCTGCTTCGTTACAGCCCATTCGTGGTGAAGGACCACAACTTCATGTGCTGTGCCTTGCATCTGCAGCAACCTCGACTCGTGAATAATCCAGGTTAGTTAACATTATTGTGAGCTATAATATTAATTATTAAATATTGTTTTCTTTCTCAACTTCATAGTCATTGATCATGTCTATTTTTGTCTTGACAGTAGTATATAAAAAAGTAATAAATATTGAATACATTGTAAAGGAGAAAAAACAACTGAATATTATCATTCAGAAAAAACGCTTTATTTACATTTTTTTTATCATTTTTATACTTTTTTTTGGCTCTAAGGTCTTTGCGGATGACTACGGCACATTGTTGGGACAAATTATTAACTCTAACAATCAAGCCCTTCCGAATGTTCAGATTTCTATATCAAACAAAGGGACGGATTTTAAACAAGAATTTATCAGTGATTCTACAGGTTCATTTCAGATTTGTGGGATTGCTCTTGGTCAATATATAATACGATTCGATGCTAAAGGATTTAAATCCTATATTATAGAGAATGTTTTTCTAGAACCTTCTCAAACCCTCTATATAAAGGTCATATTTAAAAGTAATGAATCTTCAACATCCAGAATAACACGTCTCGATTTCTCCAACTGTATATATCAAACAATCCTCGATGAATCTCAAATCAATGAATTACCTTCAGCTCATAATGTTTGGTCTCTTATAGAAAACCAGGATTTATCAGCAACAACCAACCGTATTGACGTAGGAGGTCTTTGGGGGAGCATCCCTGCCCTCTACAGTTCAAGAGGAAGTTGTTCCTGGACTCAGAATACTTATCTACTCAACGGAATGGATGTTACCGACCCTTACTGGACAGGCAAACCCCTTTTTTTTGCTGATTTTTACTCACTGCGTTATACCCAGCTTATTAATGCCGCGCACCCGGTTCAAGCCCTTAATCCAGGTGGATACTTTAACTTTATGACAAGGGAAGAGACAGATGAATACCACGGCAGCATCTCAATTTTTAACATCCATAAATCGTTACAAAGTTCCAACATATCCCCTACTTTGAGGAAAGAAGGAATCTTTGAAAGCCACTCATTCAATCATTTAACAGAAGGAAATTTCCATCTGTCAGGCCCTATAATCCCAGGGAAAATTTCGTTCTTCAGTTCAGTATCTGCCTTTGATACATCACGTAATTTAGCAGACTATGAAAAAGAGGATAAATCTTCAGTCTTATCCGGCCTTTTAAGTTTAAAATTCCGCTATTCTAAAAGCACACTGCGTCTTTTTTGGACAGGACAAATCCTGTCTCATCCATCTTTTGGTGCAGAAAGGAATGTTCCTTTCTCCTCAACTTCTGACCGAAGAGATCTCTATAATGTATTTCAAGCTATATGGAACTTTAGAATTCGAGAGAACAATTTCCTTAAGGCGGGCCTTTGTTTCAGCCATGGAAACATCCATTCCTCTTACCAAAATGAGCCTCTTGTCAATTACGGAATTGATATCTTCAATAAAATTCTTTCTGGAGCAGCTCCTTTTGCCTCGCACGATAAACGCAGCCGTTTAAATTTTCTTGTAAAAGGAGAATCGCTTTTTTCATTCTTCACAACTGCAAGATACAAATTACAATACGGCTTCCAATTGCAGCACTGTGTTTCCTCTTCACTGCAAGAAATCAAAGACAATCTTCACCTACATTTTTTCCAGGGCCTTCCCCTTGAAATCGTTAAATATAATACTCCTATTGAGCATCAGGAGTCAGCTTTCCATTTAAATCTTTTTTTGCAAAACACAGTAACTCTTTCAAATTTTTTCTCCTTTTATTTTGGGTTTAACCTTGCTTCAAGCAGAGGAGGAATACCTAACCAATTTTCTCTTTCGGATGGAACAGGAATAAAAAGCAGTATTAATTGGCTAAATATTGCTCCCCGGGTCGGATTCGTCATTCCTCTATCTAAAGCAAAAACATCGGCATTGAAAATTTCTTTTGCACGTTACTATTTCACCCTGCCCCTTCACTATCTGACATACGGCAATCCTGATGCCCTCGGAGGATCTGTTTACACATGGCAGGATAAAAACAAAGACAATCTCTTTCAAGAAGATGAAATAGGTACACTAATCAGGCGGGAGGGGCCTTTTTTCTCAAGAATTGACCCTGATTTAAAAAGACCGTACACTGATGAGGTTGCTATTTCTTATGCCTGCACCTTCAGTTCCAACTGGTATTTTTCTCTCGGAGGATTTTACAGGGCGACAAACAATCTTATAAAAACAGTTAACATTGGGGTACCATTTTCTGAATATAATCCAGTATACTTCATAGACTATGGCGATGATACTATTCCGTTCACTAATGATGACCTGCTTTTCACTGTATATAATCAAAAGGAAGAAAGTCTAGGTCAGGATTTTTTTATTCTTTCCAACTGGGAGTCAGATAAAAGAGTATCCAATTATTATGGTTTTGACCTAAACCTTATTAAAAAATTCAGTTCGAAATTCACTTTCTTCCTTTCGCTTACCGCAATCCAGGCAGATGGAACAACAAATCCTGGAAATACAGAATGGGAAAATGATGACGGACTCACAGGAACTCTATATGATAATCCAAATACCCTTATTAATGCTAAAGGAAGGCTGCGCTTTGACAGAGGTTACACTGGCAGGCTCGGCTTTAATTATTTAGTTCCATTTGACATAAGAATTGCATTTATCATTAAATATTACGACGGTCAACCTTTTGCAAGAAAGATCATAATTACCGGATTTAACCAGGGTCCTTTTTATATCATGGCTCACCCCCGTGGGGTTGCCAGATATGAATACAATAGAACAATAGACATAAGAATTGAGAAACAATTAAATTTTGGAAACACAAAATTGAGAATAATTCTCGACGGATTTAATATTCTTAATCGTGGGCTTGCCACAGAAGAAAATGAATGGACAGAGCCAGAATTTCCTCTCCGCTTTGCAACAGAAATTCAATCTCCAAGGGTATTCCGTATTGGGTTGGCTTATGAATTCTAAAAAAACATTTGTTATTTTATTTCTTTTGTTTGTTTTTATAACCTCTTTTATATGCCGTCCAATTTTAGCCCAAGATATATTTATCTGGAGACCTGATCTAAACAAAAAAATTCTATCTGAGCAGCATAAAATATTCATCCATGGAGAGTACTTTGTACAGCTTCAATTCCCATGTACCTTCCCAAGCTATAATGACCTCAGTGGCCCTGAAGACAGATGGAATTATGGATTTCAAAACCGCATTTTTTTCACGAGAAACACGAGTTTCCTCGGTCAACTTATCACTCATGATGATGACGGAAGGAGGACTAAATTCGACTGGCATTTTTCTCTAAGGCATTCTCCTTTCGAAAACCTTGTCTTTATAATAGGCCATGACAGCAACCATGACTCTGACTTCCAGAGCCATCTTAACCAAAAATCTTTTTATCTTAACCGCAATTACATCGGATTCGGCATTCCTTTCCAAACAGAGACTTTTTATGTCGAACCGTTCACATGGTTTCTTCACCACACAAATCATAAAGGACATCTCGACTTTTCGGGAGAGAAAGTGCGCCAAGAATATGGTATAAGATTAGGCCTACGCCTAAAAAAACTTGCAGTTGCAAATCTTCAGGTGTTATCTCAAAGTGAAAAAATCTTCTCACTTGCCCAGACTGTCAGAGCAGATTTGATCATCAGAATAAAACTCCTGGATTATTTCGAACTGTCCATTGGAACAAGCCTCTGGAAAGACATAACTGAAAGCCGACTTGAAAATAAGAAAAAATTTTATAAATTCATATGGGGTATTGCTATTCCATTTTAAGGAAATATAAAGGCTTTCAATAAATTGTAACATGAAAGAGCTGTTTACATATCATGATTCTTGCTATTTAGGCAGACAAAATAATATTATTAACGAACCCCGAGATATCCTATCAAAGTTGAGCCAGAAAACTATAATCGAACTTAAAAACAACAAAGAACACAGTTTTTGCTGTGGAGCTTGGGGTGGATTGATGTAGGCAGAGGAATCACTTGGGATCCGTATAAATCATATTAGAACAGATGAAATAATTGATTCTGATGTTGATGTTGTTGTTACATCATGCCCTTTCTACCAAAAAATGATTCAAGATGGACTCAAGGACAAAGAAAAAGAAAGTATTAAAGTAAAAGATATCGTGCAGGTAGTTGCTGAAGCAATAGAATATGAATAATTCATTTTAAAAGGATTGCTCTGAAAGCCGCTATTGCACGATCTACATCTTCATCGTCTATATCTTTATTTGTTACAAAACGGGACCCTCCTGCAACAGGCAAAGCCAATATGCCACGATCCTCTAATTGGGACAGAAGTTCTTGAGTAGAAAGAGTTGGATGATTAAAGCCAAATATTACGATATCGGTTTCTATGTTTTCAGGATCTAGGTCAATTCCAGGAAATCCAGCAATGCCTATAGCCAGATTTTTTGCCCTAACATGATCCTCCTTTAACCTATCTACCATCTCAGTTAAAGATATGATTCCTGCTGCTGCCAGAATTCCCGCCTGCCTCATTCCCCCACCTAACGCTTTTCTTATTCTACGAGCATATTCTATAAAATTCCTCGAGCCAACCAACATCGAACCTACTGGAGAAGATAGCCCTTTTGAAAGACAGAACATCATAGAATCCCCAATCTTCGCATACTCTTTCACATGGATTCCTGAAGCAACACTGGCATTAAAAACTCGTGCTCCATCAAAATGAATTTTCAAATTATGCTTATCCGCAACTTCTCTAACAGCTCTTAAATTTTCTATTGGCACAACTGCCCCACTCCAAGCATTATGAGTATTTTCAACACAAATAAGAGATGTCCTTGGGAAATTAACAGAAGGTATTTTTATGTTGCGTTCAATTTCCTTAGGGTCCATTGCTCCACGATTAGAAATGATCGGACGAGGAGTAATTCTTGATATAAAAGTCATATGTGTGGATTCCATGTTATAAATATGGGACTTTGATTCTACGATGACCTCATCCAATTCTGTTGTCCACACTTTGACTGCGATAGAATTTCCCATAGTTCCAGAAGGAACATACAAACTAGCCTCTTTCCCCATCATTTCTGCTGTCATAGATTCAAGTTTTTGAACCGTAGGGTCATCTCCTAAAACATCATCTCCCACAACAGCCTCAGCCATTGCTTTTCGCATTCTTTTTGTTGGCCGGGTAACTGTATCACTTCTGAAATCTGAATATTTTCTCATTTTATTATCTCCTTTCCATACATCAATTATATATAAAAAAAATGATGTTCGGCAAATAATTCGCTTATTTTTTTTACCGAAAATGGAACTTTTTTCAGGTTTACTTGGTTGATAATCTATGGTATAGATAAGTTTGATTTTATTGTAACAATAATTCTATTGTAATAATATTTCGCTATGTCAAAAAATAATCTTTTCAAATGCACATTTTATCTTCTCATTTTTCTTAACATCTTTTTTTTGAGTTCCATTATATCTTATCAAATAACTGTAAGAGGAGAGATGGTCGTAATCCCTGATCTGTTTGGCAAAACACTGGAGGAAGCAAAACAGGAATTGGCAAAAGAAAAATTAGTTATTATCAAAAGCGGAGTGCAACTCCATGAATATTTAGAAGAGGGAAAAATCATTTCCCAGGACATTCTTCCAAATTCAAGGGTAAAGATCAATAAACAAGTAAAAGTCATTATGAGTTCCGGCAAAGAAAAAATAGTTATCCCTCAATTCATTGGGAGAAGTCTCCAGGTTGTAAGTAACGAACTAAAAGACATGGGATTAAGGAAAGGTAATATTTCCCATGTTCATACTTCCAAGTATGCTGCTGGAAAAATAATTGCTCAATCTCCTCTTCCTTTTGAAGAAGCTGGAAAAAACTTCCGCATTAGCTTTCTTGTTAGCCAGGGAGAAAAGGAAAAAAAATATCTCATGCCTGATCTACTAGGAAAACACTCCTCATCTATCATTGCAAAACTAAAGGAACTGGAATTCAACATAGGAGATATTCGCTATTCTTTTTATCCAGGCCTAGATACAGGGATTATTATCAATCAATTTCCTCATCCGGGCGCACGAATCCAGAAAAGAAATCTAATCACTCTTGAGGTAAGTAAATGATGATTCAGATTGCCCCCTCAATTCTTTCTGCAGATTTTTCAAGAATCGCAGAGGCAATCAAACTCGTAGAAAAAGCAGGAGCTGACTTGATTCACATCGATATTATGGACGGACACTTTGTACCTAATCTGACGTTCGGACCTAAGTTGGTAGCATCCCTCAGAGAAAAAACTTCCCTTCCTCTGGATGTTCATCTAATGGTGGAAAATCCAAGGTTTTTCATTCCATTATTCCATGAGGCCGGGGCAGACTGGATTTCTATCCATATTGAAACTTCCGCCCACATTCATAAAGATATCACACTCATTAAAGAATTAGATAGAAAAGCAGGCCTTGCCATTAATCCTGCGACTCCATTTCATCTTATAAGCGAGATTGTCCAGGAACTTGATTATGTCCTTCTCATGACTGTTAATCCTGGCTGGGGAGGGCAGGGATTTATCGAATCCTGTCATGCAAAAATATCCAATCTCAAGAAGATGTTAACTCATCAAAATATTGATATCCCTATTGAAATAGATGGAGGAGTAACATACGAAAATATGGAAAAGCTCATCAAAGATGGCGCAGAGATTTTTGTTGCAGGTTCTAGCATCTTCAATGATAAAAACCCAGCAGAAATGATCATTAAGATGAAAAAACTGGCCAAAAAATACAATCAACAATGAACTGCCTAGTCACTGGAGCAGCAGGATTTATAGGTTCTCACATATGTAGAAGACTTCTCAAAGAAGGATTTTATGTCACTGGCATAGACTCTTTTACAAGTTTTTATCCAAAGTGGATCAAAGAGAGGAATATTCAACCCTTCTTGAATGAAAAAAAGTTTGAATTTATTGCAGAAGACATAAATACTCTGAGCCTGAAAAAGCTGCTACAAAAAGCAGATTATGTTTTCCACATTGCTGCTCAAGCAGGAGTAAGATCAAGCTGGGGTCAGGAATTTTCTGCTTATACTAAGAACAACATCGAAGCAACACAAAAATTACTGGAAGAATCAAAAGAAGCACAGATAAATAAATTCATCTACGCTTCTTCTTCTTCTGTTTATGGATTTCGTCCTGAGCTTCCTACTTCAGAAGACAGCTCACTTCTCCCCTACTCGCCTTACGGTGTAACCAAACTCGCGGGTGAGAATCTTTGTTTTCTTTATTTTAAAAACTATGGAGTCCCATGCATTTCTCTGCGCTTTTTCACTGTCTACGGACCGGGTCAACGTCCTGATATGGCATTCCACAGGTTCTTTAAGGCCATCGCTGAAAACAGACCAATTTCTATATATGGCAATGGTGAACAGACAAGAGACTTTACATATATCAATGACATCATTGAAGCAAATTTCGCTTCCATAAAGCTGGGGAAAATAGGAGAAACATATAATATCGGAGGTGGAAATCGAAGAAAAATTATAGACCTTTTTCCAATATTTGAGGAAACATGCAAGCAAAAAGTGCAAATAAACTGGCAAGAAAATCAGAGGGGTGATGTTCTTCATACATTTGCAAGCATTGAAAAGGCAAAACGTGATTTAAATTATACACCAAAATTTAAGCTTTATGACGGACTCCAGGAGGAATTTAAATGGATTAAGAGTCTTTATTCTATTTAATCCAAAACATTCATAAAAAAATGCCGATCAGGAAAAGTATGATGAAAAAAATAAAAATTGTTTCTTTAATTACCATTATTTTCTTAGTTGTTGGGTTTGGGTGCAAGAAAGAAAAAATCGTAATCTCACCTGAAGTAGCCTCTTCAGATGAGTCTCTATTTAAATTGGGAGAAAAATATATCGAGAAAGATCCGGAAAAAGCTCAACTGTATTTCAGGCAGGTAATCGATTCCTTCCCAAAGAGCTTCTATGCACAGAGGGCTAAATTATCCATTGCTGACATCTATTTTAAAAAAGGAGACGAGGGAAACCTGATAGTTGCAGCTTCTGAATATAGGGAATTTATTTCCCTTTTCCCACTGAGCCCTTCATCGTCTTATGCGCAATACCGGATAGCATTGACTTATTTTAGAAAAGTTTTAGGCCCTGGACGGGACCAGACAAAAACCAAGCAAGCACTGGATGAATTCAAGAAGGTTATTACTAACTACCCGATGAGTGAAGAAGCAAAGTCCTCTCAAGAAAATATAAGGTTATGTGAAGAATATTTGGCAGAGCATACTTACGGCATCGGTTATTACTATTATAAAGTACACGTCTTCAAAGCTTCAATAAGCCGATTGAGTGAAATATTAACAAAATATCCAAATTATTCAAAAATGGATAAAGTCTATTTCTATCTGGGAGACTCCTATCTAAAGTGGAATAAAGCAGATCAAAGCATCCCCTATTTTACGAAACTTATATCTGATTTCCCACAGAGTAAATATGCAAAAAACGCTGTTGAGATAATGAAAGAAATTGAAAATGAGCAGGAGGGAAAGAAAAAATAGATAATATAAAAAAATCTGCCCATGGAGGTTAATATGATAAAGAAAAAACATCTTATTTTGGTTATATCGGCTATCCTATCTTTTACTTGCCTCTCTTTCGCTCAATTTCAAGGAGACAGTGTTTATAATAAAATGAAAGTGAAATCAGGAATCGGATTTGAATATTTTAATCGGGCAGTAAACCTGGATGACGACAAAGCATCTTCCGGCCTCAGTTCCTATCTTTTTACCCTAAATGCAGAATTTGAAACCCAGGGAGGATTCTTTCTAAATGTAATGGCAGGATTTTCTCTTTCAGAATTTGATTCCATTACATACCGGGAATTACCATTTTCAATAGAACTGGAATCTGGGAAAATTGGAGGCTATCTCTTAGGTGGAAAAATAAAAAAAAGCATTATTACCCTGAATGATTTTGAGATTGGAGGCACTGCAGAATTCGTCTATTATATTGGGAAAGAGAAAGAATGGGAGATATCTGACTTGAGTGTTCCAGGAACTGTTACAGGAAAGCCATCATGGATGAGAGCTCTAGCCGGAGCAGTAATTACTTATAAAGGTTATGATTATTTCTATCCATATGTATCTATCGGCTATAATGAACTCTGGGGTACATTCACATTAGAAGAAACAATCCAGAATCTAAAAGCAACAGAAGAGAAAAAGATATCGGGAAAGAGCAATATAAGCACTGTCGTTGGGACAGTTTACGAGCTGACAAACGCCTTAAGTATCAATGCAGAGATCAAACTGTTCCCCTATAAAGACGGAGTAGATTTTGGGCTTTTATTTAAGGCCATGTATTCTTTTTAGTAATTTTGGGAGGATATCATGAGTAAAAACAAATATATATTTTTACCATTCATAATACTGACTTTTTTCTTTACGGTAAGTTTCAAACAGGTCAGATTCGATACACACCACAAGACTAGGCGCGTACCGCTTCATCAAAAATTTCAATCTCTAAAAAATCCTTTTACTCGTTTCCTTAAAGCACAGCGCTATTCCCAAGATGAAATCCTTGTTAAGTTCAAACCTACTGTATCGAGTCAATTCGCAGAAGCAACAATTGCTGCTTATAGTTCAAAAAAAATCAAAAAAATCCCAAAAATAAATATTTATCAAATACACATTCCAAAAAATATATCTGTCGAAGAAATGCTTTATGCAATGAACAGGAATCCTGATATTGAATATGCAGAGCCGAATTATCTTGCCCATATGACTGTCACTCCTAATGACATTTACTTCGAATATCAATATGCCCTCTATAATTCTGGCCAGTCAATTGGAGTCCCTGGGAGTCCTCAGGGAAAAGGCAGAGCTGACATTAAAGCTACTGCGGCATGGGAGGAAACTAAAGGAAAGGAAGATGTAATTATTGCGATTGTCGATACTGGAGTTGACCTTTTCCATACGGAGTTGGAAAAAAAGGTCATATCTGGAGGCCGGGATTTTGTCAACGATGATTTTGATGCCACAGATGATAACGGTCACGGCACTCACGTAGCTGGAATAGCTGCTGCTGACACAAACAACAATGAAGGAATCGCAGGAGTGGCATGGAACTGCAAAATCTTACCCATTAAAACCCTGGACGAAGAAGGAGATGGTTATTACAGCGATATAATCGCTGGAATAATATGGGCCGCTGACAATGAGGCAAATGTTATTAATCTGAGTCTTGGAGGAAAATATCAAGATCCATTCTTAGAAGAAGCTTTGGAATATGCTTATGATAAAGACATTGTTATCGTCGCTTCAGCAGGAAATGATGGAGGTTCAGTGTTGTATCCAGCAGCTTATGACAATTACTGTATTGCTGTTGCTGCTACGGATTACAACGATGAAAGAACCACAATGATAAACACAGACGGATTATGGGAATCAAATCATGGCCCAGAAATTGATGTTGCTGCCCCTGGACGAAGAATTCTAAGCTGTGTTCCTACATGGTATTGGGGGAAAGGTTCCCTTCCTTATGGATATTCCAGCGGCACCTCCTCATCAGCTCCTCACGTTTCAGGTTTAGCAGCGTTAATAAAGAACATAAAACCATGGCTTTCGAATTCTGAAATAATGGATGTTATTCGCTATTCCTCAGATGATGTAAATTCAAACGAATATCCCGGAAACGATGAATTCATCGGATACGGACGGATAAACATGGAAAAGGCTCTTGTTCCGATAAAAATATCCACTTCCAAATAAAGTGAATGATTAAATCTCTCCGTATAAAAAATTTAGCCACTATAGAAGATATCGAGATACACTTTAAGAAGGGATTTTCTATTCTCACAGGAGAAACAGGAGCAGGAAAGTCTATTATTATCGGTGGGATCATACTGATTATGGGGGGAAAAGGCTCTTCAGATATGATCAGGACAAGAAAAACAGAAGCCTCAGTGGAAGCAATCTTCCTTCCTGCGCATATTTCAAGCGACTTCTCTATTGATGGCACAAACGAACTTACTATCCAAAGAAAAATTTCCGAACAAAAAACTGGAAAAGCATATATCAACGGGATTCTTGTCCCAGTCAAAAAACTCAAAGAAATAAGCAGCAGTATAGTTGATATATACGGCCAAAATGACCATGCATTTCTCAGGCAAGTTGAAAATCAACTCGATTACCTTGACTGTTATTCAAATGCTTTTTCTTTGAGAAGAAAAATCTCAAACATAGCACATGAACTAAGAAAACTTATCAAAGAAAAAAGAGAATTGGAAGATAAGGAAAAGGAACGTGAACAACGCCTTGATTTTCTTGATTTCCAGATAAAAGAAATCGAAAGAGCTAAACTGGTGCCAGGTGAGGAAGCAGCCCTTCACCAAGAAAGAAACATACTCAAAAACGCAGAAAAAATAAGCACTCTTGTGGAAGATGCTTTAAACATTTCTTATAACAGGGAAAATTCTATCTCCCCACTTCTAACCAATCTTAAAAACGTGGTAGATAATCTATCAGATTTTGATAAAGAGTTTAAATATATAAGCGATGGAATAAACGAATTTAATATAACTATTAAAGAATTTTCAGATTTTTTAATCAAATTCAAAGAGAAACATGTTGGTGCACCGGAAAAACTGGAAACAATCGAAGAGCGTTTGAGCCAGATAGAAAAACTAAAGAGAAAATATGGGAAAAGTATAAATGAGATTCTTGCATTTTTGGAATATGCAAAAAAAGAATATAAAGAATTATGCACTAGCCATGAAAAAATGGCTGATATGAATGAAGGAATCAAAGTTAAATATGATAAATACAGAGAAAACTCCAAGAAGCTTTCACTTTTAAGAAAAGAAAATGCACACAGACTTGAAAAGCTCATCGAAAAAGAAATTAGCATTCTCGGAATGAAAAAAGCTCAATTTAAAATCAATATCAAATATTACGCACTTGGCCCAAATGATATGGAAAAAGTAAAAGACACCGGTACAGAAGATGTTGAATTTCTCATCAGTCCTAATCCTGGAGAAGAACTAAGGCCCTTAAGAAAAATCGCATCTGGAGGAGAACTTTCGCGCATCATGCTTGCCCTAAAATCTATAGGTAAAGATACAGAAAAATTAAAGACTCTTATCTTCGATGAAATCGACGCAGGGATTGGAGGGAAAACAGCGGAATTCGTTGCCCAAAAACTTAAGTCCCTGGCACGTGAAAACCAAGTTATCTGTATAACACACCTTCCCCAAATCGCCTCCTTTGCCACTTACCATTACAAGGTAGGCAAAAAAGTTGACAAGAATCGGACTTTCACAACCGTAAAAAAATTGAATTTTGATGAAAGAGTAAATGAGATTGCCCACCTTTCAGCAGGCAGCCATTTGACAAAAATCTCTCTTCAAAATGCAAGAGAAATGCTTACCCATAATCTAAATTTAAATCACGGAAATGGGAAAACAGCTTAAAAATTTTGAAAACATGAAATTCTATATTCATACCTTCGGATGCCAGATGAATGTAAATGATTCAGAACGCATCGCAGGGATATTAGCAGCAGAAGGAGCGCAACCCTCAAATACTATCGAAGATAGCGATATCATTATAGTAAACACATGTGCAGTTAGAGAAAAATCAGTAGATAAATTGCATTCATTTTTGGGCCGTTTAAATTCTCTTAAGAAAAGAAAAAAAATCAAGATCTGGGTTGCAGGATGTGTCGCCCAACTATACCGCTCTGAACTTTTGGAGAGGAATCCTTGTATCGATGTAATCATAGGTCCTGACAATTACTGGAAAATCCCAGAAATATTATCAAACCAAGAAAAAGAAAAAATAATTTCTACAACGTGGAGCCGTAAATGGCATGAAATCCCACATGTTCTGACTTTACGTAATAGCAGAACAAGTGCTTATGTTACTATCATGGAAGGATGCAACAACTTTTGTTCATACTGTGTTGTCCCTTTTACAAGGGGGAGAGAAAAATTCAGGCCCATGCAGAATATACTGATGGAAACTAAAGATCTAGCGAAAAATGGATATAAAGAGATACAACTCCTTGGACAAAACGTCAATTCTTACAATGATCCCCTGACAGGAAAGCGTTTTTCAGATCTTTTAAAGGAAGTAAATAAGATTGATGGGATTGAATGGATTCGTTTTATTTCTTCCCATCCGAAAGATTTTACAATAGATATCGCAAGAATGATGAAAAAATCAAAAAAAGTCTGTAATCAACTTCATCTCCCGCTTCAATCCGGTTCATCCACTGTACTAAAAAGTATGAAAAGGGGCTATACTAGAGAAGAATATCTAAAAAAAATATCAATCCTTCGAGATCTAATGCCGGACATCAGTCTCAGCACAGATATAATTGTGGGCTTTCCAGGGGAAACCGAAAAAGATTTTTGTGAAACTCTCAGTATTCTTAGAGAGGTACGCTTTACAAACATTTTTTCATTCCGTTACTCCCCCCGCCCGCTCACATCATCAGCATTAACAAAGGATTCAATCCCGTTTATAGAAAAAAAAAGAAGGCTTACAGAACTTCAAAATCTGCAGAAAGAAATACAACTTAACATCAATAAATTGTTAATAGACCGTGTTATGAGAGTCCTCTGTTTAGGAAAAAGCAAAAAAGACCCGGAGATTTATTCCGGCCGGAATGAAGGGTATCAAGTCGTAAATTTCCAATCAAAAAATAATGTCTCCGGTAAATTTGTCAATGCCAAAATTACTGGCTGTGGACCACACAGTCTTATTGGAACGGCAATCCCTTAAATTTATTTATCCTGTATTTGATATTCTTCCCCATTTCAGTTATAATTCGCGCCTCTTTATATAGGCATAATTAAGGCATTGAAAATGAAAGCAAACGTCTGGAATACTATTCTCCAGCTAAGCAAAGAAAGAGGCGTAGCAACAGATGTGATTGTCAATGCTATCGAAGAATCACTTAAAGTTACTTCTTCAAAATATTATAAACACAATGAAAATATTAATGTTATTTTTAAGCCTGAGAAAGGTGAGTTGAGAGTCTATACTGTAAAACAAATTTGTGAAAACCCAAAAACCCTAGCTTCAGAAATATCCCTGGATAAAGCAAAAAAAATTGATGCAACTGCAACAGAAGGAAATTATATTGAGATAGATCTACCTTCAGATACTTTAGGCCGCATCGCAGCCCAGGCAGCAAAGCAGGTTATATTTCAAAAAGTCAAGGATGCAGAACAAGAAAAAATTTATAAGCTTTTTGCTCCACGTTTGGGTGAAATCACAACAGGAGTCTTAAGAAGATTTGAATCAAATAATAACATGATACTCGAGATAAATAAGGATGAGGTTCTCTTTCCTCATCGGGAAGAGCTGCTGGATGATAATTTCAAGATAGGAGATCGAGTAAAAACTGTCATCATCCATGTTTCAAGAAATTCCAAAGGGCCTCAGGTAATTGTTTCCAGAACCGACACAAGATTCTTGATAAAACTTCTCGAATTAGAAATTCCAGAAATTGCGAACAATGATATTGAGATTAAAGATATTGCCCGTCAACCTGGAGAAAGGGCAAAAGTAGCTGTTTTAGCTAAAGAGAAAGATATTGATCCAATTGGTGCATGTATTGGCGTAAAAGGTAACAGGATTCTTGCCGTGAGTAAAGAATTACAAGGAGAAAAGATAGATATTATTGAATGGTCGGATAACCTTTTAACATATGCCAAGGCAGCTCTCAGCCCTGCAAAAATAGCTAGGGTTTTTATTATGAATAAAGAAGAAAAGCTTTTACAGGCCATGGTCTCAAAAGACCAACTTTCTCTTGCCATAGGCAAAAAAGGTATAAATGTCAGGCTTGCATCAAAACTTGTAGACTGGAAAATAGAAATCAAAAGCGAATAAGAGTAAATTTGGAGATATAATAACATATGAAACCTAAATCAAAAACTAAGCCAGCTAAGTCTACAAAAAAACCAACCAAAGATTCACTCAAGAAATTTCAACTTACAGAAGGAATAAATATAAAAGAATTATCTGAAAAAATGGACATTAAGGCTAAAGATCTTCTCGAAAAGCTCGGAGAAAAAAAATATTTTGTTAGTGTTAGTGATATTATAAATAAATCTTTAGCAAAAGCAGTATCTCAAATCCTCAATGTTGAAATCGAGCTCATTTCATTTGAAGAAAAAGCAAGGAAGTTTGCAGAAAGTCAAAAAAAAGAATTGGTTCCCAGGCCACCGGTTGTCACAATAATGGGTCACGTTGACCATGGAAAAACCACTCTTCTTGACTCGATCAGACAATCCAATCTAGTCAAGAAGGAATCAGGAGGGATCACTCAACATATCGGAGCATATAGAGTTTCACACAACAATAGACCAATTACTTTTATTGACACGCCTGGCCATGAAGCTTTTACAAAATTAAGAGCCAGAGGCGCAAATTTAACAGACATTGTTATCCTAATAGTTGCAGCAGACGATGGAGTCATGCCGCAAACAAGGGAAGCCATAAACCATGCCAAAGCTGCAAATGTTCCAATACTTGTTGCAATAAACAAAATCGACAAACCTGAAGTTGATGTAGACAAAGTCAAACAACAACTTTCAAAAGAAGGGCTTATAATAGAAGAATGGGGAGGAGACACTGTTAGTATTGATATTTCAGCTAAAGAAAAAACCAATCTAAAAGAATTGCTAGATATGATACTGCTTCTCAGCGATATCACAGAAATAAAGGCAAATCTAAAAGTCCCTGCCCAAGGAGTTATCCTAGAGGCCCGATTAGATTCTAAAAAGGGAGCTATCGCTACTGTTATAATTCAACATGGGATACTCAACCAGGGAGAGACTTTTATTTCAGGAACATGTTTTGGTAAAACAAGAGCCCTTTTTAGCGAAAACAGAACAATATTGAAAAAAGCAGAGCCATCAATGCCGGTTGAAATACTTGGATTTTCAGATGTACCAAAGGCAGGAGACTTATTCCAGGTTGTATCCGATTTAGAGACAGCAAAAAAGATTTCCCAATACAGACTTTCTCAGTCTCAAAAGAAGATGCCACAGACCACAGAACATCTAACACTAAACCAACTTTTTGAGAAAATAGAAGAAGGAAAGATGAAAGAGCTCTATCTTATCATTAAAGCTGATGTTCAGGGTTCAGCTGAGGTCTTATCAGATACCCTTCCCAACCTAAGCACGGACAATATAAAAATTAATATCATACACTCAGCTACTGGAAATATTACTGAATCTGATATCCTTCTTGCCTCAGCGTCAAATGCAATTGTAATAGGATATAATATAAAACCAAATCAAAATATTTTGGATTTTTCAAAAGAAGAAAAGGTTGAAATAAGAAATTATAATGTTATTTATCAGTTGATCGAAGATATAAAGAAAGCCATGACTGGCATGCTCGAACCAGTAGTTAAAGAGACTTATCTTGGGAAGGCTGAAATAAAAAGAGTTTTCCGCATACCACATGTCGGAATCATAGCAGGATGTCTTGTGATTGATGGCAAAATTACTCGAAACTCAGAAATAAGGCTTATCAGAAAAAATGAAGTTATTCATCAAGGCAATATTTCATCTTTAAAACATATTAAAAATAATGTCACTGAAGTTAAAAAAGACTATGAATGTGGTATTAGATTGGCAAATTATAAGGATATTCAGGAAGCTGACATCATAGAATCTTTTATAAAAGAAAAAGTAAGACCAGAATGACTACTTGCAATATATTTTCCCAATGATCATCGGTTTTCTTTCTTTAGATATTTATCTCCCTTATTCACATTCATTGAAAGAAAAGAGAAAAAGATTGGTTGGGATAAGAGACAGATTGAAGAAAAAATATAATGTTGCTTTTTCTGAACTTGATTACCAGGATAAATGGCAAAGATCAAAAATCGGGTTGGTTTCTCTAAATAGTCAGAAAAGAGTTGTTGAAAAGTTATTTCACAAGATTGAAGTGGATATCCAAGACAGCATTGATGGGGAGATTCTTCATAAAGAAACAGTTTTCTTTTAAGATCAATGAATAAAAGCAGAAGACAAAAAAGAATAGCAAGCTTGATTAAGAAAGATCTGAGCCCTCTTCTCATTGAAACTATCCAAGCTTCCTCTTCATGCCTGATTACTATTACAGGAATTGAAATAAGTAAAGACCTGAAAACTTCCCGGATATTACTTAGTATTTTTCCTGACAGAGAAAAGGAAACAATTTTAGAACTTATTAATAAAAGAACTGGTTATTTAAGAAAAACTATTGCCTCTAAAACAAAATTAAAGTATAATCCCTTGCTAATTTTTTCTCTTGACTCAAGTCCTGATTATGAGCAAAGAATTGATAAATTAATAAGTAATATAAAAAATGACGAAAAATGATCCTGTTGATTTAATCAAAAAGAAAATTCTAGAAAGCAAGCACATCGCCATAACTTCTCATTTGAGACCAGATGGTGACTCTATCTGTACGAGCCTTGCTCTTTATTTTATGGGCAAAATACTGGACAAAGATGTTGCAATCATTAATAAGGACAATACTCCTTTTCCACTCAATAATCTGCCTCATATCGATAAAATAAGAATTGGCCAGATTCCCCCTTATGGTTATGATATTGTCATACTTCTTGAATGTGCCAATGTTTCCCGTTCAGGACAAAATAACCTGGACAACTATTTTAAAATCAATATAGATCACCATCACTCCAATGACTTCTATGCAGATATTGACTGGGTTTACCCTGATGCAGCAGCAGTAGGATGTATGGCTTTGACATTGGGAGAAAGGCTGGGTATTAAATTTACTCCAAATATAGCTAATCTACTTTACTGTGCCATAGTCTCAGATACAGGTTCATTCCAATTTTCCAATACAAATGCTCAATCATTGAAAGTCTGTTCTCAGCTCATAAATTATGGAGCAAGTTCTATTCAGGTTTCTGATATACTATTTAATAACAATCCGCCTGAAAAAATCAAACTTTTGGGCCAAGTTCTCTCAACTCTTCATATAAACAAGGAAGGCAACATTGCTATACTAACAATGTTCAAAAAGGATTTAAATGATTTTAAAATTAAAGAAATCGATACTGAAGACATTATGACTCTGGCCCGCTCAATCAAAGATATTCAAATTGTTTTTTTCTTCAAAGAAATCAAAAAGGACACTTTCAGAATCAGTATTAGATCCAAAGAATCGGTAAATGCTTCTTTAATTGCTGAACATTTTGGAGGAGGGGGGCATCTTCATGCCGCAGGCTTTACTGTAAATGGTAAATATGAAGAATTGTTGGTAAAAATCCCTGAAACGTTCAATAACCTCATAAAGAAATCCAAAAAAGATAAAAAGTCAAAAATAAAACATTAAATTCAAAATGGACGGCATAATTCTTGTCCATAAACCCCCAGGAATTACATCTCACGATGTAGTTGAAAAAATAAGAAAAATTTTAAATGAAAAAAAAGTCGGCCATTATGGGACTTTAGATCCCATGGCTACCGGCCTCATTGTTATTGCATTAGGAAAAGCTACAAGGCTATTCCAATTTTTTTCAAAAGAAAATAAAGCATATAAAGGACAAATAAAATTAGGATTTTCTACGAATACCTATGATTCCTCGGGCACAAAAACTTCAGTCGAAATAAATAATTTCCCTTCCAACTATAAGATCCTTGAAGAAATGAGAAAATTCGAAGGAGAAATATTGCAAGTTCCTCCTGTTTTTTCAGCAAAAAAATTTAGGGGAAAACCTCTATATGCACTGGCAAGAGAGAATAAAGAAGTGAAACTAGTTCCCAGCAAAATTTCTATTTATTTTTTTTATCTTAAAAATTACAATCCGCCAATCATAGATTTTGAGGTGAAATGCTCTTCGGGAACTTATATTCGGTCGCTTGCTCACGACCTAGGCCAAAGCCTTGGATGTGGAGCACACATCTCTCAACTCGTAAGAATATCTTCAGGCAACTTTAATTCAAAGGACAGTTTCCAGTTAGAAAAAATAGAAGAACTAACTCTGGAAGGTAAAACCGAAGAATTTATTCTTCCCTTAAAAACTCTTCTACCTGAAATTCCAAAGGTAATCGTCAATGATACAGGTTTATATCTAGTGAAAAACGGAAACATGATTTTCCCTGAAAACATTTTAAAGGTTTCAAGTCCAAACCTTTCCAGCGTTGAAAGTAAAAAAGAGAAAAAAAATATATATAAGATCTTTAGCTCTGATGGATCACTTCTTGCTTTTGCCAAAAGGATAAACGAAAATAATTGCTTCCATCCTTTTTTCGTTATAGACTCATAAAATGCAATAAATTAGCCTGAATAATACAGGATAATTAAAGCAATAAGCAATATGAACAAAAAAGAAGTATTCGCTTCACGTTGGGGAATTATCTTTGCCGGCCTTGGGATGGCAGTAGGAACAGGAAATCTCTGGCGTTTTCCCAGGATAGTTTCTCAATATGGAGGAGGAGCTTTTATGCTCGTCTGGCTTCTTTTCCTGTTTTTCTGGGCTCTCCCTATACTCACTATCGAAA